>Ga0315339_1000342_pt1 | contig 64290 bp, 49 predicted proteins | sample ASW17metaG_FD_204514 | JGI IMG/M metagenome (GOLD analysis project Ga0315339, IMG submission 204514) | Ammonia-oxidizing marine archaeal communities from Pacific Ocean, United States - ASW #17 | ecosystem: Environmental > Aquatic > Marine > Oceanic | place: USA: California | collected 2016-12-05 | reverse complement strand
CAAGCAGCTGCCGAAACTCTTGGCGGAACTCGCCAAGCTCAACACGCCGCCTCCGGCTCAGGCCCGGGCGGCGTAAACTACAACCTGCGGAGAGCCGCTCGTTTCAACGGAAATCCGGATATCCTCAGCGTGAAGCATTCACGGGTCTACTTTGCCGACGCGCACTGTGCCGGGGGGATCATTGAGGGCCTACAACGTTGGGGGCTGCTGAAGCCGGACAAATGATAGAGAACCGCCGCGCCCCGTGATGGCCCATATCGAACTAGCGATGCGGGAGTGGCTAGGCCTCCTCGGGGCAGGCGTCCGTGTGGCGGATCACTCGACCCAACGATCGAAAAATATGTCGCCATTGCACACGAGGAATCTGCAAGGCCCTCAGTGCTAACTCTCACGAAGACAATGACATAGAGCCGGTTGGGCGATAACTGTTGGGATATCCGGTTGCGCCGAGCTTTCTGTCATCTGAAGCCCGTCTGGGCCTCCCGGCGGACCTAAACCCGGAAAGGAATGGACAGGAAGACTTGACAGCCTGTGGTAGACTTTTGCTGAATTTTGGTGATAGGCGGTTCGCGGAGTCGGTTCGTGGCTCCGCCTGGGGGAGGCAGGCCATGCGCGAGGGGCATTTTTTCCTTGCCAAGGTATAGTCTCGCGCGTATAATCTGAGCAATTCCCGCACAGCCGCCGGTTCAGTGGGTGATCGCGGCGGCAGTAGTAGCGTTTTTTGAATCAGGTTTTCCGGCAGGAACGTAGATAGCCGGTAGTCACCCGACGATTGACCTCTTTGTATGGCCAGCCGTTTCCCGCGGGCGACAGCTTTGCAAGCGTCCTGGTCTTTGGGTGGGGGCATGAAACCCACCGCATTCGAGAGGGGTCTAATAGACCTGAATCGAATGGACGATAGATTGTGAAGCCCGCCGGACCGGACTAGCCGAAAACGGGAGAATATGTGATGGCAAAGGGAACAGCAAAGGGTGTAACAAAGACACAGATCAGACGGTTTCATACCGTACTGGAAGCGAAGGCGGACGAGCTGCGAACCAGCCTTGGATCGTTAAAGGCGGCGAAGGCGCTGGACCGCGGTGAAGAGGTGCCGGACCTGGACGATCTTCCTGTCCAGAGCCACGAGGAGTGGATCTTCCTCAACCGCAACAACATCGATGTGATGTTGCTGCGCGAGATCGAAGAAGCGCTGGTCCATATTGAGGAAAACGATTACGGGACCTGCCACGAATGCGATGAGTCGATCTCGATCAAGCGGCTGCAAGCGGTGCCGTGGGCGCACTACTGCGTGACGTGTCAGGAAGAACTGGCGGAAGAGCCGGAACGACCTCGAAGCGAGGAACGCTCTTACTCACATTAACGATCGATTGTTTGGGCAGACGGCCTAGCGCCGAATGATAACTAAGCTCCCGTGTGTTCGCGGGAGCTTTTGCTTTGTAAGGCCGCGAGCTCGTCGAGATCAAGCCGGCCGGTGTAGATCGCCATTCCGAGGGCCGAGTGGATGGAGAGTTCATCGAGCGCCTGAATCTCTTCTATCGTGGTGATGCCACCGGCGGCGGTTAACTCACGAGTTGTCGCGCGGCGCAGTCGGCGATACCAATCGAGGTCAGTGCCCTGGAGCATTCCCTCTTTGTCGACATAGGTGCACATGAAGCCGTCGCAGTAGTGTTCAAGTTGGCCGATGACATCTTCGGCGCGCCACTCGGTTGCTTCCTGCCAACCCTTGACGACGATGTGGCCGTCCTTTGAGTCGAGCGCGGGGAGCAGGCGGTCTTTGCCGATAGCTTGGCTGACTTCGGCAAGGAAGTCGTGGCGGACGCCGTTCTCGTCAAGGGCGGACGTGCCGACGATGACCTTCGATGCGCCTGCATCGACGAGTTCCTTGGCGCGCTCCACCGACCGGACGCCGCCGCCGACCCGAACGACGGTCTTGCGGGTGAGCTCAAGCACGATGTCGTTATTCGAGCCTTTGCCCATGGCCGCGTCGAGATCGATAACTTGAACCTCGGGGAAGGACGCGAACTTCTTGAGCATGACTTCCGGTGGTTCGCCTTCGAGCGCTTTCTCGCGGCCTTGGATCAACTGGACGACCTTGCCGTCCATCAAATCAATACAGGGAATAATCATGATGTCGTGAGTCGCTCGATTGCTTCGCGGCTGTAGAACCGAACCGCTTCGGGAATATTCAAGGTGCTGGTCTTGATGTCCTGGGCAGTAAACCAACGGATATCGTTGTGCTCTTTCTCGGCGAGCGTGACCGCGTCTGTGGTGGCGTGGGCGAAGTAGATCATGCCGAGGTGATGGTGCTCGCCGGAGATGTGGTGGACGTCCAGATACGCGGGGGCGACGAGTGGGCGGGTGCCTTCAAAGCCAGCGGGCGGGCGCGAGCCCACGAGTTCGATCGATAGACCGCTTTCTTCTTCGACTTCGCGGTGCGCGGCCCGTTCGGGATCTTCGCCGGGGTCAATATGACCGCCAACGGGTAGCCATTTCTTGAGTTGTTTGTGATCGACAAGTAGGACTCGGCGCTCGAAAACAATGAAGACCGACACCGTCCAATCGAGGTAGTAGTTGAGGTGCGGCACTGTTCTGTTCTATCCCGTGGTGCGCACAGGGACGCCGTGTTCCTTGAGTAGTTGTTTGAGGCCGATGACCGTGTGTGTCCCGTAGTGGAAAATCGACGCGGCGAGCGCGGCGTCGGCTTCGCCTTCGTCGAGAACCTTGACGAAATCCTCAGGACGGCCACCGCCTCCGCTGGCGATGACAGGGATGCGCGTCGCGCGGGAGATTGCCCGCGTCAGGCCGCAGTCGAAGCCGACCTGGGTGCCGTCGCGGTCCATGGATGTGAGCAGGATCTCGCCGGCGCCGAGGGCTTCGCCGCGCGCGGCCCACTCGACAGCGTCCATGCCGGTGTCTTTGCGGCCGCCATAGGTGTAAACATTCCAGCGGTCCGTACCGTTGGCGCGGGCATCGATGGCAAGGACGATGGCCTGCGCGCCGAATTCCTCGGAGAGTTCGGTGATGAGATCAGGGCGCTCAACGGCGGCGGTGTTGACGGAAACCTTGTCGGCACCGACGACGAGGATACCGCGAGCGTCCGCGACGGAACGGATGCCGCCACCCACGGTGAGCGGGATGAAGACCTGCCGCGCGGTGCGCTCAACGACGTCTTTCATGATGTCGCGGCGGTCGCTCGAGGCTGTGATGTCGAGAAAGACCAACTCGTCGGCGCCGTCACGGTTGTAAGCATTGGCTAGCTCGACCGGGTCGCCGGCGTCGCGGAGTCCGACGAAGTTAACGCCTTTGACGACACGTCCCGCTTTGACGTCGAGGCAGGGAATGATGCGTTTCGCTAGCATGCCAGGAAATTCCGCACGATCTGTTGTCCGACTGAGCCGGATTTTTCGGGATGGAACTGCACGCCGAAGACGTTGCTGGATTCGAGAGCGGCGGTGTAGCGGACGCCGTATTCGCATAGCGCCGCGGCCCTGTCGCCGCCGACGTCCGCCGGGACGTAGTAGCTGTGAGCGAAGTAGACATAGGGCCGCTCGGCTAGGTTCGCGAGTAGGCGCGGGTGGTTGGTTGGTTCCAACTCGTTCCAGCCCATGTGCGGCACGCGGGCGTCCTTTGGGAACCGTTTGACCTCGCCGGGATAGATGCCGAGCCCGTGGAGGTCCGGGGCCTCTTCGCTACGTTCGAACAGAGCGTGCAGGCCGAGGCAGATGCCGAGGAAAGGCACTCCGGCGGCGATGCGCTCCTTGAAGGCGTCGCGGACACCCAGGGAATCGAGCGAGCGGATCAACTGTCCGAAGTGGCCGACGCCAGGCAAGATGATCTTGTCGGCGCGGCGGAGACCTTCGGAGTCGTTAACGATTTCGTAGGGCACTTCAATCGCGTCGAGAGTGTTCTCGACGGATCGCAGGTTGCCGGCTCCGTAATCGAAGATGGCGATCATAGGGCTACGGTTTCCCCTCCAGTAAACCTTTCGTGCTCGGAAGTTGATCCTTCAGCCGCTTGTCAGTCGAGCAAGCGAAGCGCATTGCCCGCGCAAAGCACTTGAACAGGCCTTCGATCTTGTGATGGTTCGAGCGACCGTAGAGGACGCGGGCGTGCAGGTTGCAGCCGCAGTGCACGACGAAGCCGTCAAAAAAGTCGTGGAGCAACTCAGTTTGTAAGTCGCCGACAAGCCGGAAGCGGGTGGGCGCGTGGTAGACCAGCGCGGGGCGTCCGCTGAGATCGACGGCGGCGACGGCGAGAGTTTCATCCATCGGCATGACGAAGTAGCCCGCGCGATTGATGCCGACGCGGTCGCCGAGAGCTTTCGAAAAACACTGGCCGAGCACGATGCCGACGTCTTCGACAGTGTGGTGCTGATCGACGTCGAGGTCGCCGCTGGCTTTGAGGTCGAGATCGAAGCCGCCATGCTTGGTGAACAGCTCAAGCATGTGGTCGAAGAAGCGGATGCCGGTCGCGATGTTGTACTTGCCCTTGCCCTCGATACGCAGTTGGGCGCGGACCTGGGTCTCTTTGGTATCGCGGATAACGGAAGCTTCTCTCATGGTGACTAACCGTTCGTCTCAGCCAAGACGTCTTTCAGCGCTTGGAGTAACTGCTCGGCCTGCGCGCGGGTGCCGGCGGTGATGCGGGCCGTGCCCGGTATCTCGTGGCTGCGGTCGCGAATGAGGATGTCTCGGTCGCGCAGCCGTGTACAGACGTTCTCGGAGCGATCACCGAACTGTGCCAGGACGAAGTTCGCTTGGCTTGGGTAGTGTTGGATACCGAGTTCGGTGAGCCCTTCGGTGAGTCGTTGCCGCGCGGAGCGAGCTTCGGTGACGTAGTTACTGATGTATTCCTGGTCGCCGATGGCCTCGATGGCGCAGGCCGCGGCAAGTGAATTCACGCTATAGGGCGATTGTCCCTTGGCGATGACGGCAATGTTCTCAGCTTGTGAGAGTAGGCAGCCCAAGCGGAATCCGGCCATGCCATAGACCTTCGAAAAGGTGCGACTGACGAAGAGATTCGGATACGCGGTGAGCAGATCAAGCGCCGTGACGTCGTAGAACTCGAAGTAGGCTTCGTCGATGAGGACGGTGGCATCACCGGCTCGATCGAGGATCGTTTCGATCTCGGCGATCCCGATTGCGCCGCCGGTCGGGTTATTCGGATTGGCGAGCAGGATGGCGCGCGTGTTTTTGTTGATCCCTTCCAACAACTGATCAAGTGGGAAGGCGAGGTCGGGAAGATGGTACGGAACCTGGCGCGGAACGGCCCCGGCGAGCTCCGAGTAGAACTGATACATCGAGTAGGTCGGCCAGGGGATCAGTACTTCGCCGCCGGCATCGACGTAGGTGTTGATCAGGCAGTGGATGGCCTCGTCGGTGCCGTTGGTGAGCAGCAACTGTTCGGGACCTACGCCCAACCAGTCCGCAATCTTCGGGACGGCCTCGGTGTACTCGGGGTAGATGGCGAAGAAATCGGGGTCGGCGATCCGCTTGAGCAATGCCGCTACGCGAGGCGAGCAGCCGACGGTGTTTTCGTTGAAGTCGAGGCGTAGCTTACCGCGCCTGCCGCCCGTCGGCGGGTGGTAGGGTGCCATCCGTATGATGGCTTCGCGAGGTTTGGGCCGCATGGTTACGGTTGCTTTAGTCATCGAGGCGCACCTCGATCGATCGCGCGTGCGCTTCAAGTCCCTCGGCTCGCGCAAGTGTTGTGATGGCGGGCGCGAGGGCGCGCAGGCCCTCTTCGCTCAACTGCTGGACGGAGATGATCTTCACGTAGTCGAGCACGGACAGGCCGCCCCGCAATGTGGCCGCGCCGCCGGTCGGCAGGACGTGGTTCGGGCCGGAGGCATAGTCGCCGGCCGCTTCAGGGCTCCAACCGCCGACGAAGACGCCGCCTGCATTTTCCACCTTATCGAGCCACGAGGCGTCGGGGACGGAAAGGTGCTCGGGGGCGAAGCGGTTGGCGATGTCCATTGCCTCGTTGGCGGATGAGACAACGATGACCGCGCTGTTGCGATCAATCGCTTTGGCGGCGACGGACCGCGTGGTCAAGGTTTCGAGCTGCTTGGCGACCTCGGCGGCGACCCACTCGCCGAGCCGTTTCGAGGTGGTGAGCAAGACTGCGCTCGCGTCGACATCGTGTTCGGCTTGCGCCAACATGTCGGCCGCAAGCGCTTGTGCGTCTTTCTTGGTCGCACCTTTGGGGGCGATAAGCAGGATCTCCGTCGGCCCGGCAAGAAAGTCGATGCCGACGGTCCCGGCGAGCAGCTTCTTCGCGGCGGCGACGTAGATGTTGCCCGGACCCACAATGCGCTCGGCGCAAGGGACGGATTCGGTCCCAAAGGCAAATGCCGCAATGGCCTGCGCGCCTCCCATGTGGAAGAAGTTCGAGACGCCGAGGTGGCCGGCTGTACCCAGCGTCGCGGAGGTGGGTTTGGGCGAGGCGACGGATAGGGTCGGCACGCCCGCGACTTGCGCCGGGATGACTGTCATCATCAGCGTGGAAGGTAGCGGATAACGGCCGCCCGGCACATAGGCAGCGACGGAGGCGAGAGGCCGCACGATCTGCCCGAGCTTGGCGCCGCCGGTCGATTTCGTCCAACTGCGCGGCTTCTGAAGTTCGGCGAAACGGCGGATCTGCCGCGAGGCTGTTTCGATGGCATCTCGCAAGTCGGGTGGCAGTCCCTCACGTGCTCGATCGAGGTCGGTGGCAGGAATCCGTAGCGACGATTTCTCCAGTCCGTCGAACTTGCGGGCGTACTCCAGCAGAGCACGGTCACCGCGCTTACGGACGGCCTCGATGATCGGCGTGACAGTCGCCTCGGCGTGGTCAAGGCGAACTTGCCGCCGCTTTAGTAACCGCTTCAGGGCGGTCTGGTCAGCGCTCGGGATGATTTTCAACATGCAGATACCCAAAAGCCTACTTCTCTTCCTACCTGACGACCGAAGCCCGCGATATGATCGCCACGACTTCGTTGCGCTTGCTTGTCGTGCTCAACGTACAGTCGAGTACGCCTCCGCACGCCAAGCGGCTCGCGCCTCGTCCTGACAACCCTCTCACGCATTTCGCCTCGCCACGTAGGGAGAGAAGCAGGCTACGACTTGTAAACCGAGGCGGGATCGTAGGCCGGCTGGTCGACCTGTTTCCACTCGCCGCCTTCCCAACGGCGATAAAAGCAGGTCCGAAATCCATTATGACAAACGCCCGGACCCAACGCCTCGACCTTGATGACGAGCGTATCTTCGTCGCAATCGACGAGGATTTCCTTCGCCAGTAGGTAGTTGCCGGAGGTCTCGCCTTTGATCCAAAGCTTGTTGCGCGAGCGGCTATAGAACGTCACACGGCCCGTCTCGCGGGTCAAATCAAGGGCTTCCTGATTCATGAAGCCGACCATGAGGACAGCGCCGTCCGCCGCGTCTTGAATGACGGCGGGGACCAGCCCGTCTGTTTTTGCAAAGTTCACGTCCATGTTGCACCTTCAGTCCAAAAAAGGAAAAACCCGCTCGGCTCGAGGCCGGCGGGTCTTGGGTTTCGGAAACGTATGCTTGTTTATCGTTTTCCGAGCAGACACCGGCCGGCACGCCTGTGATGGGCGTGGTGATGATGCCGGTGATGCCGTTCGAATCGCATTCGAGACTTCAGTATAGCGACGGCCTGACGAACGGTCAAAGCCTAAATTCTCATGTGTCTTCCGCTGGCCCAAGGCGTCAGAGGAGGTTGGCGTGCCGCGGATGTGACGACAGCGAAGGCCATGAAGATTGGAAACGGGGCGGTTTCGGGCCCCTAAGCACGGGCGCGGGCGAGGCATGCCGTGCCCCTGCCTTACGGCTAGAAAGCAGATGCGAGTAAAGATTGGCTTCCCCTCTACGATAAGATGATAGTTCTAGGTTCGAGAGCACGGTTTCCCACGACATCCACCCCGTCGGTGCTTCAGTGAATCTGAAGCACCGTTCCTCCACAAAGGGATTATTAAGTGGTCCGCAGAGGGCGTCTCTCAGTCTCATTTCGTTAAGAGTTACTCATGGCCGATGTAGAAAGCTGTAGCCGCGAACTTGCGTTCACCGTCGAGTGGGCGGAAGTCGAAAAGGATGTCACGACGGTTGTCGATGGTTTCCGGAAACAGGCCCAATTGCCCGGGTTTCGTCCGGGAAAAGCCCCTGCGGCGGTGGTGCGCGGTCGCTACTGGAATGACATCAAGGAAGAGGTTCTCAAGAACCTGCTGCCGCGTGTGTTCTGGGAGAAGGCGAAAGCGGACGGGCTCAAGGTAGTCGGTTCGCCCGGTCTGGCCGATCTCCACTTCGAGAACGGCGAACCCGTCACGTTTCGAACTGAGTTCGAGGTCTTCCCCGAGATCGTACTGGGCGACTACCGCCGCATCGAGGTTCCCTACACCGAACTGGAAGTCACCGACGAGGATCTGGATCAGGAGCTGGAGCGGCTGCGCGAGCAGCATGTAAGCTACCGCAACCTCGATCCGCGGCCGCTCGCGGATGGTGATATCGCCGTGCTCAAGCTCACCGGTGAGCCCACCAACGGCGGCGCGAAGGTCGAGAATGACGAAATGATGATTACCATCGGCGACGAAGATACGTTGCCGGGGTTTTCAGAGAATCTGCGAGGCAAGAGCCCCGGTGAAACGGCTGAGTTCAACGTCACGTATCCCGAGGATTACGGCTCGGAGAACTTGGCGGGCAAGACGCTGGCGTTTCACGCCGAGGTGCTTGAGATTCGCAAAAAGGAATTGCCGGATCTTGACGACGACTTTGCCAAGGATGTCGGTACCTATGAGTCGATCGAAGAGCTGAAGAACACGATTCGGGACGCGATCGGATCTCACCGGCGGCAGTCAGCGTCGGGCATAGCGAAAGATAAGCTGATGGATGTGCTCCTTGAGAGCCACGCGTTCCCGGTTCCCGAAGCGCTGGTCGACCAGCAGATTGCGACGCGTGCCGAACGTCAACTGCGCGCTATGCAGGAGCAGGGCGTCGACCCGTCGAAACTTGATCTGGATTGGCGGCAGATTCGTGAGGGTGAAAAGCCGCGGGCGGAGCGCGACGTGCGCACCGGGTTGCTCCTCGAGCGCATCGCCGACGCTGAAGACATCAAAGTAGAAAGCGAAGAGTTGGACGAACCGATCAAACAGTACGCGGCGCGGCAGAAGAAGAGCGTGTCGGATGCCCGCGCCGAATTGGCGGAGAATGGGTCGCTGGATCGGGTTCGTTCGCAGATGCGCAACGACAAGACGCTGAATTTTCTTTTTGACGAGGCTCAGAAGGTCGACGCCCCCGTGGAAGCCGAGGCGGAAGCAGAAGTGGAAACGGAAACCGCCGACAGCGGCGAGTAAGTGCGTCAGGGGCAAGGAGACATCGCAGCAATGAATGAACCACATGCCGGATTGATCCCCATGGTGGTGGAGCAGACCAGTCGTGGCGAGCGCGCCTACGACATCTACTCCCGGCTGCTCAGGGACAATATCATCTTCGTCGGTTTCCCGATCGACGACGGTATTTCGAACATCATCACGGCTCAGTTGCTATTTCTCGAAGCCGAGAACCCCGACCGCGACATTTGGCTCTACATCAACTCGCCGGGCGGCTCGATCACGGCGGGAATGGCAATCTACGACACGATGCAGTTCGTTCGTCCCGACATCACAACGGTCTGCATCGGCCAAGCTGCGTCGATGGCCGCGGTACTGCTGGCGGCGGGCGCGAAGGGCAAGCGCTATGTATTGCCGAACTCGCGGGTCCTGTTGCACCAGCCTTCAATAAGCGGCCTTGCCGGCCAAGCGACGGACATCGATATCCACGCGCGAGAGATCCTGCGGATGCGGGAAAGCCTGAACGGTATCCTTGCTAACCACACCGGTCAAGGTGTTGAGACAATAAGCAAAGACATCGAGCGTGATTTCATTTTGGATGCCACCCAGGCCAAGGACTACGGCATCGTCGATGAGATCATCTTCAAGAAGGTCCAAGAATAGACTTGGGGCCGCCTGAAAGCTCTTCCGGATTCTTCGGCGGAGAGACGGTTCAAGGGGGAAGCGGAGGGCGCCATGTTTGAGCTGAAGATCCTATCGGAAGGGGCGATTGCTGAGGCGCTCAAGAAGGCTGAGCGTTAACGCTTGCTCAACGAGCCACGCCAGGCCAAGAGGTCGGTCCAAACGATAGGCCTAGTCTGCTAGCAGCCCGTGTCTAAACCGCCGCATCGCGCCCGTCTCGAACTGGTGTGCAAACGGCCTCTCCAGCTTCTCGCCCCGCTGGCGCAACAAGCGCTTGCCCCGCTCGCCCCGCACTCTCCGCCGATTCGCGTATGTCGCCTCTTGCTCCGCCGGCTTGCCGCGCCACTTGCGCCGTCCGCGCTCGGGCTCGGAGACGTAACTGCGCACGCCCCATTCGACCAGTTTCTCCAGCGTCGCCCCGCTGTGATAGCCCTTGTCCGCAACGACTTCTTCCACGCCCGACTCGATCGTGATGGTCCGGACGGGTTGGAGCAGCCGCTGGCCGGACGCCAAGCGTTATTTGGGCAGCGACGTGCCTAAGGACACGCAGAACTTGCACTTTCCTGGTGTTTCACCCGAAGCCGCCGAAGCTCTCGTCGCCCGCAAAGTGGCGGTCGTGGGGATCGACACGGCCAGCATCGACCACGGCCTCACCCGCGACTTCCGGGCCCACCAAGTCTTCGCGGCGGCGCAGATTCCTTGCCTAGAGAACGTGGCGCGGCTGGATGAACTACCCGTGACGGGAGCAATTGTATTTGCCCTGCCGATGAAGATCGGCGGCGGGTTGGGCGGACCCTGCCGCATCGTGGCATTGCTTCATCCAGGGTCGTGATTTGGGCTTACAACATTTCGCCGAAGGCCTCGATGTCGAACCCCAAGGCAATCTTACTGCCCTTCTTCACAATCGGGCGCTTGATAAGGTTCGGGTTTTCGCTCATCAGCTTGACGGCTTTGTCGCGCGGCGGCGGGCCGTCCTTCATCTTCATTTCGCGATAGAGCACATTGCGAGAGTTGAGGAACTTGCGGTAGTCGCGCTTGCCGATGAGCTTCTCAAGTTCCTCGACGGACAAGCCTTGATTCAGGTCAATCGATTCAAGCTCCGCTCCCTTGTCGGCAAGGAAAGCCTTCGCCTTGCGGCAGGTAGTACAAGTCCGTTTCTCGTAGAACTTCAACTTCATTTGCTGCCTCCGTCAGGTCAGTCTAGCCCAACGCGATCACACAATGTCGCTACACTGTTCGCATGCCGATTGGTTGGATGATTCTATTCGCCGCTACCCTCACAGTCACGATGCCCCTGGCGGCCACACCTCCACCCGCCGACGACCCGTTGCTCCCGATTCTCGAGCCCGTTCTGCAACCGACGGTGACGACACTCGTCGAGCAATACCGTGCGCGCCGCCCGTATCAGCTCGACGACTTTCCGCTGCCGCCCGACCGCTTCAGCGGGTTCCGCGAGGACGTGATCGGTCGCCTCACGAAGTCGCTCGACCTCGCTCACTGGACGGTCCGCGATCCCCAAGGCAAAGCCAACACGAAACCGCACCTCTTCCACGACCGGCTGCTGAAGAAGATCCGCCATCACGGCATCGAGATGGAGGTCCATCTCATCGAGCTACCCGAAACCGGCGACAAGATTCCGGCCGTCATCTGCCTACCGAATACGCCCGAGTCACGCCCTGCTGTCGCGGTGTTCTCGGGCCATAGCAAGAACGGCCTGCACGACCTGGTCGTCAATCTCGACAGCTACCAGAGCGGAGTCGCTGCGCGTCTGGCGCAAGCCGGGTTCGTATCGATCGCGGTTGAGAAGCTTGATATCGGCTATTTGTCGCGGACCGCGCCCACAGGGGTCGACGAACAGCCCATCGCATCCTGGCGGCTCGGAATGAATAAGGTCACGCGCTCGGTACAGTTGATGGCCTCAATTGCGGCTCTTGAGATGCTGGCCGCCCATCCGCGCGTTGACGAGACACGGATCGGCACGACGGGCGTTTCGCTCGGTGGGTGGCTATCGGTGCAAGCCGCACTGCTCTCTGACCGGGTTGCCGCTGTCGCCGACTTTGGCCGCAAGACCGTCTTCATCCCGGAAGATGCCTCACCCGCCGATTTCGCGGACGTGCGTGACAAGTGCCACATCCTACCGGGAATGTTCGAGATCGGCGACCGCAACTTGATCCTACTCGCTTATGCGCCAAGGCCCATGCTTGCCGGTCATGGACGCCGCGACACGGGATCGCACGAGCAAGCGCCACGCTACTATCGCGACCTGTTCGCTGCGCAGTACGAGGCGCTCGGCGCGTCAGATCAATTCGAATACGCGATTCATGAAGGCAGCGATACGACGCCGGCGGACGTGGTGATCAACTACTTCCGGCGCGCGTTCGGTCTCACGCAATAACGTCGTTGATCTGTTCGTGATAGCTGACTTGTGGTTCGGCTTGCAGAACCCCACACGCGAGCGCGGCGGTAACACAGAAACTCCCGCGAACGAAGCGGACCAAGGCCATTGACGCTAACTTGCTTAGCCGGTCCACGGTTGCCGCTCGCGGCGGGTCACACTGGCGCTAATGCTGCCAACGCCCTCGACGAAACCTTCGACGCGGTCGCCGGGTTGAATGCGCGCGCCCTTCGGGCATCCGGTAGATAGAATCGCTCCGGGCTCGAATGTCATCACGGCCGTGTGCAGGGCGACGAGCGAATCGGGGCGGTGGCGCATGTTGCGCACATAGTCGCGCGAGAACTCCTGTCCGTTGTGGTTCGTGACTACTTCAAGCGCAGTGACGTCTTTGACCTCGTCCTTGGTGACGATGACGGGGCCGAAGCTGAAGAATGTGTCGAAGCTTTTCGAGCGTTGCAGGTAGCGGGTATTGCGGCGAAGCACGTCGAGCGCGGTCATGTCGAGGGTGACGGTATAGCCGAGCAGGGCGTCCTCGAAAGCCTCGATCGGCACGTCGCGGCAGCGTTTCCCGAACACGAGCCCGAGTTCGCCCTCGGCATCGATGTCATCAGAGATGTCGGCGGGCGGCATCTCGATCACGCCGCCGGGCTCGAATAACGACGAGGTCGGCTTCATGAAGCTGCCTGGTTCTTCGGGCTGGGTTTCGTCCAAATCTTCGGCGTGCGACTTGTAATTCAGACCGATGCACCAAATCTTGGGCGGCACGGGATAGGGTAGCCGCAACCGCACTTCACTCAACGGCAAGTCCACGTCAACGCCGGCCGACGCCTCGCGCAGTTCATCGATTGCATCGGCTTCGATGAGTTTGAGGAGCTCGGTCGGAAGGCTTGTCCCGGCGCGGTTATTGACTTGTTCGACCGCGAGAACCTTGTCGCCCCGCAGTATTCCAGCTCGGGCGTTTCCTTCGTATTCGAATGTGCAAAGTTTCATTTGTTGATTCGTCGTGGTCTTATCAAACCGCGTTTGGGGAGCATCAGGCCACAGCCGCCTCGGCGGTTCGGAAATCCTCCAGTTTCAAACGTAGGCCGCCGCGATAGTCGTCGCGCTCAATCGAGAAAGCCACGTCCACAAGCGAGCCCGCGCGCAGTCCGTTGACCTGCTCGGCCATGCGCCAACCGACAGCAGACAAGGCGACGTCTTGCGCGCCGAGGCGCATCTTGACGTGCTTCACCTTCAGGATCTCCGGCGGGCCCAGCAGCGTCACGCGGCCCGCGGAAAACTTCGGTGTCGGGTTCCCGAGCCCGTAGGGGGCGAGGCGGGTTAACTCCGCAAGCGTTTGCTCGGTGACGTCGCCGAGCGAAATGTCTTTGTCGAGTGACAGGACGGGCACGAAATCCTCAGGCTTAAGAACGCCGCGAGCTTGTTCGTTGAGACGCCGCCGCAATTCCGGAATGCGATCGATAGGCAGGGTGCATCCAGCCGCTTGTTTGTGCCCACCGAAACGGGTGAACAGGTCGGCGGTTGATTCCAAGGCTTCGAGCAGATGGTAACCCCGGATGCTACGGCCGGAGCCAGTCGCAAGTCCGGTCGCCGGATCGCAACTCAGGACCAGCGTCGGCCGATGGAAACGCTCGATGACGCGGCTCGCTACGATGCCGATGACACCGGCGTGCCAACCGTCTCCGTCGGCGACAATGAACGGCGTTTCCTCGGGACCGGGCAGGTCTCCGAGCTTTTCGAGGATCTGCTTGACGATCGATTCCTCCGTGTTCTGCCGGTGGCTGTTCAACTGATCAAGGTGCCCGGCGATGCGTGTCACTTCGGCCTCGGTGCTAGCTTCAAACAGCTCGATGACCGCCCTCGCGTCGTCGAGGCGCCCGGCGGCATTGAGCCGTGGTCCGATGCGAAAGCCGACAGCACCCGCGCTAAGCTTCTTTTTAGTCGAAAGGCCCGAAACTTCGATCAGCCCGCGCAAGCCCAAGTTCTTCGGGTCCCGAAGGCCCTCTAGCCCGAGCTTGGTAAAAACGCGGTTTTCGCCGACCAGCGGAACCATATCGGCGACGGTCGCGATGGCAACCATTTTGAGAAGGGATTCGAGCACGCGGTCGAGCTTCGTGGCGGGCCACCCCAGTTCACCCAGCAACGCCTGCGCCAGCTTGAAAACGACGCCCGCACCACAGAGGTTCTTGTCCGGATAGTCGCATCCCGGCTGATTCGGGTTCAGAATTACCAACGCGGACGGCAGGGTTTCTTTGGGCAGGTGATGGTCGGTAATGATGACATCGACGCCGAGCTCGTTGGCTCGCTGGACAACTTCCGTTTCGCGAATGCCGTTGTCGGTCGTGATAAGCAGCCGGACTCCATTACCCGCGGCGCGCTCGACGACTTCGGTCCTCATGCCGTAACCTTCGCGAATGCGGTGCGGTACGTGAAAGTCCGCCGCGCCGCCCGCCAATCTGATCACGCTCCGCAGCACGACGACGGACGTTGTACCGTCCACGTCGTAGTCGCCGTAGACAAGCATCTTTTCCTGCTGGGAGATGGCTTGGCGAATGCGATCGACGGCCTTGCGCATCCCGGTCATGCGAAAGGGGTTGTGGAGCTGCGACAGTTCGGGCTGCAAGAAGCGCTGAGCTTCGGCGGGATCGGCGATCCCGCGTTGCGCGAGGAGCACGCTCACAAGCGAGGACACGCCCGCCTCGGTCTGAAGCCGCTCAGCTTGGCCCGAGTCGTAGCTGCGATAGACCCAACGCTTCATGTTTTCTCGATATCGACTATTCGGTTCGGATCATCACCTGACCGTCATAATCGAGGTCGCGCGCGGCCGGGGTGATGATGGTCTTGCCGTTGATGTAGATCTTCGTTTGCAGGACTTTCGCCCGCCGGATGTCGTCTTCGCTGACGAATGGGACAACGTCTACATCCGACGCCACGGGCTTGGGTGTCGGACGCTCGACGGGCGCTGCTTCAGGTACGGCATTCGTCGCCGCTATGGGTGTGCTCGGCGATGCGGATCTCCGCCCGTTGAGAAAGCGGTCGACGACCTGCGCGGCGGGTCCCGCATTCACGGTTGGCTTTGCCGTGTCAAAATCAGCCGCGGCCACGACTCCGCGTTGGTGCAAATACTGATCGACCGCCGCCGCGACTCTTGAACGCCCCGCCGCCGGCACAGCGCTCACAGCCGGCTGCCCCGCGAAGAAGCGTTTGGCCTCGTCGCTCTGGAAGGCTGTCTCTACGTCACGCACTTTGTAGGCGATACGCTTGATGTTGATGAGGTGCATCGGCCCGATGTTGTCGCCGGTAATATTCCCTGCGATCACTCCACAGCCAAGCGTCATCGACGGTTGCACATTCGTCGTAATGCCGGTCGACCCTTGTGGCGCCGGCGTGTTCACCAGGATGCGGAAGGCCGGCATGGCAAGGCCGAACTCGCGAATGCGGTCGTCGTTCTTCGAGTAGATGACGCAGGTGTGTCCGCGGCCCCCAAAGTTAACGATGGCTGCGGCGGCTTTCAGCCCCTCCGCGAAGCCCCTTGTAAAGTGGACGCTCAGGACCGGTGACAGCTTCTCGGCGGAGAGTGGGTGCTCGCGGCCGATGCCCTTGAGTTCGACGACGAGTGCGCGGATCTCCGGGCCGACGCTAAAGCCGGCCATGTCGGCGATCCGTTGCGGCGACTGGCCCACGCACTCGGCGTTGACACGAAAGTCGGGGGTAATCATCAGCGACGCAAGCGCCGTGGTCTGTTGCTCATCGCAGATGTGAGCGCCGTGCTTCTTCAGTGCCGCCCAGACCGCATCACGGTTCTTCTCCTCGGTGACAACGCACTGCTCGCTCGAGCAGACGGTCCCGTAATCGAACGACTTGCCGTCAATCACCGAACCGATCGCTTCATCGACGTCCGCGAAGTCATCAAGCAATACGGCCACGTTGCCCGGTCCAACGCCAAGCGCCGGCTTGCCACTTGAATAAGCGGCGCGCACGATGCCCGGACCACCGGTCGAGAGCACAAGGCTGGTCCGCTTGTGCTTCATCAACTCGTTGGTGCCCTGCATAGTCGCCTTAGTCAGGCATTGGACGATGCCCTTCGGAGCGCCCGCCGCTTCAGCCGCCTCCGCCAGGAGCCGTGCCGACTCGCACGTACAGTTCACCGCCCGCGGATGAGGGCTCACAACAATCGCGTTCTTAGCCTTCAGCGCGATGAGAATCTTATAGAATGCCGTCGACGTGGGGTTCGTCGTCGGCAGGATTGCGGCTACGATACCAGCCGGCTCGGCGATCTCGATGATCCCGTTGTCGCGGTCATCGCGGATCACCCCGACCGTCTTCATCGGGCGGATCGCGCGGTGAAGCACGTCGGAGGCCAGCAGGTTTTTGATGGTCTTGTCGCGAACGTTGCCGTAGCCGGTCTCTTCGACCGCCAGTTTGGCCAGCGACTCGGCGTTGGCGCGGGCAACCGCAGCCACTTGATCTACAATGCGGTCGATCTGCTCTTGCGTGTAGTTACGAAATTGAAGGAAGGCTTCGTACGCCGCCGCGACTTTCGTGCGAACCTCTTGAATCGACTGCAGGTCCTTATCCGCTACCATCGCGGACCACTACCCCTTGCGGCCTTTGGCGGCTATGTTCTTAGGCACAACCGTGGCGTCGGCTTCTTCGTGCGGATTGGGAATGACATGGACGCTGACCAACTCGCCCACCCGCCGGGCCGCCGCCGCACCCGCATCGGTCGCCGCCTTCACCGCGCCAACGTCGCCGCGGCAGGTTACTGTTACAAAGCCGGCGCCGATGTACTCCTTGCCTTCGAGCACGACCTTCGCCGCCTTGACCATCGCGTCGGCCGCTTCCACCGCTCCGACGAGACCCTTCGTTTCAATCATTCCTAGTGCTTCCACGAAATTCACCGCCTCTCAGCGTAACCGTGAAAGTAACACAAGTCGGGCTTCCGGTTCTAGCGTCCGCTTAGGCCGCCCTGAACTCGAAGATCCCCCAGGCCAGATAACCGTTCCTACCACCCTCGATCCAATGGCGCAGGCCCTTCTTCATTCGCTCGGTGTACGCGGGGCTAACAGCTCCGTCTAGCTCGTCCGCACGATTCTCGGTCTCTTCGAGCACGCGCGCGTAGTGCGTGACGAGGTGCGCCGTCAGATCGTCAAAGGCAACCTTCGCCAGTCCTGCCTGTGTAGCGGTCTCGCAGTAGAAGCCCAGTGACCCCAAACTTTCGAGGTGAATCCGGTCAAGGATCGGCCGCAGTACACCCTCCGGACAGTCGTCCGCTTGCATCGGATCAGTGAACACGAACTGGCCGTCCGGCTTGAGTACGCGCGCGACTTCCTCGACAACCTGTTTACGGTCGCCGCTGTGCAACAGTGCGTCCTGCGACCACACGGCGTCGAACGTGTCATCCGGATGGCGAATCTCCTGAAAACTGCCGTCAATGACCTCAATCTGCTCGTCGAGGCCCTGCTCTTTGTTCAAACGCCGGGCCGCTTCGTTCTCGACATCGCTGAGGTTCAGGGCCGAGACATGGCAACCATAGGTACGCGCCAGGAAACGAGCGACGCCGGCATAGCCGGACCCGATGTCCAACACTCGAGTCGCTTCGCCGGGTTTATTCAACCGCGATGCGATGTATTCGACGGTGCGTCGGCTGGCGGCGGAAATAGAGTCCCGCGGTGACTCATAGATCCCGATGTGGATATCCTCACCGCCCCAGATCATCGAGTAGAAAGCGTCAGCGTCGTCGCTGTTGTAGTACTCTCGCGCAGTCTCTTCGGATGTCTTGGTCCTCACAGGCTGCGTTTCCCCACATACGTGACACATTTTCCCGGAGTGCGGATCACTGATGGACTCACTTGTCGCAGTGTAGCGGCCGGTGTAGTCCCACCAACTCGCTAAACTAAGTCCTTTACTGACACTGCTATGAGTGAGCCGAAGTTCAAGAAAGCGCAGGCGATCGTCAACTTTGCCGAGGTTGAGACGTCGATTCAGAAGTTCTGGGAAGAGAACCGGATCTTCGAAAAGACGATTGAGAGCCGCAAGGGCGGGCCGCGCTTCACGTTCTACGAGGGCCCCCCGACAGCGAACGGCCTACCGCACAACGGGCATGTACTAACGCGTGTCTTCAAAGACGTATTCCTGCGCTACCGCTCGATGGCGGGCTGTCAGGTGCTCCGCAAGGGCGGCTGGGATACGCACGGGCTGCCGGTCGAAGTCGAGGTCGAGAAAGAACTCGGCATCCACGGTAAGCAGGCAATCGAGGAGTACGGCGTCAAAGGGTTCATCCTACGCTGCATGCAGTCGGTCTTCCGCTACACCGCTGAGTGGGAGCGGATGACAAACCGGGTCGGCTTCTGGGTCGATCTCGACGAAGCCTACGTCACGTATCACAAGAGCTACGTCGAAAGCGTGTGGTGGGCGCTCTCGGAATTATTTCGACAGGGGCTGCTCTATCAGGGTCATAAGATCGTTTGGTGGTGGCCGCAGGGCGGCACGGCTCTTTCCGCGGGCGAAGTCGGCCTCGGCTACAAGACGGTTGACGACCCCTCCGTCTACGTCGCCCTCGAACTCGTCGACGAGCCCGGCACGTACCTCGTCATCTGGACGACAACCCCGTGGACGCTGCCCTCGAACCAGTACGCCGCCGTACGCCCCGACTACGACTATGTGCAGGTGGCCGACGGCGATCATAAGCTGATCGTGGCCGCCGCTTTGCGTGAAACGCTGGCGTGGAAAATTGGTCGCGATTTGCCGGTCGAGCGCGAGTTCAAAGGCGAGGCCGTGCTGGGCAAGCGCTACCGTCCGCCGCTTGACTACTACTTGGACAAGTATTGGGACAAGACCGCCGAACTGCGGGACGGCGGCAGCGAGCCCGTGCTGTGGCGTGTGCTCGCCGCTGACTTTGTGGAACTCGATCAAGGTACCGGACTGGTTCACGAATCCCCCGCTTTCGGCGAAGTGGACTACGATCTGCTTCGCAAGCACGCGGAGCGCTTCAGGGACCCGTCAGAGGTTCCGCTGCTTTGCCCGGTGAAACCCGACGGTACGTTTAGCGACGAGGCTCCGGACCTTGAAGGCCAGTGGGTGAAGGATGCGGACAAGCAGGTGATTCGCGCGCTGCGCGATAAGGGTATCCTGCTGCACCGCGAAACATACCGCCACGAATACCCCTTCTGCTGGCGCGCCGATGACGACCCGTTGATCCAGTACGCGCGCCCGGCGTGGTTCATTCGCACAACGGCGAAGATCCAGAACGCCATCGCGAACAGCGGGGCGGCCAACTGGATGCCGCCGCATATCGGTACGGGGCGCTTTGGCGACTTCCTCAATAACAACGTCGATTGGGCGCTGTCACGCGAGCGCTACTGGGGCACGCCGCTGAACATCTGGGTCAACGACGAAACGGGCAAGATGGCCGCTCCGTCGTCGGTCAAAGAGATCCTCGCGAAGAATCCCAAGGCCTTTGACCACTTCCACCGCGACAAGGAAAAAGAGAGCGGGCTTTCCGACCATCTGATGGTTCACAAGCCGTGGATCGACGACGTCACCTTCACCGAACCTGGAGAACCTGGTACGTACCGCCGTATCCCCGAGGTGATCGATTGCTGGTTCGATTCCGGCTGCATGCCCTTCGCGCAATGGGGCTATCCACACCAGAACGAAGACAAGTTCGCGAACGCGTTTCCGGCGGACTACATTACCGAGGCAATCGATCAAACGCGCGGCTGGTTCTATTCGCAGCTCATGATTTCGACGCTGCTGTTCAGCGAAGAGACACAGAAGGAACTCGGCCTCGAACCCCGTCCGTACCCGCACCCATTCAAGACATGCATCGTGCTGGGACATGTCACCGATCCCGACGGAAAGAAGGAATCGAAGTCGAAAGGCAACTACACGCCGCCCGAGGTGATCTTCGACAAGATCGCACAGGAGTTCGCGGTGATTGACTCCGAGCACGAGGAAGTCAAGGTTGAGCCCGGCAGTGCCATCCTCGCCCGCGCCGACCTGGAGGCACTCGACCTGCTTCCCGGCGCTGAGATGAAGGTCTATCGCGCTGACAAGACCGAGACGGTTGTGACCCTCAAGATGCACCCGGAGAAGAAACTGTCGCGGCGGCTGATCGCTCTTGCGAAAGCAGACCGTGACGCGTTGGGACTGCGCCCCTGCGAGGCGGGGGTCAAGATCAAACCAAACGACGTTCAGTTCCTGGCGAGCCGCGAACGCGTAACGATCGAAAGCCCTTCGGCAACCGCGCCTGGCGCCGACGCCTTCCGCTGGTTCTTCCTCGCCGGGAACCCGCCGTGGTCATCGACCCGTCATTCGCTCGCGAATGTACGGACGATTCAGAAAGAGTTTCCACTGAAGCTGCGGAACGTCTATTCCTTCTTCACGATCTACGCGAATATCGACGGCTTCGACCCGGTTGCGATGAAGGGCCGGCCGGTGGCCGACCGTGCGCTGCTCGACCGCTGGATTCTGTCCGAGCTGGCGATCATCACCGAGAATATCCCGAAGTTCTTGACTGACTATCGGGCATATGAGGCTGCCGGTGAGCTTTCGCGATTCGTGGACGGGCTCTCGAACTGGTATCTCCGCCGCAGCCGACAACGTTACTGGAAGAGCTGGTTCGATGCCGACAAAGAGGACGCCTACGCGACTCTCTACGAATGCCTCACAACGGTGATCGCGCTGGCGGCTCCGTTCGTGCCGTTCATGACGGAAGAGATCTACCAGAACATCGTTCGACGGCCACAGGACGACGCAGCGGAAAGCATCCACTTGCGCAACGTCCCTGAGCCCCAACCGCGGAATATTGACCGCAAACTGTCGGAAGAGATGGCAGCGATCCGCGATATCGTGTCGCTGGGCTTGCGCGTGCGCACGGAGCACAGACTCAAGGTGCGCCAACCACTCTCGAAGGCGGAAGTCGTGCTGCCGGACGACGACCTACGGGCCCGGCTCGACGAGTACAAGCACCTGATCGAAGAAGAACTGAACATCCACGAAGTTGCATTTGTGCACGGCGACGAAGGACATGTCGGGTATTCTGTCCGGCCGAATTTCCGGCGGCTCGGACCCCGTCTGGGCAAGAAGATGCCGCTGGCGAAGAAGGCTTTCCAGGCTGTGGACGGCGGTGTGCTTCGAAACCAACTATTAACGAATGGGTCCGCCGAGATTGAGGTGGACGGCGAGGTGCTGCGGCTGGACCCCGAAGATGTCGAAGTCGTGGTCGAAGCCGCCGAGCACTTCGCCGCTGCGGGTGATGAGACAACGGTCGTAGTTCTCAATACAGACTTGGACGACAAGCTCCGCGAAGAGGGTCTCTACCGCGAGGTTCTCCACCGCGTCCAAAACCTCCGCAAGGAACTCGACATCGAATTCACCCAGCGCATCCGCCTATGCATCCGGGGCTCCGAGAGCCTCCAGCGCATCCTCGCCGCCAACGAAGACCACTTCAAGGGTGAGGTCCTCTGCACCGAGCTTCGCCACGACCAGCCCAACTGGAACGGTGCGGAACACCGAATGATGACTATCGAAGACGAAGAAGTCACCGTACTACTCACAAATGACTAGGCGTCAATTGGCGCGCTAGTCATGTTCCTTGATAAAGAGCTTGCGGAACTGCGCCGGATCGCCGTGATGTTGTAACCCGATCGGGCCGCCGTATGGCATGCGTCCCGGCAAAGTGACGTGATCAATCACGGTCACGCCGTTCTGGACGATCGTGATGACGTTTCCGATCAAAGTGATCTCCATCGCGTTCCACTCACCCGGCGGCCGGTCGGTGTTCTTGGCGGGCACACAGGCTCGACGCAATTCGAGCGGCAAACTCGTGTCGATCATGTAGGCGTGAACCTGGCCGGAACCCATTGGATGACACCACAGGTTGATCTGAAGCTGTGACGTGCCGCGCAAGTAGATCCCGCTGTCACCAGCGGACATGTAGCGCTCCTTCGCGTATTTCCCGTCAGGCGTGCGAACCCAACCTTGCTCGGGATTAAGCACGCGATGCTCCTTCATCCGCGGCGGAGATGAAAAGCGCCACTCAAACTTGAACGTAAAGTCGCGGTACCACTGTTCGGAATAGAGATCCTTGTCGCTCCGAGTCTTGGCCTCGCTCTTGCCGTCATAATCGATGACGCCGTTCTGCGCACGCCAGTGGCCTTCGTGGCCGGCCACCATCTTCCAGCTGTGCATAGTTTGTCCGTCGAAGAGCGACTGGAAATCAGAAGTGCTCGACTGTGCGAAGGCAGGCGCCGCCAGGGCCAGGACACCTAGGAAGAACCGGAGAACACGATGCTCAGACATCGGCAACCCTTTCATTGATTACTCCTAGTGACCAGACGACCTACTCCACGGGCACGATGTAACTCAGGATGCCAATGGGTTCGCCTTCTCTTGCCTCGCTGTAGTTCGGGTGGCACATCGTGCACTTCTCCAAGACCACGGGGATGGGCGTCGCGGCGTGTAGGTGCTTCCTGATTTCTCTCTTCTCCCAAAGGGCGTAACGCGGCCCGCTTGACTTTCACCACGGGCTCTCTAGGCCGGTGCAAGTGACTCTAGAAAGCGAACGACAGTTCGAATACCCATCTGAAAATTTTCTAGAGAGAACTTTTCGTTAGGGCCGTGAAGGCTATCGTCGGGAAGGCCGAACCCCATCAATACGGTGGGCATGCCGAGTTCTTCACTGAATTCCCCGACAATCGGGATCGAGCCGCCGCAGCGAGTAAAGACCGTCTGCGTCCCGAAGGTTTCCGTCAGCGCGGCCGCGGCCTTCTGGATGAAGGGGTTCTCGGGCGAGACCATGCTCGCCGGAGAAGCGTTCATCCCGCGGACCTTGACGCTGATCCCCTTCGGTGTGTTGTCGGCCACGAATCGGTTGATGGAGGCAAGCAGCTTTTCGGGGTCCTGGTTGGGTACGAGACGCATGCTGACTTTCGCGACCGCCTTGGCGGGAATGACAGTTTTGGCGCCGGGACCAGTGAAGCCGCCGCCGATGCCGTGCACCTCAAAAGTCGGCCGGGCCCAGGTCCGCTCCATCACGGAATAACCGGGCTCGCCGGTGAGTTGCGATGAGCCCACCTCGCTGTTGAGGTACTCGGATTCATCGAAGGGTAGCCGCTCCCAGCTTTCCTTCTCGGCCGGCGCGGGCGGCTCGACATCGTCGTAGAAACCGGGGATCTGACAGACGCCATCAGCCGACTTGCACTTCGCGAGCAATTCGACGAGGCCGAACACGGCGTTCGGGGCCGCGCCGCCGTACATGCCGGAGTGCAGATCTTGCGCGGGGCCCGTGGCTTCCCACTCCTGATAGATCATGCCGCGCAGCCCGATGTCGAGCGACGGCAAACCCGGAGCGTACATCGAAGTATCCGAAATGAGGGCGACATCGGCCTTGAGCTTTTCGTGATTATCGAGCAGATAGGCCGAGATGGACTCACCGCCGACCTCCTCCTCTCCTTCGATCAAGAACTTCACATTGATCGGCAGCGCGCCGTGAACCTCGTGAAGAGCTTCGACAGCCTTGATGTGAATGTAGAGCTGTCCCTTGTCGTCGGCTGAACCACGGGCGTAAACGCTACCGTCGCGGACAGTGGGTTCGAAAGGCGGCGATGCCCACTCTTCGAGCGGCTCGGCCGGTTGGACGTCGTAGTGCCCGTAACAAAGCACGGTGGGCGCGCCGGGTGCATGGAGCCAATCGGTATAGATCAGCGGATGCTTATCTGTCGGGATGACTTCGACATTCTCCATCCCAGCATCCCGTAGCTTTGAGGCTACGAAGTCGGCCGCGCGGCAGAGATCAGGGGCGTGCTCGGGAAGAGTGCTGACGCTTGGGATGCGGATGAGTTCGAACAATTCGTCCTGGAAGCGCTGCTGGTTGGCTGACAGGAATGCTTCAACAGGATTTGGGTTGGGCATGGGATCGAGAATATCACGTAGCCGCGAAGGTGGCAGGCTAACGATACGGACGGTCCTCGAGTTCGACCCAGGCGTCCTGGGTGTCCTCGAACCAACGGGTCGTGAGAGTATCCAGTTCGGACTCCAACTCACGATGCGAAGGGTTGCCGGCCAGATTAGCGAGTTGGAATGGGTCCTCCTGGTTGTCGTGAAGCATCCAGGGTCGGTCTTCGTGGTGGGCGTAGGTGTGCCGCGCGGTGCGGACGCCGCGCCACGGTGGAAACTCGTTCCGCTCGGTGGACGTGTAGCTTTGGAGATATACCGATTCGGGGGCGTCACCGCCCGCTCCCGTCAGTAGGCCCGAGACATCACGACCGTGCATGTTCGGTCTTGCGAACACGGAGGCAAGCCCGAGAAGCGTCGGGACCATATCCACATGTGAGAAGGGGAAGCTCACGGTCTGGCCCGATGCCACGGCACCGGGATAGCGCAGGATGCCCGGTACATGGATTGACTCTTCCCAGGGCTTGCGCTTGAGAGAACGGCCATGAGACCCGAGCATGTCGCCGTGATCGGAGGTAAGTAGAACGATGGTGTTCTCGGCGCGGCCGCTCTCTTCGAGGATGTTCAGAATGCGGCCGACTTCGTTATCGATGAACGTGACTGCCGAGTAGTAGCCCGCAATGTCGTTGCGGCTACCCATGCGTGCCTCGGGCTGCCAGTTCTCCCGCATCGTCAACGCATCGGGGTCATAGAGGTTCATGTATTCAGGTGGCGCGACGTAGGGGTTGTGGGGCGGTCCCCATTCTAGATAGAGGCAGAAGGGCTGATCGGATTCCTGTGCGATGAACTCGATCGCCTCGTCGGTGAAAGTTTCGGCGGAGTAACCCGGCATGTCGATCGGTGTCGGGTCGTCGCGGAAGAACTGCATGTTCCAGTAGTCGTGTGAGCAGATGTTGGCCGCCCAGTAGTCGAACCCTTGATGGCGAGGTCCTGGGGGCACGAATCCCGGCAGGCGCTTGCCGCCCTCAAGGTGCCACTTACCGACGAACCCGGTACGGTATCCCTGCTCCTTGAGAATCTCGGCGATCGTGACCTCGTTGTTCGGAAGAGGCGCGTCGTTGACGGCGACACCGTGGGCGTGGGCGTAGCGGCCCGTGAGCAGAGTGCCGCGCGCGGGGCAACAGACAGGGCAGTTCGCAAAGGTGTTTTCGAGCAGCACGCCGTCGGAAGCCAAGTTATCCATGTTGGGCGTCTGAACATCGGGGTTGCCCATGACGCCGAGGTCCATCCCGCGGTACTGATCGGGTACGAGGACCAGGATGTTGGGTCGTGGCCGCTCGGGCTGGCAACCGGTCAACCCTGCTCCGGCGAGGCCCGTGAGGAAATCACGTCTTCGAATCACAGGGGACCAGCATGTCATCGTGTTCCGGTCGGTGTCAAGGCGAGAACGTCACAGCGAACCATTCGGAAGTCGTTTGATAACCTCTTGCATGCAAGAGGCAGGCGGTCCGACGTCCCTATCAGGAGCTAGAAGTCTTGCGGCGACCAATTGGAATACAAACATTTCCGGACGACTTGTTTCTGCTGATCGCCTTGATAACAGCCTCTACAGTGATAAGCGCCGCGACTCCACCTTCGAGATGAACCTCTAGTTGATAATGAGTTGCAAATAGCGTTAGACGGTGGTAGGCTCTGAAGGTGCAACTGAGTTGCACTTTGTCGCCCATCGGCACCCAGTAAGCAAGGCAAAGAAATCAACGCATTATGAAGACAATTCTCATCCGGGCCGCCCTTTGGGTGGTTTCGTCGGTCGTCCTCTCGGTCGCGACACTGTCGGCCCAAACAATTCAAGGAACGGTGGTTGACCCGGACGGCCTGCCCGTGGCTGACGCTCAGATCGAGGTGGTGGACTCGACGAGTACAGGTTGGGTGGATGCCGTGGGCCACTTCTCGCTGACGGCGATTCCGGTGGGCCAACGGACGCTTCGAGCGTTGTCGGAGGATTTTGAGATCGTGGAGGCCGAAGTGAACGTTCCGGCCTCGGGGGTCGTCGAGGTTCGACTTCAGTTCACCGCCGTCCGCCGCAACGCCGCGTCGATCGAGGTTGTTGGGAAATCGTCGGTGACGCTGCATGAAATCCCCGGCTCGGTCTTCCTCATCTCGAAGGAAGAGCTAGAGATCTCGCACCCGGTGGACGCCAACGAGGCTCTCCGGCGTGTGCCGGGCGTGACTGTGCGCGAAGACTCAGGACCGATGGCAATGCGCCTCAATGTCGGTATCCGCGGTCTCAATCCGGACCGCAGTCGCAAGGTCCTGATGCTCGAAGACGGCATCCCGATCTCGCTCGCGCCCTATGGCGAACCGGAAATGTACTACTCACCGCCCATCGACCGCATGCGGCGGGTTGAAGTCCTCAAAGGGAGCGGACAGATCGCCCACGGCCCTCAAACCGTAGGCGGCGTAATCAATTTCGTCACACCCGATCCACCGCCGAAGACACACTTGGACCTGGACATTGAGGGCGGACAGCGCGGCTTCTTTTCCGGGCAGGCCTCGCTCGGCGGCAGCAACAGCGACCAGTCGGCTGGCTGGTTTGTGAACTATCTTCGCAAGCAGGGCGACGGCTGGCGGGACTTCTGGTTCGACATTGACAACATCACGTCGAAGTTCACGGTCAAACCGAGCGAGACCCATACGTTCGCCGCCAAGGCAGGCTTCTATGACGAGCGATCGAACTCGACGTACCTGGGTTTGACTCTGCCAATGTTCCGGCAGGACCCGAATCAGAACGCGGTGCCTGGCGACGATCTGAAGGTGCGACGCTACTCGGGGTCGTTGAGTCACACGGCGACGATCAATCCGAAAGCCGTTTGGAGTACGACGCTCTTTGCCTACAACACGGTTCGGAACTGGGGGCGGCAGGATTGGGATCGCTCGGACGGAGGCGATGACTATTTGGGAATTGCCGGTGACGCGAGTGTTCCGGGCGGCGCGATCTTTCTACTCGACTCAGCCGGCAACCGCAATCGGCAGTTCAACGTGTTTGGACTCCAGACAGGCGCGAAGGTAGAGCACAACCTGGGTGGCATCCGGAACAGTCTCGATTTCGGAGTTCGCTACATTTACGAAGACGCCCAGGACCAGCGTATCAACGGCAAAGGGTTCCGGGCGCGCACAGGTGTTCTTCGCGATAACGAAGACCGTTTCGGCAAAGCTTTCTCGGCTCATGTGCAGAACCGGTTTCACTTCGGTGACCGCGTGACCTTCACGCCGGGTCTCCGCTTCGAGCACTATACGCAAGAGCGGCACATTCTGCAAACACGGGTGCGGCAGCCGGACGGCTCGCGTGTGCCCACGAATGTCGACATCCGTAACGAGCGCACCATCACCAAGGCTATCCCAGGCCTCGGTCTATCCGTCCGAGCAACCGATCACATCACGCTCTTCTCGGGAGTGCATCGCGGGTTCGCGCCGCCCCGCACCAAGATCGCGATCACCAGCGGTGGTGAGTCTCTCGACCTCGACGCCGAGCTGAGTTGGAACTATGAAGCCGGTGCGCGCTTTCGTGTGAATCGCGCCGTGAACGGCGAAGTGACGTTCTTCCGGCTGGACTTCGAGAACCAGATCGTTACCGCGGCTGAATCTGGTGGGGCCACTACAACACTCGCCAACGGCGGCGAGACCCTCCATCAGGGAGTCGAGACCAGCCTAAGGGTGAATTGGGACGAAGTCGTGAAGAGCCCGTGGCTAGTCTACACCGACCTGCGGCACATGTACCTGGGGAAGGCCGAATTCACAAACAACGAGCTGTTCGGGGGCAACCGTTTACCCTACGCACCGCGCAACACGTTCACGTTTCTGGGGGGCGTGCGACAGCGGCGTGGTTTCGGGTTTCAGGTCGAGCTGAGCCACATCGCCAACCAGTTCGGTGACAACAATCAGACCGTCGCCCCGTCGAACGACGGCACCGTCGGTTTGTTGCCGCCTTACACGGTTTTGAACTTTACGGCTGACTATTCGATTCGCCGGGAGCGTCTCGAGCTCACGCCGTACTTCGCCGTGAAAAACTTCACGGACGCACTTTACATCTCATCGCGGGCTCCCCAGGGAATCCAACCAGGGCCCTTCCGCCAGGCGAACGCCGGCATTCGAATCAGCTTCTAAACGACCATGACGAACTACGTAATCGCGGAACCCTGCTCAAGCCGGAAGGATACGAACTGCCTGGATGTATGTCCGGTGGATGCGATCCACCCCAAGCGCGACTCACCTGAATTCGTGACCGCCGACAAGCTTCGCATCAACGCGGAGACGTGTATCGGTTGCGGCTCGTGCTTCCAGGTGTGCACGGCAAAGGCGATTTTCGCGCGCGAGGAGTTACCGGCGCCCTTCGCAACTTTCGCGCAAGAGAACGCGGCGTACTTTCAGCCGGTCCAATAGCGGGCTCGCCGATCTCGCCGGCACAGTTACCGTCGGGCGGACGCAACTCCGCCTGGGAGCCCTTGCGGACTCTTTGAGCCATCGAGTAGTGATCTAACGGAGACGGTTCGGAATCGTAACGGGCGATCGTCGGAGCTGACGCCGCGTTTCCACACTCACGAGGCGGCGTTCAGCTCCTGCAGTCTGCTGTTAGGCCGCTTTGTCGATGCGGGCTTCGCTCTCGGCCAAGTCGTACTCTTCTTGGCAAGAGACGCACAGAGTCGTCCACGGAATCGCGTCAAGCCGTTTGGGATTGATGTCCTCGCCGCAGTCGAGGCAGATGCCGTACTCGCCTGTTTCGAGTAACTCCATCGCCGTCTCGACGGCCTTGCGGGCCTTCCAGGTTGAGTCGATCGCATGGACAGTGAGGTCTAGGTCTTGCCGGGACTGCACTTGATCCATCGGATCGCTCGACCACTCCGTAACGAGCTCCTTGCGGAGAGTTCCGGTCCCTGTGAGGTCAGCCAGCTTAGCTTCCAGCTGCCGGCGAATTTTGTCGTTCTGTCGTTTTGTCATCGGTGTTGTCTTCTTTCTGTCCAGGGGATATAGATGCCCTCCACCGACCGGTGGTTACATCTTTTTTTGACCCAGGAAGAAAATTTTGCGTCTCGCAGGCAGCATCGCCTGCGCCATCATTTATCTAGCTCATTTGAAATAACTTATGTCTTATCGGCTGAGGAGGCGCCGAGCTTGACGGAAGACCCTGAGTAACATCGCGGGAGTAAGCCTTCCAGTTTGTGTATTCTGTCTACTAGGATGATAGCAGCAAAGTAGTACCGGTAGGTTGCCGGGCAGGCGGTGACGCATGGCGTGCCCAAATGGGTAGAGCGATCGTTTTCCGATCAACCCCTGACCCAAGAGGATGTCCAGGTAGGAATCGAGAGCCAGCCGGCCCAGGACAATGACAACTTTCAGATTCGAAAGCAGTTGCAGCTCATCCACCAGATAGGACCGACAGGCCGCGAACTCTTCGCGGGTGGGCTTGTTGCCGGGAGGCGCGCAGCGGGCGGCGGCGGTGATATAGACGTCCCGGAGCTCGAGACCGTCGTTACGATGAGTTGCTTCAGGCTGCGAAGCGAAACCGGTCTCGTAGAGAGTGCGGAAGAGGAAGTCGCCCGAACTGTCTCCGGTAAACATTCGGCCGGTTCGGTTAGCCCCGTGGGCGGCCGGGGCCAGCCCAATCAACAGGAGCCTTGCCTTCGGGTCGCCGAACGCCGGCACGGGCTTGCCCCAGTAGTCCCACTCCCGGTAGGCTCGCCGCTTGACGCGGGCCACTTCCAAACAGTGTTCTCGCAGACGCGGACAGCACGTGCAAGCGGTCACCTGCTGCTGAAGTTCATCCAAGGCGCTGACGGAACTGCGGCGGGACATGGATACAGCATACGGCACCACAGCTGAATGGGGAACACGTGAGCGTCCTTATCCATTTAGAATCAAATAGTTACACCCTTGTCGGCACACTACTTGGCGGCCGCGCCACTCTCCTTTACGGCAGAAGAGCGGATCGTAGCGGACTCGATAGACGGAAGGTCCTTGATTCAAGATGCTGAATCTGGTATAAATCTGTCTCACTCCGAACTCCTGTAGAATCAGTCCAAATCGGGGATCCGGCCAGAGGATGGGAAGCCCCGTTGAGCTGGGCGGATATGTCGGCCCACGTCTGAGCAAATCGTCCCATGGCGCGGCGTGTAACTAAATCCACTAAGGCCAAGAAGCCCGCTTCGCCTGCGAAGAAAGCGGCGAAGGCTCGCGCCCCCAAGAAGGCGGCGAAGGCTAAGAAGGGCGCCTCCAAGAGTACTGCAAAGCAGCCCAAGCGGTCCGCGGCAAAGAAAGCAGCGCCCAAGAAAGCTGCCGGCAAGAAGGTAGTCCCAAAGAAGAAGGCTTTACCGAAGCCCGCGAAACCTCGCGCGAAAGCGTCGAAGGCGGTAAAACCGGCGAAGAAGGGCGCGAAGCCCGCCATCAAGAAGTCTGCACGGCCCGCCGTTAAGAAGGCGAAGCATACCAAGGCACGACCGGCGGTCAAACGGGCTCCCAAGCCACCCCCTCGAAGACCCGCGGCCAAGCCGAAACCGAGGGCGAAGTCCAAACCTACACCAGCCGAACTGGAAGCTTTGCGGATCGCAAAGGAGCTGCGGCAAGCCCAAGAACGTCAGCTGGGCCATTACGACAAGGCGATTAGGGCTTTCAACTCCCGGCGATTCCAGACGGCCCTTACCCTCTTTGAGAAGGTGGCGGCGGGTCCGGACTCCACTTTCGGTGACCGGGCGCGCGTCCACATTCAGGTCTGCCGGCGACAGACGCAGACGCGTAAAGTAAAGCTCAAGACCGCCGATGACCTTTACAACTACGGCATTCAGCTCATCAATGAAAGGCGCTTCCAGGAAGCGAGTCGCAGTATCGCGCAAGCGCTCAAGAGGCAACCGCGAGGGGCTCACATTCACTTCGCGGCAGCCGTCGTGGGCGCTCTGACCCAAGATACGGAGAGCACCTATAAGAGCTTGAAGAAAGCCATCGAACTCGATCCTCACAACCGTATCCTCGCTCTTAACGACACCGATCTGGCCTCGGTCGCGGATGAACCCGCCATCGCGAAGCTCCTCCATGGCGATCGCTGATCGACCGCTATCCCCCTTTTCCTCTGAGTATGCTTCGCCGTCACCGGGACGCGGAGCCACCGGCTCGTTGTCATCGCGGCCGCTACGAATCGTAGCTCTCGGAGGTGGCACGGGACTTTCGAACGTGCTTCAGGGCCTGAAGCAGTACACCGTCGCCTGGGATGAGCCATCGAAGGCCGGTCCACTTGTCGAGTTGGCGGCGGTGGTAACGGTAAGCGATGACGGCGGCAGCTCCGGCAAACTACGGCGGGCGTTCGACATGTTGGCGCCGGGTGATATCCGCAACTGCATGGTCGCCCTGGCCGAAGACGAAACACTCCTGTCGAAGCTGTTCCAATTCCGCTTCGCGAACGGCAAAGGTCTCGACGGACACAGTTTCGGCAACCTCTTCTTGACAGCCCTCACCGAGGTGACCGGCGATTTTCACCAGGCCATTCAACTCTCAAGCGAAGTGCTTGCGATCCGGGGGCACATTTTTCCTTCGACCCTCGAAAATGTTCGCCTGCAGGCCGAGTTGCAAGGCGGCCGCCGCGTGCAGGGCGAGACGCGAATATCGCGTGCGGCAGGGAAGATTCGCAAGGTACACCTACGACCGCGGCGCTGCGCGCCCCTGCCCGAAACACTGGAGGCTCTCGCCGATGCTGACCTGATTACGCTTGGCCCCGGATCTTTGTACACAAGCGTCATCCCCAACCTTCTGGTTGAAGGCGTTGCGGATGCGATTCGCCAGTCCCGCGCCCCGGTGGTCTACATCTCGAACCTGATGTGGCAGCCCGGCGAGACCGACGGGCACTCGGCGTCGGACCACCTGCGCGCGATTCACGAACACTCGTCCCCTGACTTAGTCGACATCGCCGTGCTCAGTTCATCAAGGATTCCCGCCGCGGCCCGCCGGCGTTACGCCGAGCAAGAAGCCAGACCGGTGACGAACGACCGCCGCCGGATTGAGAGCCTTGGTGTCCAGGTGATCCAGGAAGTTTTAACGACTACGGAGCAGACGATTCGGCACGACTCGAACCGCTTAGCTCAGTTACTCGTTAAGATCGCCGGCGGGACGCGTTCCACGACAGTGGACCGTTAACCCGGAATCCGCGGACCTACTCTTCCTTGTCTCCCAGCAAGAGGAAATGGCTCGGTCGCCAGACGTTCGTATTCCAAACCAGGCCGTTTGAAAACTTGGCCCCCGCCAAGTAACTGTAGAGGCCAATGTGGCAGTACGCCATCTTGGCCTGCCCAACAAAGCCGTCACACTCGAAATCGATTTCAGCACCGACAGGCAATGGGTAAGGGAGACTGACGCACAGCCCGTCCCGGCTCAGGTCTTCCAAAAGTCCGGTCTGTCGGACCGGTTCGCCTGTCTGGTCGCGGAACGTAACCCGAACCAGTTCCGAGCATAGAGTACGAGCACCGTTGCGGCGCTCTTGGGATTCCTTAGAGGTGCTTAGCACAGCGTTACCATCTATATCGGCCACACCTGGGAACCTTTGCGACGCGGATGCCAAAAAGTTTGTTCGGCCGACCGGGTCTTGACTCACTGGAAGTCGTCAGTCCATACTGGGCCGGCGTTGTATTGTTTTCTGGAGACGTATTAACTATGCCACGATTGTCCGCTCGATTCGCACTACCCTTTGTTGCAGCATTACTGGCCTGTGCCCCACCGTCAGCTACTGACGACGACAAGCCCGCGGTGGAGATCTCCGAGGAGAGCGCCGAGGCGGCCTTGCGGAGGGCGGCGGAGTTCTACCACAACGAAGTATCGACCGAGGGCGCCTACCACTTTGTCTACAGCGGTGACCTGAGCTATGGCCGCTCGGAGCAAGCCCGTGGGCTCACACAAGCGTCGGTCCAACGCGCCGGGACGCCAATCGTCGGCATGGCGTATCTCGAGGCGTACGCCGCCACCGAGGACAGGTTCTTCCTTGATGCCGCGAGTGATGCGGCCCGATCTCTCGTCCGGGGGCAGGTTTGCTCCGGGGCGTGGGACTACATCATCGAGTTCGACCCTGAAAAACGGAAGCAATACCCGTATCGCGCCGAGGGTAACTGCGACGGGTTCAAAGTCAAACCCGGCGTGGAAGGCGGCCGGCCCTTGACCACTCTTGACGACAACGTTTCGCAGGGCGCACTGCGCTTGATGATGCGGGTGGATCGCGAGCTTGACTTCAAGGATGAACAGATCCACGAAGCGACGTTGCACGCACTCGAAAGTCTCCTCCGCGCCCAGTACCCGAACGGCGCATGGCCGCAGCGGTACGCCGCGTTTCCGGACCCAAGCCGACATCCGGTAAAGCAGGCGAGTTATCCCGAGTCGTGGTCTCGCGAATGGGCCGGGCCGGACTACCGTGGCCACTACACGTTTAACGACAACTCGATCTCCGATGTGATCGACATGATGCTCGAAGCCTCGCGCATCTACCATGAGCCGAAGTACCAAGCCGCTGCCGAGCGGGCGGGCGATTTCATGCTCTTGGCCCAGATGCCCGACCCGCAGCCCGGTTGGGCTCAGCAGTACGACGCCGACATGCACCCGGCCTGGGCTCGGATCTTCGAGCCGCCGTCGGTGACCGGAGGCGAGTCGCAGGGCATCATGAAGACGCTTCTGCTGCTCTACAGCGAAACCGGCAAGAAGAAATACCTGGAGCCGATTCCGCGGGCACTGGACTACTACGAGACGTCGGTACTGCCCGAGACCGACAATCCTTCGAAGTACCGCGCCCGCGCCTGTCCGCCTGGCTCGATCTGCATGTCTCGGTTCTACGAGCTCAAGACGAATCGCCCGCTCTACATCACGAAGGGTACGCGGGTGAACGTCACCGGGCGCTCCAGCGAACTGCTCGGCGGATATGAACTCAGCTACAGCGACGAGTCGGTCATCACGCACTATGGCGTTCTGACTCGTGGCGATCAACTACCGGGTATTCGTGCCAACTACGAGCACATCAAGGATGCCGATCCAGCGACGCTACGACGTCCCGACCGTCTCAGCGGGCTGTCTCCCTGGAGCCAGGGTGCAAATGACGAAGCCACCGAAGGTGAGATACGCGACCGCGCCGCGGCGGCCCTGTTATCTCTAGGCGAGCGGGGTGCTTGGATCGAGGAAGGCATTGTCGACCCGACGGATCAAGTCTTGCAACTATTCGCGGCGGAGGAGATGACGGTCACGATAGGGGACACCGTGCATCGAATCAAAGAGGACGAGTATCTGCGTGTCTACCCGGGTGACATTCCGCCGCCGGAAAAGGTGATCCGCTCGAGTACGTTCGCCCGCAATCTCCAGGCGCTCAGCGACTATCTGGCCCGCTGATAGGCGCGGGTCATCTAGTCGTGTTGCTACCCAGCGCTAAAGAGTCTCTGTAACCCCTTTCGAACCCTGCTGGGCTTCCATCTTTGACCCCGCTAAGGCCTTCCGCGGGGCCCAATATGTCTGCCGGAGGGCAAAAAGTCGATTGCTATACTGGGGAGCATTGGATTGAACATGCCGCAGAAGACTTTTTACATTGAGACTTTCGGCTGTCAGATGAATGTTCACGACAGCGAGAAAGTGCGTGGAACGCTAGCTCAGAGGGGTTATGAGCAGGTTCACACAGTGGATGAAGCGGAACTCGTTCTCTACAACACCTGTAGCATCCGCGACAAGGCGGAGCAGAAGGTCTTCTCACGGCTGGCGAACTACAAGCGGCAGAAAGCCCAGGGCAAAATCTTCGGTGTTCTCGGTTGCGTCGCCCAGCACAAAGGCGCTGATATCTTCGAGCAGGCTCCGCATGTGAGCTTGGTTTGCGGCTCGGCCAGCTATAACGACCTACCTGGTTTGCTCGACCGCGTCGAGGCCGGAGAGGACCGCGTTGAAGGCCTGAGTCTCGACACCGACGACACGTTCGAAACGCCGCTCACACGTCGCGACAACCCCTACAAAGCGTTCATCACGATCATCGAGGGTTGCGATAAGCACTGCGCCTATTGCGTCGTCCCGTTTACGCGCGGACCGGAGCGCAGCCGCACCAGCCAGAGCGTGCTGGAAGAGGCTGCCCGTCTCGCCGCACAGGGCTACTCCGAAATTCAACTGCTCGGACAGAATGTAAACAGCTATCGCGACCCCTCCGACGCCGGCATGGATTTCGCTCAGCTTCTGGCCGCGGTGGGACGAGTCGCCGGTATCCGGCGCGTACGCTTCACGACCTCGCATCCGCGCGACTTTACCCCGGAAATTATCGAGGCAATCGACGCGAACCTAGCCCTTTGCGATCAGGTCCACTTGCCCGTGCAGTCGGGTTCCAGCCGGTTATTGGCGCGCATGGCTCGCGAATACGGACGAGAGGACTACCTAGACCGGATCCGGCTGATGAAGCGCGCTCAGCGGAACATCGCTATCAGTACGGACATCATTGTCGGCTTTCCGGGCGAAACCGAGGAAGACTTCGAACAGACACTATCGCTGCTGGACGAGGTCGAGTATGACTCGATCTTCTCGTTCAAGTACTCGCCGCGCGCCGGCACCACGGCAGTGAAGTTCGAAGATGCCATCCCCGAGACCGAAAAATCCCGGCGGCTGTCGATCCTTCAAGAGAAACAGCGCCGCATCCAGCTTCGCCGCAACGCCGCTCTCATCGGGCGTGAAGAGGAAGTGTTGGTCGAGGGGCGACGCGAGAAATCGAAGCAATGGATTGGTAGAACGACGCAGAACCGTGTGTTGAATTTTTCCGACCCGCAGGCCGGTTCATCCGATCTGCGGGGTTCCTACTGCCGGGTGCGTGTAACGGGCTCGGGACCGAACTCGCTGGTCGGCGAGTTGATCGCTACAGAAGCAGCACAAGCGTTTCACGGATTCCGGATCTTGCAGTAAGTCCGGCGTTACACAGCAGCCACAACTAACCCGCGGAGTTGAAATATGCAAGTGGAAATGAAAATTCGGGGACTGATGATGGACCCGGTAACGAATATGCCGATCGTAATTCTCAAGGACCTCGACGGCAACTTGGTGCTTCCAATCTGGGTCGGCGTCTATGAGGCGAATGCCATCGCCCTTGAGATCGAGAAGGTCACGCCGCCGCGTCCGATGACGCACGATCTGATCAAGAACTTACTGATGGGGCTCGGCGGTGGGGTCCGCAAAGTCGTCGTCAGCGACCTGCAGAACGATACGTTCTACGCGATGATCTGGGTCGAGCGAAACGGCGAGATGATCGCGGTCGACTCGCGGCCCAGTGACGCGCTGGCAGTCGCCTTACGGCTCGACTGCCCGATCTACGTTGAAGACGATGTTCTGTCGTCGTCGAAAAATGTCGCCGCCGTGAGCGACAAGGCGAATAGCGAGGAGCTGCGCCGCTGGCTTGAGAACCTCGGTGACGAGGACCTGGGCCAGTACAAGATGTAGTCTCGATTTTCCTATTCTCTGGAACAAATTGTCTCAGCTCGGCGTCTGAGGCTTTGAGCCTGTATGTGGTGCCGATTCCTGCTCCTCCTAGTGCTCGTAAGCCCCTCCGGGCTACTTGCCCAGGTTGAGAAGTCTCCCCGAACACGTTATCGCCCTCTCCCGCATCAAAGGGCGGATGCAGCAGAGCCTGGATCACATTCCAAACTACATCTGCCGCCAGACAATCGAGCGAGCCCGGTTGACAAAGACCGCCGTCCGGCGCATTGAGAAGCGATTGGAGCGGCGCGGAGAGCCCCGCACCGAAGCCAGTTTCCCGCTGGAGTCTTCGGACACGGTGCAGGTCGACCTGGCCTATGTGGATGGCGGTGAGCTTTACTCGTGGCCCGGAGCCGAAGCGTTCGAGGGCCGCTCACTGGCTGAGATGGTTGGGTTGGGCAATCTCTCCGCCGGGATCTTCGCGGCAACGGCTCACAACCTCTTCGCGACGCACGCGGCCTTATTCGAGTTTGCGGGCCGGGATGACGCCGGCGGGCGTGCGCTGTTACGGTTCGACTTTCGTGTGGGGCTGATGCAAAGTGGTTTCGTGCTCAGCGACGCGACCGGCCAGGAGGCTGAAGTTCCCTACGGGGGCTCGATCTGGGCCGACCCGCGGACCTTCGACCTGGTTCGGATCGAGACGCATGCGCGGGAGATCCCAGCCTACCTGGAGATCGTGTCGGCAGTGAGCCGCATCGACTATCAGAGCGTGGAGCTCAATGGCGAGAACTTTCTCATCCCGATGACGGCTCACGAAACCACCAGTCTCAAATCGGGAGCTGAGAATCACAACCGAACAGCATTTTCTGACTGTCGCCGTTTTGGCACGAGCTCGGAGATCTCGTTTGGCGCCGAGGACGCTCTGGAGAATGACCAGCCTATCCGGTGGGACGACATCGAGCTTCCGGTGGGTGTGTCGCTCGCCATTCGTCTGACGAGTGAGATCGACTCGGGCAAGTCGAAGATCGGAGATCGGGTTGAGGGTGTTCTCGAATCCGATGCCCGGCATGACGGCGAAATCGTCGCCCCGAAGGACGCCGTGGTTCTCGGCCGTATCCGGCGCCTGGAGCGCTACAGCTCCTCCGCGCCCTACTACACGCTCGGCATCGCGCTGTCAGAGGTCCGGTTCGACGGCAAGCGCGCACGCTTCACGGGCCGCATGACAAGGATGCTTCGCGTGCCGGGTATCGCGTTCGGGGGACCAAGCGGTGGCAGCACGTCGTCTGTCGATGTGCTGACGTCCGGCCAAGTGCCTCGGCGCATCGAGCGTAGCGAAATCGAAAACTACACGGACTTCAATCTGCCCGGTGTGAGCGTGGTGTCGATCCAAGGAGGGCGCTTCCACATTGGGCCGGGCTGGCGGATGACCTGGGAGACCGTGGCTTCGGAACCCGAAGGGCAGTAGTGAAGCAGTCCTGAAGCCCGGCTTGAATGAGAGGACTGAATCGGCTCCGCACACTCACCGCCCGATAACGGACCCGACCTCATGGCCGCTCGGAGTCTACGTGGGGACGGACGTCCTCTCACGGCCACCATCCGACAGCAGATCTCGGCGAGAGCACACCTAGACTGGCAAACACGGATATTTCGGATGGGATGGGGCTTGCGTGCACCCTAGAAAACCAAAATCCCGGGTGAGTGGCAGATCTTGATCAGCCGCCCACCCGGGAAGAGGAGGAACGCATCCAACGACGAACCACTAACTGCAGCCGGAGGTAGAGCCACAGTTCTCGCATTTGTAGCAACTGCCGTTACTTGTCATTAGCGATCCACATTCCGCACAAAACGGCGCGTCCATCGGCGCCGCGTTGAACTCGAGTTTTTTCTGCGGCTCGGGCTCGGTGGGCCGCAGATTGGGTGTCTCGCCTGCTTCCGTTTCCTGGTAGTCGGGCGAGATAAAGCGCATCCCCAGCCAGCGGAAGATGTAGTCCATGATCGACTTGGCGTAGGGAATATCCTTCGAACCGGTCCAACCACTCGGCTCGAAGCGAACGTGGGCAAACTTGTCGACGAGGGCCTTGAGCGGCATGCCGTACTGCAAGGCCATCGAAACAGCCGTTGCGAAACTGTCCATCAGGCCGCTGATCGTCGAGCCTTCCTTGGACATCTTGATGAAGATCTCGCCCGGCGTGCCGTCCTCGTAGAGGCCCACGGTGATGTAGCCTTCATGGCCGCCCACGGCGAACTTATGGGTCAGCGATTGGCGTTCATCAGGCAGCTTCTGCCGACGCGGTCGGTAGACAATCTTCTCCGTGACCGCCCCGATGAGTTTCTTCGCGGCCTTGTTGTCATCGGAACTTCCCGTGTTCAGCGGCTGCGTGCGCTTGGAACCGTCGCGGTAGATCGCCACGGCTTTGAGACCCAAGCGCCAGGCCTCGACGTAGGCTTCCGTGATGTCTTCAACCGTCGACTCTTCGGGCATGTTGATCGTCTTCGAAATCGCGCCCGAGATGAACGGCTGCACCGCGCCCATCATCCGCAGATGCCCGAGATAGTGGATCGAACGCTCGCCGTTCTGCGGACGGAAACTGCAATCGAAGACCGTCAGATGCTCGTCCTTGATGTGCTCGGCTCCCTCAATCGTCCCGGTGGAGTCGATATGGCTGACGATCTCGCTGGCGTGTTCCGGCGAATACCCCAGCTTGAGCAGTGACTGTTCAACCGTGTTGTTGACGATCTTGATCACACCACCGCCGACGAGCTTCTTGTACTTGACGAGCGCCAATTCAGGCTCAACGCCGGTCGTGTCGCAGTCCATCATGAAGCCGATCGTGCCGGTGGGTGCGATGACGGTGACTTGGCCGTTGCGGTAACCGTGCAAGCGGCCCATCTCATAAGCATCATCCCAGCTACGTTGCGCACCTTCATGCAGCGGCTCTTCAATCAATGAACCGTCGATCGTCCGTGAAGCGTCGCGGTGCATGCGGATCACTTCGAGGAACGGCTCGCGATTCTTTTCGTAGCCCGCGAATCCGCCGGTGACCTCGGCAATGCGAGCGCTGGTCAAATAGGCCTGCCCGCACATGGTCGAGCTGATCGCGCCCGCGGTCGCGCGGCCGGCGTCGCTGTCATAGGCCACACCCATCGACATGAGCAGAGCGCCCAGGTTAGCGAAGCCAAGCCCGAGCGGCCGATAGTCGTGCGAATTCTTAGCGATCCCTTCGGTCGGATAACTAGCGTTGTCGACCAGGATTTCCTGTGCCACGATCAGCGTATCGACGGCATGCCGGAAGGCCTCGACGTCGAAGCCGCCCGTGCTCTTCTTAAACGTCATCACGTTCAACGACGCCAGGTTGCAAGCGGAGTCGTCGAGGAACATGTATTCCGAGCAGGGGTTCGAAGCGTTGATGCGGTCGGTATTCTTACAAGGATGCCAGCGGTTGATCGTCGTATCGAACTGCATGCCGGGATCGCCGCATTGATGCGTCGCCTCAGCGATATCCCGGAACAACTCCTTGGCTTTGTGGCGCTCCTTCGGCTGTCCGTTCAGGACGGCGCGCGTCCACCAGTCTTCATCTTTGACGGCGGCCAGCATGAACTCGTCAGTCGCCCGGACGGAGTTGTTCGCGTTCTGGAAGAAGATCGAGCCGTAGGCGTCACCGTCAATGGACGAGTCGTAGCCGGCATCGATCAGCGTCCAAGCCTTACGCTCTTCGCTCGCCTTGCACCAGATGAATTTCTTGATGTCGGGGTGTTCGGCGTTGAGGATGACCATTTTGGCGGCGCGGCGTGTTTTGCCGCCCGATTTGATGACACCGGCAAAGGCGTCGAAACCCTTCATGAACGAAACGGGACCCGACGCCTTACCGCCGCCTCGCAACAGGGCATCTTCCTCACGGATCTTCGACAGATTGGAGCCCGTGCCTGAGCCCCACTTGAAAAGCATGCCCTCGGTCTTGGAGAGATCCATGATTGATTCCATGGTGTCGCCGGCCTTGATAATGAAACAGGCTGAACACTGCGGGCGATGCTCGCCGGCTTCGAGCGTTCTGATCTTCTGGCTTCGCTCGTCCCAGGCCCAGCCGTAGCCACGCCCTTCTTTCACGCCGACGTTAAACCACACCGGCGAGTTGAAGCTGGCCTTCTGATGCAACATCAGGTGGGCAAGCTCGCCACGGAAGTTCTCGACTTGCTCCGTGCCGGCGAAGTAACCACCCGCCGCGCCCCAGTCAGCGATCGTATCAACCACGCGATGGATCAGTTGCGCCAGACTGGACTCCCGTTCAGGCGTGCCCACCTGCCCATGGAAATACTTACTGGCGACGATGTTCGTCGCCGTCTGCGACCAGCCGCGAGGCATCTCCACCTCGCGCTGCTCGAAGATGACCTCACCCTTCTCGTTGGCAATGGAGGCGGTCCGGGTTTCCCACTCAATCAGGTCGTAGGGTGTCTGCCCCGATTCGACATCTTTCGTGAAGTAGCGTGGGAATGACAACCCCTGCTCACGTACGGGCTGCGATGAAAGTTCATCGATTCTATTCGCCAGATCGACACTAATTTCGCCCATGCTTCGCCTTCTCCTGCCGTGCTAGCGCCACCCCGTAAGGGCGACCGGCCCAATCTTTTTTTGGGGTCACCGACGGCCTAAATGATAACTTGCGGGAGCAGTTATCGTGCTCTCGGCTGAAGGTGACGTTCCAATAGTGTACATCATCTTGTGGCCATGTCAATAGCTATTTCCATATGTAGTTAGCGACACGCACTCTTGACATAAGTACTAAGGTAAAGCTCTCTATCTCTTAGGGTCTTTGAAAGCACCACGCATCGCTGGTGTCTCGATGTGTCACCTTCGTAGCGCAGGTTCGCTATCGGGAAGTCTATAATGACTGCCGAGGCAGACGACATGATTTCCACTACGCGACGAAGAATCCTTCAGGGCGCAAGCTTGGGCTCGCTAGCCGGGCTGTGGCCTTTCTCCGCATCGGGGGCTCGCAAGACCACGCGGGATATCTACGGCGAGCTCGGGATCCGCCCAGTCGTCAACTTTCAGGGCACCTATACGACGATCGGCGCCTCCAAGCAAGCCCCTGAGTTGTTCGAGGCCCAGGCGGAGGCGGCCCGCCACTACGTCGTTCTCGAGGAATTGCAGGATACAATCGGCCGGCGTATCTCTGACCTCGTTGGCTGTGAAGACGCCATGGTGAGCACCGGCACGGCCGGAGCGATCGCGATCGGCACGTACGCCTGTGTCGCCGGGGACGATTCGAAGAACATCCGGCAGCTTCCTGACATCACCGGGATGAAATCCGAGGTCATCATCCAGAAAATTCACCGCAACGGCTACGACCACGCGGTCCGTACGGCGGGCGTGAAGATTGTCGAGGTCGAAGGGGCCGAGCAACTCAAACGTGCCATCAACTCGAACACGGCGATGATCTACATGTTGGGAGGCACAACCGGCGACTCGAAGTGGAAGGACATGAATCACGTGGAAATCGCCGATGTGCTCAAGATTGCAAAACCGGCGGGAGTTCCCGTGATGGTCGACGCCGCCAACATGCTACCTCCCTGGAAGAACATCCAAGACCTTGGCGCGCTTGGAGTCGACTTGATCTGTGCTAGCGGCGGCAAGCATTTGAGCGGCCCGCAGTGCTCCGGCCTGCTCGCCGGCCGCAAAGATCTGATTCGCGCGGCCTGGGCTAATTCCAACCCACACTCCAATTCCAGCGGCCGCCCCATGAAGGTCGGGCGCGAAGAGATGGTTGCACTGTGGCTTGCCGTAGAGCGCTACGCCAAGCTCGACTTCCAGGCCATCGACAAGGAATCCCAGAAGCAGGCCAACCGGCTGGAACGCGAGTTAAAGAAGATTCGCGGGCTGCGGACGAGCAGGGTCGCGTTTGAACGCACACGCCGCGTGCATCGCATCGCCGTTGAATGGGACGAAGCGGAACTCGGCATCACCACGAAGCAACTCAGAGAACAGCTCATGGCAGGCGACCCTCGTGTCGCGATTGCCGGCAACCCGAAACAGGGCGTTCAGTTCACGGTGTTCATGAATGATCCCGGCGACGAGGAAGTAGCCGCCCAACGGATGCGCGAGATCTTCGCGAAGGGCTAACGCGTCACCGGGTGGGGCCGGCATAGTACCGGCCGCAACTACGGCCGTTCCCGTCCCGCTAGAAGGCGTCGTCACGCGGCCGGATATTCTTGACCGGGATCGTAACGAGGTTGCTGAAGAAAAGAACCTGTCGGACGTCGAGAGAGGCCGCCGGGTTATCTTCGAGGCTTTCGTTGATCCGCATGTTGATCTGGTAAACCCCGACTTGCCCGGGCATCAAGCCGACGAAAAGGATGACCGGGGCGCGTTCGTTAACAAGAGACGACACGAAGTCGGTCGCGTTGAACGGTACATTCATCAACGGGTCCAACGGGGCGGGCTGCCCTGAGCGAATACCGACATGCTGCGGAGTCGGCGCGGTAAGCCCCAGACCAGTGCCAAACACGCTAATCACTTCACCAGGCGCTGCCGGATTTTCGGAGGTGATGAGCGAGAACGGCTCCGCGCCGCAGCAAAGAGTGGGCGCACGGACCGCAAGGGCGATCACCGTCTCGTCGCTACTCTCGGCCTCCACGGTGATCTCATTCGCCTCACGCCCAGCGGACCGGGCCGTGAGCAGGACCACCGGAGGCGTTTGGCCGCCCCGAAGGAAACCATCCACGGTGTCATCATCATCGTCCTGTGTGTTCGTATCCGCTACCAGTAGCGCTCCCTCGCTGACCGCGACCGTTAATGTGATGTCGTTACCCTCTTCGCCCAGAACTCGTGCCACCACCTGCATGATAGGGGCCTTGGGGTCAAAATCGGCGAGGCGGCGTGCCGTGGCTTCCGGGTCGCCGCGGCCGGAGTTAATCTCCTCAACCATCTTGTTGCTGACTGCCGCAAGCGAATCGCTCTCTTCTACGACGACGATGTAGGGGCGCCCGTTAATCGTGATGGTTAATCGATCGCCTGCTTGGATTTCTCCGGTCAAGGTTACGTTGGCGCGAGCTGAGAAGAATCCCTCGGTGGCGGAAGAAGCAACGACATCGGGATCCGGCGCATCATTGATCGCGGCCACCAATCCGTCACGCACGGACGCGGACGTGTCATCGTCCACAGTGACGTAAGAGTAGGTTCTGCCGGCCACCTTGATCGAGGCCGTGATACCGGCCATCATCGTGCCAACCACAGTGGTCGCGATCCGGTCTTGCGCGACACCGGTGGAGTGCACGGCGATTACCTGCCGTGGTTCCGGCCCATCGAACGCAAACAAACCGGGCGAAGCGCGAGCAACCTCCGCCGCGCGGGGCACGGAAACGGTTGTCGTACCATCGTCATGCTGCCGCCACACGTAAACGCTGATCGTGGTTCCCACGGTCTCGAAGGCTACGAGGAAATTGACCTGCTCGGGTGTAACGGTAAACAAGGGCGCCGCCACACCGTTTACATAGACTCGGACACCACCCAATTCAGTCGGCAAACTGGGGTCGGCGGACTCCGCTTGCCAGACCCGATCGGCGAAATCCTTGCCGAACATGGTCGCGATGGTTCCGACGGGTAGCTCTCTGGCGTCGCTCCCACCGGTGAGTGTCTGCCCGGAACGGGACGGAGCCGAGGAACTGCCTAGCGCCGTTGACGTCGAGATGTTGATGCTGTTGCCTGCGGTTCCCGGCTCGTTGGCGAAGACATAGAAGCCGTAGCCAAGCTCACCCCCGGCAAGGAACTCACCCTCCACTTCGACCGTAATAAGTGCCCCAGGAGATAGAGAAAAGGAGTAGGGAATACTGTTCCCTTCCGGCCCGAGGTCGCGGAACACCACGCGCAAGACGTTCAAAACGTCACCCGTTGGATCTCTGACCGCATAGAACATCGAGTTCGGGTTCTTCTTTGTCTCGTTGAGAAAGCGGTCGACCACTACAAAGGGCTCGTCTCCGGCTTGCACCTCGACGGTATAGCTTTCGTCGCCGATATCAAGCGTAATTCGGTCTCCCACTTGCGCCTCACCGTCAAACGTAAGCGCACCGCTGGCGTGCTCTCCGCCCTCGACCGCGGACGTCCCTGTGACGACCGCGAAAGGATCGGCGTTGATCTGCTCAAGAAGCGAGGCGGCCGCCTGCTGAGCGGAATCGCCCTCTACCGCGATGTGCTGGTATTGGCGAGGTCCGATGAATGCGAGCGTCCGCTGCCCCTCCTGTAAATCACCTGACAAGAACACCGAACCGTTCGCGCGGATCTGGAAAGCCGCACCATTGACGAGTCCATCTTGCGCAATCTGATCTTCGGCCGGAGTAAAGACCAGGACGCGCCGTGTAAACGGGTCGGTGACATAGAGATTCTCACCGTCCAAGGCCAGCGCACCGGGCGCCCGCAGGCTCGCGGCGCCGGTCGACTCTTCAATATTCTCGAAATCAGCTTGACCCAATACGACGTCCGCGGTCGCTCCGTGGCTCTGTGGGATCTCATTGAAGATCAGCACGCGGTCGTTGCCGCTGTCGGAGATATAGAGCTTCTCGCCGTCGGAGAGGGCGAACCGGGGGAAATGCAGAGTCGCCCCACAACGCGCGGGAAACGCCGGGCCACAATCATCGTCGTTGAAGAAGTCGATCAGCCCATCGCAGTCGTTGTCCCGCCCATCATCACAGGACTGTTCCGTTTCCTGGGTTACGATGCAACAGTCGACGCTGTCAACCGCGTCAACCCTGCCATCACAATCGTTGTCGACCATGTCCGAACAGGACGCCTCCGGCTGTTCGGTCACCATGCAGCCCTCGGCGGGTGAGAAGAAGAGGTCGTCGTCGATATTGGAGGGGACGGGCATGTCTGACTGTTCGCACAGTTGAGTGGAATCGTTGGCGATCGAGGTCTCGGGATCAATCTGCCCAATCACTACGTCAGCCGGAAAGAAGTTCGATGTCGGAACACTGAAGAAAATCGTGACTCTACTAAAACCGAGATCGGTTACGAACATCTGGCCGTTGGTGACGGTGACCGAAACCGGATCAAGCATCGTTGAAGCACTGATCTCGATGTTCGACTGCGTCAGGTCGGGTTCCGGGCGCGTCTCGAAGTCGGGCTGGCCCAGCACAATGTCAGCACTGGCGCCGCTGGAGCTCGGGATCGAGTTGAAGATCAAAACCCGGCCATTCAGCGTGTCGGCCACGAACAGGCGGCCGCTATCGATCCAGACGCCCTGGGGCCCACGCATGCCGGTGGCTGTCGTTCGTGGGAACCCGTCTTCAAAATCGGGCTGTCCGACAACAACATCCGGAAGCGTCCCGTTCACTGTGGGGATCGTCCGCCAGATCAGAACCCGGTTATTGTCGGTATCGGCAACAGCAAGCGTTGTTCCGTCGGAGTGAACCGCCGTTACGTTTTGAAACCCAGTAGGCCGACCCGGGCCGATACTGTCAAAGTCGGTTTGCCCGAGCACGGTGTCCGGCAAACCGACACACACGGGGCAGAAGTTGTCATCCGGCAATCCCGTTCCTGGCTGGGGCAACTCTTCATCAGGGCGGTAGAGGAAGCTGGATAGATCGTTGTAGATGAGCAGGCGGTTGTTGAGTGGAGTCGCGCCCACCTCGTTGCCGTCCGCGATGTACAGGCGGTTCCCCACGACGGCTATCCCCGCGGACCCGCCAATCGTCTCACGGCTTGATACCGGTGCTTGGCGCGTGAAGGTCGGTTGGCCGATTACCAGACGGGCCGCCTGACCGTTCACGAAGGTCGGTTGGGCCGACGCTGCGGGAGCGAGGGCAAGCAATATCAGCAACGCGGCGCCAACGGCGCCCCACGTCACGCGCCCGATACCAATCAGGCGTCTCAAAGTCAGCTTAACGTTGTTTTTTCGCACTGCTTGATTACGGACATGCCTCTGGGAAAGAAAGTTGTTACGAGTTGGGGCAGGCGACTCAACCACAGTGCCTTCCCTAATACTTAATACGCTACGACGGAGCGGTAGGGTTTCTCAAATACTGGTCGTCACCTCGGAGCCAGTCCTCGCGAACGGGTTGGAAGATATCGAGCGCGACGGAATCCTCCAAGGCTTCCACCTTGTGAGGCTCCTGGGATCGGATCTGCATCATCTCGCCGGCCGCTACGACCTCTTCGCGGTCGTCGAAGTAGAAGCGCAGGCGACCTTCCAGCACATAGCTGACTTGCTCGTTCTCGTGCTGGTGCCGCGGCACGACGCCCCCTTTTTTTACATAGATACGAGCCAGCGTCATGCGGTCACTGTGAACCGCCTTCCGTCCGATCGCGGGCCCGAGTTCTTCGTGCTCAATGTCATCCCATCGATGGATCTTGGTTTCGCTTGCCATATGCCGGATTGGTTCTCGAAGAGTGCGGCCTCCCGGCGACGCACAACTGCGCACCACGAGCACAACCGATTATTATACAGGGGCGTCCAAGGTAGAATCAGAGAGGATGTAAGCTTGCCCACCAGGCGGGCCCTTAGCTCAGCGGTTAGAGCTGCGGACTCATAATCCGTAGGTCGTAGGTTCGAATCCTACAGGGCCCACCACCCAACCCCTACCCTACTCCCGGTCCGGGATGAAGGGGGCCTCCAAGGTAACCGACTCTCCGGCTGTGACACGAACTCGGCGGCCGCGTTGGCGCAAGTAGCTCAGGTCGTCGGGGATGCCGAGGTCGAAATGGTTATCCGCCGGGATCGCAAACACGGCGTAAGAACCCGGAGGGACCTCCGATATCTCGTAGGCGCCATCCTCGGGACGGTAGCGTCCCAATCGCTCGAAGTGCCAGCCTTCCCCATACCGGTCAGGGAGCAGAACGACGAATCCGGGCGGTGCGCCGGAGTCCGACGCATCGTCCTCACCGACGGCGCCATTCACGATTCCAGCGTCAAACGCGAGGCGGATCTCAAGTCCCTCGAGCGGCGCGCCTCGTGGCACGGAGATGCGCCGGTTCTTCAGCAGGCGGCCGGCGACGAGCATCTGGCGCACGTAGGATGACTTCGGCAGATTCTGGACGAACACGTGGTGGGAGCCGGGCGTGACATTGCTGAAGTGAAATTAGCCGCCTTGCGCGAGGGTGGGCTCGCGTGCGAGACTCCCGCTGGGAGCGCCAATATCTGAGACAAGCCGGACCCTCATGGCCTGTGTCAGGGCGACCCGATCATCCTCGGGTGGAGTGGTATCAGGGACGATGCGGCCCTTCACATCCTGCGGGAAACCAGAAGGGCCGTCTCTTCGGCATGAAACCCACCGCCATTCGTCTGCGCCAGCAAGCGGTATTCGCCCGGGTGGAGACCGCGCACCGCGAAGAGACCCCCTTCATCAGGCGAGACAGATGCCACGGTGAGCTTGCCCGGACCAAGCACCGTGACATTGCAGGCCGGGCAGGGTTGTCCCGTTTCACCGTGGAAGACCGCGCCTTCGACCGAAGTGCGCATCGCGCGGGGTAGATGGAAATCGATACCCTCGCGCTCGACGCCCCAGCTCACCGCGATCGGCTCGCTGTCTTCGATCGATCCGGCATTGGGGTAGTAGACGTTTGGGAACTCGAAAGCACGCACGCCCCGCGGGCTACACAGGCTCAGCGGCAGCACCCCGACGAAATACCGCCCCGGACTGAGGCCCGATGCGCGAAACTCCCCAAAGTCGTTCGTGCGGCCACCGCCCTTGAATTGAAGCCGCGAAAGCCCCTGCGCGGTAAGCCTCTCGAATACTTGCACGGTCGCCAGAGGGACAGGATCGCCGTCGGCGTCCAGAACCCGGCCTGAGATCGCCGCCGAGCGCCTCATCTTGATGCGTAGGTCGGCGCGTGGCTGGTTCGCCTCGTCGATTGACACACCCGCGGAGACGCTTGAACCGGCCTCATAGCCGTCTTTTCGAAAGCTGAGTGAATAGCCACCAGGGGGAACATCGGTAAACCGAAACCGTCCGTCGAGACCAGTTCGCGTGTTGCGTCTGACAGCCGAACCGCCTCCGGGGGGCTGTGTTGGATGTGAGACTCACCTCGACACTTCGTACGGGCCCGTTGCTTTGGGGGGACGTAACAGATCCGCGGATCTCTCCGATCTGGGCCTGGCCAATGCCAGCCAAGAAAAGGCTGACAAGTAGCCCACATGTATAGGCGGACCACAAGTGGGGCCACCGTAGCCACGGATCTCGTCTCGTCATTCGACGGCCGTCAACTCGATCTCGATCTCGCTGCCGGGTTCAACGGGAAAAGAGCGCGCGGCATCTCCGGCGGATTCCCAGAGCTGTGCGCAGCCCACGTCGGCATGCGTCCGGTCACTCCAAGCACAGATCCGATAGGAGCCCGGGATCAGCTTTTCGAACACGAAAGCGCCACTCTGATCCGTTTGCACCGAGACGATGCCGCCTGCGCTCTCAAGACCAACACGGTAGTGCGAAGTCGTCTGCTCGTCAGCGCGACGCTCGCGCGGCGGCTTGACCCTTCCGCGCACCGCCGCGAACTCAGACGAGACGATCAGCGCTATATCGCGGATCTCGCCCGACTGTACCGCAAGGCCCCGTGGCTCCACCGTCTCATCGCCGATGCGGACCACCCTGATGTAGAGGTCTTTGCCGCGCAACGACAAGCTGTAGGTCCCCGGCAAAAGGTCGACTTCGCTAAAGGTGAAGTCCGGGAACGAGGCTTCGGCCCGCGTACCGCCGTCCGAGCGGTCCGTGCGCGTGAAGGCGATGGTGATGTGGTTAGGTAGCTCGCTCCCGCCGCTTTCTAGGCGTCCGCGAAAACCGGAGGGATCGTGTGGATGCAAGGTTAGCCCCAGCATGGTGCCTTCAACCCTGACGACCCCCAGCGAGAACCGTTGCGCAACACCGCCGCGCGGGTGGTGTGTGTAGGAGAAAACGTAGTCGCCCAGCGGAACCTCTTCGATGGTGAATGCGCCGTCCCTCGCGAGCCGGTACATATGCGAGCCGAACCGGGGACCGGCCTCAAGACGCCTTTCCAAAAGACGCATAAACAGACGGTGATCGCCTCGCGGCGACAGATCCACTCCGGCAACCCGTCCGGACACGGTGAAGGCCGCCACGGAGTCTTCGTCGAGAGTCAACGAGATCCCGGTGATTTCTTCTCCCACGGCGAGATTAATCGGCACGGGGCCGGTCCGAATGCTTGTGTCGCCTCCTCGCCCGCAAGCAGGTAGCGGCCCTCGGCGTCGGTGCGTGTGACAGCGAAAGTTTGTTGGCCATCGGGCGAGCCGGCTAACACGAGCGCCTTGCGTAACGGGACGTGTCGAGTGCCAACACACTCAAAGACACGGCCTGTGATGGATTGCCCGGCGGCGTTTGACACGAGCAGCGCAGGGGCCAATAGGACCAGCGCCACGAGACACTGCCTGACTAAGAATGGTCCGTCCTCTCGCATTGCCTCTGAGACAAGCCGGTACGCCGTATGGCCGCTTACAGGCTACTGACTAGAGATACCGCAAGGCCCGCCAAAGTTTCAGAACGGTTTGTGGGAGGGGGGCTAGCCGCCGTCGCCGGCCGCCGGAGAGACGGTAAGATAGCGGCCTTCACGGATGCGGCTGGAGCGCAGACCGTTCCAGCGCTGCAGATCTCCCACGCTGACCCCGAACCGCTTAGCGATAACGGCCAGAGTATCGCCGCGCCGAATTCGATAACGACTCTCGCCCGCCGAGGCAACGGTCGTGGCGCCAGCCGCAGTTGGGGCGCTTGTCTCTCTTAGGACGAGCGTCTTGCCTGCCGTGATGCGAGTTCCTCGCAGACCGTTCCAGCGCTGCAGATCGCGAACACTTACGCCAAACCGGTCAGCAATGTCGCCAAGGTTGTCGCCCGAGCGAATGGTGTAGACGCCGTTCGAGGGCGCGGGAGTTGACGGTCGCTGCGCCGGAGTCACCACCGATCGTGAACCTAGCGCCGGATGGATCTTCAGCGTGTTGCCCGCGACAATCCGGCTACCGCGCATGCCGTTCCATTTTCGAAGCTCCGAGGCAGTCACACCGTGCTGCTCCGCGATGGCGCCGAGGTTGTCTCCCCTACGGATCGTGTAGGTAATGGCCTTCGTCGAGCGAGCTGTTGTCGATGCTCTGGTCGTCGCAGCGGCCCGAACGGGAGCCGAGTTGTTGCGCTCCGAAGTCACCGGTCCTTGACTGACGATAAGCTGATCTCCGGCCGTGATCTTCGTTCCGCGCAATCCGTTCCAGGCCTTCAGGTCGTCAACGCCCACACCGAAGCGCCGCGCAATCGATGAGAGGCTATCACCACGCCGAATGCGGTAACGCTGCCCGCTCCCATTGCCCCCACTCGACGACGCCCGGCTATTCGATGCCACGGTGCGCGAGGCGGGCCGCACAACCAGATACTTGCCTTCGCTGATCCGGCTCGACCGCAAACCATTCCATTGCTTGAGCTCCGTGACCGAAACACCAAAGCGGCTGGAAATTGAGCCCAAGGTATCCCCGCGCCGAATCCGGTACCGACCGCCCGCGGCGGTGGATGGCGAACGGCTGCTCGCGGCTCTCGTCGATGAACGCGAAGACGTGGATGTGGAGGTCGATTGCTCGCCCACGATCAAGCGGCCGCCGGCTTGAATGCGGTTGCTGCGCAGTCCGTTCCAAGCCTTGAGTTGCGCCACGCTGATGCCATGCCTGCGCGCGATGGTCCCTAGGGTGTCACCTTGCGCGATTCGATAGGTGCGTGCATTCGCTGGTGGGCGCGTGCTCGGCGAAGACGTCTTGGCACCTACGCCCTCCGACTTGACGATGAGATATCGGCCCGCAACGATACGGCTGCCCGACAAGCCGTTCCACGCTCGCAGGTTGGCGATCGACGCACCGAAGCGCTGGGAGATCCCCCCCAACGTGTCGCCGCGTGCAATGCGATACCGTCCGGTACCGGATTCGAGGAAACCGCCGGCGCCTCCGCCCGATGAACCGTAGTAACTGAGTCTCTTCGGCGCCGCTGGAATAGTGAGCCAAGTGCCCGCTGCGAACCCATCATCCTGCACTTGATTGTGGGCCAGGACCTGTGACTGTTTGACCTTGTAGCGAGTCGCGATAGCAGCGAGCGAGTCGCCGTCGCGCACTTTGTGACGCCGCCAAGCGAGCCGCTTGTCCTGCGGGACTGCATTGAGTTCAGTCAGGAACGTTCCGCTCGATCCCTTGGGCAATCGCAGGTCGTAGGAATAGGGCGGCGTAGCGGACCGCAACAACGCCGGGTTCAGTTGTTTGATGGTCTCGGCGGTAGTTCCGGCGATGTCGGCGATAAGATCGAGATGAACTTCTGAATCCGTCTCGATGGTGTCGTACTCGAGCGGCGGCGCGGGATTCTTGATCTCGATGTCGTAGATGTCGAGGTTCTTCCCGACGTAAGTCATCGCCAGAATGATCGGCACGTAGTTGCGCGTCTCACGGCGGATGAACTTCCTCTTGCTGTGAACCCAATAATTGTTACTCTTGGTACGCTGGACGGCCTGTTTCACACGGGTCGGCCCGCCGTTGTACGCCGCCATGGCGAGATACCAGTCATCGAATTGGATGTAGAGATCAAGAAGATGGCGCGCGGCCGCGCGAGTAGCTTTCTCGGGGTCGTAGCGCTCGTCGACATACTTGTCCGACCGTAGGCCGTACTGTCGCCCTCGAAACTTCATGAATTGCCACATGCCGGTGGCACGCGCCCACGAGCGGGCTTTGGGGCGGAAACCGGACTCGGCCTGTGCCAGATGAAACATCTCCTTGGGAACGCCTTCTTCCTCAAGGATTCGCTCGATCATGCCCCGGTAAGCACCCGCCCGTTCCAAGGTCCGGACGACGGTCTTTTTGCCCCGCCGACTAGTGAAATAGTTGATGAACTGGGCCACTTGCGAGTTCAACACCACCGGTAGTTCGGACGTGGTGTTCTTAAGGGCTTCCTGCCGAGCCGCCTCCAAATCGAACTCTTCCGGGAGGGCAATGTTGTTCAGCTCATCAATAAGCGCCAGTTCCTCCTCGGAGGCCTGCTCGGCTTCGCCGGCGACGTCGGGTGCATCGGCAGCCAAGTCCGCGAGCTCTGATGAGGGCGATTCAGGGGCAGCCGGGTCAGTGAGATCAGGGGAGGCCGCTGCGAGGGGAAACTCCTCCACGGCCGCGAGATTACCTTCCTCGGGCTTGGCGGCGATCGCGGCTTCGGCTGCTTCCGGTGTTTGCTTCGGATCCTGAGCCGAAGGCATGCTCGCAACTTCAGACGCAGCTGTATCGGCTTCAGAAGCCGGAGCGGCCTGTACCGGAGGCGGCGGGGTTTGGATCAGGGTGCCTGGGCCAGGCGTGCAAGCGAGATAAATGCTACACACAACCGGGACGAGCCACTGGCGGGCGGTCTTTTCCATTCGTCTGGAGTGACTTAGAACAGCTAGCGGCCTAGGGGAGCCGGGAACGCCAGGATGAAGTCTCGATCCTACCAGACCATCGGATGAGGGTCAATGAGGATATGGCAGTGGGTCAGTTTGAAGGACTGAAGACTTCGGTGCTGAGGGGAAGGTTAATCCAATCGGGAGAACCCAAATAGGGCCAAACTCTTCAACCGCCTTCAGGCGGTTTCCGCGCGAAGCGCATGTAGGCCGGTCCTTTAGGGCCGGTTGACGTCGCAAAACTCCCATGTAGGGCGCTTTCAGTATCCTTCCCTAGATGGGCTTTAGCCACCCAACTAGACCGCTGGTGCCCAGCCTAACTGCAAACTGACCCACCACGGAGGATATCGTACTGCCCGTCCCACCCGTTTTATCCTGTCCGGTCTTCGCCGAAGGCCGTCCCACCTACAGTTTAGACGCTTCTGCGTAGACTTCCTGCACCCTACTTACGCCGCTTCCAAACTCCACCTTCCGGCCGAGCGAACGAAGGATGATTTCCAACTCGGCAACCACCCCGAACAGGTCCGCGAAATCGAAATAGCCGAGGTGCGCGAACCGGAAGATCTCACCCTTCATCGTGCCCTGACCGTTGGCGATGATCGCGCCGAAACGGGTCTTGAACTGTTTCACGATGTCGTTCGAACTGACGCCTTCGGGTGCTCGAATGGAAGTCACCGCGCCGGCCGGAATGCCCTTGGCAAAAAGCTCGAGATCGAGAGCCCCGGCCGCTTCGCGGCTGGCCTTCGCGAGGAGCTGGGCGTTCTCGATCAGGTTGTCGCGCCCCAGTTCGCGAATATACCGCATCGATTCCGCCAAGCCCAAGAGCAGCGATGTGGCGGGAGTCCACGGCGACTCGCCCTTCTCACCGCCCTTCTTGTGCTTCAGCAGATCGAAGTAGTAGTAGGTCGGGCGGCGCGGCTCGATCCGTGCCCACGCCTTCGCGCTTAGCGATAGGAACGCAAGGCCCGGTGGAATCATCGCGGCCTTCTGCGATCCGCCGATCACGACGTCGAGACCCCAGCCGTCGATGTCCAACTGGCTCGTACCGAGTCCGGTGATGGCGTCGACGACGAGCAATGCGTCCGTCTTGCCGACGGCTTCCGCCATGCTCTTCACGTCATGTGAGACACCCGTCGAGCTCTCCGTTGCCTGCACGAAAACGCCCTGGATGCCGGGGTCCGCCGCCAGCGCTTCCGCGACGCGTTCGGGCGTCACAGAGTCGCCATAGGGCGCTTCGAGCACCTGGACATCGAGACCAAGGGCCCGGGTGATCTCCGCCCAGCGTTCGCCGAATTTGCCCGCCACTGCCACGACCACCTTGTCCCCGGGAGAGAACAGGTTCGAGACGGCGCTTTCCATCGCGCCGGTTCCCGACGAGGTGAACAGCATCACATCGTTCGATGTCCCCATGAAGTACTGCAAGTCAGCTAAGACCTGCTTATACAGTTCACGGAAATCTTCAGTGCGGTGATGGATGTCCGCACCGGCCATCGCCCGGACCGCGGGTGGATACAGGGGCGTCGGCCCCGGTGTCAAGAGACGAAGCTTACGAATATGCATAGAGAAGAGTAAATGTCGAACGCGGGTCGCGCCGACTCAGGTCCAAACTCCTAGGATAGCGGTCGGTCGGCGAAGGGCAGCCGGCATGCCGGGAGTTAACACGATGGTCAGCGGAAGGCGTAGTGAACACTTCACCGTTGCACAGAATTTGGGGGCTGTTGGTGAACGGATGCAGGTTCCGTACCGCCGGGCGCTAGAATGTCGGGCGAAAGGGCGTCACTGTCGCATAGCTGCCGCGAAATGATTCCGCATTGAGGAATTAGCCGTCGCAGCCACGGGAACCGGCCCACCGATGGAACCCAAATCGAGTCCCGTCAGAGGGCTGCCGGGACTCCGGACCGATTCCGAGTGACATTGGGGGGTTGCCGGCTCAACCGGTCAACGCAACACCCACGTTAAGTCCTTTACCTGGAGTATCCGAAAGCCGAGAGGGACAAGTGGCTTACCCGTCATCCGAAGCCCCAACCGCAACCACGTAACTTCTTGTCCTTCAACAGGATCCAGAGGGAGGCGCTGTATCCTCATCGTTACCATTTTAGTTTCTTAGGCTTACACTTCACCTTTCCTTCCAGGAAAGGTGTTGCATCGACCCATTGAGATCACCCTCCAAGCACCTGCGGGTCCCGGCAACGCGCCGATCGGACAACTCGACCCGCCGGGCCCGGCCTGATCCCGCCGCCCGAACTCATGCCTCCCGCTCTCAGAAGCGGCGGTTTAGACACGGGCTGTTAGCGCAGATTCCTCTGGTAAGCTGCGTCAATCGAAATATTCTGGCTTACAAGCACCTGTCCGGTCGTCCGATCGAGTTCATTTCGCGCTGACATGTGTGCCCTCCTGGCATTGATTTCCCCCGTCCGAGCGCTCGCGAGATCGCGTTGCACCTGCACGATCTAGAAGATCGATGACGAGCCCAGCGTAAATCGCTTCTTCTCCGCTTCGAGCATGTCGTCGCGCAATTGGCGCGCCTCACCTGCGATCTGGTAGTTTTACCGGGCCCGCTCCAGATTCTGTAAGGCCTGGGCGACTTCGAGCTTGATGTTGTTCTCCTGCTGCCGGATCTGGATGTCCGTCGTTCGCCGCCGCAGCAGTTCACGAGTCATATCTGCCTGTGCCTGCCTGTTTTTCAGCGGGACGTTCAAACTAACGAACACGCCGTAGTCCGGGAAATTGTGCCGCGCGATCTGGCCCAGCGCCGTGCCGAAACCGCCGACAAAGAACGGATTGGGCTGGCCTACGCCCGGGATCGCCGCCACGTCTTCGTTGACCGTTCCGGCCAAAGCGTTGTTGCGGGCAAACACGGTCAGGTCGACCGACTGGAGCATAGTGTTCTTGATGCCTTTGAGGTTGATGTCTGAGTTCTCGCGGGTCATCCGGGCCATTACAAGTCCGGGGGCGTGCTCCGAGCGCCTTCTGAACCAGGTCTTGCAGAGGCTCGACAGGCTCGTTCTCCGGGACAACGATCGTGTCGACCGGAATGATCTCAACGCCCAGAAGGGAGGTGCTCGTCGGTCCGAACTTCGAGATCGCGTTCTTAATCACGTTCTCCTGCTGCCGGATGCTGTTCTCCGAATCGAGCAATTGTTGGCGGTAAGCAGTCGTCTCCGCCTTCACTCGGATAATCTCAAAGCCCGGCTGCAAGCCCAGTTCGACTTGGCGTTTCGTGTTCTTCACTAGGGTCTGTGAAAGACCGAGATCCGCCAGGCGACCCTCCGCTTCGGCGATGAACGCCACCAGATCCCAATAAAGGTTCTGAAGTTGCGTGACGGTTGAGACGACCTGAAGCTCAAACTGAACGTCCTGGATCTCCTGATTGTTCTTTGCGATACGGATATTGCGGTTGTTGACGGCGCGCCCAAAACCTTGCAGCAAGCGCTGCCCGATCGACATTGACAGGTCGCTACCCACCGCAGGGTTGAAGAGGCTGCGCAGGTTGTTGTTCTCGGAAACTACAGTCGAGAATCCGACGCCGAGAGTCGTCCCAGTCGTGAACCCCTGCGAGTAGTTGAGGTTGTAGGAGTTGGTGTCCTGAATAAGAGTGTTCGTTCCTGTGACGAAATCACTAATCTGGGGATTACTGCTTCTCGAGAAGCCCATGGACGTGCTGAAAGTCGGGTCCAGGCTGGTGGTCTGTGTGCCGAAGAACGATGCCGCGTTGCCCGTCGCACCGCCACCCGACGCCTGCGCGGAAGCGTTTGTCGTAATACCGGTCGCCTGGCCGCGTTACCCCTGGATCTGCTGGCCTGACCCCTGGGCCGACTGACCCGTCGAAAGCGTGCTGATCTGCGTCTGGACGCCGCTGAGTTGAGCGCCGGCTCGGGCACGCAGTAGGTCGGCATCTGCTTCGAGGCGACCATAGCGGCTGACTTCGATGTCGAGATTATTTTCAAGAGCCAGCAAAAGCAAATCCTGCAACGACAGGTAGAGCTTCCCTTCACGGATCATCTTGTCGACCGTCGCTGAGTCGTTGAGATCCGCCTCGGGAACCTCCGGCGCTTGATAAATACTGAAGTTCGGGAACGTTCCCGCGCCTCGCGAGTAATCAATCGGCCCCTGCGCGCTCACCGGGAGAGCCATACCGCTGAGGCAAACGGCAGCCATTACAAGACAAAGGAAACATCTCGGCATACAACTAACTCCTATTCCCAATACACCATTGAATCGAGCAATCCATATCACTGTAGGACGCAGGGAAGCCCTTGAGGTAACGTCCGAAGGTCAGGGCCTGCCTGATAGGTACGTCGCAGATCCGGATAACGTTCCTTAAGTTATCGACTCTCAGGTGGGAGAAACCAGATGGATTCGCGACCGCCCTCTAATCCACGTACAAGAATTCGTTCGAGCTCAAGAGCATGTGAACTAGATTCGAGACGGATTCATCAAATGCTTTGTCGTCGGCCGAGTTCGCTCGGGCGTAGAGTTTCTCCTGTGACTTCAGGTGCTCGACAGCTAATTCGGTCTCTCGCGGCGAAGGCTTGCGTGAAAACAGTAGGGCGTAGGTTCGGTTGATAATATCACTCGGCTCGCCCCCATCCACCGACTCGACGACACGCCGCGCCGCCTCACGCGCATTGTGAGTCACAAACTCGCTGTTCATGAAGGTAAGCGATTGCAACGGGGTCGCTGAAGGCACACGCCGGCTGCAAGCCGTGTCGATAATCGGGAAGTCAAACGTTTGGAGAAACGTCAGCGGCCACGTGCGCCGCGCCAGCAAATACACGCTGCGTCGCGTCGCTTCCTCGCCCGTTGAAGTATCCGCGGCCACTTGCAGGCCGTCCGGACGCGCCGTCAAGCCGACCGGTGGTCCGCCGATCGCCCCATCCAAGCGGCCCGCCACTGCCAGAACCGAGTCCCGCAATGCCTCCGCCTCCAGACGCCGCAAGGGCATGCGCCAAAGCAACGTGTTCTGAGGATCCTCCGTCGCGGCCCTTGCACTCTTGGGGTTATCGGTTTGCCGCGACGATTGCCGATACACCGCCGACATCATGATCTGCTTGTGAAGCCGCTTCGCCTTCCAGCCATGCTTCACGAAATCTACCGCCAGCCAGTCGAGCAGTTCCGGATGTGTTGGCGGAGAACCGGTAGCCCCGAAGTTAGCTGGTGTCGCGACGATGCCCGTACCGAAGTGATGCTGCCAGATGCGGTTCACAACCACCCGCACACCGAGCGGATGGTCGGAGCTCGTGAGCCATTCCGCCAGCGCAAGCCGGTAGCCGGTTGTCTCACCGGTCCGGTTCTCCGAAGGCGTTGCCGAACAGTCGTCAGCAGTGTCGCAAAGCACCGAGATGAACCCCGGCGTCACCCGTGGCCCCGGCGATTCCACGCTACCCCGCTGCAATAGACGGATCGTCGGCATGCCCTCGACCCCGTCCCACAGACCCTGGATCTGATCCAGCTTGCGGCGGTAGCCTTCCCAGGTCTTCACCCGTGCTTGCAGGCGCTCAATCGCTTCTTTGGGATCGCCTTCGATCGTATCGTCGACTTCCTCATCCTTCGCCTCGACAAGCTTCCCGAACTTCCTAATGAGGTACTTCTGGACATCGCCGCGCTCTTTGGCCTCGGTCTCGACGGCCAGTTGAATGTCCGCGCGCACTGCCTCGGGTACCTGTTCGAGTTTCTGTGAAAGCAACCGTTCACGATACGGGCCGCGAATATCCTCGATTTCCTCGGAAAGTTTCTCGCCTGCTTCATCCACCGACTTATTGTGCTCCTCGATCTCCTGCTGCTCCGTTTGCGAGACGGTGTAGAGCAACCGCTTCTTAGGTTGTATCCACGCCGACGGGTTGTACGCCGCTGTGAAGAGCGAGAGAAACCGGTAGTAGTCGCGCTGTGGAATCGGGTCGAACTTATGGGTATGGCAGCGCGCGCACGATACGGTCAGGCCAAGCGCACTTGACGACACTTTGTCCATCAGCGCAAAGATTGCGTCGTAGCGATCCGACGGACGGTCCGAAATATCCTCGTTTGTGACGTCGAGAATCGTCCGCAAGTACCCCGTCGCCACGAGCGACTCGATCATCTCGGGCGTGCGGTGTTCCGCGTCGCGCCAATCGACCAACTCGTCGCCAGCTATCTGCTCGGTGAGGAACCGGTCCCAAGGTTTGTCCTTGTTGAACGCCGCGATCACGTAGTCACGGTAGCGCCACATGCCTTCGTTGATGTTGACGGTCTTCGCCTGGAAGTCCTTGCCCCAGGTATCGACATAGCCCACGGCGTCGAGCCAATGTCGGCCCCAGCGTTCGCCGTACTTGGGTGAATTGAGAAGCTGGTCGATCAGCTTCTCGTAGGCGCCAGGCCGGGCGTCGTTGAGGAACTCCGCCGCCTGCTCCGGGGTCGGAGGCAACCCCCACAGATTGAAGTAGGCGCGCCGCAGTAACGCTTGGTTCGACGCGGGCGTGGCCAGTCCGAGACCGCGCCCTTCCAGCTTCGCCAATACGAACGAGTCGATCGGCGTCTCGACGCGAGATACGTTCTTGACTGACGGCGGGTCTAACGCGACAGGCTTGCGGAATGCCCAATGATTGCGGTCTTCCTCGGTAATCTCGGGAGCCTCAGTCTCGGTGAACGCACGATCCAGAGACATTTCCACTTCTATGTAGTCGGCGAAGCCGCCGCCGTCGATCCACTCCCGGATCAGCTCAATCTGTCCGTCGCCCAGCGGCTTGCCCACGGCCGAGGGCGGCATCACCCCGCTGCTGAGTTGCCGGACCAGGACACTCTTCTCAGAGAACCCCTCCGAGATCACCGGGCCATGTTTAGCGCCCTTCAGCAGGCCGGCAAGCGAGCGCAGGTCCAGCCCTGATTGAGGCGCATCCCCGCCATGGCAGGCTACACAACGCTCGTCGAAGATCGGCTGGATCTCGTTCTCGAATCGGCTGATCTGCTTCCGCGCGGCTTCGGGGATCTCGGCCCGCGCCTCATGCTCGGCGCCGGTCTCGATCCAGTTCCGAATTGTTTCGACATCGTCATCCGGTACGGTGCTCTTAAAGGCCGGCGGCGGCATCAGATGATTTGACACCTTTTGGAACAGTCGGCTCTCTTCCGCCGAGCCTTTCTGAATTACCGGCCCGTTGAATCCACCCCGCAGCACCGAAGTAGCCGTCCGCAGATCCAGACCCAGTTCCGGCGAACTCTTTCCATGGCACGTGAAGCAGTACGTGGAGAAGATGGGCAGGACATCCTTCTCGAACGTGGGTACGGCCGCGGCACTCACCGTTGACAACAGGAGCAGAGCTATCAGGCCTGATACCTGAGTCTTGCCCAAGGCCGCCACGCCGATCCTCAAGTCGCGTACACCTTGTTGGACACTAAATCGCCCACAACTCGCGCGCCTGTGACGGTCACGTCGGCCGGGGTTTCCATTCGACCGCCATGCGCGTACTGTGTCTTGCGGTGATCGAGGCCGAGTTGGTGAAGAACCGTTGCGATCATGTCCGGTACGCTCACCCGATCCACGACCGACTTGTATCCGAAATCGTCCGTCTCGCCGTAGATCAAACCCGGCTTGAAACCGCCGCCGGCGAACCAAAGCGTAAACGCGTTGCGATTGTGGTCTCGTCCGCCCTCGCCCTGCGTCGTCGGGAGCCGCCCAAATTCACCCGACCACATCACGATCGTGCTGTCGAGCAATCCCCGCTGTTCCAGGTCTTTCACCAGCGCCGCTGTGCCCTGGTCCGTCTCGGCGGAAATCTTCGGTAGGCCCTGCTTGATCTTGCTGTGGTGGTCCCAAGGTTGGCCCGGGCTGGTCGTCACCTGGACAAACCGCACGCCGGACTCGACCAGCCGCCGTGCCATCAAACAACGCTTGCCGTAGCTGCCGCGAATGGGGTCGTCCAGGCCGTAGAGCTTCCGTATCGACTCCGGCTCGCTCTTCATATCCAACACGTCCATCGCTTCGACCTGCATGCGCGCGGCCAACTCGAAATTCTCGATGCGCGAATCCAGCTCCGATTCTCCGGGCCGTGCCTCACTGTGGATGAGATTCAGGCGCGCCAGGTAGTCGAGATTGTCCCGCTGCACACCGGGGGGTAGCGGTTCGGCCGGCTCCAGGTGGTGCACCGGCGACCCGCTCATGTTGAACTCGACCCCTTGATAAAGCGCCGGCAAGTATCCGTTGGCCCAAAGCTGCTTGGCGCCGATGGTGTAACCCTTCGGGTCGCGTAGCACCACGTACGCGGGCAGATTCTGGTTCTCCGTCCCGAGAGCATAGCTGATCCATGAGCCCATCACCGGCCGACCGGGAAAGATCTTGCACGTCAGCAGGACGTTCAAGCCTTCCAGGTGATTGTTGTGCTCGGTGTGCATCGAGCGGATGAAGCAGAGCTTGTCGACGATCTCGGCCTGATGTGGCAGTACCTCTGACACATCCATACCGCACTGGCCATACTTGCGGAACGTGAACGGTGACGGCAGCAGTGTGTTCTTGTTGCCCGGCTGATGAATCTCAACGCCGTCGGGATGGAGCTGGCCGGCCAACTTCGTGAGCATCGGCTTTGGATCGAAAAGATCCATCTGGCTCGGCCCGCCGTTCTGAATAAGCTGGATGACCGCCTTGGCCTGCCCGGGGAAGTGGCCTTCCCTCGCGCGGAGATCGCTGTAGATTGGAGTTGCACCTATCGCGGTGCTGTTGCTCCCCTCGAATAGATGGGAGAGGACCACGCGGCCGAACCCGAGTGACGTCAGACCCAGCGCGCGGCGGCGAGACAGTCCCGGCATCCACCCCTTCCTTCCTATCGTGGACACAGCCCTATGATAGCGCCCTGCACAAGTACCGCGAGAGCCGAAAGAGGCGCAAGTGTGAATCTGCGCGGTCGGCGGTCGAGAAGCCCGCGGCGGCTTCGGCGAGGACCATCAATTGAAAGCCCATCGTGTTAGTCCGTCGGTGTCGAAAGCCGAATATTTGAGCCTTGCCCCGGCTGCGATTCCAAACTAAGGTCGCCGCCCATGGCCCGAACGCGCTGCTTGATGCTCTGGGGCCCAAGCCGCATCAACTCCAACTCTTCCAGGCTGAAGCGCCCCCCGAAGCGAAAGCCACGTCCGTTGTCGTGGATCGAAAAGAACAGACGCGCGTTCTTCTGCTCGACCGAAAACAGTGCGTGCGTTGCCTCGGCATGCTTATAGATGTTGCTCAGCGCCTCGCGCACCACCTGCAAAACCTCTGTTGACGCTTTTGGACTCAGAGGCAGATCACCGTTCTGCCCGTTCACAAACGTGATCGCGATCCCGCTTTCTTTCTGGAAGGCGTCAACAACCCGGCGCGTCGACGCCATCAGTGAAGAGCTATCCGCCTCGATCGGCCGCATGTGCCCGACGAACGTCCTCATCTCTGAAACCAGCTTACGCGAAAACTGCTGCAGCGAACCCAATTCCTCCCCCGCGGCATCCGGGTTGCGATGAATGAGACGCCGGATGCTCTCGAGCCGCGTCTCGAAGCTGATCATGCTCTGCAGCGGCCCGTCATGAAGGTCGTGCGCAATTCGCTCACCCTCAAATTGGTGCGCTTCCAGTTCGGTTCTCGTCAGTCGCAGCAAATGGAGCAGCAGACCCCGAAAGAAGTGGCCCACCGTCTGCAATTCCTTCCAGTGGGTACGCCGCACCTCCGACACGCTGTTGTAGAGCACCAGGCGCCCCATCGTGCGGTCACCGTCACGCAGGCCGTGACCGATGCAGTTATACATCTCAAACTTCTGAATAATGTATGGGTGCAGATCGAAGTCGCGAGAGACACGGTTGCCGAGACGGTCAACCTCCGACAAATCATTCGAGAAAAAGTCGAGGCGGGTTCCGCGAAAACAAGCTCACTCGTGGCTATCCTCGAAACGGACGGGCGGTTCCTCCCCGTCCTCGCGGCGCGCTGGAAAGTGACAAATCGTGTTGAAGTCGAGATCTTCGTCCCAGATCGCCAGAATCGCGCCCGAGCACTTCAGCCAACCCGCCAACTGCCGTAGCGCCCCCTCCACGGCCTCGACCATTTCGGCTTCCGATTGGCCCTCTGCCTGCCGGAGGGCCGCTGAGACTCCTTGCTCCTTTCGGTAGCTCTGATGCGAGAAGGAATAAGCGAGTCCGCCTCCGACGATCAGCAGCAGGAACGAGCCATAGGAGAACTCCAAGTTCGAGGGATCCCCCTGCGCAATCCAAACCGCATAGAAGGCGAGGCCGACAACCGAGATCAGGAGAACCTCTCGAGCGCCGTGCAGCAGGGCCGCTTTCGCCAACAGAAAGTAGAACATCAGCAACGGGAACATGGCCTCGTCCGACTCGCTGAAAAATACGAGCACAACGATCACAACGAGGTCGATGAGCTGGATCGAGAGGCCGTAGCTCCGTACCCTTGCCTGCAACGGGGGGATGACGAGAAGAACAGCGTAGATGAGGAACAGCCCGGTCGAAAACCACTTGATCGACGATGTGGCCTCGACCCGCGGAAGGATTTCGACGGCGCAATAGGCGCCTGCGAGAAACAGCCGGAGTAGGCCGACGTGCCGGACACGGTGTTCTCGGAACGCCAACTGTTCGCTAAAAGCTATGGTCGGCATAACAAACCGAGTTATTCAGAAGCAGGAAAGGGCAGTGGTAGCTACGTGGTGTATTTTACCCCAGGGCCCTCTGTGAATCTGCTCAGGCCAAAGCCCTAGCAGCCCGTGTCTAAAAATCATTTGGGGGCAGGGATGTTTTAGCGTAGACTGGTGCCATGGCAATGGGGACACGGGTGAAGCGGCGCCGGATCATGTGACGCTCTCGCGTACCCGGCGGCTGCTCGACGCCGAGACGCATCAGGCGATTTTCTCCTGGGTTTTGGAACGGCTGGCGGCGGCGGGGTTACTGAAGGGCAAGATGATCGGGGTGGATGCGACGACGCTGGAGGCGGACGCGGCGATGCGCTCGATCGTGCGGCGGGCGACGGGCGAGAACTATCGCGAGTACTTGGCGAAGCTGGCCGCGGCCGACGGGGAAGCGAGCGACCGGGCGGCATTGCAACGCCGGGACCGCAAGCGTAGAAAGAAAGTGTCCAACAAGGACTGGGTGAATCCGCACGACCACGAGGCCGAGATCACGAAGATGAAGGACGGGCGCACGCGGCTGGCCTACAAGGCCGAGCAGGCGGTGGATCTGGACACGGGGGCG
>Ga0315339_1000341_pt1 | contig 64390 bp, 64 predicted proteins | sample ASW17metaG_FD_204514 | JGI IMG/M metagenome (GOLD analysis project Ga0315339, IMG submission 204514) | Ammonia-oxidizing marine archaeal communities from Pacific Ocean, United States - ASW #17 | ecosystem: Environmental > Aquatic > Marine > Oceanic | place: USA: California | collected 2016-12-05 | reverse complement strand
TGGGACAAGCTTGTGTGTTTTATTCAAAAAATAATGAAGGTGAAAAAGTTTTAGGAGGAGGTTGGATTATATAATCTTATCCCCACTATCAACAGATAAAAGACTATTAAAAATTATCAACTAAAAAGTGATACAATATTTAAACTATGTATGATTTAATGAAATCAACTTAAGAGGCAACTCTTGACTGACCATCCAAGGAAAAAACCGAGAGGTTCAAGCTTGGAGGGCAGAAAGTTGGGAACAGTAGTTCTAAACAATCCCAATGTGATGAAGGCAAAGTAGAACTAAAAATAGGCCTTCAAAATCTATTCATAAGCTAGAGAAATCTAGTTTATGAACCAGGTTTTTTCCACATAAAAAATGTTAATAGATAAAAACTAATCACACCCACAAAGTAATTCCATTCAAGAGCATGTTTAAAAGTCTTGTTACCTTCTAAAATCAATACTGGAAGACTTATTATAGCAACTACTATTAAGGTAATAACTAAAAGCAATTTAAATTTTAATACTTTCTCATTAATAAATTTAGATATATCTTTTTTAAGTGAATAAAAAATTAGAACGAGGTATGTTTGAGCTACAACTTCAAAAATAATGAACGATACCATAACAAATCTTCTAAAAAATTTGTAAAAATCATTATCAATTTTTATTCCTAAAAAAAATGAATGAAGAGCCAAAAGTATTGCAGAACCGATACCAAAAAAAATTATTTTTTTTATATGTTTATGATTAATATTAAAGGATTTAATAATTAATTTATTATATAGCCAATATTTAATTAAAAGAAATGATGTAAAAAACATTGCAGGTTTAAAAATAAGATAAGTAGGAAAAACCCTTGCTGTTCTACTTATAGAGGCACCACCATCAAAATAGGGAAATGTTGGATGAATTATATTAGCTCTATTTGGAAAAAATTCATGAAAATGAGTAATTAATATTAAGCAAAGATTGATTGTAATAAATGGAATAAAAAATATCCAAATACTCATAAACTTAACTTTGATTATTTTATCCATCAAACAAATAAATTTTATTTTTTCTTATTTTTCTTTCTTGCTCTTCTTTTTTTAGAGCCCATTTTTCTACGACCTCTATGTTTTTTAGGGTAACCCATATTGTTTGTAACTCCTTTGTTTTATTATTTTATTGACCTTATTTGAGGGATATAGCATTGTCATTAAAACTTATCAAATTTTTTTATGAGTAAATCCTTTAAAACTTTTTTAAAACATACAGCAAAAGATTACTATAATCAGTCTGTGAACCCACCTGTCGTAAGAGCTTCAACAATTATTTTTAAATCGATGCAGGATATAAGAAAAACCCAGAATAAAGGAAAAAAAGATCCTACAGGAGGTCACTTTGATTATGGAAGACAAGGAACTTCAACAACATTTATTTTACAAAAAATGCTTAAAGAGATGGAGGAATGTCACCATGTTTTTTTAACTCCAACAGGTTTTGGTTCTGTTTTTTTAGCTATTTTAAGTGTTGCGCGTCCGGGTGATGAAATTTTAGTTGCTGATCCAGTTTATTCTCCAACACGTCTTTTAACACAAGATTTTTTAAAAGAGTTTAATATTAAAACAATTTTTTATAATCCTCATGATTTAATAACTTTAAAGAAGAGTATTACAAAAAAAACAAAATTAATTTTTGTTGAAAGTCCTGGAAGCAATTCTTTTGAATTTCAAGATTTGTCTAAAGTAATTTCAATAGCAAAAAAATATAAAATATTTACAGCAATAGATAATACCTGGGCAACACCTTATTATTTTAAACCAATTAAAATTGGTTTTGATATGTCTATAGTTTCAGCTACAAAGTATTATTCTGGTCACTCTGATGTAATGGGAGGAAGTTTGGCTGTTAATAAAAAAATTTTTAAATATGTGGAAAAAACAAATAAAATTACTGGTTTTAGATTAGGACCTGATGATGCTTATCTTATAATAAGAGGATTAAGAACACTAGATATTCGTTTAGATAAACATGAAGAAAATGCAAAAAAAGTAGCGGCCTTTTTATCTAAAAACAAAAAAGTAAAACTTTTATATCCCCACAAAAAAAATTCATTCAATTTTAAAATGTGGAAAAAATATTATTCAGGAGCTTCTGGATTGATGGGACTTAGAATTAAAACAAAAAATAAAAGCTCTGTTATTAAATTTGTAAACTCCCTAAAATTATTTGGATACGGATACAGTTGGGGAGGATTTGAGAGTCTTGCCCTGCACCAAGAACATAGAGAGAGAGGCAATCGAAAATTTTTGAATTTAGCTAATGATGAACATTTAGTCAGACTACATATTGGACTTGAAGATTCAAAAGATTTAATTGCAGATTTGAAAAAAGCACTTAAATACATTAAATGAGTTCAGAAAAGTTTATTAAAAGTAACACAGCATTAATAACTCTTATTGCTGCATGTTTAGTTGTTCTACTTTCACTCGGTGTCAGGCAAGTCTTTGGAATGTTCTTTATGGATTTTAATAAAGATCTTGGAATTACAAATACTGAGTTTGGTTTAGCGATTGGTATTCAAATGTTAGGTTGGGGTCTGTCAGGTCCTATTTTTGGAGCTATAGCTGATAAATATGGTGGACATAAAGCTATCAGTCTTGCTTTCGTTTTTTATATACTGGGTATTTATTTTTTACGTGAAGGCCCAAATACTGGTATTTTTTTTCAAATTAATTTAGGACTTTTAATTGGTATTGGTTGTGGAGGAACTGCAATCAGTATCCCTATGGCTATAGTTGGTAAACATTTTCCTTTATCTAATAGAACCATAGCTATGAGTATAGTGACTTCTGTAGGGTCATTTGGATACTTTATATCACCAATATTTACATCTTACTCCTTAGTAAATAATGGATGGATTGAAACATTATATATTTTCATGATTTTTTTAATAATTGGATTCTTTATAGCTTTTTTTGTTAGATCTCCTTCTTCGATACAATCAATTGAAAAACCTAATGATCAATCTACTTTAGAAGCACTTAGAGAAGCTTTTGACAATAAAAGTTACCTACTTTTAGTAGCAGGTTTTTTTGTGTGTGGTTTTCATATTACATTAGTAGGAACACATGTGCCAACATATGTAATTGATAGAGGTTTAGAAAGTTGGACTGCTGCTATGATTTTATCGCTAGTGGGCTTTTTTAATATATTTGGTTCATTACTAAGTGGATATTTATCTACAAAGATGAGCAAAAAAATAATATTGAGCGCAATTTATCTTCTAAGAGGACTTTCAATAATTTTGTTTATTGCTTTACCAGCTAGTAATATTTCAGCATTTATATTTGGTGCTAGCTTTGGTTTTTTATGGTTAAGTACAGTTCCAGCAACTGTTGGTATTGTTGCTCACATATTTGGAACAAAATACTTGGGATTACTATATGGATTGGTTTTCTTAAGTCATCAAATAGGATCTTTTTTTGGTGCATATTTAGGAGGATTATTTCATGATTTATATGGTTCATATGACTATGCGTGGTATTTAGCTATTGCATTATCTATATTTGCTGGAATTATACATTTACCAATAAAAGAAAATCCAGTTTTAAGATTAAAAATAGAATAATAAATTGAATACACAAGATTATCTAAAGACTATTAACAAGTCTAAAAAACCTTTTGTTATTTATAAATCAAAAAGGGGTTTTGATCTTTATACGAATTTTTCTAAAAAAATTATTTTAACAAATAAGAATATTTATAATTTTATCAATAAAATAAGTAAAAATAAATCAAAAGATAAAAATACAGATTTATTTATAGGATTCTTTGGGTATGAAATATTAAATAATTTAATTGGTGTTAAATTACCAAAACAAAAGGGTTTAAAATTTCCTAAAGGAATTTTTTATAAACCAGAAACAAAAGTAAATTTGAATAATAAATTAAGTTATAAAAATAAAAATTTACATAAGTTAAATAATAATTTTAAAATTAATATTAATCAAAAATTATATAATAAAATATTTGATAATTTTAAAAAGAAAATTAAATCAGGTCAAACATATCAAATTAAAATATGCACAAAGTATCAGAATAAATCAAAAATTGATCCAATAGATTTTTTTTGTAGGTTGTCAAAAACTAATCTTGCTCCAGAATCATTTTTAATAAAAGACAAAGGATTTTCTATAATTAGCTGTTCTCCAGAAAATTTAATAACAAAAAAAGGTGATTATATATCAACCAAACCTATTGCAGGAACACTAAAGAAAACAAAAAAACTAAATAAGATTAAGGCACTTTACTTCTTTAGAAAAAATATTAAGGAAACTAAGGAGCATAATATGATTGTGGATATGGAAAGGAGTGATTTATCAAAAATATGTAAGTTTGGATCAGTAAAAATAATTAAAAAAAAAATTGTTGAAGAGTATAAAGATCTTTATCACTATGTAAGTTTAGTTGCCGGTAGGTTAAAAAAAAATATATCTACTTTAGAAATTATAAGAGCGATGATGCCTGGTGGATCTGTTATTGGTTGTCCTAAAATAAGCACCCTCAACTTATTAAATGTTCAAGAAAAAGAAAAAAGAAACATCTACACAGGTAGCTTTGGTTATATAAAATTTAATGGTGATATGAGATTTAATATTATAATTAGGGCAATTTTAAATTATAAAAACTATTCTGAAATTTCTGTTGCATCAGGGGTTGTTATTGACAGTAACGCAAGGCATGAGTTTTATGAAAATTATATTAAAGCTAAAGCATTAATGGATCTTTATAAATGATTTATATTATTGATCATAAAGACTCATTTACACATAACGTCGTACATCAGTTTTCAAATTTTGATGAAGTAGAATGTGATAACTATAATGAAATAAATCAAATCAAACTTAATAAATCAAAGACAATTGTATTTTCTCCAGGACCTGGAGCCCCAAAAAATTATCCTGCTAGCACAAAAATTTACAAAACATTTAAAGGAAAAAAGAAAATTATTGGAATATGTCTTGGTTTTCAGCAAATACTTTTTAGTGAAAAAGCTAAAATTGTCGAACAAAAAAGAATTTACCATGGTTTTCAGTCAGAAGTAAAAGTTACTAATAATAATTCTTTATTTAAAAAAAATAAAAAATTTAAAGTAGGAAGGTATCATTCACTTAAACTAAAAGAACCTTTTTATGCAAAAAATTTTGAAATTACTATGAGATGTGCTATTTCAAACGTTGCAATGGCAATAGAAAATAATAAAGATAAAATTTATGGATTTCAATTTCATCCAGAATCTTTTTTAACTGAAAATGGCAACTTACTTATTAAAAAAATCTTATCAACTTAAAGATCTAAAAAAAACAAATTTTAATGATCTTTGGAATTCTCGAGGAGTTTTTACGACTATGTGGATTTTTGGTAAACCATTTAAAATTCTTTTCTTTAAAAGTCACATTAAAAATTTAATTAAATCTTTAACTATTTACAAACTAAATAAACCATATTTAAAAAAAAATATTCTTAAATTTATAAAATTAAATTTAAACAAAAATAAAAAATATAATCATTTATTACGGATAGCTGTTAATAAAAATATTATTTCTATTTCTTTAAGAAAAAAAAAAAAATTTAAAAAAAAATTTAATCTTAAGTTAATTAACTATCAAAGAATTGAACCAGAATATAAAAATTTAAAATATAAAAAAATTTTAAGTCACCTATCAAACTTAGATACATCAAAATCTGATGTTGCTTTATGTGTAGATAATAAAATATTAGAAAGTGGAACTTCTAATATTTTATTTGTTAGTGATAATAAAATTTATTCTCCAGTTAGTAATTTTTACAAAGGTATAACTTTTAAATTTTTTGAAAAAAAATTAGTAAAAATTATTAAAAAAAATATATTTATTAAATCTTTATCTACTTATGATGAAATTATTCTTATAGGCTCTGGAAAGGGTGTAGTTTCTGTTGAAACAATTCAGGATACAAAATGGATAAGAAAAAGTTTAAAATTTTATAAAATTTTATTAAAAATCTATCAAACTGAATTAAAAAAATGTTCAATTTATAATTAAGAAAGTTGTCATGAAAGATCCTAATAATCCTTGTTTATTTTGTAATATTAAAAAAAAAGATATAACTGATGAAAATGAATTAGCATATGCAAGTTTTGATACTTATCCAGTTTCTCAACACCATTGTTTGATTGTTCCAAAGCGGCATATAAAAAGTTACTTTGAGCTTTCAGAAGAAGAGGTTATCTCCTGCAATAAATTGATTATTAACATAAAAAAGCAAATAGAGTTTAAAGATAAGTCAGTCAAAGGCTACAATATTGGTACTAATTCTGGAAAAGTTGCTGGACAATCTATTATGCATTGCCATATTCATTTAATACCAAGACGTAAAGGTGATGTTGTAAAACCTCAAGGTGGAGTTAGGTCAGTGATACCCTTAAAACAACACTATGTTCGTAAATTTTAAGCTGTATTCTGATACTAAATGACCTCTATTTACAGTTGATCTATTATTTTAACTATACTAAAAATAATTTAATTTTTTTTAAGATTCTATTAATCTGTAGGAGAAAATAATATGATCAGTATCAATCCATTTTCAGTACTTGCTGAAACTATCTCGCCTTTGATGCTTCAGGGTTTTGTGATAATAATGATTGCTTTGGTTATCATTGGAACACTGATTGATATTATTCATAAAAAAAATGTTAAGTATTTTTTTAATAATGCAAAAAAAGCAAAACTTTCAGCCACTAAAGAGCTAAGTGCCAGAGAAAGAACTGGAGTTGTGCTTAAAACAATAGTTCATGACATTGGAACGACAGCTGAACTTGGAGCGGGAAAAAGAAGAATAGCCCACCTTTTAGGAATGTACGGAACCATCTTGTTTTGGATAGCATCAGTTGTTATGATTTTTTGTTATACATCTGAAAACAAAATAACACCCACTGTTTGGCCAATGATGTGGCATGTTGGAGCTATAATGACATGTGTTGGTGGATATTGGTTTTGGTTATTTTTAAGAGTTGATGTACTAGCTGAAGCTTATCCTTGGTATAGAATTATAAAAGCAGATCTATTTGTACTAGCTTTACTTGCATGTGCAACATTTGGATTAGTTTGGTCTTATACTCAATCTTTAAATCTAGAAAACAGATGGGATGACAAAGTATTCTTAATTTTATATATTATTGCTAATCTTGTTTTATTTGGGGGCGTGTATTGGTCTAAATTTGCTCATATGTTTTATAAACCAGGTGCAGCAATTCAAAAAAATTTAGCTGAAGCAGATGGCTCAAGAGATAATTTACCACCACCATCTGATGAACCAGAACAATTTGGATTAGGAATTAAACGTGAGACACCAAAACACTATTAATATGAATGATTTATTTATAATTTCAATGAAAGGAAAAAAATAATATGTCAACTTTTGTATACATGACTAGATGTGACGGGTGTGGTCACTGTGTAGATATATGCCCATCAGATATAATGCATATTGATGAAACTATCAGAAGAGCTAAAAATATCGAGCCTAATTTTTGTTGGGAATGTTATTCTTGTGTTAAAGCCTGTCCTAATCACGCAATTGATGTAAGAGGATATGCGGATTTTGCTCCTATGGGTCATAGCGTGAGAGTTAGACGTGAAGAAGAAAAAGGAACGATATCCTGGAAAATTAAATTTAGAAATGGAACCACAAAAGATTTTGTGTCACCAATCACAACAAAACCTTGGGGTAAATTTATTCCAAAACTTGCTGAGGGTGATAAACCAAATCCAGAAGAAATTAATTCTCAAAGACTTTATGCAGAGCCAGAAGGCTTAAACATTGATGGTGAACTACCATCAGTACCAAAGGATTCATTTAAAAAAGGAGTTTATTATTAATGGCTAAACACAAAACTCATTATGAAGACTGTGATGTTCTTGTTGTCGGTGGCGGAATGGCAGGAACTGGTGCTGCGTTTGAAGCTAGACATTGGGGAAGAGATCTAAAGATAGTTTGTGTTGAAAAAGCTAACATAGATAGAAGTGGTGCGGTAGCTCAAGGTCTGTATGCAATTAACTGTTATATGGGAATGCAATGGGGAGAAAATCAACCAGAAGACCATGTTCGTTATGCACGTAATGATTTAATGGGAATGGTAAGAGAAGACTTAGGTTATGATATGGCTCGTCATGTTGATTCAACAGTTCACATGTTTGATGAATGGGGTTTACCCATGATGAAAAATGAAAAAACTGGACGTTATCTTAGAGAAGGTAAATGGCAGATAATGATTCATGGTGAAAGTTATAAACCAATAGTTGCAGAAGCAGCAAAAAAATCTGCAGACAAAATTTATAATAGAATTATGGTAACCCATCTTTTAATGGATGAGGAAAAAGAAAATAGAGTGGGTGGAGCAGTAGGGTTTAATATGAGAACTGGTGATTTTCATATTTTTCGAGCAAAAACGGTAATTGTTGCTGCAGGTGGAGCATCTCATATTTTTAAACCAAGAGCGGTTGGAGAAGGAATGGGAAGAACTTGGTATGCTCCTTGGAGCAACGGTTCTGCTTATGCATTACCTATAGCTGTTGGAGCTAAAATGACACAAATGGAAAATAGAATTGTGTTATGTAGATTTAAAGATGGTTATGGCCCTGTAGGAGCTTATTTTTTGCACCTTAAAACTTATACTCAAAATGCAAACGGAGAAAATTATGAGAAAAAATGGTATGATCAAACTAAAGAGCTAGTTGGCGAATATATTGATCACCATCCAACGCCGACGTGCTTGAGAAATCACGCATTTATCCAAGAAACCATGGCAGGTGGTGGACCAATTCAAATGGTTACAACTGAAGCTTTTCAAGACCCACATCTAGAAACCGTTGGATGGGAAAATTTTTTAGGTATGACTGTTGGCCAAGCAGTTGTTTGGGCATCTCAAAATATTGATCCAAAATATACAAATCCTGAGCTAACAACATCAGAACCATATGTTATGGGTTCCCATGCAACTTGTTCTGGAGCTTGGGTTAGTGGACCAGAAGATCTTTCGCCTCCAGAGTATTTCTGGGGTTATAATAGAATGTTAACTGTTGATGGACTTTTTGGAGCTGGAGATACAGTTGGTGGAAGTGCACATAAATTTTCATCTGGGTCTTTTACAGAAGGTCGTTTAGCTGCAAAAGCTGCTGTGAAATATATCGAAGATAAAAAAGCGGATGGTATTAAAGTTACTGATAAGCAATGTGAAGATTTTAAAGAGGTTATTTTTAAACCACTTGAAACATATACAGTTGCTCAAAACGAAATTACAGGTGGAACTGTTTCACCAAGTTATATTTCACCTATTCAAGGACTCCAACGTCTTCAAAGGATAATGGATGAATATGTTGGTGGAATTGCAACAAATTACATGACTAATGGAAATATGCTTAAAAGAGGCTTAGAGTTGTTAGCATGGCTTGAGGAAGACTTAGAGAAAGTAGGAGCTGAAGATTTACACCAACTTATGAGAGCCTGGGAATTAAAACACAGAGCTTTGACTTCTCAGTGTGTAACTGAGCACACAATGTTTCGTGAAGAGACTCGTTGGCCAGGATATTACTATAGAGGTGATCATATGAAGCTAGATGATGAAAATTGGCATTGTTTAACAGTTTCAAGACGTGATCCTAATACTGGTAAATTTACAATGGAAAAAATTCCTGTTTATCATATAGTTGACGAAAACGAGAAGAAACAAGCATCTTAAAATAAGCTAATAATGAGTATTCTTGAAAAATCAGACCAAGATATATTTCATATAGCTAAACCTATTTGGGAAAACCTTGTTAAATCATCTAATATTAAAGATTATGGTGGATTTACAAAAGACTTTTCATCACAAATGCTTTTTGGAGCTAACGAGGTTGAGCTAGGAAAACAATGGGCAAACAATAAGCTTTTAACTAGCTTAACTGATGAATTTAAACCTTTTGGCTGCTTAAGAAGAAATTTGAATATTACAGTTCTAATTAAACAAACCAGTAAAGAAATTCCGGGAGAGTTTTTGGGTCGTTTGGTATTAGGTATAGAAGATGATGAGGTTAAAGTTTTTGGAGCTACCATCTATTAACTTTATATCCAAGATTAATAGTAAAATTTTTTTACTAATTTAAAATAATTATTTGACAAATAAATAAGTAGTGTTAATTAAGGCTATTAATGACTCATTTAATAAAAAAACTACCTTCTAAAATCAAAAAAAATAAACTAAAGAGTGGTATTTTTTTAGGGCTTTCAGCATACTGGGGAATTATTCTTATAGGTACCATAGTACAATTTAATTAAAATTAATAAATTTTAAAATCTCATCTATTGACATCAATATATTTGAGGAATACTTATTAATTGAATAATTATGGAAATTTTTCTACCAATTGCAGAAGTCTCAGTAAATATACTTGTAATTTTTTCTCTTAGTTCATTAGTTGGTATTCTTTCAGGATTATTTGGCGTTGGAGGAGGTTTTCTAATGACTCCATTTTTAATTTTTTTAGGTATACCACCGGCATATGCTGTAGCTAACGAAGCAAACAATATTTTAGCAACATCTGTTTCGGGCTCAACAACACATTTTTTTAAAAATACATTAGATTATAAAATGGGTTTAATGATTGTTTTAGGTGGAGTTTTAGGAACTATAATTGGAATTATTACTTTTACTTATTTTAAAGGAATTGGAAAGATAGATATAGTTATTTCTTTAGCTTATATGTACATACTAGCAATAATAGGAACTTTAATGTTGGTTGAAGGTCTTGGAGAAATAGATAGAGCCAAAAAAAAAATTTTTTTTAAAAAGAAACTGCATTCACATTACTGGATCCACGGTCTTCCTTTTAGAATGAGATTTAAAAAATCAAAACTATACGAAAGTATTTTTACACCAATTATAATAGGTTTAATTGTTGGTTTTATAGCTGCAATAATGGGTATTGGTGGTGCATTTATATTAGTGCCAGCAATGATTTACATTATTGGTATGCCTACTAAATTAATTCCTGGAACCTCTTTATTTGTAACTATTTTTATTAGTGCAATCGTAACTGTATTACATGCATTTAACTATGGATCTATCGATTTAATTTTAGTTTCAATGTTAATCCTGGGATCGATAGTTGGTGTTCAAACGGGGATAAAAATTGGAGAATATATTGATAGCTCAGAACTTAAAACACTTTTAGCTATTCTTTTATTGTTAGTAGGTATAGCTATTGCATATGACAGTTTTTTTTCTGTAAATGAAATAAAGGAAACAGTTATTAAAATTAATGATCATTTAAATCCTGTATCTAATTTTATAAAAAAACTTTCTATAGAAGTACCAGTACTTTATGGGTTATTTTCAATTGTTTTTGCAATATTACTAGGGGTTTCTGCAGCTTTCATTAGAAGGTTTTTTTCAAATTTAAGAAAAAGATATTATAAGTAATATTTTAATGAAAAATATTAAACACATCTATTTAATTTTTTGCTTATTTTCATGCTTATTTTTTTTACCAGCAAAATCAGATCAAATGTTTAATTTGGGTAAAATTATTTTTTTAGAAAAAGGAAATTGTGCATCGTGTCATACTTTAAGAGATGCTGGTTCTTCAGCGACAATCGGGCCAAATCTTAATGAGATTAAACCAATCAAGGAAAGAGTTGTTGAGGTTGTAACGAATGGAATTAGCATGATGCCTCCTTATGAAGGAATTCTGTCTAAAAATGAAATTCAGGCAGTAGCTTATTATGTTTCAAAGAGCTCAGACTAGTATTAATTTTATTTAAGCACTTCTGTATAATTTTGTAATAACAAATTCTTTGTGACCCAGTGCTTCAGCACAAGTTAATCTTCCATTCGCAACTTTAAGGGTTGTTTTAATTAACTCATCACCAGCTTGATCTAAATTCATTTCTCTTTGAAGTATTTTAGAAACATCTAAGTCAACATGCTCACTCATTGAAACTGCAGTTTTTGGATTAGCTGTTAGTTTAATTACAGGTTCAATTGGATTTCCAATAATATTTCCTTGGCCTGTGGGAAATAAATGAATATTAAAACCAGCTGCTGCTTGTAAAGTTATACATTCTGCAGCTGCTGATGATGTATCCATGAAGTATAATCCAGGACCTTTTTTTGGTTCTTCTGCAGGTTTCAATACATCAATATAATTAACTTTTTTTCCAATTTTTTGTAAATTACCAAAAGCTTTTTCTTCAATTGTTGTAAGTCCACCAGCAATATTGCCTGCTGTTGGTTGGCTTTCTGAAAGATCATCTGTAGCTTCTTTAAGTATAAAATTATTATATTCATTCCAAGTTTTCATAAATTTTTCAGCTGCTTCTGGAGTTTTACCTCTTGTAGCACACACTTTTTCTGCCCCTGTAAGTTCTGAAGTTTCACCAAAACATAAATGAACCCCTAGCGGCTCTAATTTATCCATAAAATTTCCCACAGTAGGATTTGAAGCCAGACCAGAAGTTGTGTCTGATTCACCACATTTAACTGAAATCCATAGATCACTTAAAGGACATTCTTCTCTTTGTTTTTCAGAAGCCCATTGAGAAAATTCTTGTGCTTTTTTTGATGCTTTCATTGTGATTGTAATATCTCCGTTACCTTCAATACTAAAACCTTCTACCGGTTTTCCAGTAGTAGCTATTGCATCAACTATTTTTTTTGTCCATTTAGGTTCAATACCAATAACTATAACTGCTGCAACATTTGGATTTTTTCCTGTACCAATAATAGTGTCAAAAAATAATTCTAAATCAGCACCAAACTGCAATCTTCCATAAGAGTGTGGAATAGCTATTGTTCCTTTGATATTATTAGCTACAGCTTCAGCACAAGCATTAGAGATATCGTCTACAGGTAAAATAATTACATAATTTCTTGTACCAACTCTTCCATTTTCTCTTTTATATCCTAAAAAACTTTTTGGAATTTCCATATTACCATTTCTTTGTTTTTACATTGTGAACATGTACATGTTCACCTTTTTTAATTGATTTTACAACTTTACCAATATCATGCCCATATTTTAAAATTGTATCACCTTCATTAAGATCAATCATTGCTATTTTATGTCCTAGAGGTATTTCATTTAAAGATTTTATGCTTACAGATTTATCATTTTCCATTACCCAACAGTTACAATCCTGATTTTTGCTTGTTTTATCAATAACTACAACGCCAACGTTGTCTTTTTCATCATGAATTATAATGTCAGTATTAGCCATAGTGACGATTTCTTTGTAGAAAATTAAGTTATTTTTATATAATAAATTCTCAGATTTAAAAGATAAATTTATTAAATTTTTAAAAAAGGTTAAAATTTGAAATGACAAAAATGACTACTGAAGAAGCTTTTGTGAAAGTACTTCAATCACATGGTATAGAGCATGCATTTGGGATAATTGGATCAGCATTTATGCCTATTTCTGATTTATTTCCCAAAGCAGGAATTACTTTTTGGGATGTTGCTCATGAAACTAATGGGGGATTGATCGCCGATGGCTACACAAGAGCAACAGGTAAAATGTCAATGGTAATAGCACAGAATGGTCCTGGTATAACAGGCTTAGTCACACCAATTAAAACAGCATATTGGAATCATACACCTTTACTTTTAGTTACACCTCAAGCGGCAAATAAGACAATAGGACAGGGTGGTTTTCAAGAAGTAGAACAAATGAATTTATTTAAAGATATGGTTTGTTACCAAGAAGAAGTAAGAGACCCATCAAGAATGGCAGAAGTATTAAACAGAGTTATTGAAAAAGCAATAAGAGGATCAGCACCAGCTCAAATAAATGTTCCTAGAGATTACTGGACTCAAATAGTTGATATAGATTTGCCACCAATTGTAAGATTAGAAAGACAAGCGGGTGGTGTAGAAGCAATTAAAAAAGCTGCAAAATTATTATCTGAAGCAAAGTTTCCAGTAATTTTGTCTGGTGCAGGAGTTGTAATTGGCGGTGCTATTGAAGATTGTAAGAAACTTGCTGAAAAATTAGACGCACCTGTTTGTTCTGGCTATCAGCATAATGATAGTTTTCCTGGAAGTCACCCACTAGCTGCAGGGCCATTAGGTTACAATGGTTCAAAGGCAGGAATGGAATTAATTGCTAAAGCAGATGTAGTTTTAGCTCTTGGCACAAGATTAAATCCTTTTTCAACATTACCTGGATACGGAATAGATTATTGGCCAAAGGATGCAAGTATTATTCAAGTTGATATGAACTCTGATAGAATTGGATTAACTAAAAAAGTTACGGTTGGAATTTGTGGTGATGCAAAACTAGTTTCTCAACAAATTTTGGCACAACTTGATTCTAATGCAGGTGATATTGATAGACAAAAAAGAAAAGATACAATTCATCAAACTAAATCAGCTTGGTTACAAAAATTATCAAGCTTGGATCATGAAGATGATGATGAAGGGACAGTTTGGAACAAAGAAGCTAGGGAAAGAGATAAAGATAGAATGTCTCCAAGACAAGCATGGAGGGCAATTCAAGCGGGCATGCCTAAAGATGTTATTATCTCAAGTGATATTGGAAACAATTGTGCAATAGGAAATGCCTATCCGACTTTTGAAAAAGGTAGAAAATATTTAGCACCAGGATTATTTGGACCTTGTGGCTACGGTTTTCCATCAATACTAGGAGCAAAAATTGGATTCCCTAAAACTCCAGTAATTGGTTTTGCAGGAGACGGAGCATTTGGAATTAGCATGAATGAAATGAGTTCTTGTGCTAGAGAAGAATGGCCTAATATTACGATGGTTATTTTTAGAAATTATCAATGGGGAGCAGAAAAAAGAAATTCTATTCTTTGGTTTGATGATAATTTTGTTGGAACAGAGCTTGATCCTGAGTTAAGTTATGCAAAAGTTGCTATAGCTTGCGGTTTAAAAGGTGTTACTGCTAAAACAATGGAAGAAACAACAAGTGCTATAAAAAAATCATGTGAAGATCAAAAAAAAGGAATTACAACATTTATTGAAATAATTCTTAATCAAGAACTTGGTGAACCTTTTAGAAGAGATGCCATGAAGAAACCTGTTAAGATAGCTGGAATCAACAAAGGAGACATGAAACCTCAAAAATCTCTAATTTAATTATGAATAAAAATAATATTAAAATTAGCTTAAATAAAAGTTTTGGAATAGTTTTTTTGTTTTTTTTTAATTATTTCTACTTATCCACTAATAGACGATGGAGCAACTAAACTTGCACATGAACTTGCAAAAGTAATTAAATAGTATTTATTTATTCCAAATAAAAGTGGTAAAGCCAAAAGTTTTTTTAGCAATGATACCTTGATCGCCATTAACGCATGGTGTTTTGGTTACATAGCATCCATCCCCACTTGTAGGTAAGTATATATTTATATTATTTTCAAGCTCAATAGTTCTAAATGTTTGTATAGGTGCGTAATATAAAGGGAATATATTATCTTTATCATTTTTAAACATATCTTTTTCCTCGTTAATTCTAGATATATTTTTAAAATTAAATATTAAAAATGATATTACTACTAACGAAAAAACAGATTTTTTTATCTTTTCATAATTAATCTTATAACGACTAATATAATAAGAAAAAGGTATGAAAAAAAAGAAACAAAATAAATAGTATCCACCATATCTTAAGCTAGGACGGTTGTAAAACCACTCAAATAATAAGATGAGGCTCAGTACATATAAAGTACTTATAATTTTTTTATCAATTTTTTTTGGAGGTTTAATATTTTTGCTATAAAAAATAATTAACAACAATGCAAATATTACAATAATACCAATCAATGTTTCATATCCTTTGTATTCAAAATAACGTTCATACCAATTACTAACCCAATTAAATTTTTGAATATAAATTTCTGGATTATCAACTCTATAAACAGGCCCAGCTCCAGCTTTTGCCCAAAGATTGTACCACTTACTTAAATGATCAACAGCCTGTTCACTTATTGTCCAACTTACTTTGTCAAAAAAACATGTTTGCTTAATAGGGTAAATTGCACAACCAGTATAGGAAATGTTAATAGATGTTAATAGTGACAAAGCAAAAAATGAAATTAAAATAGATCTAGTGTTAAAAAAATATTTAATCAAATTTTTAATATTAATAAAAAAAAAATAAGAAAATAAAAATAAAAAATTTAAAATAAAAAAAGCTTTTAAAGTAGTGACATAAGATATTAAAAGAATTGATAAATCTAAATTTGATTTAAACTTTTTTTTGTGTAAAGAAGAATAGATTAATGGCAACAAAATAAACATTATTAGTTGACCAGATATATCTGTTCCATATCCACCTATTCTCGAAAATTTAACATTAATAAAAAGAAAAATAACAATATAGAGAATTAATTTAAAATTAAATTCTTTAAGATTTTTTTTATTTAATATAAATTTTAAAATTATAAAATTGGTAAAAAGAAGTGTAATCCAACCTACAGCATGAAATAAGTAATATTTAATAAATGGTAAATACGTTATAGAATTGAAAAAAAATAAAGATGAGTGATGTTTATAACCATGTTGAAAATTACCCAGTCCTAATTGAAGCTTGTCTTGTGTTAAACCAAATGAATAAGTAAAGTGATAATAATTAAAATCATCATGGTTCCTAATTATTAACATTCCCAAAAAAAGAATAGAAAATAAAATTAATAATTTTAATACCTCCTTATCTAATTTTTGAGTGCGAATATTATAAATGAATAAAAAAATTCCGATAAAATGTAGAATTAAATTATGAGTATAATTGTGTGCTGTAAAAAAAATTGTAGCATATGAAATAATGGTTAATAATAGTAACCCTAATAAACCTAAGTACCCTAAATTAAGTTTTACTAATTCTTTATTTACAATTCTGGATAAAAGAAAACCATATCCAATTATAGAAAACACAATCAATAAAGTAAAAAAGTAAAGTAGAAAGTAATTCATTTGTTACAAATATTTTTTAATAAGATTATAGTATTTATTTAAATTTTTATTGTAGTCAAATCTTAATAATCTTTTATGTGCAACCATCATTTTTTTTAAACATAATTTTTTATTTGAGTTAAAAAAAATAATTTTTTTAGCAAGTTCTTTATAATCACCAACCTTAAAAAGTAAACCACCTTTTCCACCATCAAGAATTTCAGATGGACCAGTTGGACAATTACTAGAAATAATAAATTTTTTTAAAGTTAATGCTTCAAGTAAAACGTTAGGCAAGCCTTCATATTTAGAACTTAAAATAAATAAATCAGACTTTTTAATATATGGAAATGGATTATCTTTATAGTTATTGATCTTAATATATTTTGTTAAACTATTTTGTTCAATGTAATTTATTAAATTTTTTTTATTTTTACCTCTTCCAATAATTAGTAATTTAAAATTAATTTTTTTTTTTAGAATATTGGCAGCTTTTAATAGAGTTAGATGATCTTTTTGATCGGTAAATCTTCCAATATTTATTATTTTTAAATTTTTTTTATCATTATAAAAATCATCATTAATTTTTCTTAAAGATTTTTTTTTAATTTCATCTTTATTTAATGGATTATAAATGCATTTAGCACTTATATTAAATTTATCTTTAAGATTCTTTTGAAACTTATAGCTGTTAACAATATTTTCGGTTGGTAACTTAAACAACATCTTAAAAACAAAGTCTTTAATTATATTATTTGACCACCCAGCGGGAGCAGCGTTTGATCTAGCCACAACCTTTATATTGAAAATTTTACATATTATAGAACAATAAAGATTAGCCTGAAAAGTGAGAACTAAAATATTTTTATTTTTTAAAATTTCTTTAAATAATAAAAAAAGACAAATAAAATATTTTATATTTCTACCTGATTGATTATCTTTATTGTTCTTTGGTGTTATAAATTTTACCTTATTATTAAATTTTTTTTTTAAATTTTTAGAGACAGTAATTATTGAAACTTTATCAATTTTTTTTGATAAATAATTTCCTATAATAAATAAATTTTTCTCTACACCACCTCCTTCAATAGAAGGAATGAAAATTATTAATTTTTTTTTTTTCATTAGTGAAAAGTTTTTTTATATTTTACTTTAAATTTTCTGATCATATTCACCTATTTTTCCAGTTTTTTTTAATAGATCATCAATAAAATAAAAGATTTTATTTTTTCTTTCATCTGATGTAGGGCTTTCTGTAACAATAACTAAAGATGGTTTGTTGGATGATGCTCTTATTAATCCCCAGGAACCATCCTCAAAAGAAAATCTAACACCATTTACCGTAAGTACCTCTTTAATTATTTGTTTATCAATTTCTATTTTATTATTTTTAATGTCCTGAACTTGTTTAACTAAATTTTCTACCACTTGATATTTTTCTTCATCTTTGCAGAAAGGTGCCATAGTAGGAGATTGATAAGTATGTGGTAATTCATCTATTACTTCGCTTATCATTTTATTTTGACTATCTAATAAATGGCAAACTTGAATAGCAGAATTAATTCCATCATCATAACCAAACCCTAGTGGTTGGTTAAAAAAAAAGTGGCCACTTTTTTCAAATCCAGCTAATGCCTTTTCAGAATTAACTTTTCTTTTAATGTGAGAATGTCCTGTTTTCCAATAAATTGTTTTGCAATTATTTTCTAAAAGGATTTTATCTTTTAAATACAAACCTGTAGATTTAACATCTACTATAAATTTTGATCCATTATGTTTTGTTGATAAGTTTCTTGCAATTAGTAGTCCAATTTTGTCAGAAAATATCTCCTTACCTTTATTGTCAATTACTCCAACTCTATCTCCATCACCATCAAAACCAAAACCAATATCAGCATTATTTTTTATTACTGCTTTACTTATTTCATGAAGCATTTTTAAATCTTCTGGGTTAGGGTTATATTTGGGAAAAGAATAATCTAAGTTACAATCAAGCTCAATTATTTCACAACCAATACCTCTTAAAATATCAGGTGCAAATATTCCCGCTGTTCCATTACCACATGCTACAACTGCTTTTATTTTTTTATTAATTTTATTTTTTTTTATTAAATCTTCTTTATATATTTTTTGAAAATTATTTATTTTTTTTTCTTTTCCTTTTCCTTTAATAAATTTTTTATTGAGAGTAATCTCCTTTAATTCTTTCATTTCATCAGGTGCATGAGTTAAGCCTTTTTGGATTCCCATTTTAACACCTGTCCAACCATTTTCGTTATGACTTGCGGTAACCATTGCTACAGCATCTGCATTTAAATTAAATTGTGCAAAATAAACTGTAGGTGATAATGACAAACCTATATCTTCAATGTTACATCCTGTTGAAATTAACCCTTTTTTTAGAGCCGATTTTATTTCCTTACTATAAGATCTGTAATCATGACCAACTATTACTCTTGGATTTTTTTTTTTCGTATGTTTTATAATTTGTGTTCCTAAACCTTTGCCCAAATCTTCTATTCCGAGTTTATTTATATCTTTTTCATACAACCATCTAGCGTCATATTCTCTAAAACCATAAGGATCTATTTTTGTATCTTTAGACATCACTATTATTTCTTACATTTTTTTTAATTTTTTTATTGATTTTTTTTTTAAATGTTCTATAAATGTTCTGTTGATTTATGATTTATATAGTATATCAACATTAATTACATACAATATATAGTTGTTTTATGTAAAATAACTTTAATAATACAAAATTTATATGAATAAAATTCTATCTCAGGCACTAAAGAAAGCTGTCTCAGAATATAACCCTAATACGATCGAACAAACAAAGGATAAAAGACCTGATCTGTTTTCTCTCAGTAATGAAACAGAATTATTTCAAAACGAAAAAGGTATAATTATTAAAATCGATAGATCTAGAGACGTCAACCTAACTGACTTCGGAAGAGCAACTTTAAAAGATAGATATTTAGGTCATAATGAATCTTTTCAAGATTTATTTGCACGTGTTGCAAGCACATATGCTGATGATAATCTGCATGCTCAAAGACTTTATAATTATATTAGCAATCTTTGGTTTATGCCAGCAACTCCAGTTTTATCAAATGGTGGAACAAAAAGAGGATTGCCAATCTCATGCTTTTTAAATGAAGCTTCAGACAGTTTAGGAGGGATACTTGATTTATGGAGTGAAAATGTTTGGTTAGCGGCTAAAGGTGGTGGTATTGGAAGTTACTGGGGAAACCTAAGATCAATAGGGGAAAAAATTGGAAAAGTTGGAAAAACATCAGGGATAATTCCATTTATTAAAGTTATGGATTCTTTAACTATGGCAATTAGTCAAGGCTCACTAAGAAGAGGCTCAGCAGCCTGTTATCTTCCAATTGATCATCCTGAAATTGAAGAGTTTATTGAAATGAGAAGACCAACAGGAGGAGATCCAAATAGAAAATCATTAAATCTTCACCATGGTGTTTTAATAACAGACGCTTTTATGAGAGCAGTTGAAACAGACGAACAGTGGGCTTTAAAAAGTCCAGCAGACGGAACAGTTCAATCGACTATTTCTGCAAGAAATTTATGGATTAGGTTATTAACTGCTAGAATTGAAACAGGTGAACCTTATATAATTTTTATAGATACTGTTAATAGACAAATTCCTCAACATCATAAACTTGCTAACTTAACTGTAAAAACTTCCAATCTATGTAGCGAAATAACATTACCTACTGGAATTGATAAAGATGGAAGAGACAGAACAGCAGTTTGTTGTTTATCATCTTTGAATTTAGAAAAATATGATGAGTGGAAGGATGATAAAAATATGATCAATGATGTTATGAGATTTTTAGATAATGTCTTGTCAGATTTTATAGAAAGAGCACCAGATCAATTCACTGATGCAAAATACTCAGCTGAAAAAGAAAGAAGTGTTGGACTCGGCGTAATGGGTTTCCATTCTTATTTACAAAAAAATAATGTTCCACTTGAATCAGTTATGAGTAAAGTTTGGAATAAAAAAATATTTAAACATATTCAAGAAAAGGTTGACCAAGCATCAAAAAATCTTGCTGATGAAAGAGGTGCATGTCCAGATGCAGCAGACTATGGCTTTAATGAAAGATTTTCAAATAAGACTGCTATTGCCCCAACTGCTTCTATTTCAATTATTTGTGGTGGTGCTTCTCCTGGAGTAGAACCTGTTGCAGCTAATAGCTATACTCATAAAACTTTGTCTGGTTCTTATAATGTAAAAAACAGATATTTAGAAAAAATTTTAGAGAAACATGGGAAAAATACAGATGAGGTTTGGTCTGGCATTACTACTAACCAAGGGTCAGTATCTCATTTAAATTTTTTAACTGATTTGGAAAAAGATGTATTTAAAACAGCTTTTGAATTGGATCAGAAATGGATTATTGAATTAAGTGGAGATAGAACACCATATATATCCCAAGCTCAATCGGTTAACTTGTTTTTACCTGCCGACGTTCACAAAAAAGAACTTCATAAAATTCATTTTGATGCCTGGAAAAAAGGCTTGAAGAGTCTCTATTATTGTAGATCTAAATCGATCCAACGTGCAGAAAATATTAATGATGCTAAATCTACCGATATATTAGCAAATGTTTATAAGAAAAAAAGTACAGTAACCAAGGATCCTGACTATGAGGAGTGTTTATCATGTCAGTAGCAGAAAAAATTAAAAAAGAGCTTAATAAACCAAAAAATAATAATGGGCTATTAGTAGCAAACCCAGTTTATAAGCCTTTTAGATATCCATGGTGTTATGATGCATGGTTAACGCAACAAAGAATTCATTGGTTGCCAGAAGAAGTGCCACTTGGAGATGATGTTAGAGATTGGCAAAAAAATTTAAGCGCATCAGAAAAAAATCTATTAACTCAAATTTTTAGGTTTTTTACTCAAGCTGACGTTGAAGTTAGTAATTGTTACATTCGTCATTACATGAATGTATTTAAGCCAACTGAGGTTTTGATGATGATGACTTCATTTGCATCAATGGAGACAGTGCATATAGCTGCATACTCCCATTTACTTGACACTATTGGAATGCCAGAGTCTGAATATTCTGCATTCATGAAATACAAAGAAATGAAAGATAAGTATGATTATATGCAAGGCTTTGATGTAAAATCAAACCATAATATTGCAAAAACAATTGCTGTTTTTAGTGCATTTACTGAAGGGTTACAATTATTTGCAAGTTTTGCAATCCTGCTTAATTTTCCAAGACATAATAAAATGAAAGGTATGGGTCAAATTGTTACCTGGTCTGTTAGAGATGAAACTCTTCATTGTAATTCTATGATTAGATTGTTTAAAGATTTTATTAACGAGAATCCAGAAACGTGGACTCCTCAATTAAAAAAAGAACTATATGAAGCTTGTAGAACTATAATTGCACATGAGGATGCTTTCATCGACCTATCTTTTCAAATGGGTCCAATGGAAGGTCTTACAAGTCAAGATGTTAAACAGTATATTCGATTTATTGCCAATAGAAGACTAACGCAATTAGGTTTGGATCCAATTTATGATATAGAAAAAAATCCTTTGAGTTGGTTAGACACAATGTTGAATGCAGTTGAGCACATGAACTTTTTTGAAGGTCGTGCAACAGAATATTCAAAAGCTTCTACCCAGGGAACTTGGGTTGAAGCGTTTTCTTAATTTGAAATACAAAAAATATTTTAGAAAAACTAGTATTAAACAAAAAGGTATTGGTGAACTTTTTTTAAAAGAAGTTGCATTAAAAAAACCTAAGACTTTTTTAGAAATTGGTGTTTTTCATGGTGTAACGGCCCGAAATATTTGTGAATTGTTATATTCAATCCACAAAAATGAATTTAAATATGTAGGCTTAGATTTATTTGGTGTAAGTGATGAAAATCAACATGAAACTATTCCTAGTACTAATTTTTCAAATCCATTTAAAAAATTTTATTTTAATGTGATTAAAAAACAGGATCCATACAGTGTAAATGCCGTAAAAGATCTTTTGCTTAAATTTAAAGACAATGTTCACTTAATTCAAGGGAACTCAAATAATGTTTTAAAAAAAATAGATATGTCAAAGATTGATTATGTTTTTTTAGATGGTGGGCATCATTATGAAACAGTAAAAAATGATTTAATAAACTGTGCTCCTGTTTTGGAAAATAATGGTACTATTTTATGTGATGATTATGATTTAACTTATGCTCCTGGTGTTAAAAAAGCCATTGATGAATTTATTGAAAAAAAAAAATATAATTTTGAAATTTTAGCTAATAGATTTGCTAAAATCGAAAAAAAATAATTAAAAGTATATTTTATCTTAAAAAAAATAGCACATCAGGTAAAATCTAAGATTTAAAATAAAAGATAAATTAAAATAATAAACTTAGATTTAATAAATTCTATCTATGGTTTAATTGTATTACTTTTCTATGTTTACTACCTTTATAGCTAGCCAAAGGTCTAATTAGTTTATTAGCAGCATGTTGCTCCATAATGTGAGCTGACCAACCGGTAATTCTAGAAATTACAAATATTGGTGTAAAGAAATCTGTATCAAATCCCATCAAATGGTAAGTAGGTCCAGTTGGATAATCGACATTAGGATGAATATTTTTTCTTTTAATCATAACTTTCTCAACAATGTCATATATTTTTTCAAATATTTTATCTTTCTTAATAATTGCTACTCTTTTAAAATATTCCCTCATAGTAGGAACTCTTGAGTCTCCACTTTTGTAAACTCTATGACCAAATCCCATAACAACATCCTTATTATCAAGAGCTTTATTAATCCATTTTAGTGCATTTTCAGGTTTTTTAATTTTTTTCATCATGTGCATTACTTCTTCATTTGCACCACCATGTAAAGGACCTTTTAAACTAGCTATAGCACCTGTAATTGCACCATGAATATCTGATAAACTGCTAGTTATTGTTCTTGCTGTGAATGTTGAAACATTAAAACTATGTTCAGCATATAAAATTAAAGAAACATCAAAAGCTTTTACTATTTCTTTTTGTGGGACTTTACCAAAGCACATATAAAAAAAATTTTCTGCAAATGATAAATTTTTTTTAGGTTTGATAATTTTTTTTCCTTTTCTAATTCTATAAAAAGCTGCTAAAGCAGTTGGAGTTTTTGCAAAAATACGTAAGGTCTTTCTCATATTTGCTTCACGAGAGTTATTATTTGTTTCTTCATCTTCAAGACCCATTAAACTAACTACTGTTCTTGCCACATCCATCGGGTAGGATTTTTTAGGCATGTGTTTAATAATTTCATATAAGTTTTTTGATAATTCTCTGTTATTTTTCTCTTCTTTTTCAAACTTTTTTAATTGAATAGAATTTGGGAGATCTTTATTTAAAATTAGATAAGCTACTTCTTCAAATCTACAGGTTTCACATAAATCTTGGGCAGCATATCCTCTATATGTTAGCGAATTAATTTCAGGCATAACTTTAGAAACTTCTGTTTCATCAACTACGATTCCTAATAATCCTTTTTTAATATCATCACTCATTATTCATGTCCTTCAGTAGTAAAATTATAAATTTTTTCATCTAGTTCGTTATACTTTTCATATTCAACTAGCTCATATAATCTTTTTCTAGTTTGCATTTTATCAATAATGTTATTTTGATGTCCATTTGTAAATATATCTCTTAAGCCGTCTTCAACATTTTTCATAGCTAATCTTTGTGTAGTTACTGGATAAATTACAATATTATAACCGAAATTTTCTAACTCTTTGTAATTAAATAATTTAGATTTACCAAATTCAGTCATGTTGGCTAATAAATAGCATGATAATTCTTTTCTAACTTTTTCAAAATCTTTCTCATCATGTAGTGCTTCGGGAAATATAATTTCTGCACCAGCATCAATATAAGCTTTGCATCTATTAATCATTTTGTCTATACCCTCTACATTTTTAGCGTCAGATCTTGCTATGATTTTAAAATTTTCATTTTTTTTTGCACTAACACATTCTTTTATTTTTTTAACCATAACTTCAGTTGAGATTAATTCTTTATTATCTAAATGACCGCATCTTTTACGTTCTACCTGATCTTCTAAATGAACAGCAGTAACTCCAAATTCTTCAAAAGTTTGAATAGTTTTTTTACACGATTTAAAACCAGTATCTATATCAACTATAGTAGGTAAATTTGTTATTCTAGATATAAGATAAGATCTTGTACTTACATCTTCTAACGTTGTTAAACCTATATCAGGAAAGCCAAGATCGTTAGCCATCACTCCTCCAGAAACGTAGACTGCATCATAACCAATTTCTTCAATAAGTTTTGCAGTTAATGGATTGTACGCACCAGGGACTCTTAAAATTTTATTTGTTTTTAATTTGTTTACAAAGTCTAATCTTTTTTCATCTGGATTTTTTTTAACAAAGTGCATTAAAAAATTCCTTTTTTTAAATTTCTTTTTATTTGATTTCTTTTTACTTCAATATTTAATTTATTTAACTCTCCAGATTTTAAATTTTTTAAATTTTGCACAATTTTTAGAAATCTTGAGCTTTCTTTTTTTTCTATAATACCATTGGTAAGTTTTAAAAACTTACCAATATAGTCATTTCTTTTAAAAGGTCTTGATCCATATGGATGAGCGTCGGCTTTATCTAATTGTTCTATTATTTTTTTACCATTAGACATTGTAACAACTACTTTTGCCCCAAAAGATTTATTTTTTGGATTTGAATCATGATATTTTCTAGTCCATTTTTTATCTTCGTGAGTTTTAATTGATTTCCAAATTTTTATTGTACTTTTTTTATTAGCTCTTTTTTTTGTATAAGATTTAATATGATGCCAATCTGCATCTTCCAAAGCTACAGCAAAAATATACATTATAGAGTGATCTAGAGTTTCTCTGCTTGCATTAGGATCCATTTTTTGTGGATCATTTGATCCTGTTCCAATCACATAATGTGTATGATGACTTGTATATAGATCAATTTTCTTAATTTGATTCAAATTTTTAATTTTTTTATTTAATTTTTTAGCTATATCAATCAAAGCTTGAGCCTGATATTCAGCAGAATATTCTTTTGTATAAGTTTCTAAAATTGCTTTTTTACTTTCATTAACTTTTGGAAGTGGCACATTATATATATTTTTACTACCATCTAAAATTCTTGATATAACACTATCTTCCCCTTCATAAATTGGACTTGGTGCTCCTTCACCTCTCATTGCTCTATCTACTGATTCTATAGCAAGTTTTCCTGCATGCGCAGGTGCAAATGCTTTCCAACTAGAAATTTCACCTTTTCTAGATTGTCTTGTTGATATAGTTATATGCAATGCTTGTTGTATAGCCTGGTATATAATTTCAGTATTTAGTTTTAACATTGTGCCCAAACCAGCAGCAACACTTGGTCCTAAATGAGCAACGTGATCAATTTTATGTTTATGAAGACAAATTCCTTTAACTAAATTTACTTGCACCTCATAAGCAGTAATAATTCCCTTTATAAGATCCAATCCACTTTTTTTATTTTGCTGCGCTACACTTAGTAGAGGTGGAATATTGTCACCTGGATGACTATAATCAGCTGATAAAAAAGTATCATGAAAATCGAGCTCTCTAACTGCAGTTCCATTAGACCAAGCAGCCCATTCACAATCAAATTTTAATTTTGAATTTATACCAAATAAATTAGCCCCATTTTTTTTAGGATGTTTTAAAGCCATTTCTCTTGAAGAAATAACTGCCTTTCTATTTAAGGAAGCTATAGCAACTGAAGCATTATCAATTATTCTATTAATAACCATTTCAATAGAACTTTTATTTAATTTTGCGTTGTCACTTGCAATTTCAGCTATTTTCCATGCTAATTGTTTCTTTTTAGACAAGTAAATTTTAGATGGATAAACTTTTACTTTATGTAAAATCAAAAACTCTCCTTAAATTTTTTGAATATATTAATAATAACAAAAATAATTAAATCAATATTAAAGATATCTAGAAACTATTTTTTCAACACCAATAAAGTCTTTTATTAAGTGATTATGATAAATTTCATTCGTATTTTTCTCTGTATAACCATTTTCTAATAAAATTATTGGTATTGATGCAGCTTTTGCTGTTGACGCATCAGTTTCACTATCACCAATCATTAAAGATTTTTTTATATCACCATCTAATATTTCAATAATACTTGTGAGATGTCTCGGATCAGGCTTACAATAATCAAAAGTATTAGATCCAGCCACATATTCAAAATAATCATAAATTCCAATTTTTTTTAAAAGATCTATTGCTAAATGTTCTTGTTTGTTTGTGCATACTGCCATTAAAATATTTTTTTTTTTACACCAGTTTAAAAATTCTTTTACACCATTAATTAGAGTACTTTTATTAATAATATTTTTACCATAATAATTGACAAATTCTTTAGACATTTGTTCTTTTATTTTTTGATTATCTACACTATGAAATTCTTTTTTTGCTTGTCCCCAAATTGACCTCCCAATTAATGCACTAGCTCCTTTTCCAACTAATTTTCTAATTTCTTCTGTTGATTTTGTTGGATAACCATATTTTTTCATTATATAATTATGAGCACTCATTAAGTCTGGTGCCGTATCAACTAATGTTCCATCTAGATCAAATAAAATTGTATATTTTGGAGTCATTTATAAAGTATTTTTAAGAAATAATTTGTGAGTTAAAGTAAAGTTATACTTACTATAAAGATTTTTTAAGATGAAACAAATAAATTCGAAAAAATTGCAAGATATACTTAGAGATAAATTTATAAGATCTGGAGTTAAAATGCTTGGACCAGAAACGGTATTCTTTTCAAAAGATACTAAGATTGGAAAAAATGTGGTTATAGATCCCTATGTAGTTATTGGTCAAAAAGTAAAAATTGGAAATAATGTAAAAATTAATTCATTTTCTCATTTAGAGAATTGTAAGATAGAAAACCAAGTTAATATTGGACCCTATGCTAGATTAAGACCTGGAACGATTTTAAAATCTGGTTCAAGAATAGGAAACTTTGTAGAAGTTAAAAAAAGTATTATTGGTAAAAAATCAAAAGTAAATCACTTATCTTATATTGGAGACAGTTCTTTAGGTAATTCAGTTAATATAGGTGCTGGAACTATTACTTGTAATTTCGATGGAGTTAAAAAAAATAAAACTAAAATTAAAAATAATGTTTTTGTAGGTTCTAATTCATCTTTAGTTGCTCCAGTTACAATAAGTGAAAACAGCACTGTCGGAGCAGGATCTGTAATTACTAGAAATGTAAGGAAAAAATCCCTAGCATTAAGTAGGTCTAAGCAAATTGAGATTAATAAATATAAAAAAAAGAATAAATAAAACATGTGTGGAATTATAGGTATCACTAGTAGCAAGCCTGTTTCATCTGCTATAATTAATTCATTAAAAAAATTAGAGTACAGAGGCTATGATTCAGCAGGTATAGCAACTTTATCAGATGGCTTTATAAATGAAGTTAAAACTGAAGGTAGAGTTGATAACTTAGAAAAAAATTTGTCTATAAAAAATATGTTAGGTTCAGTTGGAATTGGTCACGTTAGGTGGGCAACTCACGGCGTTCCAAATTCTATTAATGCGCATCCACATTCTTCTGAAACAGTTTCGGTTGTTCATAATGGAATTATCGAAAATTCAACATTTTTAAAAAAATATTTAATTAGCAAAGGACATAAATTTAAATCACAAACGGACACAGAAGTAATTGTCCATTTAATTACAGAGTATCTAAAAGAAAATGATTTAAAAAAATCAATAATAAAAATGTTAAATCAGCTTCATGGAAGTTTTGCTCTTGGAATAATCTTTAAAGACCAATCAGATTTAATTGTGGGTGTGAGAAGAGGTTCACCACTTGCAGTTGGTTATGGACCAAATGAAAATTATTTAGGATCAGATTCTTATGCCTTAAAATCTATGACAAATAAAATATCTTATTTAAATGATAATGAGTTTTGTATTGTTAAAAAAAACCAAGTTGAATTTTTTGATGAGAGTGGAACTAAAGTAAATAAAAAAGTTTTAGAACTATCATCAAACGAAGAAAATTATCACAAAGGTGATTTTAAACATTTTATGGCAAAAGAAATTGAAGAACAGCCAATTACTCTTAAAAACTGCATAAATGAGTATGTTGATAATATAAACAATGATATCAATATTTTAAATTTTCCCTGGAAAATAAATAAGATTTCATCTGTAATATTAATAGGCTGTGGAACAGCATATCACTCATGTTTAATAGCAAAATACTGGATTGAAGAGTTAACTTCATTTGATGTATCTATAGATATAGCATCTGAATTTAGATATCGAAAAAATAGATTTAAGGATGACGCTTTGTATATATTTGTTTCTCAATCAGGAGAAACAGCAGATACCTATGCTGCTTTAGATTTATGTAATAAAAATAATATGAAAACTTGCAGTATAGTTAATGTTATTGAAAGTTCTATAGCAAGAGATTCAAGTTTTGTCTTACCCATACATTGTGGCCCTGAAATTGGTGTTGCCTCTACTAAAGCATTTTTAGGTCAAATGCTTGTACTTTATATGTTTATATTAAAGCTTTCATCTTTAAGAAAAGATTTGGATAAAGAAACTTATGTTCAAAAAATTAAAGACCTTAAAAAACTGCCAAAACTTGTTAAGGAAACATTATTAACTGAGAATGAGATTCAATCAGCTTCAAGCATATTTATAGCTGCAAAAGGCTCAATGTTTTTAGGCAGAGGATTTTCGTATGCTATAGCATTAGAAGGGGCCCTTAAATTAAAAGAATTATCTTATATACATGCGGAAGGTTATCCTGCAGGTGAAATGAAGCATGGACCATTAGCATTAATAGAAGATGGAATGCCAGTGGTTATTTTGGCACCAAGAGATAACTATTATAAAAAAACAATTTCTAATATGCAGGAAGTTATAGCAAGAGGTGCAAAAGTATTATTAATTACTAATAAGAGTAAAGATGAAATTGTTTCAGAAAATATTTGGAAAACTGTTGAGGTAGAAAATACAAATTATGACTTGTTTCCATTCTTATTAACGATTCCATTGCAAAAGCTAGCTTATTATTCAGCTCTTAAAAAAGGTTATGATATTGATAAGCCAAGAAATTTAGCAAAATCCGTTACTGTTGAATAATTACCAAACTCTGGTAGAACACTTCTAGGTTGAATATGAAAAATTGGAAAATAAATAGTTGGAGAAATTATCCTGTAAAACACATTCCGGAATATCCAGATAAAAAAGAGCTAGATATGGTTTTAAGAAAACTTAAAGATTTTCCTCCCTTAGTCTTTGCTGGAGAAACAAGACATTTAAAAGAGCAGTTAGCTGACGTTGTGGACGGAAAAGCATTTTTACTTCAAGGTGGGGATTGTGCTGAAAGTTTTGCTGAATTTCACCCTGACAATATTAGAGATACATTTAAATTAATTTTACAAATGTCATTAGTGCTTACTTATTCTGCTTCATTGCCAGTTGTTAAGTTAGGAAGAATCGCAGGGCAATTTTCAAAACCTCGAAGCTCGCCTATAGAAACAAAAGATGGAGTAAATTTGCCAAGCTACTTAGGTGACAATATAAATGGCATAGAATTTAATAAAAGATCAAGAGTTCCAGATCCAAAAAGATTATTTAAAGCTTATTCACAATCAGCATCTACTTTAAATCTTATAAGAGCATTTTCTCATGGTGGTTTTGCTGACTTAAAAATGGTTCATACTTGGAACTTAGGATTTATAAAAAAAAGCCCTGAAGCAAAAAAGTTTAAAGAATTAGAAGATAAGATTGCTGATGCTTTGTCATTTATGGATGCATGTGGAATTAATTCTGATTTTAATAGAAGATTAAAGACAGTAAATTTTTGGACTTCTCATGAATCATTATTATTGCCATTTGAACAGTCAATGACGAGAGTAGATTCTACAACTGGTGAATATCATGACACTTCTGCTCATTTTGTTTGGATAGGTGATAGAACAAGACAACTAGAAGGAGGACATGTTGAATTTTGTAGAGGGATTGAAAATCCAATTGGAATTAAATGTGGACCAACTTTAAAAGCAGAAGATTTGATTAAATTATGTAATAAAATTAATCCTAAAAATGAAAAAGGTAAAATTACATTAATTTCTAGATTTGGTCATGATAATGTTGGAAAATTTTTACCTAAGTTAATTAGATCAATTAAGAAAGAAGGATTAAATGTAATTTGGTCATGTGATCCAATGCATGGCAATACAATAAAATCTACATCGGGATATAAAACTCGTCCTTTTAATAATGTAGTTAAAGAAGTTAAGAATGTTTTTACTTGCCATCAAAGTGAAGGAACTTTTGCTGGTGGTTTACATATAGAAATGACAGGGCAAAATGTGACAGAGTGCACAGGTGGAGCTCAAAAAATATCTGATCAAGATTTATCACATAGATATCATACTCACTGTGATCCAAGACTTAATGCTAATCAAGCATTAGAATTAGCCTTTTTAATTTCAGATGAAATTAAAAAAAATACTACTTATTCTAAAAATAATATTAAAGCGGCATCTTAAACGATTGTATTAAATATAATTTCGTTTAAATTTTATCAATTATGAAAACCTCAGAAAAAGTTCTTTTTATAAGTAAATGGATAAAAGATTATGTTGATCAAATGCCAAGTAAAGCTCAATCGTTAATAATAGGAGTGTCTGGTGGAATTGACTCAGCAGTTTCAAGTACGCTAAGTGCTCTGACTGGTTTAAAAACAATAGTTTTATTAATGCCAATTAAACAAAATTCATTACAGTACGACTTAAGTCTTAAACATCAAGAGTGGCTAGTTAAAAATTTTAAAAATGTTGAATCTTACACATTAAATCTAGATCAGTTATTTAAAACTTTTGAAGATAGCCTATCAAAGTTTGTCTGTGACCATGGTATGGCAAACTCACGAGCGAGATTAAGAATGGCTACTCTTTATCAAGTAGCTGCAGCAAATAAAGGTATTGTAGTTGGCACAGGAAATAAAGTTGAAGATTTTGGAGTTGGCTTTTATACAAAGTATGGAGATGGTGGAGTTGATATATCTCCAATAGCTGATTGTAATAAGACTGATGTTTGGGAGATGGGTAGAGAATTAAAAATATTAAAGGAAATAATAGATGCTGATCCAACAGATGGACTTTGGGACGATGGTAGAACTGATGAAGGCCAGCTCGGATTAAGTTATGTAGAATTGGAAGAAGCAATGAATAATCTCAATTCACTAAACCGTGAAAAATATGAAAAAATAAGAAAATTAAATTTGCATAAAATGGAGCCTATTCCAGTATGCAAGATTCCAAACTAATCAAATAGATTCACAAATCTATAATTAAAGTATATTTCTAGAACAATGAATAAAGATATTTATTTAACAAATAATCTAACTAACAAAAAAGAAAAATTTGTTCCTATAGATGAAAAAAAAGTTGGTATGTATGTGTGTGGACCTACTGTTTATGATGATCCACACATTGGTAATGCTAGACCATTAGTGATTTTTGACATTTTATTTAAAGTTTTAAAATATAAATATGGAGAACGGTCAGTTAATTATATAAGAAATATTACTGATGTAGATGATAAAATTATAAAATCATCGCAAGATTCTAATATTTCAATTTCTGACTTAACAAAAAAAATTATTAATAATTTCACTGAAGATTGTAATTTTTTAAATTGTGAAAATCCATCTGAACAGCCAAGAGCTACAGATCATATAGATTTAATGATAAAGATGATTTCTAAACTTATCGATAATGGTTTTGCATATGAAAATAGTAATCACGTTTATTTTCAAGTGAACAAATTTAATGACTATGGAAAATTGTCTAATAAAAAATTAGAAGATTTAATAGCTGGTTCAAGAGTCGAAGTTTCTGAGTATAAGAAAAACCCTGAAGACTTTGTTTTATGGAAACCATCAAATAATAATGAACCTTTTTGGAATTCACCATGGGGAAAGGGTAGACCTGGTTGGCATGTAGAATGTTCAGCAATGTCAAAAAATTTTTTAGGCGATCAATTTGATATACATGGTGGTGGTATAGATTTACTTTTTCCTCATCATGAAAATGAAATAGCTCAATCAAGATGTGCAAATGGTACTAAAGTATTTGCTAATTATTGGGTGCATAATGCCTTCATCACTATGAAAAATGAAAAAATGGCAAAGTCACAAGGAAATATTTTAAAAATAAAAAATTTAAGAGGTAAAGTGAATGGACAAGTTTTGAGACTAGCACTTATGAGTGCTCATTATAAACAACCATTAGATTGGAATGATAAACTTTTAGAAGATTGTAAAAATACTATTGAAAAATGGTATGATGTTTATTTATCTTTAAAAACGCCCTCAAAAATTCCTGATGATGTGCTTTTACCTTTATTCGATGATTTAAATACTCCTGGCTATATTGCTAATCTTCATAAACTTTTTGATAAAGCAAACAAAGGTGAAGATAATGAAAAAAAAGTATTCATTTCTGCTTGTAATTTTGTTGGAATTCTTAATCAGAAAAAAGAGGAATGGTTAGATTTTAAAAAGAAAAAATCTTTAATTTCTGAAAAAGATATTTTAAAAAAAATAGAATTTAGAAATAAAGCTAGAAAAGACAAGGATTATAAAGAAGCTGATAAAATTAGAGATGAACTTTTAGATAAAGGAGTTTTAATAGAAGACAAAGATGGTAAAACATCATGGAAAATTAAATGAGCAAAGAAAAACTATACATATTTGATACCACTCTTCGAGATGGAGCACAAACACAAGGTGTAGACTTTTCACTAGATGATAAAGTGAAAATAGCAGTTGCTCTGGATAATTTGGGTGTTGATTATATAGAGGGAGGGTGGCCAGGAGCAAACCCAACTGATACTGAATTCTTTCAAAAAAAACCTACCTTTAAGAATGCAATATTAACTTCTTTTGGAATGACAAAAAAAACTGGTCGAAGTGCAGATAATGACCCAGGCTTATCAGCTCTTCTGAACTCTAACACAAGTTCAGTTTGTTTAGTCGGTAAATCTTGGGATTATCATGTGGATGTTGCTTTGGGAATCTCAAATGAAGAAAATTTAGAAAATATTACTGAAAGTGCAAAACATTTTATCAAAAAAAAAATAGAATTTATGTTTGATGCTGAGCATTTTTTTGACGGATATAAAGCTAATCCAAAATATGCAATATCTTGTCTCAAAGCTGCTTTTGATCAAGGAGCAAGATGGATAGTTTTATGTGATACAAATGGAGGAACATTGCCGCATGAAGTATCTAAAATTGTTAATGAGGTTTCAAAACATATCCCTGGCAAAAATTTAGGAATACATGCGCATAATGATACTGGAAATGCGGTTGCAAATTCTTTAGCAGCTGTTCTTGCAGGTACAAGACAAATTCAAGGTACAATAAATGGTCTTGGTGAAAGATGTGGAAATGCAAATTTGATGTCATTAATTCCAACATTTTTTTTAAAAAAAGATTTTTCAGATAAATTTGAGATAAATATTAAGCCTAATAATATTAGAAACTTAACTCAATGTTCAAGGCTTTTAGATGAAATTTTAAATAAAAAACCAAATAAACATTTACCTTATGTAGGAGCAGCCGCATTTTCTCACAAAGGAGGTTTGCATGTTTCGGCAGTTCAAAAAGATCCAAAAACTTATGAACACATAAAACCTGAAGAAGTTGGTAATGTGCGTAACATTGTTGTTTCTGATCAAGCCGGTAAATCAAACATAATTTCTAGATTAAAAACTATTGGAATTAACATTAAAGAAAATGATCCAAAAATTAAAAAACTTTTAGAAGAAGTTAAAGATAGAGAGTTTATTGGTTATAGTTATGACGGTGCAGATGCTTCTTTTGAGTTATTAGCCAGAAGAATTATAGGTGAAATACCAAGGTATATATTAATTAAAGAATATGATGTTTCAGTTATAAAAAATTCATCTGGAAAAATTATTTCATCTGCAAAAGCCCAATTAGAAGTTGATGGTGAAAAAATTATTTGTGAAGGTGAAGGTAATGGTCCTGTTAATGCTTTGGATAATGCTATTAGACAAAATGTTGATCGTTTAGCTAAGTACTCTAAGTACTTAAAAGATCTTAATTTAGTAGACTATAAAGTAAGAATTTTAAATACAGGAACAGAAGCTATAACGAGAGTTTCAATTGAAAGTACAGACTCTAAAGGAAAAAATTGGTTTACCATTGGTGTATCTACAAACATAATAGATGCATCATTTAAAGCACTTGTCGATAGTTTAGATTATAAGCTTTTTAAAGATAAAGCACCTGCTAGCATTCTATGAGTAAAGAGCATTTAAAAAAATATGGTTATTTTATAATAAAAAATCTATTTAAAAAAGATGAAGTAGAAAAACTTATATCAGTAATGGAGAAAATTCATAAAGAGAATAATAAAACTGTTATTAGTGATCTTCAGAATTATGAAGAAACATGGAAATTTTTAACAAATAATAAATTATTAGAATACTTAAAAGAATTGATCGGTGGTAAAATTTATTACTTACATACAGGAATTACTAGACGAGAAAATAAAAAAGATATCAAAAATTCATGGGGCTGGCATAGAGATAATCCCTGTAGGAGGTTTGGGAGAGGACCAGACTGGAATGAAAATAAACCTTACGATGTAGTATCAGTAATTATTTATTTATCAGATAGTAGTATAACAAAATCTGGACTTAAGGTTATTCCTTATTCCCATAAAACTTCATTAAATATTTCAAATATATTAAGAATTATATCGGTTAAAATTAATTCTATTAAATTTTTGAAAATTTTTAGAGGGTTATTAGAAAAATTTGTAGGAATAACCATTAAAACACAAGCAGGTGATTGTGTTGTTTTTTTTTCCAACATGCTCCATACACAAACACCAACTAAAAGTTTAAGACAAAATATAATTTATCAATTTGGCACAGGAAATGAACACTCTAAGAATTATGTAAATTATGCATTCCATCATAGAGTTGGAAAAAATGCTTTAGTAGTACCTTATGATAAAAACAATAAAAAAAACCAAGATTTTTTAGATTTACTTAAAGAAAAAAAAATTTATTACCCAGTTCCAGAAACAAAAGAACATATTGATGGAGTGAGTGTACCAAAAGAATTAAGTGTCCCAGTTAATGAAGTTTAAAAATATTTATTTTATTTTACACAAGCCCCAGTTATCTGAAAATATTGGTGCATGCGCAAGAGCAATTAAAAATTTTAATTTTAAGAAATTACTAATTATTGAGCCAAAACCAATATTTCCAAATGATAAGATTTTTGCAACATCTGTCGGTGCAAAAGACATAATTAAGAGGAGTAAAGTTCATAAAAATTTAAAAACAGCTATAAAAAACATTGATTATTTAATAGCTACAACTTCAAGATTTAGAAATAAAAATGTTAAACACATTAAGTTAAATGATTTAAATAAAATTGATTTTAACAAAAGAGTTGCTTTTTTATTTGGTTCTGAGGCATCTGGCTTATCAAATAATGAAATTAGTTATGCAAATTATTCAATGCAAATTCCAACTAATTTAAATTTTAAATCTGTAAATTTATCGCATAGCGTTATTATAGTTGCTCAAATGGTTGCTAACTTAATTAAATTAAAAGATGTAAAATATAAAAGATCAAAAAAAATCAAATCTGCTAGTAAAAATGATATTCAATCAATGTTTAATCTCTGTATTAAAAATTTAGAAGAGAAAAATTTTTTTAAGCATAAAGAAAAAAAATCTATAATGTTAGAAAACTTAAGGAGTATATTTTTCAAAATGGAGTTATCTGAAAAAGAAACACGCATTTTATCAAGTGTATTTGCAAGTTTAGCTAAAAAAAAGGTTGATTGACAAAATTATGTGTAAGTTTATAAACCCTGTTATTAAATGACAAAAAGACTTAATTCTAAACATAAAGTAGATAGAAGACTCAAGGTTAATTTATGGGGTAGGCCAAAAAGTCCTTTTAATTCTAGAGCGTATGGACCTGGTCAACATGGTCAGTCTACTTCTAAAAAAAAACCATCAGATTACGGTATTCAACTACAAGCTAAACAAAAGTTAAAATCATATTATGGAAATATGAATGAAAGACAATTTAGAAATTTATACAAAAAAGCAATTATGAAAAAAGGTGATACTGCAGAAAATTTAATTGGTTTATTAGAAAGAAGATTGGATGCTGTAGTATATCGTGCCAAACTATCGACAACAATTTTTTCTGCAAGACAACTTATTAATCATGGTCATGTAAAAGTTAATGGTAAAAAAGTTAATATTGCTAGTTATCAATTAAAAGAAGAAGAAACTATAGAAATAAGAGATAAGTCAAAGCAACTTGTTTTTATTGACATAGCATTAGCAAATAAAGAAAGAGAAGTTCCTGAATATTTACAAGTTGATGAAAAAAATAAGAAAGTAAAACTAGTTAGAATTCCAAAATTTGAAGAAGTTCCATATCCAGTAATAATGGAACCAAATTTAGTAATTGAATATTACTCTAGATAGAAAATATTATTTTTTAAAACTAATTTCTTTATTTTCTAGAATTTTTTTTAGCTCCCCATTTTCATACATTTCTTTAATAATATCACACCCACCAACAAATTCATTTTTGATATAAAGCTGAGGAATGGTTGGCCACTCACTATATTCTTTTATGCCTTCTCTAATTTGTTGATTTTCTAAAACATTAATTCCTTTGAAATTAACTTCGAGAATTTTTAACATATTTGATACGGCCATAGAAAATCCACACTGAGGTGCGTCTGGAGTTCCCTTCATAAATAAACAAACTTCATTATTAGTAATTTCATTTTTTATTGTCTCTTTTATTTTTTCATCCATTTTTTTTATTCCTTTGTTTTTATTGCTAGAGCGTGTAATTCATTTCCCATTTTACCTTTTAATGAATTGTATACCATTTTATGTTGTTCAATTTTACTCTTCCCTGAGAACTGTAAAGACGTAACAGTAGCAGAGTAATGATTGCCATCACCCGCTAAATCTTGAATTTCAACTTTAGCATCAGGTAAAGCTTCTTTAATATGGTTTTCTATTTCTTTTAAATTCATTGCCATTATTTACTCATATAATTTGTTAGCCAATTACTATTTGATAATATTAATTCATCAATTGTTATTTTTGACTTATCATCAATAATTATATCATTTTTAGTTATAATTCCAAGCTCATCATAATGAGAAGAACTCTTATCTAATATTTCTTTAACTTTTTTAAAATTTTCTTTTTCAATTTCTATAATATATCGACCCTGATCTTCACCAAAAAGATACTCAAACTGGTTTATAAGATAATTGGGCTTATTAAGTTTAATTCCTTTTTTACCTTTTATACACATTTTAGATATAGCAATAATAATTCCACCCAGAGAAACATCATGAGCAGATTTTATAAAACCATTTTTTATTAAATTTAAAACAGTTTCACCATTATTTTTTTCATTAAATAAGTTTATTTCTGGGGGTGGACCATTTTTTTCATTTAAAATTTCTCTTGCAAAAATACTTTGATCTAAATGGCCTTCTGTTTTTCCAATAACTAAAATAATGTTATCAACATTTTTTAAATCCATAGTAATCATTTTTTTATAATCTTGTATTAATCCAACACCACCTATAGATGGAGTTGGTTTTATGCCGATGTCTTTTGTTTGGTTGTAAAAAGATACATTTCCAGAAACCACAGGAAATTTTAAGTAGTTACTTGCCTCACCTAATCCTTGAACGCACTCTACAAATTCACCCATATTTTCTTCATTCTCTGGGTTTCCAAAATTTAAGCAATTTGTTATGGCTATAGGTTCTGCACCTACAGAAACTAGATTTCTCCAACTTTCACAAACAATTTGTTTTCCACCAGTCAAAGGATGAGCCCAACAATATATTGCTGAGGAATCTACAGATGTTGCAATAGCTTTATTTGTTCCATGAACTCTTACAACGCCAGAGTCTCCACCAGGTTTTTGAATTGTATCGCCCATTACTGTATGATCGTATTGTTGCCAGATCCATTCCTTACTACATATATTTGGATTAGATAAAATTTTATTTAATACATTTTTTATCTTTAAATTTTTAAATTTTTCTTTAGTAATTTTATTTTTTTTTGGTAGTTTTGTTTTTTTCCATTTACGATCATACATAGGTGAGTTTTCTACCAGTGTATCAATAGGTATATCGGCAACTTTTTCACTATTAAAATAAAGCTTAATTTTTTTACTATTTGTTGTTTTACCAATCACAGCAAAATCTAAATTCCATTTATCAAAAATTTTTTTTGCTAAATTTTCTTTTCCATTTTCTAAAATTATAAGCATTCTTTCTTGACTTTCAGACAACATTATTTCATAGGGCGTCATTTTTGATTCTCTACATGGAATTTTATTTAGATTAATTTCAATACCTAATTTACCTTTTGAGACCATTTCAATACTTGAAGAAGTTAGTCCAGCAGCACCCATATCCTGAATAGCAATAATTGAATCTCCAGCCATTAGTTCTAAACATGCTTCAAGAAGTAATTTTTCTGTAAACGGGTCACCAACTTGTACCGTTGGTTTCTTTTCTTCAATTTTTTCATCAAAAATAGCTGACGCCATACTGGCCCCATGAATTCCGTCTCGACCAGTTTTTGAACCAACATAGATCACAGGTTTATCTAATCCAACCGCTTTCGAATAAAATATTTTATTTTTTTTTACCAATCCTAATGTCATTGCATTAACCAAAATATTTCCATTATAAGACTCATCAAAGCTTGTTTGACCTGCAATAGTTGGTACACCCATACAATTGCCATATCCACCAATTCCATGAACAACACCCCTTAATAAATTTTTAGTTTTTTTATGTTGAGGTGATCCAAAATGAATAGAGTTTAAATTAGCTATTGGTCTTGCACCCATTGTAAAAATATCTCTCATAATTCCACCTACGCCAGTAGCTGCTCCTTGGTAAGGTTCAATAAAAGATGGGTGATTATGACTTTCTATTTTAAAAACAATTGCATCCTCATCTCCTATATCTATAACACCTGCATTTTCGCCAGGTCCTTGGATAACCTTTTTTCCTTTTGTAGGTAAATTTTTTAAGTGGAGTTTTGATGATTTGTAAGAACAATGTTCATTCCACATTGCAGAAAATATTCCAAGTTCAGTTATGTTAGGGATGCGTTTAAGTAAATAACAAATTTTTTTGTATTCTTCTTTATTCAAACCATGATCAATGGCAACTTTTTCATTAACTTCCATTATCTTAAATTATTAATTAAATTTTCAAAAAAAAAAGAGCCATCTTCACCAGATAAAGCTGTATCAATCATTCTTTCTGGGTGAGGCATCATACCCAAAATATTTTTTTCTTTGTTAAATACACCTGCAATATTTTTACTTGATCCATTAGGATTATTTTTTTCATTTACTTTCCCGTCTTCACCGCAATAAAATAAGCCAATTTGGTCATTATCTTCAATTTCTTTCATCTGATCTTTAGAACAAAAATAGTTCCCTTCATTATGAGCAATATGTAATTTTAAAGTATTTTTTTTGGTATTTTTAAAATAAGAATTTTTATCATTATTAATTTTTACGTATACATTCTTACAAATAAATTCTAAGTATTTATTTCTTAAAAGAACACCAGGGACCAATCCAGTTTCAGCTAATATTTGAAAGCCATTGCATATACCCATTACCATACCACCTGATTTAGCAAAATTAATTACTGATTGCATTATTTTTGATTTAGATGCCATACTTCCACATCTCAAATAATCACCATAAGAAAAACCACCAGGTAAAACTATCAGATCACTCTTTGGAAGTTCACTATCGTTATGCCAAATCATTTTATTTTTAAATCCAAATTTTTTTAGCGCTATGTTCATATCTCTATCACAGTTAGATCCTGGAAAAGTTATTACAGATGAGTTCATTATTTATTATTGTAATCCAATAATTTTAAAATCTTCAATAACTAAGTTAGCTAAAAGTTTTTTACACATTTCTTCTGTTTTTTCTTCAGCTTTTTTTTTATCATTTTCTTTAATATCTATTTCAAAATATTTTCCTTGTCTTACTTCGTTGATATTATTAAAACCCATATTACCCAAAGTTTGATGAATAACCTTTCCTTGTGGATCAAGGACATCTTTTTTAAGGGTTATAATTATAGCAATTTTCATTTATTTTTTTTTTTTACTGAAGATAATTTTGTAACATTAACTGCACTTAAATTTGATTGTTCATGTAAAATACCTAGTCGTTTTGCAACTTCTGTATATGCCGGTATTAAATCTCCCAAGTCTTTTCTGAATCTATCTTTATCTAATTTTTTATCTGTTAAAAAATCCCACAATCTACAGGTATCAGGACTTATTTCGTCAGCTAATATAACCTCATTTTTTCCATTAACTTTAATTCGTCCAAATTCTAATTTAAAGTCAATTAATTTAATTCCAACACCTCTAAACATTCCAATCATAAAGTCATTTATTCTTAAAATTATTTTTTTAACTTTTTCAATTTCCTTTTTAGAGGCCCAATCAAATGCTAATATATGTTCTTCTGCAATTAATGGATCACTTAATTTGTCATCCTTGAGGCAATATTCAATTAATGGTTCTTTTAGAACAGTACCATCTTCAATACCTAGTCGCTTGGTTATTGATCCTGAAGCAACGTTCCTTACAATAAATTCGATTGGTATTATTTCTACAAGTTTAATTATTTGCTCACGCATATTTAATCTTTTTACTAAATGATTTTTAATTCCAATCTGTCCAAGATTATTAAGTATATGTTCAGAAATTCTATTATTTAAAACTCCTTTACCTTCAATTACCGATTTTTTTAAATTATTAAATGCGGTTGCATCATCTTTAAAATATTGAATGCCTAGATCTTTATCATTAGTAGCATAAATAATCTTAGCTTTACCTTCGTATAGTTTTTTACCTTTTTTCATTATCTAAAAATTCTCCTAAAAATTAGATTTACATTTTTAAAATGTGATGAGTAATTAAATATTGTTTTAAGTTTTTTTGGTGAAATTTTAGTCATTATAAATTTATCTTCAGAGATAACATTAAACAAATTTAAATTTTCGGTAAAACACTTTTTTGCATAGCTCTGAACTATTTTATAGGATTGTTCTCTACTTAATCCTGATTTTGTTAGTTCAAGCATTATTTCTTGAGAAAAAATTAAACCTTTGGTTAAATTTAAATTTTCAATCATTTTTTTTGGATAAACAATCATTTTATCTAAAATATTACCAAGTCTAACTAATGCAAAATCTAATGTTATATTTGCGTCTGGGCCAATATTTCTTTCTACACTTGAATGAGAAATATCTCTTTCATGCCAAAGCGCAATGTTTTCTAAAGAAGGAGCAACTGCACTTCTTACCATTCTTGATAGTCCTGTTAGATTTTCACTAAGAATAGGATTTTTTTTATGAGGCATTGCTGATGAGCCTTTTTGATTTTTAGAAAAAAATTCTTGTAGTTCATAAACTTCTGTTCTTTGTAAGTGTCTTATTTCAATAGCAACTCTCTCAACTGAACCGGCAATAATTCCAAGAACTGAAAAGTAAAATGCATGTCTATCTCTTGGTATTACTTGTGTTGAAATAGGCTCTACTTTTAAACCTAGTTTTTTAGCAATATGTTTTTCCACATTCGGGTTAATATTAGCAAAAGTTCCTACCGCACCAGATATTGCACAAGTAGATATTTCATCTATTGCATGAACCAATCTTTTTCTATTTCTTTTAAATTCTTCATAAAAAGATGCAAGCTTAAGTCCAAATGTGATAGGCTCCGCATGAATTCCATGACTTCTACCCATGCAAGGAGTATATTTATACTTTTTTGCCTGTTTCTTTAAAACTTTTAAAATTTGATCGATATCTTTTAGTAATATTTTTCCAGACTGAAATAATTGTAAATTTAAACACGTATCCAACACATCTGATGAGGTCATTCCCTGATGTAGATATCTTGCTTTAATTCCGACTCTTTCAGTTACAGATGATAAAAATGCTATAACATCATGTTTTACTTTAGATTCTATTTGATGAATTCTTTTAACATTAATTTTAGCTTTTTTTCTAACTATAGAAGAAACTCCTTTAGGAATTTGTCCTAGTTTTTCCATTGCTTGTGCTGCAGCAATTTCAATATCAAGCCAAATTTTATATTTATTTTCTTCTGACCAAATATCAGTAAGTTCTTTTCTAGAGTATCTTTCAATCATTAATTATAAGTAAGGGGGCTTAGAATAACCTTTAACAGATTCTGTAAAGATTTCATAACCATTTTCAGTAATTCCTATTGTATGTTCAAATTGTGCTGATAAAGATTTGTCTTTTGTAACTGCTGTCCATCCATCTTCTAATATTTTAACATTATATTTTCCAATATTAATCATAGGTTCGATTGTAAAGGTCATACCTGGTTTAAGTTCCATGCCTGTATTTTTTTCTCCGTAATGAAGAATATTTGGCGGTTCATGAAAAACAGTGCTTATACCGTGACCGCAAAAATCTCTTACTACCGATAGACCTCTTTGCTCTATAAAAGATTGAATTTCAAAACCAATATCTCCAATTTTTAAACCAGGCTTTAAAATTTTAATGGCCTTCATCATAGATTCGTACGTAGCGTTAATTAAATTATTTACTTTAATTGATGTTTTACCAATGCAAAACATTCTACTAGTATCTCCATAATACTCATCAACTATAGCTGTAACGTCAACATTAATTGCATCTCCCTCATCTAAAACCCTATGAGAAGGAATTCCATGACAGACTACATGGTTTAAAGAAGTACATAAGGATTTTTTAAAGCCCCGATAAAATAAGGGAGCAGAATATCCATTATTATCTCTAATAAACTCGTAACTAAGTTTATCAATATAATCAGTAGTTATACCTGGTTTTATATTTTCAGTTAACATATCTAATGTTCTTGATGCAAGACTTCCCGCAATTCGCATTTTTTCAAATTTTTCAGAATAATTAATCATCAATAATATTTATTTTTTTTTCAATTTTAATTTCTTTAGAACTTATTTTACAACGATAAGCTAAAAAATTTACTCCAGATTTTTTTGCAAGTAAATAATTTTCATAATATTCTTTATCTATATCTTTTGCTATTTTAAAATGTTCTATTTTCTGAATTTGAATCAAGAATAATATATAAGACTTATAGCCTTTTTTTGTGGCATCAATAAGAGTTTTTAGATGTTTTGTTCCCCTTGATGTAATAGAATCAGGAAACTCAGAGATTTTACTTTGTCTAGATAAGGTTACATTTTTTACTTCAATAAAATATTTTTGTTTATTTTTTTCGACTAAAAAATCAAATCTTGTTTTTTTATTAAAAAAAACTTCAGATTTTATACTTATGTTGTTTTGTAATTCTCTAATCAAATTATTAGATAAGCCATGATAAACTATTCTATTTGCTCGATGAGTATTTACTCCTATTAAATTATTCTTAACTTTAATTATTTCCAATGTGTACTTTAACTTTCTTTTTGGATCATCATTTTTAGATATCCAAACCTCATTACCTTTATCTAAGAGTCCCTTCATAGAGCCAGTATTTGGACAATGGGCTGTTACTATTTTTTTATTTACTTTAATATCACTAAAAAATCTCTTATATCTTTTGACAAATTTGCCTTTTAGTAAAGAGTTGGTAAATTTCATTCATAAATTATATATTTAAAAATGAATAAAAACACAAAAGTTAATGCAGCAATATTAATTATAGGTAATGAAATTTTATCTGGACGCACACAAGATACTAACACAAGCACTATAGCTTTATGGCTTAACTCTTTAGGTGTTAAAGTCCAGGAAGTAAGAGTAATACCAGACATTGAAAATATAATTATTAGTAATGTTAATGAATTAAGAAAAAGGAATAATTATGTTTTTACAACTGGAGGTATAGGACCAACACACGATGATATTACAGCAGGATCAATTTCAAAAGCCTTTGGTATAAAATATGAAATACATAAAGAAGGTTTTAAAATTTTAGAGGCTTACTATAAAAAAGGTGAATTTAATGAAGGTAGACAAAGAATGGTTTGGATGCCAGAAAATGCAAAATTAATTTTGAATCCTACAAGTGGAGCGCCAGGTTTTAATGTTGAAAATGTATTTTGTTTGCCAGGAGTGCCTTCGATACTTAAATCAATGTTGGGTGGTTTAAAAAATCAAATTGTTGGAGGCAAACCTATTATAAGCCATACTATTAACTTAAGAACAGTTGAAAGTGAAATTTCAAAATCTTTAACATTTGTACAAGATAAAAATAAAGATGTCGAAATAGGAAGTTACCCTTTTTTTCAGGCAGGCAAGCTAGGAGTTTCAATAGTTATACGTTCAGATGATCAATCTAAAATCGATGTATGTAGCGCTCAAGTATTAGAATTTATTAATAAAAAAAAAATAGAAGTAGTTAATAAAAATTAATATGCTTTATTTTGCATATGGCAGTAACCTACATCATTTTCAAATGAAAAAAAGATGTAAGGATAGTGTATTTATAAAAAAAATAAATTTAAAGAACTTTAATTTGACATTTAGAAGTAAATATAGAGCAGCAGATATTGAAAAGAAAAAAAACTCAATAGTTTCTGGTGCACTTTTTGAAATATCTAAAAGTGATGAAAAAAAATTAGATGTCTATGAAGATTTTCCTAAACTTTATAAAAAATATTATTTTTATCATTTTGGTAAAAAGGTGATGACTTATATTATGACAAAGAAAACTCCTTTTAGATATCCCACTGAACGTTATCTAAATATTATTAAGCGAGGATATAAGGATTGTAAGATAGATAAAAAATATTTAAATAAAGCATTAATGTAAAGCCCTTACTGTGTATGATGACTGTGATCTAAGGTTATTTGTTAAAGAATCGATTTTGTAAGAATTTAAAATAAAAAATTTAGTATTGTTATTTACTTAAGATAAACTATTAGTAGCTAGATAATGAGAATATTTTATGGAAAAGCCATATACGGAAAAGAAGAGATTAAAGCAGTAAATAAAGTTCTTAAAAATAACTCTTTAAATTTAATTGATGGCCCACATGTAAAACTTTTAGAAAAAAAAATAGCCCATTCATTTGGTAAAAAGTATGCTTTAATGGTTAACTCTGGGTCATCAGCAAACTTATTGGGTTTAGCTTCGTGTAATTTTAAACCAGGTTCTGAAATTATTACACCAACACTAACTTTTTCAACAACAATTGCACCTATTTATCAATTAGGTTTAGTTCCAAGTTTTATTGGAGTATCAAAAAATAAATTTATTGCAGATGTCTCACAAATTGAAAAATGTATTACAAAAAAAACAGCTGCCATTATGCTTCCTAATTTATTAGGAAATATAGTTGATTGGAAAAAAGTAAATCAAATTGCAAAAAAATACAAATTAATAACCATTGAAGATTCAGCTGACACTATAGGTTATTCAATTAATTCATCTAATACAGGAAATTTATCTGATATTGTAACAAATAGTTTTTATGCATCACATATAATAACTGGAGCTGGTTCTGGAGGTATTGTTTGTTTTAATGATAAAAAAAAATATGAAAATGCAAAGTTACTTAGAGGATGGGGAAGATCCTCAACATTATTTAATGAGAAAGAAGATATATCTAGTCGTTTTAAAGTTAAAGTTGATGGAATACCTTATGATGGGAAATATATATTTTTTGCAATGGGGTATAATTTTTTACCTTCTGAAATTTCAGCGGCATTTGCGTTAGAACAGCTAAAAAAACTTAAAAATAATATATCAATAAGAAGTAAAAATTTTATCAAATTAATGAATTTTTTTAAAAATAATTACCCAGACAAATTTTCTTTACCGGAAACCAATAAAGGCGTCAAAACAGGATGGCTAGCTTTTCCATTGGTTATTAAAGATAAAAAAATTAAAAGACAAGAACTTCAAATATTCCTAGAAAAAAGAGGCATACAAACTAGAACAATATTTACAGGTAATATTTTAAGGCAACCAATAATGAAAAAAAAACTCTATAAGAAGCATAAAAATTCAGAGCAAATAAGTAACGATGTTATGAATAATGGTATGCTAATTGGATGCCATCATGGTTTAGTACAAAAAGAACTGGAGTATGTTTTTAAATCTTTTGATTTATTTTTTAAAAAAAATAAATCAATTTAAAGTGCTTATAATTAATGAAAATATTATATTTCGCATTTAAACATCGTCATAGATATAAAGATCTTAATAATTTTTTAAAAACTAAAAAATACGGAGAATACTTAGTTATTAATTTAGGTGGACCTATTAAAAGTTTTTTTGCACAATTGTTAATCAAATTAAAAATTGGTAAAGCTATATCATGTGATGGCAGACCTTTAATTTCAGATAAATCTCAAGGCATCAATTTTTTTGTTAGAGGGACAAATTCGAATATTCCAACTGACTTTAGAAATCTTAACAATAACTATGTAAGTATAAATCATTCTTTACATGATAACAAAAATATATTTCAAGTTTACCCAATTAAAATAAAAAAAAATAAAATAAATGAAAATTTAAAAATAGTTTATATGTCTGGTGTAAACATAGATACAACGAGTAATGAAAAAGAAATTTGGAATAAATATAAAAAAGTTATTTTTGAAGACTTTACAACAATTGATAAAAAAAAATTTTGGGATGAAATTTTTCCTAATAAAAATATAGATGAAATATTAAATTTTTATCGTAAAATTAAACATTTATTACGTTTTGAAATAATAGTATTACTAAAAAAAGAATTTGGAAATAAACTTTATTTAGTTGGGGATAGATGGAATGAATACTCTATAAATTCTTTGCCTACTAATTATAAAATTAAACAAAATAATAATACCTATAAAGGAAATATTTGTCTTGATTTAGGCTGCATAGAAGGTAGCTCATCTTTATATTCAAGATCAAATCAAATTATTGAGTCCGGTGGACTGATTATACAAAGCAAACAAAATGATGGAAATAAAATTTGGGGAGACTTATCTAATAAAATTTTATTTAAAGATTTTTTAAGCTTAAAAAATCTAATTAATGAATTATTAAGTAATAAAAATTATAGCTCGTATTTATTAAAAAGAATTTATGATAATTTTAACAATTCAAAAAAAATGACTGAAGATAACTTAAGCAGAATTTTTAAATAAAAAAATTAAAGTTAATGATAAAAATTTTTAAAAAAAATATTTTTTAATGGAAATAATAAAAACAAAAATTAAAGATTTACTAATTGTGAAAACTAAAATTTATAAAGATAAAAGAGGTTTTTTTAAAGAAGTTTTAAAAAAAAAAATATTAAATTGTAATTTTAAGTTTGATTGTTTTTCATTTTCTAAAAGAAAAACATTAAGAGGACTGCATATTCAGTTAAAAAATCAACAAGCAAAACTTATTACAGTCACACAAGGTAAAATTTTTGATGTTGTAGTTGATTTAAGAATTAAATCTAAAACTTTTGGAAAAAAATTTTTTATAGAAATATCTGATCAATCAGATTTTTCATTATTTATACCAAAAGGTTTTGCACATGGCTTTCAATGTCTTAGTAAAACTTGTGTTGTTTGTTATAAATGTGACAATTATCAAGATAAAAAATCTGAAAAAACTTTACTTTGGAATGATAAAAAATTAAATATTAAATGGCCAATTAAAAAACCTTTGATTTCAAAAAAAGATAAAATTGGTCTAAGTTTTAAAGAATTAATTAAATTATTTTGATATGCACTTATGTTAATAAAAATATATAATCTTAAATAATTGAAATGATGTAAATGAAATCTTATAAAATATTTAATATTAAAAAATATATTAATAAAAGCGGTAGACTTTTACCTATATCTTTTAATAAAAAATTCCCAATTAAAGTTAAAAGAATTTTTTTTATTTATGGTAAAAAAAAATATAAAAGAGGCGATCATGCACACAAAAAGTGTGCTCAAGTTTTTTATCCAATTTTTGGAAAAGCCGAAATAACAGTACAATTTAAAAAAGCAAAAAAAAAAATTACATTAACTCACAATCAAAATAGAGCTATGCTAGTATCACCAAAAGTGTGGTGTGATGTTAAATTTTTAACAACAAATTCAATTATTTTAGTTTTGTGTGATTATGATTATGATTACAACGATTATATTGAGTCTTATGATGATTTTATTAAAAAGTATTAAGAATATATGAAAATAATGATTACAGGAGCTTGTGGTCACATTGGCTCATATCTAGTTGAAAATCTACACAAGATTAAAAAAGTTAAAAAAGCCATATTGGTTGATAATGTAGAATCAAATAGATTTAATGCTTTATTTAATATTAATAAAAAAAATAAAGTAGAATTTTTTCTTAAAGATTTGAATAATAAAAATTCTTTAAATGAATTTAAAAATATTGATATCATTTTTCACTTTGCTTCTATGACGAATGCAGCAAAAAGTTTTGGAATAGAAAAAGAAATGTATTTAAATAATTTAAATTGCTTAAATACTGTAATAAATTTTTGTAAAAAAAATAAATCTAAGTTAGTTCATCTATCTTCAACAAGTGTTTATGGAAAACCAACGAGTATAGTAGATGAAAATTGTGAAAAAAAATATCTTAAACCTCAGAGTCCTTACGCAAAAATAAAAATATTAGAAGAAAATATTCTTAAAAAGAATTCTAATAAAATTAAATATAACACATTTAGATTTGGAACTATAGCTGGAGTATCTAAAGGAATAAGATTTCACACTGCAGTTAATAGCTTTTGTCTCAATGCAGCGATTGGTGAAGATATTAAAGTTTATAAAACAGCACTTCATCAGAACAGGCCTTATTTATCACTAAGTGATGCATTCAAAGTATTTAAGTTTTGTATCGAAAAGAATTTTTTTGAAAATGATATTTTTAACGTGGTATCAAATAATTTTACTGTAAATGAAATAATTAATAAAATAAAAAAATATAAAAAAAATATAAAAATAAAATATGTTAACTCAGAAATTATGAATCAATTATCTTATCATGTTGATAAAAAAAAATTAGAGGATAAAGGACTTTTATTAAACTCTAATCTTGAAGCAGATATTATTAATACTTTAAACTTATTTAAAAATATTAAAAAATGAAGTGTAAAATAACAAACATTAAACTAGAACCATTTATGTCTTTTGGAAAAATGCCGATAGCAAACGGATTTTTAAATAAAGAAGATTTTAGTAAAGAGTTTTTTTTTAATATGGAGGTTGGTTTTTCGGAAAAAGTATCATTATTTCAACTTAAAGATCATCCAGCACCGGAACAAATGTTTAATAATAAGTATCCTTTTTTTACTGGAAGTTCAGAGTTAATGAAAATTCATTTTGAAAATTACTCTAAATTTATAAAAGATAATTATTTAAAAAATAATAGCAAAATAATTGAAATAGGATCTAATGATGGAACATTTCTTGAAAATTTTAAAAATAGTAATTTAGACTATATAGGTTTTGAACCATCTTCAAATGTAGCTAAAATAGCAAATGACTGTGGAATAAAAACTCTTAACAAATTTTTTAATCAAGATTCTATACAACAAATAAAAGAATTTAAAAAAAATACTGATGTTATATTTGCTGCAAATGTAATTTGTCATATTCCTAATTTAATTGAATTAATTAAATCTGTAGACGAATTACTTTCTAAAAAAGGCGTTTTTATTTTTGAAGAACCATACTTAGGTGAAATGTTTAAGAAAACATCTTATGATCAAATATATGATGAACATATTTTTATGTTTTCAGGAACTTCAATAAAAAAAATTTTTAACTTGTTTGATATGGAATTAATAGATTTAATTAAACAACCAACACATGGTGGCTCAATGAGGTATATTGTTGCAAGAAAAGGATTAAGAAAAAAAAGTAAAAATTTAATTAAAATTTTAGATGAAGAAAAGTATTTAAATTTGGATAATTATAGTTTTTGCAATCAATTTAAAATAAACTGCGAAAAATCTAAATTTAAATTAGTTAATTTATTAAAAAATTATAAAAAAGAAGGTAAAAAAATTTCAGGTTATGCAGCAACGTCTAAGAGTACCACAGTCTTAAATTACTGTGATATAGGTAATGATATCATAGATTACATTTGTGATACTACCCAAGAAAAAATTAACAAATATTCACCAGGTATGCATATTCCTATAGTTCCAGTCGAACACTTTAGAAAAAACTATCCTGATATTGCTTATTTATTTGCGTGGAATCATAAAAATGAGATTTTTAATAAAGAAAAAGATTTCTTACTAAAAAATAACAAGTGGATGTCTCATGTTAATTTATAATTAATATAATTGCAAAAGAACTTAGAAAAAATTATTTTATCAATTAAATGGAAAAAATTTTATATAAAGAAATAACAGTAGTTATTGTTCTTTATGAAGAAAAATTAAGCTTAGTTCTAGAAAGTATTGAAAATATAAAAAATTTTAAAATAATCATTATAGATAATGCGGGTAATAAAAATTTAAAAAAAAAGGTTGAAGAAAAATTTAAAATTTACAAATACATTTTAAATTTAAAAAATACAGGTTATTCAAAAGCTACTAATCAAGCTATCAAGTTATGTAATTCAGAATATATTTTTGTATCCCAAGCTGACTGTATAATTAAAGAACAAGATATAAAAATACTCTTAGAAAGTCATAAAAAATATAAGAATTGCTTTCTTGTTGTACCAACTTGCTATAACTCTGATTCAAAGATTTCGTTTAATTCTGGTTCCCTACCTGAAAAAAAACTTGAATATAAAGCAATCAATTTAAGTGGAGATATTTGCATAGATTCAATCGTTACTGCCGCTTATTTATTTAAGAAAAAGGACATGATTGATATTGGGCTTTTTGATGAAAATTTTTTTATTTATTTTTTAGATTTTGAGCTATGTAGAAGAGTAAAAGCTATAAATAAGTCTTTAATTCAAATTTTTAAAGCAAGAGCTTTACACGATCACGGATCAATAAAAGCTAGCAATTATATAAAAAAAATATTTTTACGAAATTATAATTTTACATTTGATGAACTTTATTATCATTATAAAGTTAATAATCATCATGAACTTTTTAAAAAACTTAAAAAAAAAATACCTAGTTACTTTATAAAACTTTTAATAAATATTTTTTTGTTTAGAATAAGTAAAATCATATTTAACTTCTCAAAAATTTTAGCATTTTATAAGTTTAAAAAATTTTTAGAGAGAATATCAATTAATAAATAGTATAGTTATAAAAAATTTAAATAAAATCTATAATGGAAGGATTTAATACTTCTAAATGAATAAAACTAAGCTATTAACACATATACAATTTTTAAGAGCAATTTCAGTTTTATTAGTTTTTTTCTATCATTTAAAACTTAATTACTTTGCATATGGATATATTGGTGTCGATGTTTTTTTTGTAATTTCTGGATATGTAATTACTTCAAGAATTTACTCTGAATATAAAACTAATAATAATTTTAATTATATAAATTTCTATAAGAAAAGATTCATGAGAATTTTTCCTGTGCTGTTATTTATTTTAAGTTTTTCATTAATTATAATAATTTTTTTTCAACCTTTAGACTTATTTTTAAATAGTTTATCAGTTTATTTTTTTACAATTTTTGGAATTTCAAATCTATATTATTTATTTAATAAAAAAGATTATTTCGACAATGTTTTTAATGATGTTTTTGGACATACCTGGTCACTTGGTGTTGAAGAACAGTTTTATTTAATTTTTCCAATTATTTTAATCTTACTTTTAAAATTTTTTAAAAATAATAATTTTTATAATTTAATTTTATTATTTTTAATATTAATGGGAATACTAAGCACTTATTTATTTTCAGAGAATGTAAAACTAATTTTTTATTCTCCTATATTCAGATTTTGGCAGTTTTTATTAGGCTCCATGACTTTTCTTTTGCAAAAAAAAGAAAGTAAGAAAAATTCATTTATTTCATCTTTACTATTTTTTTTATTAATTATACTTATTTTTAAAGGAATTTATTTTAAAAATTTTGAATTAACTATTTTATGTTCAATTATAGCGTCTTTTTATTTATATTTTTATACTGATAATAAATTTTTAGACGTACTTTTTAAAAATAATTTTTTAATATATCTTGGAAATATATCTTATTCATTTTATTTGTGGCATCTACCTGTAATCTATTTTTATGATTTATATTTTCTAGATAATTTTTTTAGAATACCATTATTATTTTTTTTAATAATGTTTCTTTCATCCTTTAGCTATTTTTTTATTGAAGAAAAATTTAGATATTTTGCTTTTAACTTAAATTTTAAAAAAATATTTTTAATTTTTTTTATTTTTTCATTTATAGCTTTTTTTGTAAATTATATTAGTTTTCAAAAAAGTGATAATAATAATATTAAAAGAATAATTAAGAACTTTGTGTATAAAATTAATTATCTAGAAAATAATAGTAATTACATTAGCAGAACAAGTTTTTATGAGATTGATATTAATAAAAATTCTATATTTAAATATTGTGAAAAAACGTCAAAAAAATTTACTTTAAACAAACAAAATTTAAGGACAGAATGCCTTAAAGAAAAAAATAAAAAAAGAATCTTTTTTTTGTATGGCGATAGTCTTACAGCTCAATTTATACCAATGTTTAATTCTTTAAATTTTGAAGATAGTTTTTACTATGAACATGATAAGCAACCATTGCTAACTATTGATTATAAGAAAATTAACTCACTACTAGATTATTATGATGATGTTGTTTTTGTAACTAATGTTGACCCACTTTTTTTAGATAAATTACTTATTGAGAATATTTATTATAATTTTAATGATAAAATTAAAATTATAATTTTAGGTACCGTACCAAATATTGATAAAAAAATTAATCCACTTAAATGTTTGATTAAAAAAATTAACTGTAAATATTTAATTTCTAAAGATTATGAAAATAGAAATTTAGAAAAATATTTTAATACTATTAATAAATTAAAATCTTTGTTTAATAGAATCTATTTTTATAATCCTTATAATATTATCTGTCCTGAAAATCTTTGTTTTGTTTATAATGAGAGTTCAGATATATTAACTCATAGAGATTGGATTCATTTAACGATTGAAGGTTCAATTTTGTTAAAACAAAGTTTCAAACAATTTTATGATAATACATTTAAATAAAATTAATTTTTTTATTTAAAGTAAACTTAATAAATTAAAAAAATATTTTTTGATACTATTTTTTAACTAAATTTTTTATAGGTTTTATTAGTATTTTGTTTAACTTGTTATTTAATAGACTCCAGTCACCCTTGAGAGCTAATTTTGATCCAGACAATATGTATGAAGGAATTCTCTCAATAAATATTTTTTTATCTCTATGATTAGAAGGGTTTTTATTTTTTTTATGTATGAGATTTATTTCACCAAGAATTTCAGGTGATAAACTGATGTTAATGCTATCCATATTTTCTTTAAGCTGATTTTTATTTGTAGCACCAATTATACTACTAGTTATAAAAGGTTGTTGATTAACAAAAGCTAAAGATAATTGTGGAAATGAAATATTATGTTTTTGTGCAATTTTAAAATATTCCTCTATGGCTAAAGAAGATAACTTTCCAGAGTATCTTACAAAATAATTATTAAATAATTGTAACCTCGATCCTTTGGGTCTTTTATTATTTCTATATTTTCCACTTAAAAAACCAAACGCCAGAGGAGAGTATGCTAATAAACCAGATTTTTCTTTAATAGAAGTTTCAGCTAGATCTGATTCAAAGTTTCGATTTAATAAATTATAACCGTTTTGAATTGAAACAATTCTGGGTAAGTTATGTGAATTTGAAAGTTCTAAATATTTTTTTAACCCCCAAGTTGTTTCATTAGAAACACCAATATGGCGTATTTTTCCTTGATCAATAAATTTTTTTAAAACTTTTAAAATAGATTCAAAACTATTCCATTTTTTATAATTATATCTAAAGTTTCCAAAATATCCATCTTCTCTCTCTGGCCAGTGTAATTGATAAAGATCAATATAATCTGTTTTTAATCTTTTCAAACTACATTCAATAGCGGTAGTAATATTTTTTTCTGTGTATTGTAGACCACCTCCACGAATCCAAGGAACACCCGGTCCAGAAATTTTAGTAGCTAATATTACTTTCTCACGATTATTTTTTTGTTTAAACCAGTTTCCAATAATTGTTTCAGACTTGCCGTAAGATTCTTTAGTAGATGGAGCTGAATACTGTTCAGCAGTATCAAAAAAGTTAATACCTTGATCAAAGGCATAATCCATCAAGCCAAAAGCCTCATCTTGATTATTTTGTACACCCCAAGTCATAGTGCCAAGGCAAATTAAACTTACATTTAAATCAGTTTTTCCAAGTTTATTAAATTTCATAATGATAAATTAAGATATAATATAATATAGGTTTTTAATTAAAGTGTCTATTTTTAAGGAAAAATTTTACCCAAGAAATTAACTTAATTTATGATAAAAATAATTTTCTTGATAAGAATCAATGATTGAATAAATAAAAAAGGATTTAGTTAAAATGATAAAAATTATTATAAGACGTTTTTTTACAGCTATTAAAATATTTTTATATAAATTATTAGATCCGCTGTACATTTTGTTAGATAAAAAAAATGTAAGAAGAACAAAAAGTATTTCATTAATACCAAGTTCTTTTAACAGAAGAGGTGGAACCTATTCTTATGCCGAATGGGCACAAGTTATAGGTATTTTTCAAACACTTATGTATATTCATTTACAAAATAAAAAGAACAATAAAATTTTGGATGTAGGATCAGGTTGTGGTCTTTTGTTAAATTCATCTAGACAATTTATTGAACCAAATGGTGAATATATAGGAATTGATGTTGTTAAAGATGAGATAAATTTTTGCAATAGTCACTATCCTAAAAAATATAAATTTGAACATGCTGATGCTTTAAATCCATATTATAGTTCTAATCAAAATGATAAATTAAAATGGAGTTATAAAGATTCGACTTTTGATTTAGTTACAGCTTTATCTGTATGGACTCACTTAAATGAAAAAGATGCGTTTTTTTATATGGGTGAAGTAAACAGAGTTTTAAAACCAGGTGGCAAAGCTTTTATTTCTTTTTTTATACTAGATGAATTGTATGATAAATTTATATTAAACATGTCAAATGAAAAACCTAAATATCATCTATTAACACAAAAGCAGTATATTTATGATCAAAAAGCATACGGTTCAAGTGAATGGTTTTATCCAAAATGGACATCAATACCAGAGAGAGCTATCGGTGTTAAAAAAAAAGGTTTTGATAAACTTATTATAGAAAATGGAATGAAGTTAGTAGAGCATTATCAAGGTAACTGGAAAGAAAACCCAGGAGTTTTTTTTCAAGATATTTTGATTCTAGAAAAAAAATAATTATAAAATTAATTTTTTTATTTAAAAATTAAGACTTTTTTGTATTTTTTTAAATATTTTTTTAAATATTCCTCCATTATAAAAATCCATTAAACTTCTTCTTTTATATTTGGATATTCCAGTGTCAGATCTTTCAGAAATAAATCCCTCTAAAGGTTTAATTGAAGAATAATAATATAAAACAATAGTATTTCTTCTTACTTCATCTGGACATTTTAATGGATCGGGATGACCGTGGTAATTAAAATCACCATGTGTAAAAATTGCCATTTTGTTAAATAAAGGCATAATTTTACTTTCACATTTTTTCATATCTTTAGTCCAGAGTTCTAGATCACCTCCATATTCTTCCTTCCAATCTTCATTTAAAAAAACCAAAAGAGTTAATCGTCTATAAAGTTTAAGTTTCGGATTCCAATTAGTGTCAGCATGAACTTTTAAAAACCCTCCTTTTCCTACAGATGCTATACCTCCTACACTTAAGTCAAAATCACCAATTAACTCTTCTTCATTTGTAAGTGTTTTTAACCATGTAATAAATTTTAAACTATAAAGTTCATTAACTATCTTTTGAATTGATTCTGGAAATTTTTTATAATTTCCAGAGTATTTTCTTGCTTGTGCTCCAAAAAAATTTTTTTCACCATCCCAATCTTCAAATTTATATAGATCTTTATTGCATTGTTTTAACAAGGAATCATTCCAACAATCGTTTAGTACTATGTGTGGAAAAGGTTTATTGTTTAAATATTCTGATTTGTCTATTTTCTTATAATTAAACATTTCTACTCTAGGTTTTTATAATATTCTTAAATCTTTATTATGTTTTATATATACATGAAATACTGAGAATATTAACTCAAATTTTAAGTAATTTATTCGATTTCTAAAAAATAAATTTAGTTAAAAAATCTATTTAGTAAGTTTTTTTGATTTATCATCTAACTCAGTAAATGGTAGTTAAAATATTTCTAATAAACACAATTTGAAATATCCTTTCTAATATATACATCAAAAGATGTAAAATTATTCAATTTGCAAAATATTTCATTATTAATTGAAGGTATTTTTGTTGGCAAATAATTTTTCTTTAATACTATAATATCAATATTTTTAGGATATTGATAATTACGATTATTAAATAAATTAATCAATTTAGCTTTTTCGTCTTTTGGAATAATAATTTGCATAGATTTTGTTGGAGAGCTTTTTTTAATATATTCAAAAATATTTTTGTCAAAATTTTTTTGATTTTTGTAAGTTATTAAAGAATTTGCTTGATATTTGTATGCTGAAAAATATCCGATATAATCATTGGTATATCTCCAGCCTTTTTTTTTATTTGCAATCATTTCTGAGAATTCAAGTTTTGATACATTTAAATATTTAAGAGCGTCTATATAGCTCAATTCATTATGAAGATGATTTTGAGAATTAAGAATAGAGTTAATAGTAGATAATTTTTTATTTTTATACATCCACCAAAGTTGTGTTTTAATATTGAAAGTTAATAAAGTATTTAATTTAGAACTATTAATTTTATAAAAATTTTCTAAATTAACGAGATCTTTTCTTTCAAAATTATTAATATTTTTTTTTTTAAAGTTAGTAAATTGATTAATATTAATTAAAACAACTAATAAAATTATAGCTAAATTTAAAAAATTATTTACAAAAATTATTTTTGAATATTTTTGTAAAAATTTTATTTTGATTAAAAAGATTATAGTAGAATACAAAAGAAAATTAATAACACCAACTATTACTGTCATATTTATAAAATGATAGATTTCAATTACAGATGGACTTAGAATTAAAAAAATTAATGGTCCTAAAATAGTGCTTAAAAACAATAAGTAAAATGCTAAAGAAGTTTTTTTAGAATATTCATGTTTTAAATAAAAAATTAGAAAAAGTAAAAAAGAATTTAATAAAAATAAAATTATAAATTTGTAATTAAAAATTTTTGAAAGCAAATAATAAATAATAATTTTTTTTTGTGAAAAATTTAAATCAATAACACCTAATCTTTCTAGAGATTCAGGGTTTGCAATTAAAGATAAAGTTAAAAAAGGAAGAGAGACTAAAAAACAAATTATAGATATAAAAATAAAGTCTTTAAACAAATTTATAAAAGATTTTTTTTCTTTAAAAAATTTAAATATAAAAATAAAAAAAAGTGTTAATGACAAAAAAACAAAATGATAATAAAAACTTCCAAAGCATAAACCAAGTAAAATTCCAATAGATAAGTTATGAATATTTTTATTTCTTTCAGATTTTTCTTTTAAAATTAAAATTAAAAAGTACAAGGTAGAAAAAAAGTATAATGATGTGATAATTGGCCTTGGAACTCTAAAACTATAAATGTTTTTAAAAATACTTAAATTAATAAAATTAAATTGATCACTTTCAAAAAAAATTAAAATTATGTCAGGTAAAAAGAAAATTATTAATGATAAAAGTATACAGATTTTTTCTGAAAATTTAAATTCTTTAAATATTTTAAAAAGAATATAAAAAAAAATATAAATAGATATTAATTCAATAATTATAAAACTAGTATGATTAAAAACTAAGTAAAATAAAGAATGAAAAAATATTGAATAAATTGGAAGTGCTAATAAATTATTTTCATAATTATAAAATGTATAATTTGGGTTAAAGTTAAATTCAGATAAATTTATAATAAAAGGAAAATAATAAATATCTTCTAAATCAACTATATTTTTTATTAATAAAGGTTCATTTGGATAAAAATAATAAGAAATGATCCATTTGAAAGCTACTATAATAAAAGCTATTGAAAATAGAGATAGACTTATAGAGTTTGATTTAATTTTTTTTGAAAACCACATAAAGAAACAAGTTTAGTTAAATAACCTATGTTTAATAAAAATTTTCAACAAATAAATTAAACCATTTATTATATCTTCAAATTTCATTTTTGATAAGCCCAATGATCTAATTGGTAATTTAATTGGTATTTCTTTTATAGTGTATTTTTTTTCTAATAAAAAGGCGCTTTCCCAAAAAAAACTATAATTATTATCTTTAGCTTTAAATATATCATCTAATTTAACTTTTTTTAAATCATACAGTCTAAAGCCACCGGAACCATCAAGTTTACTATTCAAAAGTAATCTTACTAGATAATATCTAAGCTTACTGATAACAATACGTTTTAATTCCCACCCATTTAAAGAATTTTTAATTAAAAATCTATTTGTAATAACAATGCTACTAGATTCAATTAATTTAAACATTGATTTAATATATTTTGGATCATGTGTGCCATCACAATCCATAGTGCAAACAAATCGATAATTTTTTTTTTTTGCAAATTTTATGCCTAGTTTATGCGCAGATCCAATTCCAAGTTTCTTGTGTCTAAAAATATAATTAACTTTTTTATCTTTTTTGTTCAAATATGATATGACATTTTTTGAACCATCAGTAGAATTATCATCTATAAATAATAAATTAGCTAACTTATTTGATTTTTTTATTTTTTTATAAATTTTTTGAATATTTCCATATTCATTTAGTGTTGGGACTATTATTAAAATTTTTCCTTGCACAAGTAATATTTATTTTTAGTTATTTTTTTTTCCATATTAAAAACCATCCTTTTAAAAAAAATTTTAATCTATAAATTCCAATCAATACACCAATTATAATGGAAATATTTACTGCATAGATACCAAAAATGTATAAAGGTAAAGTTATTTTTTTATAAAATTTCATCGCAAATCTAAAAAAATCAAATTCAACTAACAAATTTAATATAAATAGAATTATCATTAAATATATAAACCCATTAATAAAATAAGATAAAATTATTACTAAAAACTGTAGAGCAGTTATAAATGCTGATAATGATTGATTTAGAGTTGCAAAAGCTCCCTTGGTTTCAAATTTTTTTCTTGAGATAATTATTGGTAAATAAGTGATAGTTCTAGCTATAATTGTTTTACATCTTGTATAAAGCTCATCATAAAACGTAGAATAATTAGTATTTTTAGTTATTAAATTTTTTTTATTATTTTTTGTAATTCTGTGACCTAATTCAAACTCTTCTCCTCCAGCACCAGGAAAAAATTTCCAACCACCAATTAGTTTTAAAAATTTTTTTTCTATTAAGCCACATTCAGATCTCATTCCTGAAAATTCTATTAGAGAATTATTTTGCTCATATCCATAGCAAGTTTTAGCTGCTACAAAGTTTGATGAGAACTCATCATTTAGATTATTATATTTCATAACTGGACCAATTGAACCACAATTTTTATTGGATAAAAAATCATCAAATAAAATTTTTATTGTATCTTCATTTTCCATAACAACATCCGAGTCTAAATAAAATAAGTAATCATATTTACTGATCTTAAATCCTAATTGTCTTGCGTATCCAACACCTTTATTTTTTCTCAATCTTAATGATTTGATTTTTTCAATATTTTTAACAAAGCTTAAATTAATCTTTTCACCAGCATCATTAATGAGTAAAATTTCGTAAGTTAAATCAGTTTGAGTTGATAAAAATTTTAAATTTTTTTCTAATGCATTTAGACAGGGAATAATTTTTTTACCTGGATTATAGGCTGGTATAATAACTGAGAGTTGAATTTTACTGAGCACTTAATTAAACTAATGATGGCCAATTTTTTGTATCATATACTGCGCTTATTGCATTAGCACACTCAAATGTACAACTACAATTTTTTGCAAATTTTGCAAAATCTTTTGCTTTCTTTGAATTTAAAATATCGACAATGTCTTTTTGTTTTTCAACTTTACCAATTGTTGACATGTCCCATAATTTTTCAACTTCACATCCTCTCACCACTCCATCAGGAAAAATTTCTACGAACCTAGATCCCGCTACACAAGGAGAGTGTTTTTTGTTTTTTTCTAATCTTTTTATTGTTTCTTTATAAAGTTTGTCAAAAATTTTTCCGTTAAAACTTTTTCTCCATCCACTTGAAGATTTTTTTTGCTGATTTTCAGCTAATTCTCCATAAATTTCCTTTAATTTTAACTGTTCCTCGTCAGGTATATCTCTAACTAAGATTACTTCATGAAAGTCTATTGGCCATTTGTCTGTTTGATTTAAAAGTCCTGGTAAAAAATCTTTAGTTTCAGTTGTTAGTACTGAAGCGAGTCTTAGAAAAAAATTTTTTTCTTCTCTATATTTCTCCATAGAGTTGATCGTTTCAACAACTTTATCATATGCTCCTTTAAAATTTCTAACCTTGTCATGAATATCTTTTGGGCCGTCCAAGGAAATCGAAAGTGTAAACTCTGTATTTTTATGTCTATTAATTAATTCTGGAATATATTCTTTAATTCTATTTAAATAAAATCCATTTGATTTAATACTTACTCTTGGGACTCCTGAATTATTGACTATTTCAGAAATTATATCAGTTAAATCTTTTCTTAAAAAAGGCTCACCACCAGTAATAGTTAAATGAAGTAAACTTTTTGCTCTTTTAAAAACATTGCCCCAATCAGAGGGCATTATATTCGAACTATTCCTTGCATCCATGGCGGCATAACAACAAAAATCACAGTGCATATTACATCTACCATCAACGTAGACTATTGCGTAATTAGGAACTTGTCCAAAAACAAGTGATTTAAATACTCTTTGCGCAATATTGTATTTGTGTATTAGATTCATGCTTAAATACTTCTACACTACTTTAACTTTAGGTAAAGGAAAAATGAATTTTGTACCTTTTTTCCTAATTAAATTTTCTCTTAATAAGATTTCTTTTTTAAAATGCCAGGCTAATACTAAATAATAATCAGGTTTCATTTTTCTTGAAGTAGATTCTGCTATTATTTTTATATTTGATCCAGGCGTATAAAGATTTTCTTTTTTAGGATTTCTATCAGCAATAAATTTGATCGTTTTATTATTTAAATTGTAATATTGAAGTAGAACATTTCCTTTTGTTGAAGCAGCATAACCATGGATACTTTGACCTTTTTTTTTAATTTTATTGATTATTAAGTTCAGATTTAATTTTAGTTTATCTATTTTTTTTTTAAATTTTTTATAAGTATAAATTTTTTCAACTTTAAATTTTTTTTCATTCTTGATTATTTTATTTATTTTTTTTGTATTCGATTTGTATTTAGATTTTTCATGACAAATAAAATAAGCAGCTGCACCACCATTAATATCATTATAATTATGGTCAAATATTCTTAGTTTATGATTTTTTAAAATTTTATTTATAAAAGTAAATGAATAGTATTCTAAATGTTCATGACAAATTGTATCAAACATATTGTGTTTAAGTATCAACATCAAATCTGCAAACTCTAAATAGAATATTCCATCATCATGTAAAACTTTTTGGATATCATTTAAAAATTTATTTGGATTTTCAAGATCATAAAAAACAGATAAAGCTGTAATTATTTTAAATTTTACATTTTTTTTTTTGTTTTTTATTGATTTGTGACTAAAAAAGTTAGGAATTTTATAATTTATAGTTTTGTATTCACTTTTAAATTTTCTTAATATTGGATCAATACCCCATGTTATGATTTTATTTTTGTAATTTAAAAGTAATGTAGCATCATTGCTTGCTATGTCTAAAACATTTTCTCTTCTTTTTATTTTAGATTTTTTAGTCAAAGTGTTTACGACACTAGCAACATGATTTTTCATGGTTGAATTAATACTTGTTCGGTAACCATAATCTTTATTATAAAGATATTTCATGTTAAAAATTTCTTTTAACTGAACAAGTTTGCAAGATTTACACATCGCTAATGTTAAATTTCCATAAGGTATTTTTTCATTAAGTTTTGGAAACTTTCCTGTAAATCTCATTTTTCCTAAATTAAATAGAGTAGCAATGAGTTTACTATTACAATTTCTACATTTTTTTATATAGGCTGTCATATGTTGATAATTTTCAATATCAAAAAATTGAGTGAGCATCAATTAGTATTTAATTATGAAAACAAATTAAAGAAAATAGAATAAATTTTTAGGAATCTTGATTGTGGGTTTGTTAAATCTTTTGTAACTTAATAATTTTTTTAATTACCTTTTTTAACTTCAACGGTACCACAATTTTTACATTTTACTGTCATTATTTTTCCGGAATCACCAAAACCAAACTTTATATCTACGACCTCATTTTGGTGGAATCCCAAATAACATAGCAAACACAACAAACTAAATTTCATAATTTAGACACTTTTTTTAATTAATATTTTTGTGATGTTCGATATTAGGTGAAAAATTTTGACGAAACTTTATTGAAAATTATTATACCACAAAATTAAATTAGAACCTAATGACTCTCAGTTATATTTCTTTAGCTTGTTGTTTTTCAAGCGGGATTTTTTATATTAAAAAATTATAGAAAAATTTAATTATAAGAAATTTATAAATGTTTTGAAAATTCTACCTGATAATGATAACATTAATTTACTATAACAGGTGTTCATTTATGAAATTATTACCACTTCATACTTATTTGGTAAAATTAACAAATCGTAACTAATTTTGACTAAATTAGAAGATTTTTTAAAAATAAATAAAAGCAGAAAAATTTGGACTATTTTAAAAGACCAAAGTGTAATGCAAGCACTTATTTTAATGTCAGAAAAGAATATAGGAGCAATCATTATCGTTGATAATAATGATTTTCCCATAGGTATATTTTCAGAAAGAGATTATGCAAGAAAAATAGTTTTAAAAGGAAAGAGTAGCAAAGATACATTATTAGATGAAG
>Ga0315339_1000340_pt1 | contig 64482 bp, 56 predicted proteins | sample ASW17metaG_FD_204514 | JGI IMG/M metagenome (GOLD analysis project Ga0315339, IMG submission 204514) | Ammonia-oxidizing marine archaeal communities from Pacific Ocean, United States - ASW #17 | ecosystem: Environmental > Aquatic > Marine > Oceanic | place: USA: California | collected 2016-12-05 | reverse complement strand
CGCGGCTATCGCGTGCTCGGCGACCGACGCTATCTTGAATCGGCAACCCGAGCGGCGGACTTCGTGTTCGACGTCATGCGGCGCGATGGACGCTTGCTGCACACCCACCGCGCCGGCTCGACGAAGCTGCTCGCCTACCTCGACGGCTACGCCAACATGCTCTGGGCGTGCATCGAGCTCTTCGAGTCGACGTTCGAGCTCCGCTGGCTGCGTCGTGCGCGCCAGCTCGCCGACGGGCTCATCGAGCTCTTCGGCGATGCCGAAGGCGGGTTTACCTTCACCGGCACCGACCATGAGGAGCTGCTGACCAGTTCGAAGGCCGGCCACGATGGCGCCACACCGGCCGGCAATGCTATCGCCGCAATCTGGCTACAGCGGCTTGCCCGGCTCACCGGCAGCAGTCGCTATGCTGACGCCGGCCGTCAAACGCTAGAGGTCTTCGCCTCGTTCATGGAGCGCATGCCGTCGGCGTTTGCGCAGATGGCCCTGGGGCTCGACGCACATCTGTCCGAGCACCATGAGTTGGTGGTGCTCGGGGGCGCGGAAGACGCTGACACGAAGGAGGCGTTGGCGCGGATCTGGCGTCGGTTCGCACCCCACGAGATCGTCGTTGGCCTCGATCCCGAGGCAGCGGATCTGTCGATACTGGAGAACGAGGTGCCGTTGCTGGCTGGCAAGGCCACCGTCAGCGATACCGCGAGGCCGCTCTACTTCGCCTGCCGCGACTACGCTTGCGCGGCGCCGACGGCGGATCTCGACGCGGTCATCGGGGGCAACTGATCAACGATACAGCCACAGGCCTAGCTCTTTCTCCATAGGCGCGTACATGTCGGCCACCCATTCACCGTAACCGTTGTAGATCTGGGTGTCGTAAACGTCGCCGTTGTTGATCAGCCATTCCTGTGCCTGTGACCAGCGTGGATGCGGGATCTCCGGGTTGATGTTAGCCCAGAATCCATACTCGTTCGGCTGCAAGTCGTTCCAGAAGCTGCGCGGTTGCCGCTCGACGAAATCGAACTTGACGATCGACTTCACCTGCTTGAAGCCGAACTTCCACGGCGTGATGAAGCGAATCGGGGCGCCGTTCTGCTTCGGGTTCGGCTTGCCGTAGGAGCCGGTGACCAGGAAGGCCAGCTCGTTGTTGGCCTCCTCGATCGACAGACCATCGAAGTACGGCCACGGATACCAGGATTGCGACTCGATGCCGGGCATCTCATCGGGCCGATGCGCCGTGGTCATGGCGATGAACTTGGCGCGCGGCTGCGGTTCGACGAGCTCCAGGAACGAACGGAACGGGAACCCCGACCACGGAATCACCGCGGCCCAGCGCTCGACGCAACGGAAGCGACAAACCCGCTCCTCCAGCGGCATCTTCCGCATCACCTCTTCGAGGTCGTATGTGCCCGGCTTGCTGACCAGGCCGCTCACTTCGAAGGCCCACGGGTCGGTCTGGAAGTTGCTGACGTTGCGCCAAACGCCCTGCTTTGGCGTCTCGAACTCGTAGAAGTTGTTGTAGGCGTGGGTCAGCGCCGGCTCGGTCATCGGGCGACCGGCATCCTCGAGTGTCAGGCGTGGATGGGGAGTCGCCGGGTACAGGTCAGCCGCGGGACCGCTTGGATAGACCACCGAATCGGGCATCGGTACGGCCTGCTGCATCATCAGTCCGCCGTTGGCCAGCGCCTTCGACGCCCCGTATGCGCCCCCCGCACCGATAGCCGCCAATCCCATCCCCTGCAGAATCTTGCGGCGGTTCAGATAGATGCTCTCCGGGGTGACCTCGCGTTCCGGGATCTCCCATCCGCGCCGCTCCCTGATCAACATGGCTACTCCTCGACGCAGTTCAGCTCTTTCGTTGGTCGCTCGTTGCTCACTGTAGCAGTCACGAGATAGTTGGCGCCAAGTCGAGGCTTGATTTCCACCAACGCGGAAGCCGCGGCCAGGCGAACGGAGCGGCGGGCGCCCGACTACAATGGAGTCTGATCATGCTGTTCCGGCACGGTCAGCTCCCGATGCACCCCTGACGGGCATTCGCCTGCGCACGACCATGCTTCAGAACCTGCGAAACATCGCCATTATCGCGCACGTCGACCACGGTAAGACGACGTTGGTTGACGAGTTGCTGAAGCAGTCCGGAACCCTCGACGCGCGCACCGAGTACCGCGAGCGGCTCCTCGACTCCAACGATCTGGAACGCGAGCGCGGTATAACGATCCTGTCGAAGAACACCGCGATCCGCTGGCGCGAATACAGCGTCAACATTGTCGACACGCCCGGTCACGCCGACTTCGGCGGCGAGGTGGAGCGGGTGCTGTCGATGGTCGACTCCGTGCTCCTTTTGGTCGACGCGGTCGATGGACCGATGCCGCAAACGCGGTTCGTTACCCAAAAAGCCTTCTCGCACGGCCTGCGCCCGATCGTGGTAATCAACAAGATCGATCGCGATGCTGCCAGGCCCCACTGGGCGTTGGATCAAACATTCGAGTTGTTCATCAGGCTCGGCGCGACCGACGAGCAGCTCGACTTTCCGGTGATCTACACCTCTGCTATCCACGGCACCGCAACCCTCGACCTGGAGCAACCCGGCAGCGACATGAAGGCGCTGTTCGAAGCCGTGGTCGAGCATGTGCCGGCGCCCGACGTCGACCCGGACGGGCCGTTGCAGCTGCAGGTCAGCTCGCTCGACTACTCCAGTTACGTCGGCGCCATCGGTATCGGCCGCATCGCCGGCGGTACGTTGCGCCGCAACGCGCGGGTGACCGTCGTCGACAACGCCGGCACCGAACGTCAGGAACGCGTGCTACAGGTGCTCGGGTTCCACGGCCTCGAGCGTACCGAGATCGAGGAGGCGGGCGCCGGCGACATCGTGGCGTTCAGCGGCATCGAGCATCCGCGCATCTCCGACACGCTGTGCGATCCAGCGCACGTCGAGCCGCTTCCGCCTTTGGTCGTCGACCAGCCGACGATCGCCATGACCTTCGAGACCAACACCTCCCCGTTCGCCGGTACGGAAGGTAAGTTCGTCACCAGCCGGCAGCTACGCGAGCGTCTGCTCCGCGAGACCCTGCACAACGTCGCGCTGGAGGTGGACGAGACTGAGAACCCAGACAAGTTTCGCGTCTGTGGCCGCGGCGAGCTGCACCTGTCAATCCTGTTGGAGAACATGCGGCGAGAGGGCTACGAGCTGGCGGTATCGCGGCCCCGCGTTATCCTGCGCGAGGTCGACGGCAAGCGACACGAGCCCTTCGAGCAGCTCAGCGTCGATGTCGAGGACCGCCACCAGGGCGCAATCATGGAGGCGCTGGGAGACCGTGGTGGCGACCTACGAGACATGCGCCCCGACGGCGAGGGACGTGTGCGGCTCGATTACGTCATTCCGTCGCGCGGCCTCATCGGCTTCCAGACCGAGTTCCGCACCACGACATCGGGCAGCGGAATCATGGTGCACAGCTTCGACCATTACGGCCCCGAGCGGAGGATCGCCCGACTGCGCCGTGCCAACGGCGTGCTCGTGTCGATGGCCGAGGGCACTTCGCTAGGCTTCTCGCTGAACAACTTGCAGGAGCGCGGCCAGCTCTTCATCGGCCCCGGTGAGCAGATCTACGAGGGCCAGGTGGTCGGCCTGAACTCACGTACCGCCGATCTGCCGGTCAACCCGCTCAAGGGCAAGAAGCTCACCAACATGCGCGCCGCCGGCCGCGACGACAACATCGCGCTGACGCCGCCGCTGCGTATGACGCTGGAGCAGGCGCTCGAGTTCATCGAGGACGACGAGCTCGTAGAGATCACGCCGCAGCACCTGCGGCTGCGCAAGCGTCATCTGAAAGAAAACGAGCGACGCCGCGCCACCAAGGCAGCAAGCGGGATCGCCGGCTGACGCAGAGGTCTGGCGCGTCGCGCGAATAGCTCAACTCGTCACGCTGGGCTAGCGATGCGCTCCCGAGCCGCACGTCGTGCCGATCTCCCGGTTCAGCACCTTCCGAATCGTCTTCGACATTCCTGACACCTCGAACTTCGGAATCAGGTGCGTGAGGACCGTCGCATCGCTAACAAGCTGCAAGCCACTGCGGCAATGGCCCAATGCTGCACCGTGCGTGGTGCAAAGCGGAGAAATCGCCGACGTTGGGGCGCGAGTGTGCGAAGTGCCCGTGCTCTTCCACAGGGATTTCCACACGTTCAGTGGGAATCCGGTTCACCGGCCAGGCGGGCCATGAGCTCTCGCGCCGCACGGCGCGGAGTGAGCTCGCCGTCGAGCAGCTGCTGCTCTGTTGCGGCGACCTGCCCTGAAGACTTCCCGCGCACTCGGAAGTCTCGTATCAAGGTTTCCTCGATCAGGCCCCACATCCACTTGATTCGCTGGTGGCGACGCCGCTCCGCGAGCGCGCCGCTGGCCGAGAGCGTGGCACGATGCTCCTCGACCAGGGCCCAGATCTCGGCGATGCCCTCCCCCGTGATGGCGCTGGTCATGGTGGCACGGCAACACCAGGCGGCGGAGGTGGGGCGGGTGTAGCGAAGCGCAGAACTGTACTCCGCCACGGCCTTACGGGCCTGACCGACGTTGTCACCATCGGCCTTGTTGACTGCCACGATGTCGGCGATCTCGAGGATCCCCTTCTTGATTCCCTGTAGCTCGTCGCCCGCCCCAGGGAGCATGAGCACCAGAAAACAGTCGACCATGTCCGCCACCACGATCTCGGACTGCCCAACGCCGACGGTCTCGATCATCACCACATCGAACCCGGCTGCATCGCACAGCAGCATCGCCTCTCGCGTCCGCGATGCGACACCACCCAGAGTTAGTGCCGACGGCGTGGGTCGCACGAAGGCGTTGTCGAGCTTCGCAAGGCGCCCCATCTGCGTCTTGTCGCCCATGATGCTGCCACCGGACAACGTCGAAGACGGATCGATCGCCAGCACCGCGACGCGGTGCCCCTGCTCGACGAGCCAGGCGCCGAGCGTATCGATGAACGTGCTCTTGCCGACCCCGGGTACGCCACTCACGCCAATGCGCCAGGCGCTACCGGTGTCCGGCGCGAGCCGCTCGAGCAGCTCCTCGGCGCGCCCCTGGTCGGCGGCGCGGACGCTCTCGATCAGGGTGATGCCACGCGCCAGCGATGATCGGTCACCGGCGCGAATGCTGGCCGCCAACTCCGCCGCAGGCACCTGCGCCACTCAGCCGGCTGTGGCGCCGTCAGCGCCCTGCAGTCGGTCCAGGAGACTGTCCGCTGCCTCGGCAATCACGGTTCCCGGACCGAAGATAGCTGCCGCTCCAGCTTCCAGCACCGCTGCGTGATCCTGTGGCGGTATGACGCCGCCGACCACCACCAGAATGTCGGCCCGGCCGAGACCCTCCAGCTCACTACGCAGCTCGGGAACCAGCGTCAAGTGCCCGGCAGCCAGCGTGCTCACGCCGACGATGTGCACGTCGTTCTCGACTGCCTGGCGCGCCACTTCGTCGGGCGTTTGGAACAAGGGTCCGATATCGATGTCGAAGCCGAGATCCGACAGCGCCGTGGCGATCACCTTCTGGCCGCGGTCGTGCCCGTCCTGCCCAAGCTTGGCGACCAGCACCCGAGGTCTACGCCCGTGACGGCTCGAAAACTCCTCGACGCGCGCGCGCACCGCTCGGACGTCCTCCGAAGCCTCCCCCATGGCGCCACTGTACACGCCGGAGAACGAGCGCACGGTGGCCTGGTGGCGCGAGTACACCTTCTCGAGCGCCGCGGCCATCTCCCCGACGGTGGCTCGCGCCCGGGCCGCTTCGATCGTCGCCGCAAGCAGATTGCCCTCCTGGGTTTCGGCGACGCGTGTCAGGGACTCGAGTGCACGCTCGCAGACACGGGCGTCGCGCTGCGCACGCAGCTCGCCCAGCCGCTCGACCTGGGCGCGCAGCACCTCACGGTTGTCAATCGAGCGCACATCGACGCCGATCTCAGCATCAGTTGCGTGGGCGTTCACGCCGACGATCTTCTGCTGGCCGGAGTCGATACGGGCCTGCGTGCGCGCCGCAGCTTCCTCGATGCGGAGCTTCGGCAGCCCCGCCTCGATTGCCCGCGTCATTCCACCGAGCTCCTCGACCTCATCGATGTGCCGCATTGCCTGCTCGGCAAGCTCACGGGTCAAGCTCTCCATGAAGTAGCTGCCACCCCAGGGATCGACGACATCGCAGATTCCCGTCTCGAGCTGCAGCACGAGCTGTGTGTTGCGGGCCACTCGAGCCGAGAGATCGGTCGGAAGTCCCAGTGCCTCGTCGAACGCATTGGTGTGTAGCGACTGTGTGCCGCCGTGCACCGCCGCCATCGCCTCGATCGTCGTACGCACGATGTTGTTGTACGGGTCCTGAGCGGTGAGCGACCAACCAGAGGTCTGGCAGTGGGTTCGGAGGCGCGACGAGCGCGGGTCCTGCGGCTCGAACTGCCCCATGAGCCTGGCCCACAGCAACCGTGCGGCACGCAGCTTGGCGACCTCGGTGTGGTAGCTCATGCCGATGCCAAAGAAGAATGAGATGCGCGGCGCGAACGCATCCACATCGAGGCCGGCGTCGATTCCGGTGCGGACGTATTCCACACCATCGGCCAGCGTGTAGCCGAGCTCGATGTCGGCCGTCGCCCCGGCCTCCTGCATGTGATATCCGGACACCGAGATGCTGTTGAAGCGTGGCATGTGCTCCGCCGTGTAGCAGAAGATATCGGCGACGATGCGCATCGATGCTACCGGCGGGTAGATGTAAGTGTTGCGAACCATGAACTCCTTGAGCACATCGTTCTGTATCGTCCCGGTGAGCTGCTCCCTGGCTACTCCTTGCTCCTCGCCGGCGACGATGTAGAGCGCCAGCACCGGCAACACGGCGCCGTTCATCGTCATCGACACGCTCATCTCATCGAGCGGAATGCCTTCGAAGAGCGTCTGCATGTCGAGGATCGAGTCGATCGCCACCCCGGCCATGCCGACGTCGCCGGCCACCCGCGGATGGTCGGAGTCGTAGCCACGATGCGTCGCCAGGTCGAAGGCAATCGACAGACCCTTCTGTCCAGCGGCGAGGTTACGACGGTAAAAAGCGTTCGACTCCTTAGCCGTCGAGAACCCGGAGTACTGGCGTATCGTCCAGGGCCGCTTCGTGTACATCGACGCGTAGGGTCCACGCACGTAGGGCGGCTCGCCGGGCAGGCCGTTCAGATGGTCGACGGCGTCGAGGTCCTCGGCCGTAAAGGTCGACTTTGGCCGGCGCTTGGACATGCGAGCTCCTCGGTCTGTAGTGCGCGCTGCTGTGGGGCACAATTCTGACACTTCCGAGCACCCTGCAGCGTCCCGTGGCCGGTCTGGCTTGCACTTCTGTCAGGATATTGAACCAGGCGGCTCGGCCGAATCGGAGAAGAACAGCGCGACGACATCTTCCGGCGCGATATCCGGAGTGAGCCGGTCGATCATCTTCCGCCAGTGGCCCGCGGATCCCCCAGATCGCATGTTAAAAGAGACAATCCGCACGCGCTACATATTCCGCCGGTACTGCCCGCCAACCTCATACATCGCCCCGGTGAGCTGACGTAGGCTGCACACCTTGGCGGCCTCCATCAGCGCCTCGAAGGTGTTGCCGTTGTCGACCGCGGTGCGCTGCATGTGCTCGAGTGCGTCGGCCGAGACAGCACGATTGCGTTCCTGGAAGGCCTGGCGCGAGGCGATAGCGTACTCCTTCTCCTCGGTGGTCGAGCGAAAGACATCGTCGGGAATGACGGTCGGCGAGCCGTCCTCGTCGAGGAACGTGTTCACCCCGACGATCGGCAGCTCGCCGGAGTGCTTGAGGCTCTCGTAATAGAGCGACTCCTCCTGGATCTTGGAGCGCTGATACATGCGCTCCATGGCGCCGAGCACGCCGCCGCGCTCCGAGATATTGCGGAACTCCTGTAGCACCGCCTGCTCCACCAGTTCCGTGAGCTCGTCGATGATGAACGAGCCCTGCAGAGGGTTCTCGTTGCGCGCCAGGCCGAGCTCCTTGTTGATGATCAGCTGGATGGCCAGTGCCCGGCGCACACTCTCCGCGGTCGGCGTGGTCAGCGCCTCGTCGTAGGCGTTGGTGTGCAGCGAGTTGCAGTTGTCGTAGATGGCGTAGAGCGCCTGCAACGTGGTGCGAATGTCGTTGAAGGCAATCTCCTGGGCATGCAGCGATCGACCCGAGGTCTGGATGTGGTACTTGAGCTTCTGTGAGCGCGCGTTGCCGCCGTACTTGCGCTTGATCGCCTTGGCCCAGATTCGCCGGGCGACCCGGCCCATGACCGAGTACTCCGGATCCATGCCGTTGGAGAAGAAGAACGACAGGTTGGGGGCGAAATCGTCGATCGCCATACCGCGTGACAGGTAGTACTCGACGAAGGTGAACCCGTTGGAGAGCGTGAACGCCAGCTGACTGATGGGGTTCGCCCCGGCCTCGGCCATGTGGTAGCCGGAAATCGAGACCGAGTAGAAGTTTCGCACCTTGTGGTCGATGAAGTACTGCTGAATATCGCCCATCATCCGCAACGCGAACTCGGTCGAGAAGATACAGGTGTTCTGCGCCTGGTCCTCTTTGAGAATGTCCGCCTGTACGGTGCCGCGGACGCCACGCAGAGTGTCGGCCTTGATGCACTCGTAGACCTCTGAGTCCAGCACCTCGTCACCGCAGACGCCGAGGAGCGCTAACCCCAGCCCGTCGCTGTGCTCGGTCAGCCCCCCCTGATACGCGGGGCGCGCAACGCCCTTGCTGGCATAGATCCCGGCGATCTTCTCTTCGACCCTGGCCTCGAGCCCCTCGCGCTTGATGTGCAGCTCGCACTGCTGATCGATGGCGGCGTTGAGAAAAAACGCCAGCAGCATCGGCGCCGGGCCGTTGATGGTCATCGACACGGAAGTCGCCGGGTCGAGCAAGTCGAACCCGGAATAGAGCTTCTTGGCATCGTCGACGGTGCAGATGCTGACACCGGAGTTGCCAACCTTGCCGTAGATGTCGGGGCGCGGATCTGGATCCTCACCGTACAGCGTGACGGAATCGAACGCCGTCGACAGCCGCCTCGCCAACATCCCATGGGACAGGTAGTGGAAGCGATGGTTGGTGCGCTCCGGGCCTCCTTCGCCGGCGAACATCCGCGCCGGATCTTCAGTCTCCGTGCGCTTCAGCGGGAACACTCCGGCGGCATAGGGGAACTCACCGGGCACGTTCTCGTCGAGCAGCCAGCGCAGGACATCGCCCCAATCCCGAAAGCTCGGCAGCACGACCTTGGGGATTCGCAGATGGGAAAGAGACTCGGTGACCAGCGGGCGCTCGATGACCTTGCCGCGAACCTCGTACTGGTACACCTCGGCGCGGTAGCGCTCCTGCATCGCAGGCCACTCACGCAGCAGGCGACGGCAACTCGGATCGAAGCCCTCCTCGAGATCGTCATGACGGTCGATGAGCTGCTGCAGAGCACCGGTTGCGTCGCTGCCATCCTGTCGCAGCTGGTCGATCGCACCCTGCAGTCGATACAGGGTGCTGGCGAGTGCTGCCTGCTCGTCGACGAACGCTGCGAACGCGTCGTTGTCCTCGGCGATCTCGGCGAGGTAGCGGACACGGTCGGGCGGAATGATGAGGACCTTGTCGCCGCCCGCTGCAGGCTCTTCCGAGCCCAGCGGCATCGACTTGCCGCCGCGATCCGCCAGCTTGCTCATCAACACTCGATACAGGCGGTTCATGCCCGGGTCATTGAATTGCGAGGCGATGGTGCCGTAGACCGGGAGCTCCTCGTCAGGCGTATCGAAGAGCTCGTGGTTGCGCTTGTACTGCTTGCGGACATCGCGCTGCGCATCGAGCGAGCCGCGCTTGTCGAACTTGTTGATCGCGATGACGTCGGCGAAGTCCAGCATATCGATCTTCTCGAGCTGCGTAGCCGCTCCGTACTCGGCGGTCATCACGTATACCGAGATGTCGGCATGATCGGTAATCTCGGTGTCCGACTGCCCGATGCCCGAGGTCTCCAGGATGATCAGATCGAAGCCAGCCGCTCGACAGATCTCGATCGCCTGCCGCACGTGCTTCGAGAGTGCCAAGTTCGACTGCCGCGTCGCCAGCGAGCGCATGTAGGTTCGATCGCTGTCGATCGCGTTCATGCGAATGCGATCACCCAGCAACGCACCACCGCTGCGTCGCTTCGACGGATCGACCGAGATCACTGCAACGGTGGTGTCGTCGGAGTCGAGCAGGAAGCGCCGAACGAGCTCGTCGACCAACGACGATTTGCCGGCACCGCCGGGGCCGGTGATACCCAGCACCGGCGTGGTGCGCTCCGTCGCCATCGCCTGCAGCGCCGGTTGCAGCGCGGCAGTAGCCTCAGGGTAGTTCTCGACCATGGTGATGAGCTGGCCGATGAGCCCCGGGCTCCGATCAGCCAATTCGGCCAGCTGCCCGTTCAGTGCCGGCCCCACCGTGGCGAAGTCACTTTGCTGCAGCAGATCGTTGACCATGCCCTGCAGGCCGAGCGAGCGCCCGTCATCCGGAGAGTAAACGCGCGCTACGCCGTACTCGTGCAGCTCCTCGATCTCGGCCGGGTGGATGGTGCCGCCGCCGCCGCAGAACACCTTGATGTGGCCGGCGCCGCGATCACGCAGCAGGTCGACCATGTACTTGAAGTACTCGAGGTGACCGCCCTGGTAGGAAGTCACGGCGATGGCCTGCACATCTTCCTGGATGGCGCAGTCGACGATCGCCGCGACCGACCGGTTGTGGCCGAGGTGGATCACTTCGGCACCGGACGACTGCAGGATACGCCGCATGATGTTGATGGCGACGTCGTGGCCATCGAACAGCGAGGCGGCGGTCACCACCCGCACATGATGCGCTGGGGTATAGGGCGAGATGCGCTTTTCCATCGCTGTAATGTTACTTGCAGCGTCGAGAATACGCCTCTCAGGCGCTCACCTCGTCCTCGCCGGCCGCAACCGGCAGATCGCCGACCTTGCGTCGGCCGCCTGACTGCAGCTGCAGCCTGCCCGCCGACGTTATTGAATGGACTCCCGAGACGGTCAGCGACGATGCCACGCCGTGTCGTCTCCTAGGGCCCCGACCGTCAACGAACAGCCGAAATGGCGAAGGAGCGAGACCTGCCGATGACCGGCCGCATGCCCGCCTTGACCTTGATCTGTGTGTCAGCGTTACCTGCGGGAGGCCTCGCGTGGGCGGCCCAGGAGTTCGCCAACTAGTACGTAGTTAGCGTGGCTGCGCCGGAGCATCACTGGCTGCAGGTCGAGTTGAAGTTGCTCGACCTGCCGGTCGGCCCGGTTGAGCTGCGTATGAGCCGTTCCTCCCCGGGCCGCTACGCGTTGCACGAGTTCGCCAAGAATGTCTTCGACGTGCGCGCCGTTGATAGCGGTGGCAACGCACTGTCGATCTCGCGCCCAAACCCGCATCAGTGGAACATCAGCGGCCACGACGGCACGGTGCGCGTTCGTTACCGCATATACGGCGACCGAACCGACGGAACCTACCTGCAGGTCGACACGTCACACGCGCACATGAACGCGCCTGCAACCTTCGTGTGGCCGCACGGCGATCTCGCAAAGCGCCGGATCCGGGTACGCCTCGACGCTCCTGAAGGCGAGAACTGGGTAGTGGCCACCCAGCTCTTCCCCACCGACGACCCGTACACCTTCACCGCTCCCAGCCTGCGCTATCTCCTCGATAGCCCGATCGAGTTCTGCGAGACACGCCTCTCGGAATTCGACCTCGAGGACGGCCAGACGATCCGCGTAGCGCTACACCATACGGGTGGCGCCGGCGAGGCTCTCCAGTACCTGGGTGACGTCGAGGCGATCGTGCGCGAGATGCGGCACGTGCACGGTGCGTATCTGCGCTTTGACGGCGGCACGTACACGTTTATCGCCGACTACCTGCCCTGGGCCGACGGCGACGGCATGGAGCATCGCAACAGCACGATCCTGTCGTCGCGGGCGAGCCTCGGGCAGGCGCGCATCGGCCTACTCGGTACCGCGTCGCATGAGTTCTTCCACGCCTGGAACATCGAGCGGATCCGTCCCGCGTCACTCGAGCCATTCGACTTCAACGGCGCCAACATGTCGAGCGAGCTCTGGCTTGCCGAGGGTTTTACGAGCTATTACGGCAACCTCGTGATGGCGCGCGCCGGGATCACCGAGACCGAGCAGCTCCTCGGCAGCCTCGGCGCCTTTGTGAACGCCGTACACCAGAGTCCCGAAGTACAACTCCGCTCAGCGGTCGAAATGAGCCGCCTGGCGCCGTTCGTCGACGCTGCGCGATCGCAGCAACGGAGCCATCACGCTCGACACTTTTATGGGGGCGATGTGGGATCGCTTCGGCGAGGGCGGCGGAATGCAGCCGCCCTCGGTAGCGCGCCCCTATACGGTTGCCGACGCCCAACAGGTGCTTGCCGAGGTTAGCGGCGACAACGCCTTCGCTGAATCGTTCTTCCAGCGACACATCCTCGGCAACGAGGTGATCGACTACGCGCCGTTGCTGGGTCGCGCCAGGCTGCTACTGCGGCTCTCGAATCCCGGCGACGCCTACTTCGGCGCCTCGTTCGACGGCAGCGGCGGCGAACTGCGCATCTCGGCTCCTACCAACTTCGGCTCACCGGCCCATCGCGCCGGGCTCGATCAGGACGACGTGGTGCTGGAACTCGCCGCGAGGCGCGTGCAGGACACCGGTGCGCTGCGACGTCTGCTCGCCGACCATTCGCCGGGCGACCGGGTGACGGTAAGCTACCGGCGGCGCGACGGCACGCGCGGGGTGGAGGATCTGACGCTGTCCGAGAATCCGGAGATCCGCATCGTCCCGATCGAAGAGACCGGCAGCTCGTTGAGCGAGGCGCAGCAGCGGTTCCGCAACGATTGGCTGGGGAGTCGTGCCCGTTGAGCCGGCGCAGCATTCAGCGGCTTTTCTTGGGATTCTTGCGATAGTCGCGTTGGATCTGCTTCCACTTGCGCTTCTTGGCGAGCGCTGCGCCTAGATTGCGACGACGTTCGTCATAGGCCGCCTCCTTTTGTAACTTCTCATAGCTCGCCCAACGCTCCGCCGATATGGCGCCCGACTCGACCGCCTGGCGCACCGCACAGCCGGGCTCGTCGGCGTGGGTGCAATCGCGGAAGCGGCATTCGGCGACGATCTCCGCGACGTCATCGAAGGTCTCCTCGAGGCCCTCCTCAGCCTCCACCAGGCCGATCTCGCGCATCCCGGGCGTATCGAGCACCAGAACTCCATCGGGTAGGCGGAAGATCTCGCGATGCGTGGTCGTGTGGCGTCCCTTGTCGTCGCCCTGGCGAATCTCCTGTGTGCGCAACAACTCCTCACCGGCGAGCGTGTTCACCAATGTCGACTTGCCAACGCCCGACGAGCCCAGCAACACCATGGTTTCTCCCGGGCGCAGGTGGCTCCGGAGCAACTCGATCCCTTCACCGGTTACAGAGCTCACCGCTACCACTGGGGCACCAGCCGCCACCAGAAGAACCTCGGCCAGCGTCGCCTGGAGGTCGTCGCATTGATCCAGCTTGGTCAACACGACAACCGGTTGTACGCACCCCTCACGGGCCGCAACCAGGTAGCGCTCGATGCGCCGCGGACTGAGCTCCTGGTTCAGCGACGTCACGAGGAAAGCGACGTCGACATTCGCCGCCACCACCTGCTCCTGGCTTTCGGTCCCCGCCTTGCGACGGACGAACTGCGTGCTGCGCGGCAGGATCTCGACAATGGTGGCCGGACCGTCCGTCTGAGACTCGACCAGTACCCAGTCGCCGACCGCCGGCAACTCACGTCGGCCGGAGGCTCGGTAAAGCATGCGTCCGGGGGCCACGCCGGTCGCCTCGCCCCAGGGGGTGATGAGCCGGTACTCGCCGCGATGTTGGGCAATCACCCGAGCCGGCGGGCGGCTGGCGTCCAGCTTGCGACCGGCCGCAACCTCGTCGTTCCAGCCCCAGTCCAACAACCGGCCGTCGGGTATCGCGTCCGCGGCGTCACTCATCTGGAGACGGCCATGCTAGGCCAGCCTACTGTGGCGCAGTTCCGGTGGCATCATGCCAGTGGCCATGCTCCTGCGACCAGATGCGGCCGGGGGGCACATCCTCGGCCTGCGACCCTCCGCGGATGATGCCCACGGTCACCAGGATGACTAGCAGGGCGATGAGCACCGCGAGGCCACGCCAGAGCTTCTGGCTCTTCGTCGCCTTCCCTTCACAGCACCGCTTGTACTTCTCACCGCTGCCACACGGACAGGGTTCATTTCGACCAACGCTCACGATGGCCTCTCCTCGATGGAATTATTGCAGCATACCCAATATGCGCCTGACGACCGGTTCACTTCAACCCCGGTACAATCGCACGATCGTGACTGACCTCTCGCATATACGCAATTTCTGCATCATCGCCCACATCGATCACGGCAAGTCGACGCTTGCCGATCGTTTGCTACAGGCGTGCGGCGCGGTGTCGGAGCGCGAATTCCACGACCAGATGCTCGACACTATGGATCTCGAGCAGGAGCGTGGCATCACCATCAAGAGCAACACGATCACGCTTTCCTATAGCGCCGACGACGGCAGGACATACCAGCTGAACCTTATCGACACGCCGGGGCACGTCGACTTCTCCCATGAGGTGCGGCGCTCGCTGATGTCTTGCGAAGGGGCGTTGCTGTTAGTCGACGCGGCCCAGGGAGTCGAGGCGCAGACGGTCGCCAACCTCTACATGGCACTCGAGCATGATCTGGAGATCGTGCCAGTAATCAACAAGATTGACCTACCGGCGGCCGATCCGGAGCGCGTACGCGAACAGATCGACGCAGACCTGGGCCTGGATCCGTTCGAGGTGGTGCTCGCGTCGGCCAAGGAAGGGCGCGGCATTCACGAAGTGCTCGAGGCCATCGTGCAGAAGCTACCGGCACCGGTCGGCGCTGCGGACGCACCGCTGAAGGCATTGATCTTCGACGCCTCCTATGACCCCTATCGCGGGGTGATCATGCTGGCCCGCATCGTTGACGGAACGCTCAGCGCCGGCGATCCGGTGCGGCTGATGCACAGCGAGGCCAAATACGAGATCGAGGAGGTCGGCTCCCTGAAGTTGGGCCGCGAAAAGGGCGAGCAACTGGCAGCCGGCGCCGTGGGCTACATCATCGCAGGCGTGAAATCGGTCAGCGACATCGAGATCGGCGACACCTTGACGCACCTGGAAGTCGCCGCCGACGCGGCCTTGCCCGGCTATGTGCCAGCCAAGCCGGTGGTGTTCTCCTCGATGTATCCGATGCAGGCCGACGAGTACGAGGACCTCAGCAAAGCGATCGACAAGCTCAAACTCAATGACGCCGCTCTGACGTTCCAGAAGGACTCCTCGAACGCGTTGGGATTCGGATACCGCTGCGGGTTTCTCGGCATGCTGCACCTGGAGATCGTGCAGGAGCGGCTGACCCGAGAGTACGGCCTGTCACTTCTATTGACCGCGCCCTCGGTGGAATACCACGTGACCACCGCCGCAGGTGAGCAGTTGGCGGTCGAGAATCCGGCTGACTATCCCGACCCGTCGCTGATCGAGCGTGTCGACGAGCCGTTCATCAAGGCCTCCATCCTGATGCCCGATCGCTACTTGGGTCCGGTCATGGATCTGCTTCGGGACAGGCGAGGCGAGAACATCAAGTTCGATTACCTCGCGGTCGGACGCGTCGACGTTACCTCCGACCTGCCGCTCGCCGAGGTGCTATTCGACTTCTACGATCGACTCAAGTCCATGACCCAGGGCTACGGCTCGTTCGACTACGAAGTCACGGATTACCGGCAAACCGATCTGGTGAAGGTCGACATTCTGGTGAACGCTGAACGCGTCGATGCCCTCGCCATGCTCGTGCATCGCGAAAAGGCGCGGGCGCGGGCGCTGCACGCCTGCGAGCAGCTATCGAAGACCATTCCGCGGCACAACTTCAAGATCCCCATCCAGGGCACCATCGGGCGCGACATCATCGCCCGCAAGAACATCAACGCCTTCCGTAAGGACGTCACTGCGAAGTGCTACGGCGGCGACATCACCCGCAAACGAAAGCTGCTCGAGCAACAGAAAGCCGGGAAGAAGCGCGCCCGGATGTTCGGGCAGGTGGAGATTCCACAGCAGGCGTTCCTGTCGGTCCTACGCACCGACCAGGACTCACGATGAAGTAACTGCGCCCGTGGGCCGCGGTCGGGACCCTCGCCAGCGGCGGCCGCGATCATACGGAACCTGACCGAGATTAGCTCCGCGAGCGCTGCCGATAGAAGGACGCTAGCGATCCGCCTCGATCACACGGCGCGCCTGCTGGAAAACTTCGAGCAGCATCTCGAGCGTCAGCTTGCCAGTGAAGGTGTTCTGCTGGCTCGGGTGATACGAGGCGATCAACTCGACATCGCGACGTGGGAAACGATCGGGAGCGCTGGCGGCGCCGATGATGGCAGAGCGCCCGTGACCGAAGCGTGGCTTGGGCCGCGGCACGACGGCACCACGATCGCGCAGCAGACGCATCGAATGGTCGTAGGCGAACTGCCCCAGCGCCACGATCGCGCGAATCCCCGATCCTTCGGAATCTATGAGGTCGAGCTCGCGCTCCAGAAAAGGCCGACACTCCTCGCGCTCGGTCGGCGTCGGTTTGTTTCCGGGCGGGGCGCAGCGGTTGGCGGCAGTGATGAAGGCATCATGGAGCGTCAGCCCATCATTCTGGTGACGGGCGTCCGGCTGGCTAGCAAAGCAGGTCTCATACAAGGCCCGATACAGCCAATCGCCAGACCGATCGCCGGTGAACATCCGGCCCGTGCGGTTCGATCCGTGTGCCCCAGGCGCCAGGCCGACGAGCACCAACCGGGCTTGCCGGTCGCCGAATCCAGGTACCGGGCGTCCCCAGTACTCCTGGTCGCGGTACGCGGCGCGCTTGTCGCGTGCCATGCGCTCGCGATGCTCGACCAATCGTGGGCAAAGGCGACAGCCGACGATCTCCCGATCGAGCATCGTCCAGCCGGCGATGTCGCTCATGACGTACGCTGGCGCACCGACGTGAGCCGAACGCCGCGAATGAGTCTGCCCATCAGTCGCACACCGGAGCGTGATTGGTCGGTATCGTCAGCCTGTCGAGCTCGCGCCCCGAGACGTAGGGAACGTAGCCGCGCTCCGACGCGAGTTCCCAGAAGCGATCGATCTTGTCCCGCTGCGTAAGGTAGTCGATCGCCAGCACCGGCTTGCCGGCCGCCGCGTACAAGTCGAGTAGATCGATGGTGAACCGCTGCGGGTGGAGTCCGTTGTTTTCGTCTCGATCACCGAAGTAAAACGTGTCCTCGGCGCCGATCCCATCGATCGAGTTGAAGTATCTGCGGCGCTGCCGAGCGGCCTCCTTGTCGGGGTTTCCGGCGTCCGGGTAGACGTCAGGGTCGATGATGCCGGCGCCGTTCTGCGGCACCACCAGGAAGTCGGACGCACCACGCGTGCGACGCGCGTACTTGGCGAGCCGGCGCACCAGCTTGACCATCTCGGCGGGTGCCCGACGGCGCTCGTCGTTTCCACCGATTTCGGAGGGACCCCAGTCCTCGTAGGCATCGACGATATCGAGATACACACCGTCGAAGCCCGCGTCGATAATCCGGTCCAGGTAGCTCTTGTCGGGCCCAGAGGCATTGCCGAACAGCAGCCGCTGCCAGGCACGCAACCAATAGCGCGCTTTGTAGTTGCCTTCCCACTCAGGGTTCATGGGGCCTAGAAAGGCCGGCGCTGCAAGGCCAGGATCGCCAGCGTCGTCGAGCCAAGCGGCATCGAAATAGTACCTATAGCTCTCGGCCTCACCGATGCTCAGGTAGGCGAGCACCACTCGTTCGCCACACGGCCCCGCCCGCAGCGCCGCGACCTGTTCGGCAGACAGCTCACCGGCTGCGTCGCCGGTGGTCGAATAGTCAATGACCCGAAGGTCAAAGGCGGACGCCTCGATTGCCGAAAGGTTGAAGCCCTGCAGCTGATACCCCCACCTGTCGATCAGCAACGGCAACCGCTGGGAGCCGCCGCGCTGTGCCCGTAGCACCTCCTCGACCGCCGATCGGTCGGCCGGCAACGGAGCGATCGCCAGGGTAGCCAGCACCAGTCCAGCGGCCACCGACCGCTGCAGCGCAGCCCGCCTCCAGACCGACGGCTCGGCCAGCGGGATCCGGAGGCGCGGACCCCAGGTCGCATCTTTGCTCGTCATCGAAGCTCTATCCCTCTGGCCCGCCGACGACCCTGCCACAGGAACCAACATCCTACCGAACGGTAGGGGCGCCAGGGCTCGGCTATCTCGCGAAGCTCACTCTCCTGCGGCCGCAACGGCAACCCATAGAGTACTTTCGCGCCGTCAAGAAGCCCGATGTCGTCGACGGGAAGCATGTCCAGGCGACCGAGCCGGAAGATCATGAACACTTCCGCCGTCCAGGGACCGATCCCCTTGACCTGAACGAGCGCTTCGTTCACCTCATCGTCCGGAAGATGCTCCAAGGCTGACAGGCTGAGACGCCGGCTTGATACGTGACCGGCGAGATCGCGCAGGTAGGCAACCTTGGGGCGCGAGAGGCCGGCCCCTCGCAGGTCCTCATCGGAGGTCGACAGCAGTCGTCGAGCAGAAGGATCGCGGCCGCCGTACAGCGCCCGAAACCGACGATGGATACTCCGTGCCGCCTGTACCGAGATCTGTTGACCGATGATCGTCTGGAACAGCGCCGGCAACGCTTGCCGTCGCGAGTAGCGATCGAGGCGACATGGCCCGATCTCGGCGATGACGGATCGCATCACCGGATCTACGCGGCGGAGGTGAGCTTCCGCAATACGGAGCTGGGCGGGCGTGGTCATCGAGCCAGGGTAAGCGAGGAACGGCAGCCTCGCAGTCACTTGTGTGCGTCCAGGCGATGCTGCACCGTTGCTAACACAATCGCGGGCAGTTTCCAGCAGGCGGGACCAATGAGCGACTTTCTAGGGTTCGATATAGCTAGCATTGACTATCAAGCGTGGATCAACCGAGGCGTCGAGTTTCTGGTACCGCGTCTGATCCAGAGCGGTCTGCAACTGCTGGCGGCGGGTATCGTCTACTACCTGGCGCGATGGATCCTGCGACGACTCGAGGCGCGGTTCGCATTACGCACCGAGACCAAGCTCGACGATATCGTCGTCGAGCTCGTTCGCCGGATGGTCCTGACGTCGGTCGGCTTCTGGGCTGTCTGGCGATTGGCGTTCATCTGGGACCTCCCGACAATGGTGGCCGTGGTGGGCGGCGTATGGATCGTCGGGCTCAGCCTGCCGGTCAGCCGCGCCGTCGGCGACCTGTTGAAGATCCTCGAGACCAACGTGGTAGCGAAGACCGAGACCAAGCTCGACGACACCGTACTGCCGTGGATCAGCCGAATCATCACCGGGGTGATCGTTGGCACGGCGGTGATGCTGGCGCTGTTCAACATGAACATCAACATCGCGCCGCTGTTGGCCGGCGCCAGCCTCGCTGGGATAGCGATCTCGTTCGCCGCCAAGGACACCCTGTCGAATCTCATCGCCGGGGTGCTGCTGATTCTGGACCGGCCGTTCGAGGTCGGTGATCGCATTGAGCTGTGGAGCGCGCCGGCCCGTCAGGCGACCTGGGGCGATGTAACCGAGATCGGTATCCGCGCCACGACGATACGCACAACGGACAACATTCTGATCATCATTCCCAACAACCAGATCATGCAACGCGACATCATCAACTACACGGCCTCGGGCCCGACGATCCGCCTGCGCATTCCGATTGGCATCGCCTACGACGCCGATATGGAGCAGGCGAAACAAGTGTGCCTGGAAGTCGCGGCCGCCGCCGACCAAGTAGAGGAATCGCCGGCACCGGTGTGCATCTTGCGTGCCTTCGGCGCCTCGTCGGTTGACCTCGAGCTGCGCGTCTGGGTCAAGGACGGACGCCTACGCCGCAACGTCGAGGACACGATCACCGAACAGGTGAAGCTGCGATTCGATGCGGTGGGCATCGAGATCCCCTACCCCAAGCGCGACCTGTACATCCGCCAGGCACCGCACGGCTTAGCCTCAGGAGAGAGCCATGAGTGAGCCACAGACTGGCCGGGTACGCCCCAGCGCGACGGTGGCGCTCGAGGAGGTACCCGCCGGCACTAATACTCGAACGCAGCTGCTGATAGGCGCGGAACAGGGTGCTCCTAACTTCGCCATGCGCCGCTTCGTGATGGGCGCCGGCGGCGGCATGCCGCGGCACACGAACGCCGTGGAGCACGAGCAGTACGTGCTGAAGGGCCGGGCGCGGGTCACCATTGGCGACAGTGTGCAGGAGGTGAAGGCCGATGACGCCGTCTACATCCCGGCGGGCGTGCCTCACTCGTACGAGGTGGTTGAGGACCCGTTCGAGTTCCTCTGCCTGGTGCCCAACCTGCCCGACGCCATCGAGATTCTGGACAAGGAGTGAGCATCGGCCATGGCCGGCATTTTTCGTCAATGACCGTAGCCTGAGCCGTACACTGCCGAACCTGGGAGACTCCGATGCGATCCGCCTCGATTTCACGAAATGTCGCCGCAGCAGCGTTGACCGGACTGGTCGCCGGCGCTCTCGCCACCATGGCGATCTCCGATAGTGCAGATCCACCCGCTGATGATCAGCATGCCACCACCGTGCTCGACCTTCGCGACAACGATTCCTGGAGCCTCGTTGACCTGACCCACGCATTGAGCCCTGACAGTCTCTTCTGGCCCAACGGCGAGCCCTTCGAGCATGAACGGCAGGGCTGGGAATTCGACGCCGATGGCAACTGGTACGCTATGGCGCGTTTCTCCACTCCTGAGCATCTCGGCACGCATCTGGATGCACCGATCCACTTTTCCGCGACGGGCTGGACAAGCGCACAGATTCCGCCCGAGCGCTTCCTGGGGCCGGCCGTTGTGGTGGACATCAGCGCACGCGCCGCTGTCGAAATCGACTCGACACTACAGCCGAGTGACTTGGAGGCCTGGGAGGCGCGCCACGGAGCCATACCGGAGAGCTCTATCCTGCTGGTGCGCACGCGCTGGTCCGAACGTTGGCCGAACTGGAACAGCTACTACGGCAGCGACGACGCTTTCGACACGACGACGCTGCATTTTCCTGGGGTCTCGGCCGAGGCGGCACGGGCAATCGTCGACAGAGGCGTGGTGGGCGTCGGCATCGACACTGCCAGCATCGATCCAGGCAGCGACATCGCGTTCAGCGCGCACCGAGTCCTGGCGGCCGCGAATATCTTCAACCTCGAGAACCTCACCGGCCTGGATGCGCTGCCGGAAGACGGCGCGATGCTGTTGGCACTACCGATCAAGATCGCCGATGGGACCGGCGGGCCGACACGAGTCCTCGGTGTTGTTCCGTCGCGCTAGTACTCTGCGAAGATTCGCCGTAGCTCGTCCGGGTCGTTGGTGTGCATCAACGCTACCATCAGCAGAATGCGTGCCTTCTGGGGTAGTAAGTCGTGGCCCGCGAGCACGCCGCAGCTACCGGATCCGACCTGGCCCGCCCCGGTGTGGCTGGAACGGACGATGAACGTAGCCGCCTCAGCCGCGTCGCAGGCTGCTTGTTGCTGGCCGCGGGTCGTGCTCCCCGCACCAGAGCCAGCCAACACGATGCCCCGAGAGCCGGCCGCAGCAAACGCCCGGATATCCGTACCGTCGGCGCCGTTGTACGTGTAGGAGATATCAACACGCGGCAGATCGTCGGCCGACTTGGTGGACACATCGAACTCACCGCGAAAGGTATGGCGACGCTCGACGCGCCGATGGAAGACCGGTCCATCAAGTTCGACGCTGCCGAGCGCACCCCAGCTGCGCGACTGGAACGTTTGCACGCGGTTCGCGTGAGTCTTGGTGGCGTCGCGCGCGCCGTTGATCTCCTGATTGAGCACCACGAGTACCCCACGCCCGCGAGAGCTTGCGTGCGAAGCGACTTGTACCGCATTCAGCAGATTCAAAGGACCGTCGGCCGACGTGGCCGTCGCCGGGCGCATGGCTCCGACGATCACCACCGGCTTGGGGCTACGCACGGTGAGGTTCAGAAAGTAGGCGGTCTCCTCGAGAGCATCCGTACCGTGCGTCACCACCACCGCATCCACCTCTCGATTGTCGGCGCCGCCGAGCAAGATGGCATTGACTCGCTGTGCCAATGCCAGCCAGTCAGCCGGGGTGAGCGAGGTGGAGGCGACGTTGCTGAACTGCTCGGAGCTCACGTCGGCAACGGAATCCAATCCCGGAACGTTCGCTAATAGCTCCTCGATGAGGATCACACCCGAGCGATAACCCGATACGATCCCGGGATCGGTACGGCCGGCGATCGTTCCCCCGGTGGCGACAACACGAACATGAGCGCGCGAAACGGACTGGAACACGGTGGAACCCGTGGCAGTCCCTGTCGCGACGCCCAGGCTGGCAGCGGAAATGGCCAGGCCGAGACCTGCCGCACCGACGATACGCAAGACACCGGCGGCACGATGCAACACTGCACAGGGGGCGCGGACGACTGGGCTGAGATCCATGATAGCTCCAGAGAACAGAATGCCGAGGCATTCGGCAACCATGCAATTTTATCCGGTCGGCAACGGCAGGTTCGAGTTGGTCGAGGGCGCCATCACGGAGCAATGAGTCGACGCCATCACAACACTTCCACCACGGCCTGCTAGCCGAACCGCTGCACGCCCCGAGCCGATGCCATCAGCACGATGTCGGCTCCGCGGAGCGCAAAAACCCCACAGGTAACAACTCCGGGAATCGTCTCGAGCTCCAGCTCGAGGGCCAACGGATCGCTGACGTGCAGCCCGCGAATGTCGACGATCGGGTTGCCGTGATCGGTGATCGTCTCCGGCCGCAGGAGCGGATCACCGCCGAGCTCGCGTACCCGGTGACAAACCGCTTCCACCGCCATCGGAATCACCTCGAGCGGCACTGGGAACTCGCCGAGCACACCGACGCGCTTGGTTTCGTCGACGATGCACACGAAGGTCCCGGCGATCGAGACGAGGATTTTCTCGGCGGTGAGCGCAGCGCCTCCACCCTTGATTAGCGACAGACCCGGGTCGAACTCGTCGGCACCATCGACGTAGACGGGGAAACTCTCCACCTGGTTGAGATCAACAACCTTCACGCCGATCGCTCGAAGCAACTCCGCGCTGGCCTCGGATGCGCAGACGACCGCTGGGACTCGATCGGCGATCGGCGCCAGCGCGGCGATAAAATGGTTGACGGTCGAACCGCTGCCGACGCCAAGCACCTCGCCAGGTCGAACGAACTCCAGCGCCGCCTCCGCGACCTGCCGCTTCTGCGCCTCACTGCTCATGCGTGCTCGCTATCCTGCGGCGTAACTCTCGTCGGCGTCGAAACTCTCGTCCCGACTCAGACCACGAGTTGCTCGATGCGGTGAACCCGATCCGCGATCGATGGATGGGTGGGAAACAGCCCCTTGGACCTTTTTCCCCAGCGCTTGATGGGCTGCACAATATACATGTGCGCGGTGGCTCGATTGGCGGCCTTGAGCACCTCGTGATCGCCTCCGAGCACGCGCAGCACCGAGATCATAGCGTGGGGGTTGCGCGTCAGATCCACTGCACCGGCGTCGGCCAGGTACTCACGCTCGCGCGACGCCGCCAGCTGAATGAGACGAGCGAACACCGGCGCCGCCAGAGACAGCACGATCGCCAGAACCAGCAGCACCGCCGCACCGCCTCCGTCACGCGAGCCGCCGCCGCGGGAGCGGCGAGACAGACTGCGCAAGCGCATACTACGCCAGGTGAAATCGGTGGTCAGCACAACGGTCCCGACGAGCGTGGCGAGCAACATCGCCAACCGGATGTCGAAGTAGCGAACGTGGGAGAGCTCATCTGCTAGCACCGCCTGGAGCTCGTCGCGCGACAACCGCTCCCGTAACCCGGTGGTGATGGCAACCGAGGCGTGCTGCGGATCGCGCCCAGTGGCGAAAGCGTTCAACGCTGTGTCGTTGATCAGGTATACCGCCGGCACGGGAACCCCCGCAGCGATCGCAGCGATCGCCGCCGATTCCTCCAGCCCCGCGCCCAGCAATCCCGCACCCAGAACGCCTATGAAGAGCACGAACGCGATCACTAACAGAGCACTGTTACGGCGATTCCGGGCGATCAGATCGTGGTAGGTCACGCCTGCCCGCCCCCTGCCTCGGTTACGCTCAGAACTTTACCTGCGGCGCCTCCTGCTGCTCCGCATCCTCGAGCTCGAAGAAATCGCGGTGCTGGAAGCCGAACATTCGCGCAAAGATGTTGTCGGGGAAGCTCTTGATGCGGGTGTTGTACTAGCGCACGTTGTCGTTGTAGTTCTGGCGCGAGAACGCGATCTTGTTCTCGGTCGACGACAGCTCCTCCTGGAGCTGCGCGAAGTTCTGGTTGGCCTTCAGATCGGGATAGGCCTCGGATAACGCGAACAGCTGGCGCAGCGCACCGCTGATCATGTTCTCGGCCTGCCCCTGCTCTTGGATCGTGCCGGCATCGATTCCCGCCTGCCGCGCCTGAACCACCGCCTCGAAGGTGCCACGCTCGTGGGTGGCATAGGCCTTGACGGTCTCGACCAGATTGGGAATCAGGTCATAGCGGCGCTTGAGCTGCACATCGATCGACGCCCAGGCGTCTTGGCAACGCACCTTCAGTCGAACCGACCGGTTGTAGATGCCGGCCAGCCAGGCGCCAACGACGGCGAGAAAGCCCAGAAGACCGAGAAAAACAACCATCACTTCACTCCTTGGCCACCGCCACCGGTTCACTGCTCTCGGCCGTCTTGCTCGAGTCGTTGCCGGCGATCTCCTTGGCGTCCAGGAAGGGAATCTCGCGGCGCAGCCGAGCCCCGACCTCCTCGATCGGGTGTTGATGCTCGCTGGTCCGACGGGCATTGAACTCCACCAGACCGGCGCGGTTCTCCTCGACCCAGCCACGCGCGTACGTGCCGTCGCGCACGTCCGCCAGGATACGGCGCATCTCGGCACGCGTCTCGTCGGTCACCAGGCGCGCGCCACCCTGATAGCCGCCGTGCTCGGCGGTATCCGAAACGCTGTACCACATGTAGCTCAGGCCGCCCTGGTACATCAGATCGACGATGAGCTTGAGCTCGTGCAGGCACTCGAAATAGGCGATCTCGGGCTGATACCCGGCCTCGACAAGAGTCTCGAAACCGGCCCGGACGAGCGCTGTCATGCCGCCGCACAGCACCGCCTGCTCACCGAATAGATCGGTCTCGGTCTCCTCGGCGAACGTCGTCTCGACCACCCCGGCCCGCGCGCAGCCGATTGCGGCAGCATAGGCGAGCGCGTTCTGCAGAGCGCGGCCGCTGGGATCGCGCTCGACGGCCACCAGCCCGGGCGTGCCGGCTCCCTGCTTAAACAGCTCGCGCACACGATGTCCCGGTGACTTTGGCGCCACCATCGATACATCGATCTCCTCGCCGGGATCGATGAGGCCGTACCGAATGTTGAAGCCATGCGCGAACATGAGGGTGTCGCCGGCCTTCATGAACGGCGCGATCTGCTTGTTGTAAATATCGGCCTGGCAAGTGTCAGGCGCCAGGAGCATCACCACGTCGGCCTGTTCCGCGGCTTCTTCGATGCTGGCTACCGTGAGGCCAGCAGCTGCGGCCTCCTCGCGGCTGGCGCTACCGGCCCGTAGGCCGACGATGACTTGCACGCCAGAGTCGCGCAGGTTGAGGGCGTGGGCGTGTCCCTGGCTGCCATAGCCGATGATCGCCACCGTCCGGTCCATGATGTTCGCCGTGTCGGCGTCTTTGCCGTAGTAGATGCGTGCCATGATCGCTCCTCGCGCCCCTCTTCAGATGGGCTTGTCCTGTATGGCTTCCTGCAACGTTCGCTTGCCCTTGCCCATGGCAACGGCGCCTTGGCGAGCCACTTCAAGAATACCGAGCGGCTCGAGCTTTCTGGTCAGGCTATCGATGTCGCTGGCTTCTCCGATGGTCTCGATGATCAGCGAGCCCGACGATTCATCCACGACCCGAGCCCAGTATTCGCCGCAAATCTCGTTGATTCGTGGGCGATTATCGCTCACCCCTGCCACCTTGATCAGCGCGAGCTCGCGAAGGATGTGCGGTCGGCGCCCTATGTTCTCGACATGCTGCACGGAGATCAACCGATCGAGCTGCTTGCTAACCCGTATCGCATCGTCGGCGTCGCCGCCTATCACCAGCGTCAACTGTACGTTGCCGGCGGCGTCGGCGCGCGACACACTGATGGTCTCGAGCAACACTTGGCGGCTGCGCAGCAACCCGGTAACACGGCCGACGACGTCCTGACCGGGACGCACCAGCAGAACCAGCGTCTGCCGCTCCGCGGATCCGGCGTCCACTTAAGACTCGACCTTCTGCATAGGCTTGTGCTCCCGACGGATCATGCTGTTGAGCGCCGCCCCCGCCGCCACCATCGGATACACCACGTCGTGCTGCTCAACGACGAACTCGATCAAGAACGGCGAGCCCCTGTGTTCCCGGGCTCGACGCACCGCCATATCGACCTCGTCCCTCTCGGTAACGCGGCATGCCGGAATGCCGAAGGAACCGGCCAGGCGACGGAAATCCGGGTGGAACATCGGTGTGGCGTTGTAACGCCGCTCGTGGAACAACTCCTGCCACTGACGAACCATGCCCAAGTATCCATTGTTGATGATGGCGATCTTGAGCTCGACACCTTCTTGAACGGCAGTTGCCAGCTCCGGCATGGTCATCTGGAAGCCGCCGTCGCCGACGATCGCCCATACCTCTTCCTTAGGGCGGGCTATCTTCGCACCGATCGCCGCCGGCAACGCAAAACCCATCGTCCCCATGCCACCGCTGGTAATCAGCGTTCCGGGACGATCATGTGGGTAGTACTGCGCCTCCCACATCTGATGCTGGCCGACATCGGTTACCGAGACGGCGTCACCGCCAGTGCTACGCCACAGCTCGTGGATAGCGTGCGCTGCCAGGAAGCTGTCCGAGTCGGGCGGGTGCGCCAGGATGTCGCGCCCGGCATCATCGCTCTGCCATGTGCGGATCTTGTCGATCCAGGGCTGGTGATTGGCGGGCTGGAGCTCGGCTGCCATCGCCCGGATCCAGTGGCCCACGTCGGCGACGGTGCCGACCTCCACGCGGACGAGCTTGTTGAGCTCCGCGGCGTCGATGTCGACGTGGATCTTCTTGGAGTGGGGCGCATACTCCGCCAGCTTTCCGGTGACACGATCGTCGAACCGCATGCCGAGTGCCAGCAGCAGATCGGCCTCCTGGATGGCATGGTTCGCAGCAGCCTCCCCGTGCATCCCCATCATGCCGAGCGACAGTGCGTGGGCTTGAGGAAAGCCGCCCTTGCCAAGGAGAGTTTGCGTTACAGGAATATGTAGCGTCTCGGCAAACGCCACCAGGTCGTCGTGGGCTCGCGAGAGCAGGATGCCGTGCCCCGCCAAGATGACCGGGCGCTCGCAGGTGCGCAGCAACTCGTGAGCCCGCTCGAGCTCCTCGCCGGGGATTGCGGTCGGCTCGGAGGAATAGACTGGCTGCGGCCCCAGTTCGGCGGCCTCCAGCTGAACGTCCTTGGGGATATCGACCAGCACTGGTCCCGGCCTGCCACTGCGCGCGATGTGAAAGGCCTCGTGGATTGCGGCTCCGAGGTCCGCGGCGCTACGTACGAGGACGCTGTGCTTGGTAATCGGCAAGGTGATGCCGATGATGTCGGTTTCCTGGAAGCCGTCTGTTCCCATCAGGTGCTGCGGAACCTGACCGGTAATGAACACCACCGGTGCCGAGTCCATCATCGCGGTCGCGATGCCGGTCACCAAGTTGGTGGCACCGGGTCCGCTGGTGGCAATCGCCACCCCCACTTTGCCGCTGGCGCGAGCGTAGCCGTCGGCCATGTGCGCGGCGCCCTGCTCATGACGCGTCAGCACGTGGTGGACCTGCGGATACTTGCCGTGCGCATCGTAGGTCGGCAATATTGCGCCGCCCGGGTATCCGAATACCACATCGGCACCCTCACGAGCGAGGCACTCCCATACGATCTCGGCACCGGTGAGCTTCATCGGACGACCCTCCTATTCGAGGAGCACGGCGCCATCGCTGGCGCTGCTGACCATGCTCGAGTATCGCCGCAGCCACTTGCTGGGGAAGCTGCAGCGAAACTCCACGATATCGGCGAGACGTCGATCGGACTCGTCGCTCGGGATCTCGGAACCCTGCTTGATGCGGTCAGATCTCATCCGGTTCCGATCTCCAGGTCCGCTGACGGCGCCACGGACTTGATTTGGCTACAAAAAAGGCCCCCGCGCCATGCGGGAGCCGCGATTCGCCTCGGTGTCTTCGGCGTCTAGTCGGCAGCCCCCGCATCCCCCGGAATCGCGACATTGCCGAGGTTGCTGATGGGGCCCGTAAGAAGGAGGCTGCGGGGCACCCCCGAACGTACAACGAGAGGCGACCAGGCCAGTCGCGCACGATCCCAATGCAACCCTGGCAAGGGCTGTCGCGCGACGAACTCGCTCCTGTTGTCAGTCAACTCTCAACCTCTCATGTTGCTTGGAGGACGGACGTTAGCAAGGTCTCAGGACGTTAGCAAGACCCGAGAGCACCGGTCAATAGCACCGGCAGCGGGCCGACAAGAAAGATCCTCGAGTTCCGGGTTCACCACCAGGCCCGTCAGCCACGGAACCCTACACATGCGGTCACTCGCGCAGCAAGCAAAGAGTATGCTTACATCACTTTCACCGCTGGGTCGGGGCGCGTATCCGCGCAGGAGTAGCGGCACAGAATCAATTCTCGCCAAGCCCGCTGATCAGCGAGCGGGCGATTGCCCGTAGCTCGGCACATCCGCCGGCGCTCGCGTTGCGCCTGTACCTGGGGAGCCCTCCAGGTAACCTCGGAGAAAGACACCCAGTGGCCTCCAATAGCCACAACGGAAACGGTACTCGGGCGAGCCAGGATCTCGCCTGGCGCGTCGGTGGCGCGCAGGGCAGCGGCGTCGACACCGCAGCGCTGATCTTCCAGCGTGCCTGTGGCATCGCTGGCCTGCATCTGTATGGCCGCCGGGAATACTACTCCAACATCATGGGACGGCACAGCTACTATGATGTGCGCGCCTCCGAAGTCCCACGTACCGGGCATCGCGACACCGTCGACCTTCTGACGACGTTCGAAGCAGAAACGCTGGCCCGACATATTCTCGCCGTCCGCGAGGGCGGGGGGCTGGTCCATACGGCCGCGGACGCGAACGTAGCGCTCACCGACATCACGTTTCTAGACGGGCGATTCACCAACGACCTGTCCGCCTACCTCGAGGAACGCGAGCTTCCCGCGACCACCGCTGGTCTACTCGAAGACGCACGCAACCGGGGTGTGCAGTGCTTCGCGGTCAACTTCGACGATATCGTGACCCAGTTAGCGGAACGGTTGGAGATTCCGCAAGCGGTTGCGGCACGCACCCGAAACACACTGGCAGTGGCGATCTCGACAGCATTGCTGGATTTCCGACGCGACTTCGTCAAGAAGGCCCTCGAACGCACCTGGCCGGGTCGGCAAAAGATCATCGACCTGAACACCGAGGCGGTTGAACTGACCTACAACTACGTCGATGAGCAATTCGACCGCAGCGACTTCTCGATCGACCTGAATCCCGCTGAGACCACCGAGAAGCGCATGATCCTCAACGGTAACCAGGCCGTTGCGCTCGGCAAGCTCGCGGGTGGGGTCGCCGTGCAGAGCTACTATCCGATCTCCCCGGCAACCGATGAGAGCACCTTCCTGGAAGCGCACGAGGAGTTCGGCACACGCGACGGCGGCACCACGAACGTCCTGGTCGTACAGACAGAAGACGAGATCTCGGCGATCACCATGGCGACTGGTGCGGCGCTGACCGGCGCGCGCGCCTCGACCGCAACGTCGGGGCCAGGTTTCGCGCTCATGTGTGAGGGCCTCGGCTGGGCATGCATCAACGAGGTTCCGTTGGTAATCACGCTGTGGCAGCGTGGCGGGCCCTCCACCGGCATGCCGACACGCAATGAGCAGGGCGACCTGCGCATCGCCACGGCCGGGGCGCACGGAGATTTCCCGCTTATGGTGCTCGCCTCGGGCGATATCATCGAAGCGTTCTACGATGCTGCCGAGTGCTTCAACTATGCTGACCGCTATCAAACGGTGGTCGTACATATCGTCGACAAGGCACTGTCGAGCGCGTCGCGCACGTTGCCCTATTTCGACCTCGATCAGGTCACCATCGACCGAGGCAACGTCGCGGAGCCCCGAGGTGAGAGCGATGGCGTTGCTTTCCCGCGCTTCGAAGTCACGGAGTCAGGCGTCTCGCCGCGCACGCTGCTCGGTCAGCCGGGCAACGCGCACTGGATGACTGGCGGCGAGCACACGCCCCAGGGCCGCGTCACCGAGGATCCGGTCGTACGCGAGCAACAGATCGAAAAGCGAGCCCGGAAGATGGATCTGGCCGCAAGGGAGATCCCTCTTGACGAGAAGATCAAGATCTTCGGCGATCGCCAGGCCGAGCTGACAATCCTCAGCTGGGGCTCCAACAAGGGAGCCATCCTGGAGACGCTTGATCTTCTAGAGGATAGGGGCGTTGAAGCCCGCTTCGTCCAGGCGCGGTTGATGATGCCGTTCCCCGCCGACGAGTTCAGCGAGCTGCTCGAGAACGCCGCCCCGTTGGTCATCGTCGAATCCAACTTCTCCGGCCAGTTCGCGCAGTTGCTGCGCCAGCACACCGGAATTCAGCCGAATCACTTGATCGTGAAATACAACGGCCGGCCGATCTCGGCCGAAGAGCTCATCGTAGCCATCGACGAGATTCGAGCTGGTGAAGCGCCGGCCCGGGTCGTGGTTCGCAACCCGCTCCAATAGGCAGGCTTCGCATGACCACCGCACCATCCAAGCAGGCATACAAAGCCAAGGACTTCCAGCAGGCGAGCCCCAACGACTGGTGCCCCGGCTGCGGAGATTTCGGCATCCTCAATGCCATGCACCAGGCATCGGCCAGGTTGGGCCTCGACCCGTCCAAGACGGTGGCCGTCGGCGGCATCGGCTGCTCCGGGAAAGCTCCTTATTACATGGGAACATACGGCGTGCACACGCTGCATGGCCGTCCGATTCCGTATGCCACGGGGATCAAGCTGGCGAACCCAGAGCTGACGGTAATGATCGCCGGGGGGGACGGCGACGGACTCGGCATTGGAGCGGGCCACTTCGTGAATGCGGGGCGCCGCAATGTCGACCTGACCTACGTGATGTTCAACAACGAGGTCTACGGCCTGACCAAGGGGCAGGCAGCGCCAACGATGGCAATGGGCACACAGACCAAGAGCCTTCCCGAGCCCAACATTCAGATGAAGCTCGATCCCTTGATGATGGCGTACGCCAGCGGGTTCACGTGGATCGGCCGCGGCTATTCGTTCAACGTGAAACAGCTGGTCGAGCTGCTCGTTCGGGCGATCTCGCACCCCGGGTTGTCGTTCCTGGACGTTCTACAGCCGTGTCCGACCTACAACAATCTACACACCAAGGACTGGTTCGCCGGTAAGGACCTCGAGGAGCCACGTCCGCGCGTGCAGCCTCTGCCTGACGACTACGATCCGGTGATCGAGCCCGAGATGTCGGAGGACGAGCGCTGGGAGCACACGCGGGATTTCATCGAAATGTCACAGCGCTGGGGCGACTACATTCCGACCGGCTTGTTCTTCGAAAACCGAGCTGTGAGCAGCTTCGCGACCCGCATCGGCGAGCGCATGGCGAGCTACCTGGCGCACGCACCAGCCGTGAAAACGATCGCCGACGAGAACGGCGTGAGCAATGCCATGCTCGAGCCGATTTTCGACGAGCTATCGGTCAACTGAGCGGCGCTACCTCGACCCTGGCGTCGTTGAAGCACGCCCCGTCGCCGACATCGGTGTAATCGTCGGGCACTAGCGCGTTGGTCGTGCGCCCGTTCAGGGTGTTGTGCTTCCACAGTCCCTTCGGCATGAACACTACGCCTGCGCGCACCCGGTCGGTAACCTTGGCCAGGCAGTGCATCTCGCCGTTCTCGTTGTACACGCGAAGGCGCGAGCCGTCGACGATGCCGCGCAACGAAGCGTCGTCCGGGTGGATGCTCAGCCCAACCTGCCCACGGTGCAGCTGTCCGAACGTTGAGCTCATCCGACGGCTGGTCGCCGGGGATACCAGCGCTAACGGGTGCGCCACCGTGGCGGGGTCGGCGCGGAACGCGTAAAGCCCGGCGGCGGCGGCGCGATCTAGCGCCTCCGGCACCAGATGAACCTTGCCGTCCGGCGTGCGCGGCATGAGGTCGACGAACTGCACCGCCCCGGTGCTGAAGTCGGGAATCGCGATGCCCTCCCGAGCAATCGGATCGCGGAAGCTGCTATCGGCAAGAATCGCCGCCGACAGCTCGTCGGCACCGTGCGGATCGCCGTCACGGCTCAATCCCAGCCGCTCGCACAGCGCATCGAAGACCTCGTAATTGGGACGCGCCTGGCCAGCCGCTCGGACTACTGCGCCGGCCTGCTGCACGACGAGCGCACCGAAACCGCTGCGCAGCTCGGTATGCTCCAGAAAGACGGTGGCGGGTAGCACGACATCGGCATAAAGCGCGCTGTCGGTCATCACCTGTTCGAAAACTACGGTGAACAAATCGTCACGCCGCAGGCCTTCCAGTACGCGCTCCTGATCGGGGAGAACCGACGCCGGGTTGCAGTTGTAGACGAACAGCACCCTCACCGGCGGATCGTCGGTCTCGAGCAAGGCGCGCCCGAGGCGGTTGATGTTTATTGTCCGTACACCGCTTGGCGACTGGTTGGCAGCCTTTGTCGCGTCGAGCGGCAACGCCCCCCCGTTGCTGAGCAGGTACCCGCCACCCAGAACACCAAACTTGCCCGCCACCGTCGGAAGCGCCAGCACCGCAGCCACGGATGAGCAGCCGTTACGGTTGCGTTCCATTCCCCAGCCAGCACGGATCACCGCCGGGCTGGAGTCGGCGTACCAGCTCGCCAGCGTCTCGATCGCTTCAGCGCTCACGCCGACGACGGAGGCAGCACGCTGCAGGGTCCACTCCGACGCGCGACGTCGAAACTCGTCGACCTGAAGCGCATTGGCGGCCAGGAACTCGAGATCGGCTCGATCGTTCTCGAACAGCCAGTTGGCCACAGCTAACGCCAACACGACGTCGGTTCCCGGGCGCACCGCCAGATGCAGGTCAGCCTGCCGAGCCAGCCGATTGCGCCGCGGATCGACGACCACCATCTTGGCGCCGCGGCGGCGCGCCTCCTGAATGTGCGGCAGCAGATGGATTCCCGTCGCGGTGGGGTTACACCCCCATATGACAATAAGCTCGGCATCGGCGAAGTCGGAGAAGGCGACGCCGGGCATCTTGCCGTACATCCCCATCAACGCCAGGCCGGTGGGAACAGCGCATACCTTGCGCGCCAGATTCGAAGCGCCAAGGCGACGGAACAACCTCGCGTCGGTGGTGTCCTGAGTCAAGGCTCCGTTGGAGCCTCCGTAGGAAACCGGCAGAATGGCCTCACCACCGGACTCGGCCACGGCGGAGCGCATGCGCTCCGCGATCAGGTCCAGCGCCTCGTCCCAGGTCGCCGGCCGGAAGCGCCCCTCGCCTTTGGGGCCGACCCGTATGCCCGGCTCCAGCAGGCGCGCGCTCCCATACATGTGCTCGGGCAGCGCCCGTACCTTGCTGCAAATGAACCCGTTGGTATGGGGGTTGCGCTGATCACCGTCGACCGACACGACGCGGTCTCCCTCGACCTCTACGGTCAAACTACAGGCATCGGGGCAATCTAACGGACAGTGAGACAACTTCTCCACGGGTACCTCCCCGCGCGCGCTCGGACTATGATCTGATCTGAGCCGGTACGCGTTGCTGTTACGATGAGCGTGGCCGACATTCTAGCGAACGGCGTTCGGGCCCGTAATGGGGGCATCTCGGGTCCGGAATCCAGCGGGGTGGTTCGCATGCAGGCATTCTCATTTCTGCATTGCGCCGATGTTCATCTGGGGGCACCGGTCCGCGGCCTCGGCAGGCTGCCAAACCGCTTGCGCGAACGGCTTCGCGATGCACCAACCGAGGCGCTGACGCGCCTGGTGGCCACCGCTATCAACCGCGAGGTCGATGCGGTCATCATCGCCGGTGACCTGTTCGATGCCGATGAACGGAATCTGCGCGCCCACGCCGAGCTGCGCGAACAGCTACAACATCTCGACGACGCCGGCATACCCAGCTTTATCGTGACCGGCAACCACGACCCGCTCGGGGGCTTGTCAACCGGGGTGCGCCTGCCGGCCTCGACCCACGTCTTCGGTCCCGACGTCGAATCGGTGCCACTGCGCCGGGACGGCACCGAGATCGCGAGAATCTACGGCGTTTCTTACACGAAGTCGGCTACCTACGAGAATCTCGCGAGCGCCTTTCCGCGCAATCCTGATGGCGACTTCACGATCGGCATCCTGCACACCAACGTCGGCGACCAAACCGGCCACGACCCCTACGCTCCGTGCCAGCTGAGCGACCTCACGCAAACGGGGTTCGACTACTGGGCACTCGGCCACGTCCACACCCGCGCGACACTCCATTCGAGAGCACCGATCGTTCACTACCCTGGCAACCCACAGGGTCTCCATACGCGCGAACCGGGCGCACGAGGTGCGACGCTCGTCGCTGTCGACCAGGGTGGCCGAGCGGAGCTGGAGCCGATATGGAGCGATGTGGCGCGCTGGCATCGTGTCCGCACATCCATCGACGCGCTCGAGGCGATCGATGAGCTCATCGGCGCGTTCGCCGAGCTGGCTGGATCTATCCGCGGCTCGGCGCCGAATCGGATCCACCTGGTTCGTTGGACTCTCACCGGTAGCGGCCCTCTGCACGCAGAGCTCAACCGACCGGCTGCGGATTCAGATCTTTGCCATGTGTTGCGCGCCGCACAGGCAATACGCGCCGAGGGGGATCCAGTATGGCTCGAACGTCTCGACATAGCGACGGGCGCAACGCATGACGTGGAACGACTCCGTACCCAGCAGGACTACCTGGGAGACATACTTCGGCTCGCGGAAGAGGTTCGAGAGGCTCCGCCGATCCCCAGCGCGGCGACCATCGGCGACGAGCGGCCACCCGCTATTGACCCCAGAGGCTTAGGGGCCAGCGTGCGGGCCGAGCTCGCCCAGCTTCTCGACAATCCGCGGCTAACCCGAGCCGTGGGATCAGATCCATGGCTGGCGCTCCGGTGGAGAGAGATCGTCTCCCATGCTGAGGCCCTCGCCATCGAGCAACTCGCGCCAACCGAGGCCAACCGAAGGTGATCTTCCGCAGCGTACACATCGAGGGGTTCGGCGTCTGGCGCGACCTCGACTTGTCGGATCTTGGTCCAGGCTTGAACGTCTTCTTGGCACCTAACGAAGGTGGCAAGTCGACGCTGATGGCCTTCATTCGCGCAGTCTTGTTCGGTTTCAAGCGGCGCAACGACCCGCACCGATACGAGCCGCTACGGGGCGGCCGGCATGGCGGGTTCATCAGCTTCGAGAGCGGTGGGACCGGCTATCGCGTTTCGCGCATCGATGACGGCACTTCGCGCGGCGAGGCGATGGTAACCGGCGACGATGGGAGGAAATTCGAGCCCGGCAAGCTCGGATCGCTGCTGCGCAACACGACGGAAACGCTGTACGAAAACATTTTCGCGTTCGGCCTCGAGGAGCTCCAACGCCTCGACACTTTGCAGGCCGAGGATGTTGCCGGACATATCTACAGCGCCGGAATGGGGGCCGGCGCACTCAATCCTGTCGCTTTTCGTCAGCAGATTCAGGAGGCGCTGGATCGGTTCTATCGACCACGCGGCAAGAAACCGACGATTTCGCGCCTACTGAACGAAATCGAGGCAAACCAGGATCGACTCGGGAACCTTCGCGAGAAGGCCGACGCCCATGCGGCCCTCGCCAGGCGACGCAAGCATCTGCAGGAGCGCCGGGCACAGCACAACTCGACGCTGGAGCGTCGCCAGCAGGAGTACGAAGACCTCACGCGCCTTGACGCGGCCTGGCCGAATTATCAGAAGCTCCTCGAGGCTGAAACAACCTTCGAGGCAGTGGGGGTCGCGCCGACACGCAGGCGAATCGGGAACTTCGACGGGACCGAGATCAGCGTGAACGCCTCAGGAGCGGCAGTCGGGGCCGAGGTAGCACTCGAGGAGGCGTCCTCCAGCCTGGACGATGCCGAGCAGCTCGGGGTGCTGGATCTAATGTCGGCGGCACAGCAAACGCTCTTGAAGCAAGCTAGCCGAATCCGCGGCTTGATGAGCAACGCCGAACGGCTGCGGGAGCTTCATGGCACGGTCGACGAGCGCCAGCGCGAAGCCCGGCACCTTCGCCACGCATTGTTCAACGACTTGGAGGAAATGGGCGGAGAATGGTCGCTCGATCGCGTCAGGTCGGTGCGAACCAATGTAGCCGTACGCGACGAGATTCGACAATGGAACGAGCGCCTCCAGGAGGCGGAGACCCAGATCCGAACCACCGAGGGACGCGCCACGGATGCCAACCTCGTCTACCAGGCGATGCGCGAGAACCGTGAACAAATCGGCCGCGGCACCCTCATGGCGACCTGGGGACTGATCGCCGTAGCGATCGCCGCAACGGCAACCATGGTTCCGGCGCCGGCACGACTCACCAGCAGCCTCGCGATTCTCTCCGTAGGCCTGCTGATGGGAACCATAATGACCTGGCTGTACCAGCGTGGCATGCGACACCAGCGTACCGACCAGAGGCTCGCCGCGCAGCGTGAGGCCGAGCTATGGCAGCAGCACAACGACGCCAACGACGCCCTCGTGACGGTTTCCGATGAGTGGAAGGACTGGCTCCGCGGGCAGGGATTGCCGCCGGAGCTGAGCACCCAGGGAACGCTAGACCTACTGGATCGGTTGCGTCAGAGTCAGGACAAGGACCGTCGCGCCCACGCTGCGGAGACCACCGTCGATACCGCCATGGCGGAGCTACAACGCGCCTGCATGACGGTGCTGTCGGTTCTCGAGCAGCTCGACCGACAGGCAATGGACCTACGCTACGACACGCTCAAGATGGTCGATCCGTTGCTCAGCACCATCGGAGAGCTGCAGGCCGAAGTCGAGGCGGTGGAGGAGAACCGCGAGCGCATTCGACACGCCCTCAACGACTACGCACAGGCGTGTGCTGGGCTGCGTGCTCTCGCCGGCGAGGAGGGCACGTCGGAATTTCAACGACGCCTCGAGGCGACGCATCCGGAGAGCCTGGCGCGCGCCCTCGGCGAAGCCCAGGGCCACCTGGTATCGGCGCGTGCGGATCGCGACGCGATCAACGAGAGCCTCGGCGCGCTACGTCAGCAGAGCGACGACCTGGAAGCCGACGTCGAGCTCTCGAACCTGCTGCAAGCTCGAGAGACGCAACGTACCGACCTTGTCGAACAGCTGCACGAGTGGGCCGGCCACACGGTCTGTGCAGCGCTCTACGATGAGGCCAAGCGAAAGTACGAAGCCGAGCGGCAGCCAGAGGTCATTCGCCTCGCCAGCCGCTATTTCCAGATGATGACCGACGGCCGCTACACCCGAGTCATCGCACCCCTCGGCGAGAACCGGCTGGAAGTGGAACAAGAGCACGGCGATCGCCTACCGCCGAGCGCCCTCTCACGCGGCACCAGCGAGCAGCTTTACCTCGCCATGCGGCTGGCGCTTGCCAAAGCCTACGGTGACCAGGCGGTTCCGCTACCGCTGGTGGCCGACGATATCCTGGTGAACTTCGACGACGATCGCGGGCGTGCCACCGCCGCGCTGCTTGATCTCTACGCTAGCGCGGGGCACCAGATCCTCGCATTCACGTGTCACCGCCATCTGGTGAGGACCTTCGAGAGCAACTCCCCGGAGGCTCATATCCGGGCGCTACCGGCGCACGCCTGAGAAACTGGAACGTCCGTGGTCTCGTAGCCCGCCGGTTACCAGGCGCCAGCACCGAAAAACGGGTCGGCCGCCTGGTCGCCGAGCAAGTGGCGATCGAACCACGCCTTGTACCGCCGCCATCGATCGATCGCGAACGATGGCCTGTCCGCCACATCGCCTTCATCCGGATAAATGATCAACCCGGTCTCGGGACCGCCTTCCGGCATTCGGCGACGTAGCCGAGCGAACATGCCCGCGCTCATCGACGCCGGCACACGCCAATCGTGCTCGGCAAGCATGAACATTGTCGGTGTAACCACATCCCCGGCAGCGAAACTCGGCGGCAGCCGTTCGTAGACCTGACGCACCGCAGGCTCGGAGGGGAGGCCGAGCTCGCGCCCCCACCAGCGCCGCAACTCGTCGGTACCGCAGCAGGCAAAGGGGTCGGTCTCCGAGGCACCCGCTATCGCGGCGGCGAAGCGGCCGCTCTTGGTGATCAGGTAGTTCGTCAGGATGCCGCCGTAGGACCAGCCACCGATGCCGATGCGGTCGGGATCGATCGCTTCGCGCTGCTGTAGATGATCCACCCCGGCAAGCACATCATCGGCATCGGATTCTCCCCACTCAGCCCACAAGCTATTGGCGAACGCCTGGCCGTACCCAGGTGACCCTCGCGGGTTCAAGAAGAGCACCGCATAGCCTTGTGCCACCAGCCACTGGCGCTCCCAGGAGAACGCCCAAGTTGATTGAGCCTTCGGACCGCCGTACAGGCGAACGATGAGTGGGTAGCGTATATCCTCGCCTGCGTCTAGCGGCCGCATCAGCCAGCCCTCTATGAGGGTATCGTCGGCGCTCGAAAAACGAAGCGGCTCGGGCTCCGCGAGCCGCTTCGTAAGACGCCAATCCTGGTTGAGCTGAGTGAGCCGCGCCAGATCAACGGCCGGCGGCAATGCGGTGGGCTGCATGTGCGCGGTCGGATCGCGGAGCGGGACCGCTATCCGTTGAGCATCGGTAGCCACCGCATAGATCTCCGGTGGCTCGGTTCCCCAGGAGATCTCGGCGAATACCTGCGATCCATCGCCGCTGAGCGTGAACGCACCGACAACGCGCGGGCCGGCGATTATCGCGCCGGCCGTACCCGCCGGGACGGCGGGGGCTGGCCGACGACGTCCGATGCCCAGGAAGCCGCGGCGGCGCTCACCGATCCGCGCCAAGCCGGTGGACACTTGCAACAACGGAACCGTCCCGCGGTCTTGAATCGTCACGTAGATCGTTGCTCGATCGGCGGACCAGACAGGCGCCGACGCGATCGGCCGATCGATCTCGGCGGTCAGTTCCTGGGCCTCTCCGATCTGCAGCTCGGCAGACGGAGCTACTTCGTCGTCTGTGACTTGGATCGGATACAGACCGACCATGCGCAAGCGGCTATTGGCGTAGACCGGCGGATCGTCGGGGGTATGCCGGTAGGCCAGGAACCGACTGTCCGGCGACCAGCTGGGAACGGCATCGGCGCCGGTGGTGCTCGTGACCTGAATCGGCTCCCCGCCCTCGGGGCTCACGAGCCAAATCTCCGAGCGGCTGTCGGCGCCGAGAGAATCCTCCGTGCGGTTCGAAACGAAGGCGATCCAGCGACCGTCGGGCGACCAGGCGGGCGACGCGTCGTCCTGCGGGCCAGCGGTGAGGCGACGGGCCGGCAACGGCGTCGACGACTGGTCGGGGACCTCGGCAACGAAGAGATGATATTGCCGCGCGCTCAGGTATCCGACGCCGTCCGCTCTGGACGCCAGCCGCGTTACTACCCAGGGGAGCGTGCGTCGCTCGGTCGGCGTCGGCGTCGGCGTCGGCGTCGGCGTCGAGGGTGCCCACAGCCCAGGGCTGGCAACCCGCTCAGCAGCGGCGCTCCCCCCCGGCGGCGACAGCGAGGTCAGAACCGCTGCCCTGGGCTCCCGGCTCACCAGTACGATACGGTCACCGTCCGGAGCCCAGGCAAAATCGGTAACTTCTGTCGGCAGGCTGGTGAGCTGCCAAGGTGCGCCACCGATCAACGGCAGAAGCCATATCTGAGAATTTCGCAGATATGCCAGCCACGCGCCGCCGGGTGACAGACGCGGGTGCGACCCGGCCTCGACAAGGCGGCGCAGGCCGCTACCGCTGGGGCTCATCTCCCACAGCGAGGTGACGCTGAGGTCGGCGACGCGATCTATTTCTGTGCGCGCGAAGACGACACAGCAGCCGTCGAGACTGGCCGTGATGTCGCCGGTTCGCACCAGGTCGTAATAGTCGGCGAGCTCGAGTAGCCGCAGCACCGGCGGCTCCTGGTGAGCCGCAAAGCTGGTGGTATCGACCAGGAGCAACCCCGCCAACACAAGCAGCTTGGTGGCACGAGACGGGCGCCAGCTGGACATTGAGCCTCTATCAGCTTGTCGGGTCAACGGGGCGGCGGAGTTTGCCGTGCTCGTGCCATCTCGTTCATCCTATCGGCATGGCATTCGAACTCCAGCGCATCGACGCCGTTTTCTTCGATCTCGACGATACCCTGGCTGACACGCTGGGAACACTGGTCGGACCGGCGTTGCGGCAGGCCGCGGCGAGCATGGTCGGCGCCGGGCTCGACACTGATGAGGAGACGGCTGCAGGTTTCATGTGGCGGCTCGCCGAGCGCGGCGAGGGAGTAGATTACTTCGCGGCGGCGCTGACGCGCTTCGGATCGATTCTCGGCGAAGCCTCGGTGATCGCCGAGATCGGGCGACGCACTTACTTCACCACCGACGTCGCGGCTATTCGGCTCCTCCCCGGCGCTCGGCGCCTGCTGGAGGCGCTCGCTCCGCAGTGCACTCTGTTCCTGGTAACAGCCGGCGACCCTCGTACTCAACAACGGAAGCTCGAAAGACTGGCGATCATTGAGTTCTTTCGCGCCGTCCGGCTGGTGTCATCGATGGCCGGCGAAAGTAAACGCGACGCGTTCCGGGAATTGGTTGCGGACCACGCGCTGGCACCGCAGCATTGTGTCTGTGTGGGCGACCGACTGGTCGGCGAGATTCGCGCCGGCGGTGAGCTCGGGATGACCACGATCTGGATGCGGAGCGGTGAGTTCCGCCACCTGGGGCCGCAGACGAAAAACGACCAGCCGAGTCACACGATAGCGAGCCTGGACGAGCTCGCCGCGCTGCTCGGTGTGGATCAAACGACCGGCGGTAGGAGAGATGCTAGAGCCAGTAAGTAGACGCACGTACACGCGCATCGATGAGCTGTCGAGCGAGGATGTGGTCGGCGGCCATACGATCCGCTTTTGCCCTTGCCGCGTTCTGCCTGAGACGGTGCTGAACCTGAGAGGCGTAATCGTAGAAGTCCAGAGGCTGTGGATCGATAGTCTCGGGATTGCCGTCTGGGACGAGCTGCAATCGCATCCGGACGGCCGACGGTTCTTTGCTGGCGAGGTACGCCTCGTCGATGTGCAGGAGGGTCGGCCACAGATGGTCGCGGTTTGGCTGCGTGTGCCCGCTGACTACCCGCGGCGGTTCAAAGTGCAGCTGGTCGATACAATCGAACCGTGGCACCTGCCGTAGGAATCGATGCTGGCATATCGTCCGCACGGTGAATCGGCACGGGAGCGAATATGGTGAAGCGGAGCTTCAACCAGGCGCGCCGGACCAAGATCGTCTGCACCATCGGTCCGGCAACGCAGGAACGAGACCAGCTCGAAGCGTTAATCGACGCCGGCATGGACGTGGCGCGCCTGAATTTCTCTCACGGCGAGCCAGAATGGCATCGTCGTACCATCAAGCTCATCCGAGCGATCTCCGCCGAGAGAAGACGCCCCATCGGCGTCATGCTGGATATTCCCGGGCCCAAGCTCCGGATTGGCGAGATCCCCGACGGACCCATCCTGCTTGACAGCGGCTCCGTGGTTCGCTTCGTATCCGGCGACGCACCGGGGAATGCCAGCGAAATATCGGTCAACTACGCGCCGCTGTTTGACGAGCTCGAGCCCGGCGATCGGATCTTCGTCGGCGATGGCGACGTCGAGCTCGAGGTGGAATCGACAGAAAGCGAGACCGTGCGGTGCCGCGTCATCTCCGGTGGACTGGTCTCCAGCCACAAGGGCATGAACTTTCCCACCAGAACGTTGTCGCTGTCCACCATCACGCCCGCTGACCGGGATGCGATCGCGCTCGGCGTGGCGGTAGCCGTCGACTTCTTGGCGTTGTCGTTCGTCCGTAGCGCCGCCGACATCGAGCTGGCCCGAGGCGTGATCCTCGAGCACGGCGGCGACCTGCCGGTGATCTCCAAGATCGAGAAGCACGAGGCGATGCAGAACCTAGAGGAGATCATCGAGCAGTCCGACGGCTTGCTCGTGGCGCGTGGCGATCTGGCGGTAGAGATACCGCTGGAGGATGTGCCGCGAGCACAGAAGCTCATCATTCGGAGTGCCAACGCCGCCGGCAAGCCGGTAATCACGGCAACCCAAATGTTGCGATCGATGGTGACGGCCACTCGACCAACACGCGCCGAGACCACCGACGTGGCGAACGCCCTGTACGACGGAACGGACGCCGTGATGTTGTCGGAAGAAACCGCAGTCGGCTCCAATCCGGTGGGCGCAGTAAACATCATGCGGCGTATCTGCCTTGCCACCGAACGCGACATGGAGCGACCCGAGATCAACCGGAAGCTACCGGCGGAGCGTCAGGGATCGGTACCCGACGTAGTAGCGGCTGCGGGAGCTCTGGTCGCCCGCCTTCTCGACGTAGCCGCGATTCTGGTTCCGACGCGCACCGGAAGCACGGCGATCAAGATGGCAGAGTTCCGGCCACACCAGCCGATCCTGGCGATCAGCACGCATCCGGCAACGGTGGGGAGGCTGACGTTGATCTGGGGAGTGATCCCGTTGCTCGGCGAAGAGGTTCCAACCCACGAGGCAATGCTCGCTGAGGCGGAGGCAACCGCCCGCGACGCCGATCTGGTGCAAGAAGGTGACCTCGTGGTGATCACCGCGGGATTTCCGGTAGGTGGTCCCGGGACGACGAATACCCTCACGGTAAAGGCCATCGGTGAAGGCCTCGCGATCGGCGGATGGGATGATCAGCGTGCGCTATTCACCGACCCTGACGACTCGTGAGTGACGCCGAGTCGAAGTCGTCTCAGTCGATCGAGGACTGCACGGGGCGCCCATAGCGGCGAGCGACGGATCGATGCACGAGCCGGATTATTCGCCGCTTTCCGATCTGCAGATCGGTGAGGCGGCGATCGTGCGCCGAGTCAACGACGACGACTCGAACCTCCTGCGCTACCTCGGCGAGATCGGCGTGCGGCCCGAGGTGAACCTGGAGGTCGTCGATCGCGGTGCCCAGGGCGACCCGGTAACGGTGCGGGTCGGCGATCGTGTTTGCCATATGGGTCAGGGGGCCGCGGCCGGCGTGTTCGTGGAACGGGTCTCAGGATAGACTCTCCGCAAGCGTCGTCCTTTCGAGCACTCCAACGAACGACAAGGTCTTCTCAGATGCCCGTCATGCGACAAATCAGCGTCTTCCTGGAGAATGTTCCCGGCCGCCTGGCAACCCTCTGCAACACGTTGGAGTCCAACGGCATCGACTTGCGTGCCATGGCAACCTCGGAAGGTAGCGACTACGGGGTCGTTCGCATTCTGGTGGACGATGTCGACGGCGCCGAGGAGGTGCTTCGTAGCGCCAGCTTGCCGTTCTCGACCATCGAAGTGCTGGCTCTGGAACTATCCGACGAGCCCGGGGCGCTGGGAAAAGTAGCGGTGCGTCTCGCCGAAGCCGGCATCAACGTCGAATACGCTTACGCCACCGCCGTATCCGGAATGGCCCGGGCGCTCTGTGTATTCAAGGTGGCCGATCCGAGCGTCGCCGAAGCGTCGCTCGGTCAAAGCTAGCATCCAGAATTGCTCCCTCACACCGTCGTTGTGGACTTCGCAGTGGCGCTACTCACCACATCGGTCATATGCGATCTGCTCGCCAGCACGGTAGAGGAAGAGGACCTTCGCATCGTCGCCTCCTGGACGCTCACATTCGGCACGCTGGCTGCAGCGTTCGCGGCGCTCTCTGGCTATGCTGCCCACAGCGCTGCCCTGCCGACCGGTGCTGCCGAAACCGCGGTAATCCGCCATCGATTCGGTGGTTGGATCGTACTGCTGACGTTCACGCCGCTCGCCACCTGGCGTCTAGCTGCCAAGGGACAGCTTCCCGAGCGTGGCCGCAGCCTGTACTGGTTCCTGGCATTGCTCGGCGTGGCGGCTTTGACGGTGACGGCGTACCTCGGCGGCAACGCAGTATTCCAGCACGGTGTCGGGGTCGCTCTGACGCCCTGAAGCGCACTGGTTGGCGGCGCTCCAGCCACCATCCGACGGCGGGGTCCGGCGAGGGTGCCCGCCGCGGCAGCCGCGGCACGAGCCCAGTCCTCCTGCGGTGACTGTTAGTACGATGGCGTTCGCAGGAGCACTAGGTGTGACGGGCACGAGGTTTCCCTGGTTGCTACAATCTAGCTGAGAGGAGGAGCTATGCACTTCACGGAGTCCGAGATCGCCATGGCGGCTCGTCTGCGCGGTGCCGGACTTCAATGGGATCCGCAGCCAGGCCAATATATTTTCGATATCGATGGAGTAATGAAGGCTGGCTCACCGTTCCAGTCCAGCGTTTACCTGATCAGCAGTCCGAATCAGACGGCCATCGCGGCGGGCGGCCACGAGGCCTTGGCAAGCGGCTTCTCGTGGCTTCCGACCTGGGAAGACGCGCGAGCCTGGCTGATGAGCTACGGGGTCACTCCGAAACAACTGGCCGCGGCGCTCGAGAATGGAATGGAAGAAGGCCTCAGCGACCGTGAGTCGCTCTATACGCTGATCATCGAGCACCTCGAGAAGGACTCGCAGGAAGGCCCATAATGTCCGCGAAACGAGTCGGGGCCATCCGCCTCCTGATCATCCTCAGCCTTGTTCTGTTGCCCGCGTGCAACCAGACACCGACCGAGATCACAGCCTTGCCGCGAGCCGCCGGAGAGATCCAGAAGGTGCTGGTGGACTTAACCTCGTTGCAGCCCCTGGACCCAGCGGCCGAGGGTATCTACCACCTGTGGGCGCTACTCGAGCGCAGCGAGTCGCGAAGTCTCGGTGCATTCAACATAGGCGCAGGTGGTCAGATGGTCGACACCTCGGGGGCCCCGATCAGCGAGTTTCGCTCCGATGAGTTCGCGCTGCGCGAAACCCTGGGTATGCTGATCACGATCGAGTCCGAAGCCGAAATGCCGGAGAGCCCGAGCGGTATGCAGATCCTCTCCGGAACCTTCATCGAAGGCGTGGCGAGGCTGACGGTGCCGATCTCGTCGGCGATCACGAGTGGCAGCGGCAGCGTACGGATCTTCAGTCCGACGGATGGGCCGAACACCAACGAGACCTCCGGGTTCTGGATGGTCGATGCCAACGGCGATCCCTCGGTCTTCCTGCCCGACACTACCGCCGCACTCGTTTATGAGATCTTCGTCGACATCAGCGGCAGCTCGCTCAAAGTTGGCCGGTTCGACCGCACAGACCAAGCGGACGATCTCTGTCGGTTCTGCGTCGACGCTAGGCTGGCGCCGGAGCGTCCGGGGGATGACCTGCTGGTCAACGGGCCCGACGGCATCGTATTTCCTACGAGCCTTGCAGGGACACGCATCACCGTGAGTCTCGAGGGGCGAGGCAACGATTTTCTCAGTCGATCGCAGCTGATCGTTCTCGAGGGATTCGTTCCGAGCAGCGTGACGCCGGAGGCAATCGTGCCGCTGATCAATCGGAGCGACTCCTTCCCCTTCGGTACAGCCGTCCTCTTCTAGGAGCTCCGTTTGAACTTGCGCTCGCTTTTCGCCGCCTTGCTGTTGATCAGCGCGGCGCTTGCGCCAGGCGAGACAAGCGCCGCGCCGGTAGCCAGCCCGATCCCACCGCTGACGGACGAAGAGGACGCAAGCCGAGTCCCCGGGACCGTACTACCGTTCGATCTTCAGCAGACCACTCGACGCGACGGCCGACCGACTCGGGATCCGGTAGGCGGGTTCCAGATCAGCTTCCTCGGTGGAGTACAGATGCGGGGCTCGGCATCCGGACACGCCGGTCTCGCCTTCAGCCATTTCAAGCGTTCGACGGGTAACGTGGGCCTCGAACTGGAGGGCGGCGCCAGCCGCGGACCGAACGGTCAGGTAAGCCACGGGCTGTTCAGCTTGATCCTCCAATCCGGCGGCCGGTCCAGCAAGATGGCACCATATCTGGCGTTTGGCGGCGGCATCTACTACGCCAAGGAGAAGCTGCGGGATCGGGTAGCCGAGGAGCTTCCGACGTTCGGGATCGATCCGGTGGAAGAGACCGAGTCGGGCGCGTTGATCGCCTTCGGGCTCGGCATCCGCATCTTCATGTCGGAAAAGATCTCTTTCCGCATCGACTATCGGGAGATGCGGGCAATTACCGGGGGCAGCGGCGGCCTGTTTCACCGTTTTTACTCGCTGCGCCGAGTCGGCGGATTTCTATCGATCCACCTCTAGTGCTGCGGCCCACGCGAAAGAACGCCGGGCACCTGTCGGGCCAGCTCACCGGGTTCAGAGCGAGGGTCCCCTGTTTCCCCTTCCGTCCGACGTTGTCCCGGTTCCGCGAGCCAGCCCGACTGATGCCCGGCGACCTCACGGATCTCTAAGAGCAAGTACGATGCCAATCCGCGGTAAAGGCCACCCTTAGAGGCCGCCCCAGCATCGTCGAGCACCGGTAAGTCCCTTGCTGTCAGCCGCTTCGCAGCGGCGCACGAAGTCGCCGAAAAGTACGACACAACGACTGAAAGCCTAAGCGCCAGGCGACATGTCGCCGCCTTCGACGGTGGGTCGACGACGCGATATGGTCAGCGTCGATGTGCCGACGCCTCTTCCTCGGGCGCATCGATGCCGTGTCGGCGCAGCTTGTGGTACAGCGACGTGCGCGGGATTCCCAGCACGTCAGCAGCCCGGGTCTTGTTGCCCTTCACTGCCGCGAGCACGCGGCGGATGTGCGCCGACACAACGCTGTCGAGCCCGGCGTGAGCCAGATCCACTTCCGATAGCTCCTCACCCGACGCGATCGTCGGCGGTCCCGGGATGCTCAGCGCCGCGCGGATCGCTGGCGGCAGATCCTCGACGAGGATCTGTGGCGACTCCGACAGCACCGCCGCCCGACGGACGGCGTTACGTAACTCGCGCACGTTACCCGGCCAGTCATAGGCGCTCAGCGTCGCCATGGCATCGTCGCTGAAGCCGATCGGGCCGCGGCCGTTCTCTTCCACGAAGTCACGGCGAAAGTGCTCGGCGAGCAGCGGTATGTCCTCGCGGCGCTCGCGTAGCGCCGGCACGCGCAAGCCGAAGACATTGAATCGATAGTAGAGATCCTCGCGGAAGGCACCCTCGTCCACGAGCATGCGCAGATCCCGGTTGCTGGCCGCGATGAAGCGTACGTCGACACGGCGCGCGGCACGATCCTCGCCCACTTTCTGGATCTCGCCGTACTCGAGCGCCCGCAGAAGCATGACCTGCAGGCGCGGGCTCATGGCCTCTACCTCGTCGAGAAACAGCGTGCCACCATCGGCCAACTCCATCTTGCCGGCCTTGTCTCGGTGTGCCCCAGTAAAGGCACCTCGGACGTGCCCGAACAGCTCGGATGCGAGCAGTTCCTCGGCGAACGCGCCACAGTTTACGATCATCAACTCGCGATCACGGCGGGGCGAGAAATAGTGAACGCCATGCGCCAGAAGCTCCTTCCCGACGCCGCTCTCCCCGGTCACCAGTACCGGCTCCTTGGTGGGCGCGACGCGCTTGACGAGCGCCTCGATGCTGCGAATCTGCTTCGAGACTCCAACGATCTCGACGTTGTATCCGCGCCGGCGCGAGTAACGCGTCAGCCACAGGCGCCCGATGAGCATCGAGATGGCCTCGGCAAATTCCTCGAGCCGTTGCCGATGCTCGCGCGTGTAATGATCGCGTGCACGCGACTCCACCGACAGCACGCCAATCGCCTCGTCCTGCAGCCGAATCGGAACCACGAGATCGGCCTCGACATCCTTGAAGGCCGGGAAGTAGTACGGATCTTGGCTGACGTCGTTGCACATGTAGGTCTGGTTGTTGTGGTAGACCCACGTGATGATGCCGGGCGACTTGGTGTCGAGCTCGAGTAGGTTCGGAAGATCGGCGAGCAGCTCTCCTTCTTCGCGGTGGGCCACCAGCCGGACATCGCCGTCCTCGTTCTCCATGACGAAGATCGAGCCGTAATCGCTTTCGGTCAGCGTCTTGGCGACTTCGACGAAATCCGCAAGGACAGGCTCGAGCACCTGATCGCTGGGGTACGCCTCGAGGCATACCTTCTGCAGGATGTCGCGCGACAGCATTTCGATGGTCGACATGCGGTCATTCTAACTCGACTGCGCGGACCGTCTCAGCGCGTCAGGACCTCTGGATCCACAAACGATAGCTGCTCTAACTCCGGTGACCATCTCAACCCCCAGGAATTCGCGAAGTCCGCACCCAACACTGCCTGTGGCGTTACTGATCGGGAGCCTGAGCGCCCGTCAAGCTGGGACTCGAGACGATATGCGTAGTCCGCACTAAAGCCGCCGAGCCGGGTGGCGAGCACAATGGTCTCCTGCGCCAGGAGGTCCCTCGGCGCTTCGTCGTGGACGATCGCCTGCGACAGCCCCCTGTGGCTAATTCGCGACGGCCCCCACAGGTCGATGCCGGCCGTCACCGACACCGTAGAAAGACGAGGTAACAACAGCAGCTGCGCCTCCAGCCCATCGACGAGGACGCGGGCGTTGATCCAGTGCGTCGGGAACACCTCGGGGTCGAGGAGCTGCGGCAGACCTGTGGCAGCCGACCGACCAGGGCGCGGCGGCCTGACGACTAACCGAGCGTCTCTGAGCGATAGCTCCCAACCGAGCGTCGACAACACATCGAAGCCCAGTTCCCCGTCGACGTCCTGCACCGGCTGCAGCCTGAACGGCACCGCGGGCGACGCGACCCCACCGAGCGCCAGCGGCGCCACAGCATGGCCACCGTCTTCCGGGTCACCGTAGACCACTAGACCGACGCCACCGACTAACTTGGACGACAACGTCGATCGCGGCGACCGAAGCGATAGCCTCAGGCGTACCGTCGTGCCACCTATGCGAGCAACGACGATCGGCGCACCTTCCGAGTCTCGTTCCAACGGGAGCGTCGCGGCCGAGCCGCGCCATGAGATTGCTGGCCCATTGGAGCGTGACGGCACTGTGGACGCAGCCGCTGACGCGCTCGCCAGGCGAGCGCTAGCCTCGGCATCCGCCGATGCTTCAGCTGCGGCGCTCAAGTGGTGCCCGGCGGTGAGCGAATCCCCCTGTCGCCACGCCAGAGCGGCCAGCAGCCGTAGCGCGCGGGCTCGCGTCAGCTCGGCCATCACGGACTGCTCGGCCAACGACCTCGCCTCATCGAGTCGCCCGAGGGCAGCGGCGGCGCGCGCCAGGCCAAGGGTTCCCTCGGATGTTCCCGATTCCGCCGCACGACGATGGAAGCTCTCTGCCTCCAGCAGCTCGCCTGAGCGCCACAGCGCACGGCCAAGCCAATCCCAGGACTCGGGCCCCGGAGCCCGGCGCTCATACGCCGCCGCCACACTCAGCGCAATGGTGATCTCGCCAGCATCCAGGAGAGCATCAATCTCAGATTGGACTAGGTCCACTGGCCTGCTGACCCCCTGACCGAATCCGCCGCAGCCCCACGCCCCGATCACCAGCACCACCGATCCGAACGACCTCGTTGGCAGCGCCAGGGCGCGCAAAAGCCAGCTCAGCCCACTTCTGTCGCCTCGGCATCCGATGCTATGATCTCTGCTGAAGGGGAGGCATATGAAGATCGACAATTATCTGTCTCGCTGGCATGAGTTTCGCGAATGGTCAGCGACGAACCGGCCCGAGATCGTAGCTTCGGTAGAGAATCTCGGCACTGAGCTTCGTGGCGCGATCACTCAATACCGTCAAGCTACCGACCCCGACCAGCGCCAGATCCGCATGGACTTGATCAAACAACACTACGATCGCGTGGTCCAGTGGCACATGGAAGAGATCCTGTCCAAGCTCGATCGCGAGCCTTAGGCAGGCCGTTCCGAGCCCGCCTTGGAAACACACTCACGAGATCACCTGGCCTGCTAGGTAGGCGTGCGCCGTGACCTGGCAGCGAGCCTCGCCCAACGATTGCACCTGGCACTCAGCGCGCCTGTAGAGGCCGATGGCGACCTCCTCGAACTCGTCGAGCCGCTCGATCTCATCTGCCGCGATCTCGAGGAATAGCAGCCCGACAACCTGTTGGCCCACCGCCGGGTGCGCCTGGTAGTAGCCCGTCGCGGGGTTGATCTCACGCCGGTGGTTCTGAAGAAGAGCTGGGACGCAGATCGGCATGCGACCTAGCAGGCCAACGATTGTCTCCGCCCGACAGAGCTCGCCGTAGACGAACAGATTCAATCGTCGGTTTCCGCCGCGGCCTGAAGTCGGTGCGCCAGCGTCTTGATTTCCCGCCGCTGCGGAAAGCTGAGATGCTGGCCGAGATCGGATTCGATGCGGAGCATCAGCCGCGCCGCGGCGGTAGCCGTGGCTGCCAGCTCAACCGAATGCCCGGCTCCGTTAGCCGCGGCCTCCGGGGTTTCACTGCCACTAGCCCTTGGCTGTGCCTCGACCCAGCGCTCGAGCTCATCGCGATCGAATCGCACGTTGAAGCCGAGTTTGCGATGCGGCACTTTACCGGTTCGGACCCACTCGTACAGTGTCTTGGGCCGGATACTCAGAAAGTCGGCCGCCTGATCGACGCGCCATAGAGTCATTCATGCTCCCACCCGGTGCCGGTTGCCCCAGCCAGCACAACCACGCTATCGCCGTATCCAGCGCTTGGCAACCGGCTCGCCGGACCATTTGCGCCCTTTCGGCCGCCTGCCTATACTTATCGGCCTACTCCTTCTCTCTCGTTTCTACAGCCCTCCGAACAATGGACTCCGCGCCTACCCAGCGCCCGCGCAAATTGCGACCGACCGACGTGCTCAAGCACGAGCACCGACAGATCGAGGAACGCCTGCAGGTGCTCTCGTCGGCCCTGAAATCGCTCGGTAATCAGGGGCGGGATGCCGAGATCCTCGACCGCATCGAGGAGGTGGCGCAGTACATCGATCGTGAGATGGCAGCGCATCACCGAAAGGAAGAGGAAGGACTTTTCCCGTTGTTGGCGCGCTACCTGGACGAGGATCTTCACCTGGACGGCCGCATTGCCGACCACCAGGACCTGAAGATCATGAGCGGCAAGTTCAAGCAGACGCTCGAGGACTGCCGCAGCACCGACGATCATTTCGCCGCCCAGATGCTGAGGGGCTACGGCCTCTACATCGTCCATCTCGTGCTCGAGCATCTACTCAAAGAGGACGAGATCCTCTTTCTGGTTGCCGACCGCTATCTCAGCGACGAGGAAGAGACGGAGATCTTGCGGCGGTTCAGCGAGATCGACGCGACCGCCTCCTGATCGAGACCGCCTCCGATCCCCTTTCCCCGCCCGTAGCCGGCCCCGTACATTGTAGTCGGTCGTCTTGTCAGGTACCATACCCCCCTATGGTATCACGATCTCCATATCAACCACATCGAGACACATGATGAGCAGCCCGAGCCGAGGAGCTCCGCATCACGATGAGATCCGCCGACTGCGCCGCATCGAAGGACAGGTTCGGGGTCTCCAGCGAATGATCGAGGAGGATCGATACTGCATCGACATCCTCACCCAGATGCGCTCCGCGCAGCGTGCCCTGCAGCGGGTCAACGACTCGATTCTCGAACGTCATTTGCTCCACTGCGTGGTGCAGGCGGCAGAGAGCGGCAGCCCGCAGGTGCGCGACGAGCGCGTCCGCGAGGTGATGCAGGTGCTGGAGCGCGGGCGGTGAGCGTGAGCCCGGCAGCCACCGTTCGTACCTTGCCGGTACGCGGCATGCACTGCGCCTCGTGCGCCGGCAATGTCGCCCGGGCACTGCAGGCTCTCGAGGGCGTCAACGACGCGACCGTCAACCTCGCCACCGAGAAGGTACGGGTGGAATTCGACGCCGCCGGCGTGGGACTGCCAGCCTTGGCTGAGGCAGTGTCATTGGCCGGCTTCGAGCTCGTTACGGACCCCCCGGACGCGGCGCCCTCCTCGACCGCAACGAGCGGTCGTGCGGCGCTGCGCGAAGCCCAGGGCCGCGTCTTCTTCGCGTGGTTGTTTACCTTGCCGATCATGCTGATCATGGTGGGCAGCTGGGCGTTCGGCAGCCCGTGGCCCGACCCGCTGTTGCACCAGCTGTTGATGTTGCTGCTGGCGTTCCCGGTACTGTTCGTCGTCGGCAACGAGACGCTGTCTAGCGCCGCGGCGGCAATCCGTCGCCGCACTCCCAACATGGACGTGCTCATCGCGCTCGGCACGTTGGCGGCCTACGCTACCGGGCTGCTGGCCCTGCTGACACCGATCGCCAGCTTCTCGGGCATCGCCGCGATGATCATGGCCTTTCACCTGACCGGCCGGTACATCGAAACAAAGGCCAGGGGCCGTGCCTCAGACGCCATCCGTCGATTGGTAGAGCTCGGTGCCAAGAGCGCGCGAATCGAGGTCGACGGAGAGGAGCGTGAAGTGCGAATCGAGGACGTCGGGGGCGGCGACGTCATGGTGGTCAGGCCCGGCGAGCGCGTGCCTACTGACGGGGTCGTCGTCGCAGGAAACAGCGCCATCGACGAGTCCATGGCGACCGGAGAACCGCTGCCGGTCGCCAAGCAGCCCGGCGACGAGGTGATCGGCGCGACGCTAAACCAGCGGGGCCGCTTGCGGGTACGGGCCACGCGAATCGGCAGCGATACGTTTCTGGCGCAGGTGATCGAGCTGGTCGAGCAATGTCAATCGACACGAGTGCCGATTCAGCTGCTCGCCGACCGCGTGACTGCCGTGTTCGTGCCAACATCGCTGCTCATCGCGTCGCTCACGTTCATCGGCTGGCTGGTAGCGCCAGATACGCTCGGCGCAGTGGCGCGCGCCGCAGCTACCGTGCTCCCCTGGGTAAACCCGGGTCTGGGCACCGTCTCACTGGCCGTGTTTGCCGCCGTCGCCGTGCTCGTCATCGCCTGCCCTTGCGCTCTCGGCCTCGCCACCCCAACGGCACTGATGGTGGGGACCGGACGCGCCGCGGAGAGCGGCATCCTTTTCCGCTCCGGAGCCGCACTGCAAGCCCTGGTGGACGCCGACGTCATTGCCTTCGACAAGACCGGCACGCTGACAGCAGGCAACACCCAGCTGACTGGCATGACGGTGGCGCCCGGCTACGACGAGAACGATGTCCTGAGACTGGCCGCCGTGGCGGAGGACGCCTCGGAACACCCGCTGGCGGCGGCGGTGGTCGACGCTGCAGAGGCTCGGGGGCTCGACCGCCCGACCGCCGACGAGTTCGAGGCCGTGGTCGGACGCGGCGTGGTGGCTCGCGCCCTCGACCGAGAGATCGTCGTCGGCAGTCCAGCAATGATGGGTGAGCGCGGCATCGCCCTCGGCGCACTCGAGGCGGAGGCAGCACGGGTGGAGAACGCCGCCGAGACCGCCATCGTCGTGGCCATCGACGGGAAGCTGGCTGGATTGCTGGCGATCAGTGACCCGCTCAAGGACGACGCCGCGGCGTCGGTTGCGCAGTTGCGCCAGCTCGGCCTCGAGCCGTTGATGCTCACGGGCGACAACGAGCGCACCGCCGGGGCGATCGCGGCACGAGTGGGTATTCCCGAGGTGGAAGCCGGCCTGCTGCCCGGCACCAAGTTGGAACGGATTCGCCGCCACCAGGAGGCCGGAAGGAAGGTCGTCATGGTGGGCGACGGCATCAACGATGCCCCCGCTCTCACCCAGGCTGACGTCGGCGTCGCTATCGGCACCGGTACCGATATCGCCATCGAGGCCGCCGATGTCACGGTAGTGTGCGGCGATCTCGATTCTGTCGTTCGTGCGGTGCGGATCGCCCGTCGGACGTTCACGATCATCCGTCAGAATCTGTTCTGGGCCTTCTTCTACAACGTCGTTGCCGTCCCCATCGCCATGCTTGGATTGCTTCATCCGGTCATCGCCGAGATGGCGATGGCGCTGTCGTCGTTGACGGTCGTTGGCAACGCGCTACGCCTGCGGCGGCAGAGCTTCTGATCGCCGCCGTCGCCGCTCCGCGGACTCGTCCCGTCGCGCTCGCCACAGGCGTACCACTATTTGTGGGGCGCAGTACTACGCGTCGAATAACATCGCCTCGACGGTGAGCCCCGGTCCCAGTCCGATCGCCACGCCGGGACCCGTGAAGCCCTGCTCGCGCGCCGCGGCAAGGATGAAGCCGATCGTGGCGGAGGACATGTTGCCGTAGCGCTCGAGGGCCTTCCGCGACAGGGCGAGCGACCCGGCGTCCAGATCCAGTGCGTCGGCGAACGCGTCGAGAATACGCGGGCCGCCCGGATGTATGGCCCAGGTTCCCACCTCGTCCGGACGAAGACCCTGCGCCGCAAGCCAGCGGAGCACCCACTGGGCAGCGTCATCTCGGATCAACGTGGGCAATGTCGACGACAACGTCATCTCGAAGCCATGGTCGCCGATCCGCCAGGTCATGGCGTCGGCGCTGTCGAGCAGCAGCGTCGACCCCTGATTCAGAACACGCATTGCCGGCTCCGAACCTCCGATCACTAGAGCGGCAGCACCATCGGCAAACAGGGCGTTGGCGACCAGCTTCTCGGAATCCCAGAGATAACTGTAATGCAGGCTGCACAGCTCGACGGCGCACACCAGAATGCGGGCCTCCGGGTTACTGAGCACGATCGGACGCGCCAGCGCCAGCGCGTTGAACAAGCCGTGGCAACCCATGAACCCGAGGTGGGCCCGTGTGACTTCGGGTTGAAGCCCGAGCTTCGAGACCAGGCCGGCGTCGATCCCCGGAGCAAAGAACCCGGTGCACGACACCGTTAACAGATGACTGATCTCGCCCGGCGACACACCGCTCGCAGCAAGCGCCCTCCGTGAAGCGGTGTGGGCCAGGCCGACGGCGTGCTGCTCGTAGGACTCCATCCGAGCGCCGGTCGAGGGGCCGCGGTCGGTGTCGCTCTGGCGCGGCGGATAGAAGCTCTGCCAAGGCATCGCCGTTGATTCAAGCAAGACGCTATGTCGACGCTCGACACCTGCTCGGCGAAAGAGCACCCGCAACATGCGGGCCTGTCGTGCGTCGCGGCACACCAGTTCGGCGCTCAGCGCCGCTGCATCATCCTGGGCGATCGCCAGCCGCGGCACCGCCGTCCCGAACCCACAGATATTCACGGCGCCACCGCTGGGGCATGCGCCCGCGACATGACGAGTCGAGCCAGCTGTGGCCGTGCACGTAGTGTCCGGAGCGTCAGTGCTCCGATCCTCGGCCAATCCGCTAGCAGGCCAACGGCGCGACTACGCCGCTGATGCCGTCGGATCCAGCGTCGCTGCTGGCGGCCCCAGTTCCTGGCGTGCCGCCGACTCCATCGAGCCGCCAGATCGGCCGCTGCATCGCCGGCGCGACTACCTGCCTCGAGCGCCCAACCAATCCCTTCCCCGGTAAAAGGCTCCCAGAATCCCGCTGCGTCGCCGGCGCGGATAACCCGCCGCCGGGTCGCACGCTGTGGTCGAAACCGCAGTCCCGGGGTGCCGCGCCACGCCAGTCCGTCCGGCAATCGGGGCATTCCAGCACCGTGAAACAACTGGTTCGCTACGGCATCGAGGTCGGCCCCGGCCAGCCGCCCACCGCGTAAGGAGGCGGCCACGTTGACGGTGCCGTCGGCGAGGCGAACCGCCCCGGCATAACCCGCGCCACCAACGGCAATATAGACGATGCCAGGCTCAAAGCTAGCGGTGTCGACCGCGAACGTCGCGCCGACCCCGACGTGTCGTGGTTTTCGCATCGGTACGCCGCCAAGAGTGGCGCCCGCAAGCCCGTCCGCCGCGATCACCAGGCGTCCCCGTACCTGGCCCGAGGCCTCCGGCGACCGCAACTCGACGCGCCTCCAATGCACTGCGTCCTCACCCAGACGCGCTGAAACAGGGTGCAGCACAACGGCTCCCGCCGCCGCGGCACGCTGTGCGAGGCTCGCATCGAGCCAGGCACGCGATACGGCGACCTCGTCGGCGAGCTCGAGCTCGGCTTGCTGTCCCCAACCACCGATGCTGGCTGTCCGAAGCGGCACCCCAGCGGCGTCGACACGGACCCCGAGACGTCGCAGTTGCACCAGCGACCCAGGCGACAAACAGCAACCGCATACCTTGTATCGGGGCAGCTTCGACCGTTCGACGAGCAACACACTCAGACCGTTGCCCCGTGCAGCGATCGCCGCGGCGCACCCGGCTGGCCCTGCGCCGATGACCACTACGTCCCAGAGCTCGTTCGGTTCGGGCAGCGGCGCGGTCGCCAGGGTCAAGTCCGAGATCGGCGCTGCAATCATCATCGCGGCGCGGCCAGCAAGAGGTATCGGCGCGGCCAGTGCCGGCGGATTCGCACGCGCCGCAAGCCCGCGGAGCGTGCCCGCGCAACAACCTCGGCGGGTTTGAACGCGGCGCGCACCGAGCGTGGCCCGTCGGTGTGCACGATGCTCGACCGGCTGAGAACGCGTGTTCCAGCCAGCGCCAGAAGGTACCCCGCCGGACCGCGGACGAGATCGTCGACCACCACGAGTCGGCCAGCCGCACGCCCCATGCGGTCGAGCAAGCGAACCGCGTCAGCGTCGTCAAGATGGTGGATCAGTAGGTTGCTCATGACAACATCGTAGTTGCTCGGCAACTCGTCGATCAGGACATCCCGGACGCGGAAACACGCCGGAACACATAACCGCTCGGCGGCTCGTGTCGCTTGGTCAATAGCCACCGGACTCGAATCCCAGCCTTCGATGCGAAGCCGAACGCCGGCCGACAGGGCACGCTGGTGCAGCCCCAGCACCACATCGCCAGAGGCGCAGCCCAGATCGAGCACGCTGAGCGCCTTCGAGCCATCAAGCACCTGAGACACCGAGCGCCAGATCGTCGATGGCACACGCGAGAGTCGATTCAGGCGCGCCAGCCCAGCAAGGGCCAGTTGATGGGAGCTCGGGTCGAGGTCCGGCTGATCCATGACCTCAGGCACCACGACGCGATTGCGAAGTCCGAGCACCCCATGACTCTACAGCGCGCCAGTATCGAGTGCCGAAGGAGGGAAGCTATCGCCTCGCAGACTAGTGCTCCTGCAAACGCCACTGTACTCATGAGCAGGAGCGCTAGTGCAGGCGAACGCCCTCGACACGCTGCCGATACCTGTAGAGCACACGGCGCACGTAGTTCTGCGTTTCGGCATACGGCGGTATTCCACCGTAACGGCGCACTGCGCCCTCGCCGGCGTTGTAAGCGGCAAGCGAGCGCTCGAGATCACCGTCGTACTTCTGCAACAGCCCGCGGAGGTGGCGAACACCGGCATCGAGGTTCTGCCACGGGTTGAACGGCGCCTCGACGCCATACTGGCGCGCTACGCCCGGCATGAGCTGCATGAGCCCCATGGCGCCCTTGTGGGACACCGCTCGCGCGTTGAACCCCGACTCCATCTCGACCAGCGACTCGACGAGCCGATGGTCCACGCCACCGCGCTCGGCGACGTCATGGGCCAGGGAGATGAGCTCGGCAACGGCGAGAGTGAGACGCAGGCGACCCGGCGGCCGAAAGGTAGCGACCCGACGGGGTTGGGGGCAGCGCGCGTCGGTGGCGCTGTCGGTAATCACCAGCACGCCATCTTGGGTGGTATAGACGCAGGGCTCCGACATGCCTTGAGCCAGCGCAGCCGCCGGGGCCAGACAGACGGTAAGCACCGTCAGACAGGCAAGCCTGGCGCCGCGACTAGCGACGCGGCGCGCCACCATTCAGGCGACCTTCGAGCCAAACGAGATGCTGAGTGAGATACCGGGAGACGTCCGGATGGTCGGCGCCACCGGTCTTGAGGAATCGATAGTAGTGATCAACGGCGCGTTCGACGTTGTCGATTTCCTCGTAGACCAAGCCCAGGTTGTAGTTGGCCAACGGATCGTCGGGATTCAGTGCGAGCACCTGCATAAAGGCGCGCTCCGCATCCTCGTAGCGTCCCCATCGAGTGAAGATCAGGCCCTTGTTCGTGTAGGCGTCGAGGCGCTCCGGATCTAGCGACAGAGTGCGGTTGAACTCGATTAGCGCGCCGTCATAATTGCCCATGCCGTACAACACCGCGCCCAGGTTATTGTGTACCGAGGCGTTGTTGGGCTCGACCGAGACGGCCTGTCGTAGGTGGCGCTCAGCCGGCGCCAGGCGTCCCTGTTTTTCGTACAGAACCCCTAGGTTGGCGTTAACTTTGGCGTTGTGCGGATCGTGTCGCAGAGCTCGCTTATAGGACTCTTCGGCTTGCCCGAAGTCACCCTGTTTCTGGGCGCGCACGCCGGCCGCAAACGCGTCACGGACTCCCGGGTCGAGTAGCGTCGTGCTCGAGGAGGGTACGCGGCGCCCGCGATCAGCCGCCACGCCTTCGCCCGACCTCATGTTGCGATCGGGCGCCGGACGCCTGTCGCTCGGAGGAGCCGGGCGGTCGGAAGTCAGGTCGATGCCGCCAACGCCGCCCCGAGAAGGTGCGGCCCGGTTTCCCACCTCGAGGATGAAACCGGAATCGGGTTGGCTGGCACTGGCCCTCGCCGGCACCGGAAAATCGGCAGCCTCGGGCAGGTTGGCCGAAAGGTCGCTCATTTCACCATTGGCTGCCGCCGCTGGTAGCGGCGCGGCGCCCGACGTCAGCGCCGCCGCGCCGAGGTCGCTACCGGTCGGCATGAAGGCGCCACCCTGAGCAGGGCTCGACGGTGAGAAACGCACGGAATCACGCGGGTCGGCAGTAAGATCGGTCAGCAGCGCGCGACCATCGTTGGCTCGCGGACCTGGAAAACTGGGCTGCATCCACCAAAGCGCCACCGCCACGACGGCGATGCCAGCAGCGGTCAATGCTCCGATCCAGACCGCCGGTCCAGGCTGGCGACGCACCTTCACCCGCGGGGCCTCGGGAGCGCTCAGCCGGCGCAGCAACGCATTCGACCCATGCATCGGGCCGGGGAGCGGGCCCGCATCCGGCACCACTGGTGCGGCGCCGCGACGCCGGTTCTCATCCTGCACGCGCTTCAAGGCATCGAGAATGACACTCATTCGTTTCCTAGCTCCCGGTGGCGTCGGCGACAGCGACCGCCTCGGCGTGGGCGAGCCCCGATTTCTTCAGCTCCGAGGCCGTCTCCCGCGCTGATGCCTGATCATCGAATTCACCTACGGTGAGTCGGTACATCGTGCCCATACCCGGGACGTCGGCTCCGATCAGGTAGCTGACGTAACCGGCTTCGTTCAGACGCCCGCGCAGCTCGACGAGGTAGTCATCGTCGGGCTGCCGAAACGAGCTCAGATAAACAGTGAAGGGCTTCAGCGGCATCGCCAGATCGACGACCGCGTTGCCGCTCCCGAAGGTCACGTCGCCGGGCGCAGCGCTTAGACTGCCCTCAGCACGCGGCGTCGTCGGATCGACAAGCGCTGTAGTCTGGTTGGCGTTCCAGGCCGCATATCCTCCAGCGCTGATGGCGGCGGCCAGCACGATTCCGGCGAGCGCCTGTACCGGCTTCACCGACCGCGCTGGTGCCCGCGACATCGACATCATGTGCATCGGCTCCGGCCGCGAGATCGGTGCCGCTCCAGTCTCGGTCAAGTCGAGGGTGGCGGCAGCACGATTGATGATGCCGGCATCGATCAGTCGGGTCTGCTGCGCGTATCCGGCAAGCAAAGCGCGGTCGCCCAGCAGGTTGACCAACCGTGGCACACCTTCGCTGTAACGATGCAGCGCGTCCAGGGCAGCGTCGTCGAATACCACGTCGCCGTCGCTCCCGGCGATGCGCAGCCGATGGTCGACATAGCGGCCGATCTCGTCGCGCCCGAACGCCTGTAGCGTATAGCGTACGGAGACGCGTTGTGCCAGCTGGCTGAGCTCCGGAGAGGCGAGCAGTCGGCGCAGGCCGAGCTGTCCGGCGAGGACGATCTGCAGCAGCTTTTGCTTCGAGGTCTCGAGGTTCGACAGCAGACGGATCTGCTCCATGACCGGCAGCGGCAGGTTCTGCGCCTCGTCCACCACAAGAACCGCGGCCCGACCCTGCATGCTGAGACCAATGAGGTAGTCGTTGAGCCGATCGACGAGCTCCTGCTTGCTCGCTTCCCGACCCTGCTCACCCTCGAACTCGGCGCGCGTAGCGACGCCGAAGTCCTGCAGGATGATGCGCAGCAAGTCTTGCTCGGACAGGTACGGGTTCAGGACGATCGCCGTAACGATGTCGTCGCCGCACCCTTCGAGGACGGTGCGCAGCAGCGTCGTCTTGCCGGTGCCAGCGGCCCCGACGAAGCACATGAAGCCCTCGCGCTCACGCACGCCGTAGCGCAGCAGATCGCGTGCTTCAGCATGGCAACCCGAGGCGAAGAAGTACTTCGGATCGGGCGTCAGGCTGAAGGGCTTCTCGATGAGCCCGTGAAAGTCTAGATACATTGCTGGCCTCCGAAATCTATTACTGGACGCGGCGCGCGCCCGGGCGTGAGCGGCGGCGCATCTCGAGGCGCTGCAGCTGGTCACGCATGAGCTCGCGTACGCGGTCGCCGTTGAGCACCGTCGGGGTGATCATCACGACGAGGTCTGACTTGCGGGTGCTGCGATCCTTGCGCTTGAACAGTGAGCCCAGGATCGGGATGTCCCCCAGTATCGGGGTCTTGGACGCACTTTCGCGCGAGACGTCCTCGAGGAGGCCGCCAATGAAGATGGTTTCGCCCTCACGAACACGGATGACGTTGTCGGTCACCCGCACGTCCATGATTGGGAAGCGATCGCCGTTCGGCGAGATCGCCTCGCCAGCCAGGCTGCTGATCGCCGGCTGGATGCTCATCGTCACCCAACCATCGGCCGATATCTGCGGCGTAACCGAAAGGATGACGCCGTTGGTGACGGTTCCGGCGTTGGTCACCGTCTGAGCCAGCCCGCCCTGGTTGTTGAAGATGGTCTGCGTGTTAAAGAACACCTCCTGCGTGCCGACGCTCAGCAACGCGACCTGGTTGTTCATCGTCACGACGGACGGCGACGACAACACGTCGACATCGCCCTGGTTGGACATCGCGCCGAGGACAGCATTGAAGTTCTGGCGCTGGATACCAGCTTGGAAGATATTCAGGCCGCTGGCGCCAACCGTCTGGGCAGCGGTCATGCCGAGATCGCTGAACACGGCGCTCCAATCGACGCCGGCAGCAAACTCGTTGTGCATCAGCACCTCGACGATCTTCGCCTCGATCATCACCTGCCGCTGAGCGATCTCCTCGACCGACGCCAGGTATGCACCGATCTCGTCGAGCACGTCCGGGTAGTGACGCACCATGACCGTGCCGGCGCTGCGATTCACGTGCAACGCGGGGCCATCGCCGGCGGCGAAGCCACCGCCGCCGCCAAAGCCGCCGAGTCCACCGCGCAGCCGCTGGCTGTTGGGATTAAGCGGATCGTATCCGCCGCCGCCGAAATCGCCGCCGTATCCGGAGCCCATGAGAAAAAGAGCTCCCTCGGTAATATCGTCCCAGATAAAGCTCGGATCGCTCGACTGCACCGACGCGGATCCGCCGCCATTCCCACCGGCGTTGCGACCGCCGCCACCAGCGCCAACACCAGCGGCGGCGCCGCCGCCGTTGCCACCACCGAGGCCTCCCCAGCCGCCCTGACTGCCGGTGCTCACGCCGATCGTACGCGAGCCGTTGCGGTCGGTCTGCACGATGTCGAGGAAGAAGAAGCGCGTCTCCATCCGCCGCGGGCGGATCTTCAGCACGAGGTTCTCGACCCGATACTCAAGGCCAATCGGGGTCAGCAAGCTATCCAGCAGAACCGGCAGCGTCACGCCGACGATGTCCTGCGTCACCGCGCCGGACACGTCGGGCTCGATGACGATCGACAGATCAGACTCGCGCGCGATCGCCAGCAGCACGGAGCGCACGTCCGTCTCGCGCACCCGCAGGCTATAGGAGCGACCAGGATCGTAGCCGGTATCATCGAGCGATTCCTCGATCGAAGTTGCCGGTGCTGCGGTCATGCTCGCCTGCGGGCTCAAGCCGTCTCCAGACTGCTCCCAGCGAGGCGGCGAAGGGGCGGGGGCTGATGTTGCGGATGCCGTCGGGCTCGACTGCGCGTTGCTGTCGCCCCGCGACGCGCAACCCGGAATCACGCCGACTGCAAGTAGCAATGCAGCCGCCATCTTCCAGCGCGGCGTTCGTACACTTCGGTTCATCACCCCAGACCTCCTCGATCCAGCTATCAGCGGGCTCATCAGTACCTCCCGACGGTGCCGCTGCGCGAGCTCAGACCGATCGCGGCGTCAGCCATTCTCAAGACATGCCGTTGTCCTCCACATGCAAAGACCACGGTCTCATCGGTTATGTCGACTACCTGCATGCCGGCGAAGTTGTCGCCGACCGTAACGATCTCGTTGTTGATCACCGCGACGTGGCGGCCGGTGCTATCGGTGACGATCGCCGACAGGTACAGCCCTCCGTCCATGGCGACACCGGCATCGGCGCAGACCGGGGCAAAGTTGTCGAGAGCCCAGATCTCGCGCGGCGTGAAGAACGGATTGCGACCCCAGTCTGAGCCGATCGTCAGATCGGCGACGCTAAGCCCGCTGCGCTGCTGCGTCGGCTGGACCTGCGATCCCGGCGCGCTGGGCACCGGCCGCTGCCCAGGCGTAGCACCCGGCTGCTGGACGCCCGGGGGGCTCAAGTTGGGGGCCTGCGGCAGCTGGCTGGTCCCAGAATCGCCCCCGAAGTTTCCCACCACGCCAGTGAAATAGAGCGCGTTGTACAGCAGTACAGCGACGAAGACGATGATCAGCACCGTCAGAACGTTTCGGCTACCCATTGCCGCCTCCCTGAGCTCCAACGGATCCGCCGGAACGACCCGGAGCCCCGTCTCCAGACGAGACACCCGCGCCGCTGGGGCGGAAGTAAACAAGCAGACGTAGATCCGTGACCACTTCCGGGAAGGCGCGCTGCATCTCCAGGCCCGCTACCTCGGCAACCCAGCCGAGACGTCCGACCTGGGCCACGAAGCGGCTGGTGGCGACAAAATCGCCGAACACGCGGCAGTTGAGCGGCACGTAGCTAGCGCCCGGCACGGCTCCGATCACTCGAGCCGAGTCCGACGGCGTACCGCCAACGCCCGCAACCAACGTGGCGGTCTCACTCGTGATGAACAGCTCCACACCTTCGGCCTCTCCCAGCCTGACGAGCGATTCGATCAGCAGGGTAAGCTCCGATTCCGGGCCGAGGCGGCTCAGCAACTCGTCGTTCGAGCTCTGCCAGGCGGCACGCTCGGCTGGAGCCGCCTGCGGAATGCTCTCGATCTCACGCTCCATCTGATCGAGCTGTGATTCGGCGGCCTCGATGTCGCTGGCAGCCGCTGACTCCCGCGCCCGCATCGGCTGTACGAACCACAGCCATAGCAACAGCGCCACGAACAGGACCGCCGTGCCGAGAATGGCAGCGCGAACCTGGGGTTGCAGATCCGACCAACTCATTGCCCGCCTCCGGCGATCGACTTGAGCTGAACCGCGACCTTGAAACCGACCGACGTTGCCGTCGGTCCGAAGGCCGGCAGTTCATCCAGCGTGGTACGTAGAGGTTGTTGATTCCCGAGACCGACACTCGCTACCCTGCCGCGGGCAAACCGTTGATCGTACAGCCAGAGGCTGCTATCGCGATCGTCGCGGGTCACCGCGGGTCGCCCGTTGCTGAACGATCTGTCGTTGAACAACCGTGGCCGAATTGGATTGGGCGAGCGTCCGCGTTGGAGGCTGCGGTTGAATGACGCTCCCCCGGAAGCGAAGCGGCCACCCAAAGTGCCCAGCTCGCGGGCCTGCTGCAACACTGCCGGACCGCTGCGTGCGCCCTCCGACCCAACTACCAGCGGCTCGATCAAATGCACGTCGTGGACGATCGGATCGCTCACCATGGCACTGTAGAATCGGTTGAAGACAGCCTGCGATCCCGAGCGCGAGTCACCCAACACCAGGCCCTCGACGACCGCGTCCCAGTAGCGCTCGCCGCGTGCGCCAGCCACCGGATGCCATGACACGTTCTGGATGACGAGCTCTTCCGGGGCGCGCTGGCTGATACGTTGCAGAACAACACCCATCAGCGTCGTCTCGAGCGAGCGTTGCTCCAGCAGGGCTCGCCTTGCCGCGTGGCTCGACCGCTCCTGCGCCGTAGCGCGGACCTGCCGTAGCTCCAGCTGTCGTTGCGAGACCTGCTCCTGCACCTGCGCCATGCGATTGCTGTTGACTGCAGAGTTCAGCAGCGCGAGCAACCCCCAGCCCACCAGGAGGAGCAACAGGGCGGCGGCGGCCACGCGGCCGACCGACATCGCCCGACGGGTACGATCCTCGTTGACCTGCTCGGGGGACACCAGGTTGCCGCTGTCGCTCCTGA
>Ga0315339_1000339_pt1 | contig 64692 bp, 59 predicted proteins | sample ASW17metaG_FD_204514 | JGI IMG/M metagenome (GOLD analysis project Ga0315339, IMG submission 204514) | Ammonia-oxidizing marine archaeal communities from Pacific Ocean, United States - ASW #17 | ecosystem: Environmental > Aquatic > Marine > Oceanic | place: USA: California | collected 2016-12-05 | reverse complement strand
ACCGACCAACTCTTCCCAGTTTCCGCTGCTGCGGTCCCCCGAATACTAGGTAAAGACACACCGCTATGGCAAACGAGAAGGTCGAAGAGATCCAGACCCTAATTGACAAAGGTAAGAAGCGCGGCTACCTGACCTTTGCCGAGGTCGATGAGCTTCTTCCCGAGGGGGCGGATCCCGAGCTCAACCGTCGTCATCTCACGTCGATGTTCGAGAGCATGGAGATCGACGTCGTCGAGGAAAGTCCTGAAGACGCCGACGCCGACTTCGAGGAAGACGAGGAGGAAGACGAGAAGGAGGGTTACGAGCCCGGGGCCGGTGATCTCGACGATCCGATCAAGATCTACTTCCGGGAGATGGGCGAGAAAGCCCTGCTCGACCGAGAGGGTGAGATTCGGCTGGCGCGTGCCATCGAAGAGGGGCTAGAGAGCCGGGTGGCCGCGGTTCTCAACTGCCCGATGGCCAGTGAGTACCTGGTGGAGCTGGCGCTGCATGTCTATGTCGAGCCGGCCGATATGGATCGCCTGTCGGACAAGTACGATGACGTCGATCCGCCGCGAGCGATCAGGGAAGTCCGCAAGATCGTCAACGCGGTCGAGAAGCACCGCAAAGCCCTTCGCAAGGTGCGCTCGAAGCTGAAGCGCAAGCTGCGCGAGGAGACGGCACTGCGTGTTCGACTCGATATCATCCAGGTCCAGTCGAAGATCGCAGCGAAGATAGCCGAGCTAGTGCCGAGCGAACGCTTCATTGATGAGAGCATCGTCCGCATGCGGCGGTTGGCCGCTAACTACGCGATCGCAGTCCGCGCCAAAGACGAAGAACGCATCAAGGAGCTCGAAGGCACGCACGCCCTGACTCAAGCCGAGTTGCGCCGCTACCTCCGCGCCATCGAGGAGGCCGAGCAACAGGTCGAGTGGGCGAAGAGCGAGCTAACGCAGGCGAACCTGCGGTTGGTGGTCTCGATCGCCAAGAAGTACGTCAACTACGGCCTGCCGTTCTCGGACCTGATCCAGGAAGGCAACATCGGCCTCATGAAGGCCGTCGAGAAATTCGATTACAAGAAGGGCTACAAGTTCTCGACGTACGCCACATGGTGGATTCGGCAGGCGATCACTCGCGCCATCGCCGACAAAGGCAAGACGATCCGCGTGCCAGTGCACATGATCGAGACCATCCGCAAGGTCTCGCAGACCTCGCGGCGGCTGTTCAAGAAGCTCGGGCGCAAGCCGACTCCGAAAGAGATTGGCGATGAGATGGACATGCCGGTCGACAAGGTCAAGGAGGTGCTACGCGCCGCCAAGAAGACCCTGTCGCTGGAAACACCGATCGGCGATGGTGAGGATTCCTCGCTCTCTGACTTCATCGAGAACGAGCAGGTCGTCTCGCCGTTGGACATCGTCCTGTCCAAGAACCTTTCCGACCAGACGCGCAAGGTGCTCGCCACGCTGACGCCGCGTGAAGAGAAGGTGCTGCGAATGCGCTTTGGAATCGGGGAGGAACACGAGTACACGCTCGAAGAGGTCGGCGAGTACTTCAGCGTGACGCGCGAGCGCATTCGCCAGATCGAGGGCAAGGCGCTCCGCAAGCTGCGTCATCCGCTGCGCTCCAAGAATCTGAAGGAACTGCTCGACGAAGCCAGCTAGTGTTCCGTAACAGAGGTTCGGTTACAGAACACTTGTGGCCTACGGGCCTAGCTAGCGCTGCTGCCTCGACCTATCGGGCTTGTAGCCAATTGAGGGGGTTCAGGGCGTCGGTGCGCTCGCGCACCTCGAAGTAGAGGTTCGGGCCGATCAGCGAGCCCGTATCACCTACCTCCCCGACGATGTCGCCGCCCTTGACGCTCTGGTTCACTCGTACGCCGATAGCGTTGAGATGTCCGTACAGGCTGAAGTAGCCGCCCCTGTGGTCGACGATGACCATCAAACCGTAGCCGCTATACCAGTCGGCGAAAACGACCCGGCCATCGAACACGGCAGCGACGGGATCACCCTGGTCCCCTTCGATTTCGATGCCGCGCGACACCGTGTAGGTGTCGTATATCGGATGGCGACGTCGTCCAACCTCGCCTACGACGGCGCCGCTCACTGGCCATTCGAGCTGGCCGCGGGCGCTGGCGAAGGCTACCGGAGCGCTGGCTTCGGCCGACCGCGAGAGAGTCCGCATAGTGGACCCGAGGCGGCTCTCTGAACGCTGTGCAGCAGCCAACGCCGCTTGTTGGGCCTCTGCCTCACGATCAATTGCAGCAAGCAACCGCCGCCGTTCCTGCTGCTGCTGCGCCAGCGCGGTCGCTGCCGCCTCGGTATCAGCGGCGACCGAGGCAAGCTGTTGCTCGGTTTCGGCCAGGGAGGCCCGAGTCTGATCAAGCTCCCGCACGGTGGAGCGCACCGACCGAAGCAGGTCGCGATCGCGCGCCGCGAGGTACGTCATGATCTGGTAGGCAATCAAGGCGTTGGCCGCAGTGTCGGCCGCCAACAGCAGCCGGTCATAGGAAAGCGGCCCTACCCGATAGAGCGATCCGACCCGTGCTCGCAGCGCGCCACGACTCTCCACAAAGGCCGCTTCGAGACGCTCCAACTCTACTTCGTGACCGGCGCGCTGCCTCGCCAAGACGTCGTTCCGCTGGTCCAGGATGGTTAGTTGCTGACGTCGAAGCGCAAGCTCCACGTCGACAGTCTCGAATCTGTTGACGACGGATTCACGCTCGGAAGCAAGCCGCTCGAGCTCGTTCTCCAGACTCGCGCGGCGAGCGCGCAAGATAATGAGCTCGTCCTCGGTGGCCCCGTCCTGCGCTGATCCCACCAGCGGCACCGTCGCCAGCAAGATCGTCAACACCACGAGCCGGACAAGCCCTGGCGCAGCAGCACCCGTGGTTCCAGCGCCCGCCACGCTGATGCGTTCGATCCCCATTCTTCACTCGCCCCCGGAGGGCTACACCTCGCGTTCTACCGCTAGCGCCACCGCGTTGCCTCCACCCAGGCACATGGCCGCGATGCCGCGGCTGCCGCCGCGGTCGCGAAGAGCGTACAGCAGCGTGGTCAAGATCCGCGCCCCCAACGCACCGATCGGATCGGCCTAGCGCAATTGCTCCGCCGCGCACGTTGACACGCTCGGCATCCAGCCCGAGCTCCCGCACAAGCGCCACCGATTGCACCGCGAAGGCCTCGTTGAGCTCATACAGGTCGACTGCGGATCGGTCCCATCCGGTCTTGTCGAGTAACCTGGTCGATCGCCTGTGCCGGCACCATCATCACGAGCTCTGGCTCGGTGCCGCTGGTCGCATAGGCGACCACAAGAGCCAGCACACCGATCCCACGCTCCTCCGCCCGAGCCCACGACGTCACACAGACCGCCGCGGCGACATCGTTCACGCCGGGGGCGTTGCCGGCAGTGACCGTGACGTCCGCCTGGCAGGCCGGATGGAACCGGCCGAGCGCTTCGCTGGAAGTATCCGCGCGAATGGTCTCGTCACAGTCCACGACGATGGGATCACCTTTACGCTGGGGTACCTCGATCGACAGCAGCTCAGCATCGAATCCGCCGGCCTTTTCTGCCTCGGCGGCGCGCTGATGGGACCGCACGCTCCATGCGTCTTGTTCCTCGCGGCTCACCCCCCCCAGCGCTCGGCAACGACCTCGCCCGTACGACCCATGTGGTAGTCGTTGCAGGCGCCCCAAAGGCCGTCGTGCACGGTGGCGTCGAACAGCTCTCCGTGCCCCATGCGATAGCCGCGCCGGGCGCGGGCCAGCAAGAACGGGCCGTTGCTCATGCTCTCCTGCCCACCAGCCACGATGTGCTCGGCATCACCGAGCCGTATCACCTGCGTCGCCAGGACGACGGCCTTGAGCGAAGACCCACAGACCTTGTTGATCGTCAGCGCGCCGACGCTGAGCGGCAGCCCGGCGCCCAAGGCGCTCTGCGGGCTGGATTCTGCCCGCACCCTGCCTGCACGACGTGGCCCATGATGACCTCGTCGATATCGGCAGCGTCGATTCCGGCGCGCCGTACGGCCGCACCAACTACTTGCGCACCGAGCTCCGTCGCCTGGAGGCCACTGAGGGACCCCATCAGGCGACCGGTAGGGGTACGAACAACCGAGACGATCACCGCATCGCGCATCTGATCAGATTAACGGCGCCCAGGAGCGCCCACAAGCCACACCGCGGCACCGGTTTGTAGGGGCCCCAAGAGAACCGTACACTGCACCCATTCCACTCCGATCCACCGCGTGACTCCCGGCGGCCAGCCGCCACTACGAGCGCCGCGGCCTGCGGGACGCCGTGTCTTCAGACGCCATCGATCGCTACCGAATCGTCGGTACCGCCGGCCATATCGATCATGGCAAAAGCGCCCTGGTTCGCGCTCTGACCGGTGTCGATCCGGATCGGCTTCAGGAAGAAAAAGAACGTGGGATAACCATTGATCTGGGCTTCGCCGACGCTCGTCTTGGCGAGCTCCATGTCGGCTTCGTCGATGTGCCGGGACACGAGCGTTTCGTCAAGAACATGCTGGCCGGCGTCGGCGGAATCGACGCCGTGTTGATGGTGGTAGCGGCCGACGAGTCGATCATGCCGCAGACCCGCGAGCATTTTGCCATCTGTCGGTTGCTGGGTATCGAGGCTGGCGTGGTGGCGATCAGCAAGTGCGATCTGGTCGACGACGAGATGGCCGAGCTTGTCGGCCTCGAGGTCGAGGATCTACTGGCCGGCAGTGCATTGGAAGGCGCGCCGATCGTGCGCACCAGCGCCTCGACCGGCGCCGGCATGGATGCGCTTCGAGATGAGCTCGAGCGAGTCCTGACGTCCACTGCGACGCGCCCAGCGGAAGGCCTCCTACGCCTGCCGATCGACCGGATCTTCACAATGAAGGGCTTCGGCACGGTGGTCACCGGAACGCTCCTTGCCGGCAGCATCGCGGTCGGCGATCAAGTCGAAGCTCTGCCTTCCGGACGGGTGGTCACGGTTCGCGGCGTTCAGGTTCACGGTCTCGACCAAGACCGTGCAGTCGCTGGACAACGAACGGCGCTCAACCTTCACGGCGTGCAAGTCGAGGAGCTAGGTCGAGGCATGGTGCTTGCCAAGCCGGCAACGTTCCGGCCTTCCCACATGATCGACGCGCGGCTGCAGGTTCTCGAGGGTTTCGAGATCAAGCACCTGCAGCGCCTGCGCTTCCACCACGGTGCTGCCGAAGTACTCGGCCGAGCCGCCGTGCTCGAGGCCGAGGACATAAGGGGAACCGGTGGCTATGTGCAGCTACGGCTCGAATCTCCGTATCCGGCGGCGCCCGGCGACCGGTTCATCGTCCGGCGCTACTCGCCGGTGCTGACAATCGGCGGGGGCGTCGTGCTCGATACCGCAGCGCCGAAACGTCGGCGAGGCCGGGCCGCGGTAGAGGCCCTGCGTCGACTCGACGGAGCCAACGACGAGACCCGGCTGGCACTTTGGGTCAGCGACGCCGGCGCGTCCGGTATGGAACGCAGTGCGCTTCGGCGGCGGCTGGCGTGTACCGACGAAGCCCTCAGCGGCGTTCTTGCCAAGACCGTCGCCGACCGGCGTATCGTAGAGATCGCCGCCCACGAGCCACGGCTGGTGCCGCGCGCCGCGATCGAGCGCCTGTGTGCGCAAACCCTCGAGAGCCTGCGGCATCACCACGAGCGCTACCCGCTGCGACCTGGCCTTCCCAAACAGGATCTGCGAAGCGCTGTCGCAGCACGCCTTCCGGAGCAGGTGCTCGATGCGGCGCTGGCGCATCTCGTCGGCGAGGGCGCCATTCGCGTCGCCGGTGACGGCTTCGCTCTCCACGCACACAGGGTGTCGGTAGACGACGCCGACCGAGCGCTCCGCGACGAGCTACTGAGTCGCTTCGCCGCGCAAGGTGTCGCCGCCGCATCTCCATCCGAGATCCTGGCGACCGTCCCCGGGGACGCTGAAGTGGTGCGCGAGCTGTTTCACCACCTGGTCCGCGACGGACGCCTGGTGCGTATCCGGGACGGACTGGTGGTCGACGCCGCCGCGCTGCAAGGCCTGATACTCGAGCTCCGGGCACGGCTCGACGCCGGTGCACGGTTCTCGGTGGCCGAGTTCAAGTCGTGGACCGGGTTGACCCGCAAGCACTCGATCCCGCTACTGGAGCACCTTGACGGCACTCGTGTCACACGCCGCGTCGGCGATGAGCGTGAACGCGTCTGAAACTATCAGCGTGGCGGTAGGCTTCGCGTACCATAGTCGTGCGTCGCGTCATTGACCGCCGCTCTGTGACGCGCCTATCATGGATCGCATCGGATCTCACGGAGGAACCATATCAATGTTTGGCTCACTCGGACCTACAGAACTGTTGCTGATCTTCTTGATCGTAATGCTGATTTTCGGCGCCAGAAAGCTACCCGAAATCGGCAAGGGCTTGGGGAACGGCATCCAGAACTTCAAGAGCGCCATGCGCGGTACCACCACCACCACCGACGACGACGCCAGCTAGGCTTCACCGTCATCAAGTAGTCACCGCCCCTGACTAGCGAGACTTCCATGCCTAGATGGCGATCTGTGCGGGCTAGTGTCTTACTTTTGGCGCTCGCCCTGCCCGCCTGCCAGATCACCTGGCGCGAGCCGGTTCTGCAGCCACTCAATAGCAACCGCTATTACGACACCGGCCTGGAAACGACTTGCGCGGCAGCTCAGCAGGTCGTCTTGCAGCTCGGCTTGACCGTGAAGGAATCGCAGGAGCAGGATCGGGCATGTCTGCTAGAGACCGAATTCAAGGTGCTTTCCGACACGGGGGACGACCCCACGGAACATCTCAATCGGATCGCCTTCGTCGGCGTCGGTCCGTTCATCGGCGGCCGCTACGCGCTCACCGTGACGACGCGAAACGTACGCGACAGCGGCACGCGAGTGAAGGTCACGACGCGCGTTGAGGGATACATCAGCGAAGAGTATGGCTACCAGGTGCTGCGCTCGAGGGGCATCATCGAAGACCGCGTGTTCGCCGCCATCGGTGAGTCCGTTGGCGCTGCCCCGGCCGAGGCGAACTGAGGTCGTCGGCGGTAGCAATCGCGGCGAACCGGGCTGATCTCAGGAACGCCCGCCGTAGTAGCCCGGCTTGGTACGGACTTCGTTGGCTCCGTCTGCACGTACCTCGATCTCTCTCCACTCACCTTCCGAGGCCGGATTGGCCGGCCGATACGCGAGGGCATACTGGCTCTTGAGCTCGTTGGCGATGTCTTCATAGGCGGAAAGTAACTCTCCAAGGGAATCGAGAATAATCGAACGGCCGCCAGTGCCATCGGCAAACGAGCGCAGAGAATCTTCGCCCGGGTTCATCATGTCAAAGGAGCGCCGGCCTCGTATGTCACCGGACATCGCTCCGAAAATGCCGATCGTGTATACGCGGACATCGAGCCGGCGAGCATAATCGACCGCCTGATCGACGGAAACCGTCTGAGTCGTATCGTAACCATCCGAGAGAACGATCAAGGCCCGCCGCTCCGGTCGATCCATCAATACATCGGCACCCTCGACGACCGCCAGATTCATCGACGTTGCGCCGCCCGGCACGAGCTCACTGAGCGCCTCGCGCAACATCGACTGGCTGGACGTCAGGTCCTGCTGGAGCATCGGGAAGGAATCGAACGTCATCACGAAGGCTTCATCTCCGCCTCCGATCTGATCCAGAAAACTCAGAGCACCCTGCCGGGCGCGCTCGAGCTTCGCTCCTTCCTGCATGCTTCCGGACGTATCCAGCAACAGCCCCACGACCATAGGCCGAGGGTCGGCAGAGAAGGTGACGATCTCCTGCCGCTTGCCGTCCTCGTAGACCTCGAAATCGTCGACCGCCAGGCCGGGAACGTATCGCCCTCCACCGTCGAGCGCGCTCACATACAGCAGGACGGCGTTGACCTCAGCTCGGAAGACAGCAGTTTCCAAGTCGCGCGTGAGGATGGTGGCGGTTGCTTCTCGACCGGTTACGTCAACCACCTCCGCGTCAACTACATGCTGATTGAACTCGTCGCCAGCGTTCCATTCGACCTCCCACGGCGGCTCCTCGAGCACCGCGAGCACCGCGCCGTCAACCCTGATGGTCAGGCGAGCGATGGCTGTCTCCCCGACCTGGTCCACCTCGACGCGAATCGTCGTCGTGCCGGAGACGTATGTGTCGTTCTGCGGCGAGACGAAACGCACCTGAAGATCGCCCTGCTGCGAAGCAGCCAGCGAAGAAGCGATCAAGAGCACCAGGACGACGACTGCAAGGCGTTGTGTTTCCACGACTCACCATGACGCCGCTGGCACACGCATGGCCCCACGGCATCGGCTCTGGGGAGAACCCGAGGAGATATTTCAAGGCTAGCACAGGCATTGTCGGGCGCTCAAACTACCGCACCGGCAAGGCTTCTCGACCCCTCCGAGCCGACCGCCGCGCCACGTCGCAGAGGACCCTGAGTGACTTGCTGCGCGCCCCTCGCAAGCACCGCGCCGCCCGGTGGCCTGCTAGTGGCCCGTAGCAGATAATCGTTACGTGTCGCAGATGGGATTTGTGGGTGAGATGAAGGCGCGGCGAAGAAGTCGATGCAGTGGGCATCGACGAGGCGCAACGGGCCGGCACGTCGACGGTGAAGGGCGGGAATGCGCTTTGTCGAACTGATCGAACACAAGAAGGGCGGCGGTTCTCTTACTCTCGAGGAGATTCGCTGGGCCATCGATGCCTACCTGGACGGCAAAGTGCCCGATTACCAGATGGCCGCCCTGTTGATGGCGATTCGCTGGCGTGGCCTGACCGACGACGAGACGGTAGCGCTAACCGAGGCCATGGTGGACTCGGGCGACCGGTATGATCTCGACGACCTCGGGGGCGCGCTGGTCGACAAGCACAGCACAGGTGGCGTCGGCGACAAAGTGAGCCTGATCCTGGCGCCGCTGGCGGCGGCGGCCGGCTGTACCGTGCCGATGGTGTCCGGGCGCGGGCTGGGCCATACCGGCGGCACGCTCGACAAGCTCGAGAGCATACCGGGGTTGCGGACCGACCTCTCGGCGGCCGCTTTCCGCGATCAGCTACAGCGGCTCGGCGTGGCTATGGGTGCGCAGACAGCAACGTTCGTGCCGGCCGACAGGCGCCTCTACGCGCTCCGCGACGTGACCGGAACCGTAGACGACCCTGGGCTCATTACCGCCAGCATCCTCAGCAAGAAGATCGCCGAAGGCGCCCGCGCGCTGGCGATCGACGTGAAGGTCGGGCGGGGCGCCTTCTTTACCGACATCGAAGATGCGCGCAATCTGGCCGATCGCATCGTCGCGGTGGCGGCCGGGTCTGGATTGAGCTGCAGCGCAATGATCACCGACATGGAGCAACCGTTGGGTAACACCGTGGGCAACGCCCTCGAGGTAGCCGAGTGTATCGATGTGCTGCGCGGCCAGGGGCCCGCCGACCTGCGCGCGCTGACGCTGGAGCTAGCGGCGGAGATGTTGCAGCTCGGCGATCTCGCCGACGACCACGACGCAGCTCTGCGGAGAGTCACCGACTGCCTTGATAGCGGAGCCGCGGCGGAGCGATTCGAGGCTCTGGTGCAGGCGCAGCATGGCGACCCTCGGGTGCTCTCCGATCCAGCACTGCTCCCGGCCGCAGCCGGCCACAGCGAGCTGTGCCCGCCGCAGTCCGGCTACATTGCGCAGCTCGACGCTCGCGCAATCGGTCTCGCCAGCGTCTGTTTGCGCGCCGGCCGGAACACTCAGGGTGACGATCTCGACCCCGGCGCCGGCATCGTGCTGCACGCCAAGTGCGGCGATGAGATCGACCTCCGCACTCCGTGGGCAACGCTGTACCACGGTCCAGCGGCCGACGTAGACCGTGCCACCGAGTTAGTGCACGCTGCGCTTAAGATATCAGCGGCTTCACCCGAGCCACGATCCCTAATCCGCGAGAAGCGCCCATGATCGGCATCGTCGGACTCATTGTGCTGTACGGCATTGTCTACGGGCTCTCGCGCAACCGCGCCGCGGTGAACCTGCGCACGGTGGTGTGGGGCTTCGGCCTGCAGCTGCTGTTCGCGGTGATCATCATAAAAACCACGCCGGGGCAGATGGTGTTCGCGGCGCTAGCCGACGGCATCACGCGACTCCTGACCTTCGCCGACGCGGGCTCCGAGTTCGTCTTCGGTTCGCTGGCGCACAGCGACCAAGCGGGCTTCATTCTCGCATTCCAGGTGCTGCCGGTCGTCGTGTTCATCGCCTCCTTCTTCGCAGTGCTCTACTTCATCGGGCTGATGCAGCGCGTCGTGCTGCTCATGGCTCGTGGGATGCACCGCACCATGAACGTGTCGGGGTCGGAATCGCTGGCAGCGGCGGCGAACGTGTTCATGGGGCAGACCGAGGCACCGATCATCATCGCTCCCTTCATCCCGACGATGACGACCTCGGAGCTAATGGCGCTGATGACCGGTGGATTCGCCACCGTGTCAGGCGCGGTCCTGGCCGCATACATCGGCCTTGGCGTGCGCCCCGAGTACCTGCTCTCGGCCAGCGTGATGGCGGCTCCGGCTTCGCTGATAATGGCCAAGCTGCTCTTTCCTGAGACCGAGACATCGAGAACTGCCGGAGCCGTCGACATCGACGTTGAAGCGACCGACGCCAACGTCCTGGATGCGGCGGCACGCGGAGCCAGCCAGGGCGTCACGCTGGCGCTCAACATCGCCGGCATGCTGATTGCCTTCCTCGGACTGATCACCTTGCTCAACGGCGCATTGGGGCTGGCGGGGAGCGCATTTGCCTATACCGGCGGCATGATCCGGCTGAGTGGCGCGTTGCTGGCGCTGCTGCTGGGATACGTGTTGCTGTGGAAACCGCCCCGCGAGCGCGCCGTCCGCGCCGGCGTCGGAGTGGTGGCGCTTCTAGTGCTCGGCTGGGCGATCTTCTTAGTCCGCGGGCCGGGCGAGCTACCGCTGCGGCTCGAAAGCCTGCTCGGCATGGTCTTCGCTCCGCTGGCCTGGGTCATGGGCATCCCCTGGGTTGAAGCAAGCGCGGTGGGCGAGTTGTTCGGCACCAAGCTCGTGCTGACCGAGATTGTCGCCTTCCAGCGCATGGTGGATATGACGGAAGCGGGACTCCTGTCGCCTCGGTCGGAGCTCATCGCCACGTATGCGCTGTGCGGCTTCGCCAACCTTGCCTCCATCGCCATCCAGATCGGCGGGATTGGCGGGTTGGCGCCAAGCCGCAAGTCGGATCTGGCGCGCATCGGACCGTGGGCCATGTTCGCGGGCATGATGTCGTCGTTCGCTACCGCGACGCTTGCCGGCATGCTGTCGGGGCTTTGATGCGCAGCTTCTTGATACACGCAACAGCGACGATCGGAGCACCCCGATGAGCAACAAGGCACCCGCAGACCTCGTTGGCAGGCTCGACTCGGCGCGCGACTCGATCGCCGTGCGAGTGAAGCTACAACCCTGTATCGGGCTCATTCTCGGATCGGGTCTCGGCGCTATGGCGGAGACGCTGGACGACGCCGCCGTGATCCCGTACGGGGACATCCCGGGCTGGCCGACCTCGACCGTAGCCGGGCACTCCGGACGTCTGGTGATCGGACGGAGCGAGGGCGTGGCGTTGGCAGTGATGCAGGGGCGCGTGCACCCGTATGAAGGATACGCGCCGTGGGAGGTCACATTCCCTACCCGAGTGCTGGCTCTGCTCGGATGTCGGGCTCTGTTGCTGACCAACGCAGCAGGAGCCGTCAACACCGACTTCTTGCCCGGCGACCTCATGCTGATCACCGATCACATCAACTTCCAGGGGTCGAACCCCTGCGTCGGCCCCAACCTGCACTCCTTCGGGGAGCGTTTCTTCGACATGAGCCAGGCGTACCACCCTGACTACCTCGAAGTGACCAGAATGGCGGCCCTGGCGCGCAACCAACCCCTCCGCGAGGGTGTGTACGCGGCGATGCTCGGGCCGTCCTTCGAGACACCCGCCGAGATCCGCATGCTGCGTACCCTGGGCGCCGACGCGGTCGGCATGTCGACCGTGCCCGAGACCATCGCTGCTACCCATGCCGGGCTCAAGGTTGCCGGGCTCTCGTGCATCACCAACATGGCGGCGGGCATCGTCGATCAACCGCTCGACCACGCCGAAGTGATGGAGATCGGCGAGCGCGTTCGCGATGACCTCATCGGCCTGTTGCGCGGCACCATTCGAGGGATCGCCGAGCTCGAGAACTGGGACAGCGACAATGACTGAGGCTGACACCAGCGGATCGCGACCACGGCTGATGCAGATCGCAGAGCTGGAGCCAGATCAGCGCAAGCTCGTCGAGGCGGCGATCCGGGCCCGATCCCTCGCCCACGCGCCATACTCGAACTTCAAGGTAGGGGCCGCTGCGCTGGACGCCGAGCTTCGGCAGCATCGCGGCTGCAACGTCGAAATCTCGTCGTACGGGATGACCATGTGCGCCGAGCGCGTGGCGTTGTTCGCAGCTCGGGCCGCAGGGAGCGCCTCGGTAAGCGCGCTCGCAGTTGCTGGACCGAGCCACGGTTCGCGCCCGACACCGCCCTGTGGCGCCTGCCGACAGGTGATCTGGGATCTCGCCGGCGACATCACAGTGCTCATGGCGACCCTCGACGGCCACGTCGAAGTGTGGCGCGCCTCGGAGCTCCTACCGGCCGCCTTCGGACCCGATCATCTCGACGCCTCGCCCGTTCGGGAGGAGAAATCATGATCCTCCGCCTCTCGGCACGGTGCGCATTCGTGGCGCTCGCGGCGATCACCGCGTCCGGGTGCGGCGACCCCCGCAACACGCCGCCAAGTACGGAAGGCCGCGCCGTCGCCGACCTGCTCCTGCTGGGTGGCACGGTGGTGACCATGGACCCTGGACGCACGGTGCTCGTCAACGGCGGCATCGCGGTGGTCGATGGCGCCATCGCAGCCGTTGGCACCGCAGCCAAGATCGACGCCGCCTGGTGGGCCAACGAGGTCATCACCGCAGGCGAGCACGACCTGATCATCCCCGGTCTTATCAACGGCCATGGCCACGCTGCCATGGTGCTACTGCGCGGCATCGCCGATGACCTGGCGTTGATGGAGTGGCTAGAGAGCTACATTTTCCCCGCCGAGGCGGCCACCGTAACTCCGGAGTTCGTACGCGTCGGGACGCAACTGGCCGCGCTGGAGATGATCCGTACGGGCACGACAACCTTCGTCGACATGTACTACTTCGAGGACGAGGTCGCCAAGGTTGTTGACGAGTCGGGCATGCGAGCCATCGTCGGCCAGTCGGTCATCGACTTCCCGGTGCCTGATGCGAGCTCGGCAGCCGAGTCGTTAGCCTATGCGCGCGACCTGATTGGCAGGTGGAAGGACCACCCGAGAGTCATCGCCACCGCCGCGCCGCACGCGCCGTACACGCTCCAGCCCGAGACCCTGCAGCGCACAGTGGCGCTGACGCGGGAGCTCGGCGTGCCCGTGCTGATCCACCTGGCAGAGACCATCGACGAGGTGCGCCAGATCCGCGACCGCTACGACCGCACCCCGACCGAGCATCTCGAAGCGATCGGATTTCTTGGTCCGGACGTGATCGCCGCGCATGCTGTGTGGCTCGAGGACAGCGACATCGAGATCCTGGCACGCAACGACGTCGGCGTGATCCACAACCCCGAAAGCAACATGAAGCTCGCCTCCGGCACGATGCGGGTGGAGGATCTGCTGCGCGCCGGAGTAGCCGTAGGGCTGGGTACGGACGGCGCCGCCTCGAATAACGACCTCGATATGTTCGGGGCCACGTTTCTCGCGTCGCTGCTGCAGAAGCACATGCGGGACAACCCGACCGCCCTACCGGCCAGCGAGGCGCTGGCCCTGGCGACGATCTCGGGGGCGCGCGCCCTCGGGTTGGCGGCGCAGATCGGCTCGTTAGAGGTCGGGAAACGCGCTGACCTGGCGATCGTCTCCGGTAACGTGCCGAACCTGGTACCGCGTTACGATCCCTATTCGCACCTGACCTACGCGGCGCGAGGCGATAGCGTCCGCGTGACCGTCGTCGATGGCCAGGTGCTGTTCAGAGACGGTGTCTTCTCGACCCTCGACCGCGACGCGGTCTTGGCAGCCGCCTGGAAACTACGTGACCGCATCGAGTCTGCCGTCGCGAGCTCCCGATAACCAACCGGTGCTAGTGTCCTGAGACTTACGAGGCAAAGGCAAGAAGAGAGGAGAAGGCGATGGACACACCATCATTGACGAGGAACGACGGCTCGGGTACCGACCCGACCGACGTTGCGCGCATCATCGACGCCGGCGCAGACCGAGTCGGTTTGACGGCGTGTGCGCCGCCACTAGACGACGCCATCGCGCCGCTGATCGATCACACGCTGCTCAAGCCCGAAGCAACGCCGGAGCAAGCACGACAGCTCTGCGCCGAAGCCCTCGAGCTCGGTTTCGCCAGCGTTTGTGTCAACCCATGCCACGTATCGCTGGTTGCCGATCTACTGAAAGGCAGCTCGGTACGCGCCTGTACAGTTGTCGGGTTTCCGCTCGGCGCCACCGACTCGGAAGTAAAGGCGTTCGAAGCCAAGCTGGCGGTAGAGCAAGGCGCCAACGAGATCGACATGGTAATCAACATCGGGGCGCTCAAATCGGGGCGAGACGATTGGGTGAGAAGTGACATCGAGGGCGTCGTACAGGCAGCAGGGCCAGGCGCACTCGTGAAGGTCATCCTCGAATCGGCCCTGCTGTCGGACGACGAGATCGTCCGCGCCTGCCAGCTTGCTCGCACAGCGCGGGCAAACTTCGTCAAGACCTCGACCGGCTTCGGCCCGGGCGGAGCGACGGCGAAGGACGTTGCATTGATGCGAGCGACGGTCGGCCGAGACATGGGCGTCAAGGCGTCCGGCGGCATCAGCACGCGAGCTGATGCGGCGGCCATGATCGCTGCGGGAGCTACTCGCATCGGCGCCAGTGCCGGTGTCCGAATCGCCGCTGGAGAGTAGCGGCGGGCAACGATGTCGCTGCAACCCTGAGGTTGCACACCTCGGAATGGCACACGATGATTGCTCGACGAGAGCGAGAGAAAACAGACAAGGAGTACTCGATGAGTGGCCAGATTGATTGTCAGGCTTGTGAGCATCGCGCCAAGCGCGATGGAACCGAGATCCCCGACCCGCCCACTGGGGGCCAAATTACAGGCCGCATTCCGTTTCGCGGCGAGCTTCGGCAACAGGTGGAAGAGCACGTGTGCGCCGTGTGCTGGGCGACATGGCTCGAGATGCAAATCAAGGTAATTAACGAGCTCGCGCTGAACTTGGGCGACGCCCGCAGCCATGAGCTCATCGAAGCGCACGCGCGCGATTTCCTCGGGCTTTCCGACGGGTCGGAAACGGGAACCGACTTCGCGAAGATCGGAGAAACGCCGGTCGATAAGCCGAACTGAGCACCGAACGATCTGCAGTCCTAGTGTCCTGCGTCAGAACACCAGCAGGCCGTGGTGGAAGTGTAGCCCCGCCAGCGCTCAGCCCGTGCCGATGAGTCGCCGATGCTCCTCTGGGGTATCGGCGTCGCGAGCCACCCAGGGATCGTCGACCTCGACTTCGAGCAGCTCGGAGCGATGGGCGTCGACTACCGCTCGAGCGCCCTCAGCAGCTGGCGCCTCCAGCAGCTCCTCGAATAGCGCCCGCGCAAAGAGGACCGGGTGACCGTGCTCGCCTGCGTGCGTCGGCACGACCAGCGGTGATCGCAATCGCGTGAACTCCTCGACGAGTCGCTCGATGGTGCTTGTGCGGAAACGTGGCACGTCCACGAGTACCAACAGCATCGCGTCGACGTGGCCGTCATCGAGCAACGAGCGGACGCCGAGTTGGAGGCTGCTCAGCATACCTTGCGACCAATCCTCGTTGACCAGCACACGCGATCCCTGCAGGTCGACAGCGTCAACAATCTCCGACGCTCCGTGCCCGAGCACGACCAGCGGAGCTGCTACCGACGCTGTCGCCAGCGTATCCAGGATCGTGCCGAGATAGGTACGCTCACCGAGCGGCAGCAACGGTTTCGGGCTGCCCATACGCGACGAAGCCCCGGCAGCGAGCACCACCGGGACGACCGCCGGCAGACTCATGCAGGCGCTGTCCGGCGACGCGATGACTTGCCCGAGCGCAGGGCCGCCGGAATCGCCGATCCGCGGCGAACCGCGATCATCTCGGCGACCACGGCAACGGCGATCTCCGCTGGCGTATCGGCACCGATCGCCAGGCCCATCGGTGAACAGAGGGCGTCGAGCTGAACGTCGGTCACCCCCTCTCCACGGAGCGTCCTTTCGAAGAGGTGCCGCTTGCGCTCGCTACCGATCATGCCGAGATAGGCGCTGGGCGCTCGAATAGCCTGGCGCAGAATCGTGAGGTCGTGCTCATGCCCGCGCGTCACGATCACCAGATACGTGCCGGGCTCGAGTGGCGGCAGCGCCGCGAAATCAACGTGGTGCAGCCCGGCCGCCCACGGCATCCGCCCGCTGTCCAGAAAGGTCGGACGATCCTCCAGCATCTGCACACGAAAACCGGCGGAGACGGCGAGCTCGCCGATGGCCCGGCCACAATGACCGGCACCGAAGATCAGTACCGCCGGTGGCGGCAGCAACGGCTCGACGAAATAGGCCGAGCGGTCATCTGAGGAGCTCTCGCTGACCAGTTCGGCGCGGCCCGCAGCAGCAAGCTCTTGCGCCATACCGGCCAGCAGCCCTGGCAGCGACGCATCGGCCGTCACCGAGCCATCGGCACGAACGACAGCGTGCAGGGCCAGTTGGGGATCGGGCCGCAACGAACCCGACCCGTTCTCGGCTGGCACCCAGCTCAGGAACGATGCCTTCTCGCCACGCTCTAATGCTTGTAGCGCCTGCCGAATGATCCCGCAGGTGGACTCCGTGGGCAGCAGCGGTCGCGTGAGAACGGTCACGGATCCGCCGCAGATGTGCCCCTGAAGGCCATCCTCGACTTCCGTCAGATCGAAGCGTTCCAGCGACACACCGCCGTCGCGCAGCAATGTCTGAGCGGTAGCGTAGACCTCGGCCTCAAGACAGCCTCCGCCCACCGTACCCACGGCCGTGCCGTCCGCACAAACCAACATCTTGGCGGTGGTGCTCATCGGCAACGAACCGCGGCGCCTGACGACGGTTGCCAGCGCCACCGGCTCCCCGGCCTCGAGCGCCGCTGCAATGCGAGGCAGCAACTCCTGCATCAGTGCCCTGTAACGGAGGTTCGTTGCATGTCGCGGGGTCGAGTTGGGGACGCCAGTGTCCTGAGCGCCCAACGAGTAGTGGGGCGTAGCACTAGATCGCGAAGCGGTTGAGGAACGACAGCCAGCGCTGGAACAGGAAGAAGTTGTTCGTGAAGATCATCACGCCAACCACAATAAGGAGGACGCCGCCGACGGCCTCGACGATCCACAGCGACTCCTTGAACCGCTGGAACGCTCCGATGAACCGTTGCGTCGCCCAGCCGGTCAACAAGAACGGGATGCCGAGCCCAGCGGAATAGACCGCCAGCAGGACGACGCCGTGCCAGAGGCTGGCCTTGGTGGCGGCGAGCGCCAGGATACCGGCGAGAATCGGCCCGATACACGGGGTCCAGCCAGCCGCGAAGGCCAAGCCGAGAAATAACGCCCCCACTGGACCGCGGGGCTTGGCCGCCCCCTGAAACCGCTTCTCTCGGTACAGCCACGAGATCTTCAGCAGTCCGACCATGTGGAGCCCGAAGAGCACCACGATCGCTCCGGCGACGCGCTGGAGCCAGAGGAGATTACTCTGCAGCAGTCCGCCGATGGCGCTGGCCGAGGCACCCAGCACGACGAACACAATCGTGAAACCGGTGACGAAGAACAAGGTGTTCACTATCACCGCCTGGCTGGCGGCAGCTTGGCGATCCGCGGCCTTCATCTCCTCCAAGGACACGCCCGATATGAACGACAGATAGCCCGGCACGAGGGGCAATACACAGGGCGACAGGAAGGAGACGACGCCGGCCGCGAACGCCGCCACAAGAGAGACTTGGTCGGTCATCGTGGGCAAATTCTAGCATGCACTCCGACGCTTGACCGCTTGCCGAAAGCGCCCTTACCATGGCGCTTGTGAGGCGGCTCTCGCCTTTCTCATTAGGAAATTGGATTGACCATGCAGGGCCAGCGACAGACCTCGGGCGGGGGCGTGTTGAGCCAGCTGACGCTGCCGGAGCTCATCGACCTCTGGGTCGAAGACGAGATCGAAAAACGTCTCAAACAGGTCGAGTTCTTCTACGAGGAGATCGTCGCCGGCGCCCAGCACCTCGAGCACCTCCAGGTCATGCCGCTACGGGGTGGATTCCGCGACAGGCCTCGGAGCATCGAGGTCCTGGTGGAGATCCGGGACAACGAGCAGCGCTGCAGCCGGATAGGCGCGGGCCAGGAGCGCAAACGTACGCGTGACGACCCCGAGGCGTTCCAGCGCGCCTACGACAAGGCCATGGCACACGCCATCATCCAACTGCTTCCGGCCGACGTGTGGCGTCGGTGGATCGGCGCCACAGCCTATCGATAAGCGGCATTCCGCCGGCGGGCCAGTGTCAGTGCCGAGGGGGGGACTCGAACCCCCACGGGCTTTCGCCCACATGGCCCTCAACCATGCGCGTCTGCCAATTCCGCCACCTCGGCAATCAGGACGCCCAACGTTAGATCACCGTCGCGGTGATGCATAGGCAGTTGGTGAGCGCCGGCTCGGCGCCTACTGCTGCTCGCCCGCGTCGCCGTCGCCCTGGGCGGCACCTTCTCCGGCCTCTGCCTGCCCGGCGAGATCAACCGCCGGCAGCACCGGAGCTGTCGCAGCCTGGTCGTCCAGGCCCTCGATGAGCGAGACCGAGCGTCGCCCGGTCATGCCCAATGCCAAAGACGTAACCATGAAGACGACCGCGGCCGTTCTCGTCGCCTTCTGAAGCAGGGTCGCCCCGCCGCGCATTCCGAGCGCTGTTTGGCTGCCGCCGCCGCCGAACGCGCCGGCAAGATCGGCTGCCTGCGCAGATTGCAGCAACACGACGAAGATCAGGAACACGCAGGCGACCACGTGAATGGTAACGAGAACGACTGTCATTCCGGCAATCCTGGGCGGATCATGAGTCGAGATGGACGATGCCTAGCTTCGCTGGAAAGCGACGCTGGGCGCCTGTCTCAGGGCTTAGAACGCAGCCGCGCACATCCGAGCGCTCGCCGCAAGAGAACTCAACTGTAGCATCGGCTGGCGAAGCCAGCCAGCCTGGCAGCCTGCTAGCAAACAGCCTCAGCGATCCCGGCGAACGAAGCGGCGTCGAGGCTAGCGCCTCCTACGAGAGCGCCGTCGATGTCTGGCTGTGATAACAACTCGGCGGCGTTCGCCGGTTTGACGCTGCCGCCGTACAGAATACGAATGGCTTCCGACACATCGCCGCCGAAGAGATCGCGCAGTAGGCCGCGAATGGCCGCGTGTACCGATTGTGCCTGCTCGGGTGTCGCTGTCAGCCCGGTGCCGATAGCCCACACCGGCTCGTAGGCAATCACCAGTTGCTTGGCCTGTTGCGAAGGCAGTCCATCGAGAGCCGTGCGCAGCTGAGCGTTCACCACCTGCTCTGTTTCCCCCGACTGACGCTGTTTTTGCGTCTCGCCGCAGCATACGTAGGGGATGAGGTCATATGCCAGCGCGGCGCGCAGCTTGCGTGAGACTCCTTGATCGGTCTCGCTGAACAATGCGCGGCGCTCGGAATGTCCCAGGATTACGAAGCTAGCTCCGAGATCGGTGAGCATCACCGGCGAGATCTCGCCCGTATAGGCCCCCTCCTCGGCATCATGCATGTTCTGCGCACCGAAACCGATTCGGCTGCCGGTCAGCGACTCGGCGGCTGCCGCCAGTGCGGTGAACGGCGGTGCTACGGTGATCTCGACTCCGGGCAAACTGTCCACTCTCTTGCGTAGCTCCGCCAGCAACGTTCGCGTGGCGGCGAGCGTCTTGAACATCTTCCAATTCCCGCAGATCAACGGGGTCCGGCAGCTCATCCGTCATCGCCTCCGTACAGTTCGCGGTCCGTCAAGGCAGCGACACCCGGAAGAATGCGCCCCGAAAGAAGATCCAACGAGGCTCCACCACCGGTCGATACGTGCGACACGCGGCTCGAGATCGAGAACTTTGCCGCCGCCGCGGCAGTATCACCGCCGCCAATCACAGTGAAGGCAGGTGGAGCGAGTGCGGCGATGCTCTCTGCCATCGAGCGGGTACCGTCAGCGAACGCTGGCGTCTCGAATACTCCCATGGGGCCATTCCAAACCACCGTGCGAGCGCCGGCCAGTGCCGCAGCAAACCGCCCGCGGGTCTCAGGACCTACGTCGAGCGCCATCTCCTCGGTCGGGACGTCGTGCACCACGTGCGCCATGTCGGGCCGGTCGATCGCCGGCGCTACGATCAAATCGTCCGGCAACACCACTTCCACCGCGGCGACCGCGGCCGCCGCGAGCACTTCGGCAGCCTGCGAGATCGCCTGTTGCGAGGCGAGCGAGCCGCCGATCTCCCTACCTTGCGACGCCAAGAACGCGTTGGCCATGGCGCCACCGATCAACAGCCGATCTATGAGCGGCAGCAGGTTGCCGATGATCGCCACCTTGTCGCTCACCTTCGCGCCGCCGAGGATCAAGACGAACGGAGGCTCCGGCTGCGCCAGCACCCGGCTCAGCATGTTGACCTCGCGATGTAGCAGATGCCCGGCAGCTGCCCTGGGCGCCACCAGGGGAACGCCCGCAATGGAAGCGTGCTCGCGGTGCGAAGCACCGAAGGCATCGTTGATGTAGACGTCGGCCAGGTCGGCCAGAGCAGCCGCGAACGCCGCGTCATTCGTAGTCTCGCCGGCGTGAAAACGGAGATTTTCCAGCAAGAGAATTCCACCCGGCTCGAGGCCGCCAACCGCGGCCTGCACCGACGGGCCGACGCAGTCGGAGACGAACCCTACGCGTGCCTGGACCCGATCGGCCAGCACGCTGGAGATCGGCTGCAACGAAAGGTCGGCGACCGGGCGCCCTTTCGGTCGACCGCGATGCGACATGACGACAACACGTGCCCCAGCGCGCTGCAGATAGCTCAGGGTCGGCAGGGTGCCCATGATCCGGGTGTCATCGGCAACATGCCCTTCCTCCACTGGCACGTTGAAATCGGCGCGCACCAGGACCGTGCGCCCAGCGAGATCCAAATCCTGGAGCCGCAGCTTGGTGCGCAAGACCGCCGCGGTCGGCGCCGTACGCCTCTCCGCACCACCCCGGGCACCGCGACGCTCTCCTCCAGCATCGCCCGTTGACCCGGCAGCGGGTGTGCCCGGCTCCGACGACATGTCGCCCTCTAGCGGCCCCACCAGGCCGCGGTGAAGATTCGATGAGTCTGGTCGCGTACGTTCATCGCGGCTGGAGCCGCGCCCCGACGAACTCGGCCAGATCCTTTACTCGGGTCGAGTAACCGGCCTCGTTGTCGTACCAGGAGACTACCTGCACCAAGTTGTTCTCGATGACCCTGGTGAAAGGTGCGTCAACAGTCGACGACATCGGGTTGCCAACGTAGTCGACCGACACCAGCGGCTCTTCGGTAACCGCCAGAATACCTGCCATGGGTCCTTCGGCGGCGGCTCGTAGAAACCCGTTGACCTCATCCATGCTCGTATCGCGCCCAACATGCGCGACCAGGTCGATCATCGATACGTCCGGCGTGGGAACACGGATGGCGAACCCGTCGAGCTTGCCTGCCAGCTCCGGCAGCACCAAGCCCACCGCCTTGGCCGCCCCAGTGGTGGTGGGGATCATCGACAGTGCCGCGGCGCGGGCCCGGCGCAGGTCCTTGTGAGGTAGGTCGAGAATACTCTGCCCGCTGGTGTAGGCGTGCACCGTCGTCATCCAGCCTTTCTGGATCGTCAGCGACTCGTGCAACACCTTCGCCACCGGCGCCAGGCAATTCGTAGTGCACGAGGCATTCGAGATGATGTGATGCTCCGCTGGATCGTACTCAGCCTGATTGACGCCCAGACAGACGGTGAAATCAACGTCGCCGGCGGCCGGCGCGGAGATAATCACTTTCCTGGCGCCAGCCTCCAGGTGTTTGCCGGCAAGCTCGCGGCTGCGGAAGAAACCTGTCGACTCCACCACCACGTCGACGCCGATGTCCTCCCACGGCAGCGCCGCCGGGTCACGCTCCGAAAGTACCTGAATGGCATCTCCGTCGATGCGCAGCGCACCCTGCTCGGCCTCGACGGTACCGTCATAGCGTCCATGCACGGAGTCGTACTGCAGCAGGTGCGCCAGGGTGCTGGCGTCGGTGAGATCATTGATCGCCACGAAATCGATGTCCGATTGTTCGCGCTTAGCGGCGCGGAGGACATTGCGACCGATGCGTCCGAAACCGTTGATCGCTACGCGGACGGGCATAGAGTGTCTCCTTGGAGAGATCGGCAGAGAAGAGGGAGCGAGCGGTACCCAGGCGGATTATCGGAGCGACCCGCTGGCCTGTCAAACTCGGCGATCCGGGGGTGGAACGCGCCGCTGGGCGCAGACCCCCAGCCCCCGCTGACGGGACGAAATTTCGATTACCAAAAGAGTCGTTGGCCATTTATTAATCACTAATAGTCATTAATACGTATGATAAGACAAAGCATCGTGACCCGAACGGTGTTTTCTCCTTGACTGGCCCTCGCGGTCCTCTAGACTCGAACGTGCGGCAATCGAATCTCGGCTCAGGGGGCTGACGTCGAGACTCCTTCCGACCCCCCAAGTTCTATCGGTCCCCCATCCCGGGTCGGAAACACATCGGAGGATTCGGGGGATCTTCACAACGTAGCCCCACCCGCCATAGATCCGGGTGGAAGGCGTGCCCAAATTCAGGCACCGCGCTACGCGCGAATAATGGAGTTGGTAACGATGTCGAGCAACATACGGTGGGTCGCAGTCGCCTCCTTGGCGGCGAACCTGCTCTTGCTGCAGGCTTTCAGTCAGCAGAGCGGCGAGATCACGGATCTGCGCGATGTATCAGCAACCTATGGCGGAACGATCGCTCACCTCGAGGCAGAGAATGAGGCGGCGTCCGTAGAGTTGGCGGTATTGAAGGTCCTCCAACACCACCGGTTGCGGGTGTCGTCGGCAGCGCGAGAGGACGTAGCCGATACGATCATCGAGGTGGCCCATCGGTACAGGCTAGCTCCCGAGCTGATTCTGGCGGTGATCTTCACCGAGAGCAGCTTCGACCCCGATGCCGAGTCGGAGGTCGGTGCCGTCGGGCTAATGCAGCTCATGCCGGCCACCGCTACGCAGCTCGCTTTGGAGTTGGAGCTCGAATGGAAGGGCCGTGAGCTGCTCACCGATCCGCAAGTGAACATCTTGCTCGGCAGCTTCTACCTACGAAAGCTCATCCAGGAATTCGACGATCTGGACGCGGCACTCGCGGCCTACAACGTCGGCCCGAACCGACTGCACTACTTGATAACGGAACAGGGTCACGTCCCTCGCACCTATGCCCGTAAGGTGCAGCGGATAACCGCCGAGCTCCGCGAAGAGTTTTTCTGATCCCGGGCGATGGATCTCGTCGTCCTACGCCACTTGGTGGCGGAGCTTGCCACCGTCCTCCGCGGATCGCGGATCGACCAAGCTTACGCCCTGCCGCGGCAAGACCTGGCGATTGTCGTGAGCCTGCCAGGCTCACCCAGGCTGTGGTTCTCGTCCGAGCCTGACGAGCCCCACGTGTACCTCCGTCCTGGTGGGCAAGCGGCGCCGAAGCGACCGCCGGGGTTCGCCATGGCGCTACGCAAGCGCGCTCGAGGCCGCTGCATCACCGACCTGCGCTTGATCAACGATGATCGAGTTGTCGAGCTGTCCTGGCGCGGAGACGGGTCTCGCCTGGTCATGGAGCTAGTTGCACGCCGCGCATCCGCGTTCGTCGTCGATCCTGACGATCGCGTCGTCGCGGTGTGGAGCCCACGGCGCGGCAGACCCGGCCCCGGCGAAGCCTACCGGCCGCCCAGTGCGCGAGCGCGGCGTACCCGGCTAGCCGATCTCGACTACCCGCGGCTCCAGCAGCTGCCACCGACTGAGCTCCGACGGGCACTGTTACGGGAGGCCGAAGGAATGACGCCGATGGTGGCCCGGGAGATCAGCGCGCGCCGGGCTGACGGCCAGAGCCTGATCGAAGCCGCAAGCCTCGAGTGCAGCCGAGCCACTGCGCCCTGCCTCGCCGGCCACCTCTACAGCACGGTCCCAGTCGATCGCCTTCGGTCGCTGCCGGCACCTGACGCCCTGGTGCTCGCTGCGCACGAGCTGACGTCGTGCCAGGACATGTGTTCACAGCGTTTCCCAACACTCAATGCCGCCGCCACGACGTACTACACGCTGCGCGCCCGCCTGCGACTATTCGACCGGGTTCGGCGCGCCGTGGATCAACCGCTCCGGGCGCAGTCTCGACGCCTCGAGCGCGCTGTAGGTCGACTCGAGGCCGAGCTACCGAACGCGACCGCCTCGACTACCTTGCGGCGTGAGGGCGATTTGCTGCTCGCCCACCCCGAGGTAATCGCAGCCGGAGGGGTCGCGCAGGTTCCCGATGACTATGAGGACGGCAGTCTGATCACCATCCAGGTAGATCCCGATCTCGACCTGATTGCCAACGCTCAACAGCGCTATCGGCATGCGCGGCGAATTACTCGCAAGCGCGAGCACAGCGCCAAGCGACTGGCACTGCTACGGCGCCAACTCACGGCCCTTGGCGAGCTTTCTGAGATGACCCAGGCAATCGATGAGCCGAGCGCCTGCGACGAGGCGATCGGCCTCCTCCACCGACTGGTTCCGCGGGGGCGGATCGACCGGCCGCTGGAACCCGAGGCAGGTACTGCCGCGTCACCACGCTCCGAACCAGAGATCGCCCGCCGGCCGGCCCGAGCCGACGTCGGACCTGGGATTCTCAAGCTGACGACCCCTGATGGCGACGTGATCCTGGTGGGGCGAAACGGCGCTGCGAACGACCGGCTCACCCACCAGGTCGCGGCCCGTGACGATTGGTGGCTGCATGCCGAGGGACCGGGGTCTCACGTGTTGCTACGCAATCCGCAGCGATTGCGACAACCGCCCCCAAGAGCGCTGGAACGCGCCGCCGCTGTCGCTGCATGGTTCAGCAAGGCGCGCTCCGCCGCCACTGTAGAGGTTCACTGGACGCGCGCCCGAAGCGTCCGGCGGCCGAAGGGCGGGGCCCTCGGGCAAGCCCTCGTCGAGGGGGAACGCAGCATTCGGGTACGGCCGCGACGTCCGACGTCAGCAGGCGGTACCCGACAGGGTTGAGATCCGGTGTTGCTCGCCAGCCAGCACCGCCTCGACGGTCTCTTGGTCGGTTGCGCTCATACAATTCCGAGTTCGTCCTAAGCTACGCTCAGACGAGCGGAACAGTTTCGCTTTCGCTCATACAGAAACCGCCTGCCGCTATGACCCTAGGCCCAATACGCTCACGGCGCCGGCAGCGCTGCGATGCTACCATCCGGCCCCATGCAGGACATCGAGGGCAACGTCGAAGCGGTGCGAAAACGAATCCGCGCTGCCGCGATGGGAGCCGGTCGTGACCCCGCCGAGGTTGAGCTGCTCGCGGTGAGTAAGACTCGGCCGGTACCACAGCTACTGGAGGCCATCGGTACCGGTCTCACAGCCCTTGGTGAAAGCCGGGTGCAGGAAGCGGAGACCAAGATCCCACAGGTGCGGGAAAGCGTGCGTTGGCACCTGATCGGCAAGCTGCAAACCAATAAGGCGCGGTTGGCAGCGACCCTATTCGATGGGATCCACTCCGTCGACCGTACCGCCCTCGTCGACCGGCTGGGTGTCGCCGCATCGAACGGCGGGCGGCAGATAGATGTATATGTCCAAGTCGAGTTCTCCCGTACGGAGCAGTCGGAACAAACGATCCATTCGCACGCAGCGGAGCTGTGCCGCCAGGTCGATGCAGCGCCTGGGCTGCAACTCGCTGGCCTCATGACCCTGCCGCCGTTCGGTCCAACGCCGGAGTCCGCGCGCCCCTACTTTCAGCGCCTGGCCCGCCTTCGCGCTCAGATCACCGGCGAAACCGGACTACGGTTGCCGGGGCTCTCCATGGGCATGACGAACGACTTCGAAGTGGCGATCGAGGAAGGCGCTACCATTGTGCGAGTCGGTACTGCCATCTTCGGTCCTCGAATCTGAACAGAGAGAGCGATGTTCCTCATCCGCAATCTGATAAGCACATCGGCCACGATCCTCGATATGGTGCTCGGCTTCTACATGCTGCTGATTTTCGGCCGCGTCATCATCTCTTGGGTCAACGCCGATCCCTACAACCCCATCGTGCAGTTTCTGCACCAGGCTACGGAACCGGTGCTTCAGCCGATCCGACGGCGTCTGGGAATATACGGTGGGGTCGATTTCTCCCCGATCATTCTGTTGCTTACCGTGGTCTTCCTAAAAGGCTTCCTAGTGGCCTCGCTCTTCGATCTCGCCAGCAGTCTCTAAGCCGCAGGGGAGCTAGAACGCCGGTCCGGTGTGGTCGATCTCGAACCCCCACCGGTACGAGTAGTTGAACAGCAGATCGATTGGCACGGTGTAGACAACGCGGATCTGTATCGAGCCTCCGCGGCGCATGATGGCGACGCCACGACGGTTAACGGGAAGCCCGAGATCCTCAGCGCGCTCCAGGATGTTCCGCAGGGCCTCGTTATCGCCGAGCCGGAGACGTCGGGCGCCAGCGAAGACGATTTGCTCGCGCACCGTGTCGTCAAGCTGGAAACTCGCGGCTCGCACCGGAATGAACTTCATGCCGCCATAGATCGCCGCAACCACAACGGCGAGGGCCAGCAGTGCGCCCAGCCCGCCGCGGCCCGCTTCCCCGGCCCAGCCAGCCCGCCCCGAACCGCCGCGCTCCCGGTCGTGACTTGCTCGCATGTGCACGTCTCACTTTGCTGCGCGATGTGTCAGATCCGCGATCGCTCCTGCTAGGTCAACGGATCATGTGAAACGTCCGCTCCCACCGAGTCCGAGTGAAGAAACTCGGCACCAACTTGGCTAGCTGCGAAAGGCGATCGCCGAACCCGGTAGCGAAGTAGTTTCGCGACGGTGCATCGAACGACCAGTAGACGGCCATCGCCCGCCCCTTGACCAATCGGCGAGGTACCGTACCCCAATACCGTGAGTCGCGGCTGTTGTCGCGATTGTCGCCCATGCAGAAATACTCGCCATCCGGAACCTGGATCGGGCCGTAATCGCGATGGCTACCGAAGGTAGACATATGGTGCGCGAACGGCTCGTCAACGATCTCGTCGTTCACTCGGACGACGCCATCCCGAATCTCGATCTTGTCGCCCCCGATCCCCACGACACGCTTTATGAAGTCCTTGTCGGGCTCCTGGGGGGCACGGAAGACGATGACATCACCGCGATCGATCTCCGCGGTGGGCAGGATGAAGGATCCCGGGCCACCCGGACCGTACACGAACTTGTTGACCACGATGTGATCGCCGACCAATAGGTTCGGCTCCATCGACCCGGTCGGGATCTTGAACGCCTGGAAGACGAACGTACGGATGAAGAGCGCCAGGATGGCAGCGATCAGAATCGATTCCAGGTATTCGCGCAGTGTCGATTTTTGCATCGGCGGCTCGCGGTGATCGGTTCACGGCACAGTGGTCTCGCCCCGCCCCGACGAAGCAACGCGGCGACCACGCTAAATTGTAACAGGGTCAGATGCGCGAGCAGGGGCCGGATCTTCCAGTGGCCAGCTGGCACGCGCCGGAAGGTCGAACGCGTCGCTTTCGCCGCCTCCGAGGCGCCCGTAGCCGGCACCGGCCACCATCGCGGCGTTGTCCGTCGAGAGCTCGTGCGGAGATACGTACAGCGGTTGGCCGAGGCGGTCGGCAAGATTGGCGAACCTCGTTCGGAGATGCCGGTTCGCCGCCACACCGCCGGCAAGCACGAGCCCGCTTGAAGGATGAGCGTGCGCTGCACGGCTCGTGGTATCGACCAGCATGTCGACAACTGCGCACTGGAAGCTCGCTGCTAGGTCGCGCACTCGCTGATCCTCGGGTGAGGCCGGCGGCAGCGCATTCGCCAACGCCAGGCGGCGCGCCGCCGTCTTCACTCCGGAGAAAGAGAACTCCAGGCCGAGGTCGGCACGCGGCAGGGGGTACCGTTGCGGATCACCATCGGCGGCGAGCCGATCAATGACCGGCCCACCTGGGAAACCCAGCTCGAGAAGCTTGGCGAGCTTGTCGAAGGCCTCTCCAGCGGCATCATCGCGCGTTGCGCCGAGCCGTTCGTACGCCGGCCCTTCCTGCACTCGGTAAAGCGCCGTATGCCCCCCCGAAACAATCAGCGCCAGTATCGGATAGCGGATCTCCATGCCAGCGCTCAAGGCCGGCATCAGGGCGCCGTGTACATGCGCTGCCAGGTGATGGACACCGACATAGGGCAGCCGGCACGATCGCGCCAAGCCGCGCCCAAAGCACCAACCAGCCAGCAGCGCACCGATCAATCCGGGGCCTCGCGTTACCGCGATGCCATCGATGTCGTCGAGTTGCAGATTAGCTGAGGTGAGCAGCGCGTCGAGCATGCCGGGAAGCACTTCTACGTGCTTGCGCGCCGCGATCTCGGGCACCACCCCACCGAACCGCTGGTGCTCCGGCTGCGACGACACGCCGTTGACGAGCACCTGATGCCCGTCCCGTACGATCGCCACCCCGGTATCATCGCATGACGTCTCGATGCCCAGGACCAGCATCTACTGCTCTCCGGCACGGCGACAGGAGTCGCGCAAGGACAGCGAGTACGGCGGGTACGCGACACCGGTTTCGGTGATGATCGCCTTGACCAGCCGGGCGGGCGTGATGTCGAAGGCCGGATAAGCTGCCGGTACTCCCTCCGGGGCGATGCGCATCGAATTGATGATCGTCACTTCCTCACCGTCGCGCTCCTCGATCGGAATCTCCGACCCAGCGGCCGTGTCCAGGTCGATCGTGCTGGTCGGTGCAGCGACATAAAACGGAATGCCGTTCTCGTGCGCCAGCACGGCGACGGTGTACGTACCGATCTTGTTGGCTACATCGCCGTTGGCGGCGATGCGGTCGGCACCGACCACCACGACATCTACCGACCCGCGCTGCATCATGTGACCGGCCATGCTGTCGGTGATCACCGTGCACGGGATATCGTCGTGCTGCAGCTCCCATGCCGTTAGCCGGGCCCCCTGCAAGAACGGGCGGGTCTCGTTGGCGAGAACGTGAACGCATCGGCCAGCCTCGACTGCGGCCCGCACTACACCCAACGCAGTCCCATAGCCGGCGGTAGCCAGCCCGCCAGCGTTGCAGTGAGTCATCACCTGGGCGTCGTCCGGTAAGAGGTCGGCACCGTGTCTTCCCAAACGCCGGTTCGCCTCGACGTCCTGCTCTCGCAGCAGCAGTGCCTCCTCCTGCAGCCGATCTCGGACCACGTCCGTTCCGTCCGGTAGCGTCTTCTCGACGATCCGCGCCATTTTCCGGATCGCCCACGACAGGTTCACGGCGGTAGGTCGGGCGGCCTCCAGGCGCAGGCAAAGCGCCGCGAATTCGGCCTGAAACGCGGACGGATCGTCGCTCAGACGCCGCGCCTCCATCGCCAGGCCCAGAGCCGCCGTGACGCCGATCGCCGGCGCCCCGCGAACAACGAGGTCGCGGATCGCATCGATCACTTGGTCGGCAGTGTGCAGCGTCAAGTAGGTCTCCTCGCCAGGCAGCGCGCGCTGGTCCAGCAATACGACGGCGCCATCTTTCCAAGCAATGGGCTCGATCATCTGCGCTCCGTTTGGTTGACGCTGTTGGCCGTGGATCGTTACGATCTCTCGCAGAGAGTTTCCTCGGCGAGCACTTTCGCGACGCTACCCGCACCCTCTGAAGCTTCCACCATGGCCTGGTTCCGCAAGAAACGTACGTCGAAGCGTGCCGTCGGTGACCGCGGCCCAGATATGCCCTCGGGCCTCTGGACCAAGTGCAACAACTGCCGTGAGATCGTCTATCGCAAGGAGATCGTACGAAACGCCAGCGTTTGCCCGAAGTGCGGCTACCACTTTCGCATATCGGCTAGCGACCGACTGTCATTGCTATGCGATGCTGGCCGCTGGACGCCATTCGGCGATGAGATGGCGCCGATAGATTCCCTGCGCTTTCGGGATACGAAACGCTACCGCGATCGCCTCACCGACTACCAGGAGCGCACTGGCCTCAACGACGCGGTAATCACCGCCGATGCCCATCTCGAAGGCATGGCGGTCGTCTTCGCAGCCATGGAATACAGCTTCATGGGCGGTTCCATGGGATCGGTAGTCGGCGAGAAGATAACCTGCGCCGCAGAGCGCGCCCTGGAGCTGCGCATGCCACTGATCGTGATCTCCTGCTCCGGCGGAGCGCGTATGCAGGAGGGCGCGCAGTCATTGATGCAGATGGCGAAGATCTCGGCAGCGTTGTCACGCCTCTCAGCCGCGTCGGTGCCGTTCCTGTCGGTTCTGACCGACCCGACGACGGGCGGAGTGACGGCGTCGTTTGCCATGCTCGGGGACCTGAACATTGCCGAGCCGCGAGCGCTGATCGGCTTCGCCGGACCACGGGTCATCGAGCAGACCATCCGCGAACGACTACCGGAGGGGTTCCAACGTAGTGAGTTCCTGCTAGCGCATGGCATGCTCGATTTGGTGGTGCCCCGCAACGAGCTGAAACAGATGCTGGCTACTGTACTCCGGCACGTCGGGGTTGCCGCATCCAAGACCCTGTCGGCGCCGCAGCTGTCGATCGATGAGGCCTCACCCTGAGGGCACACAGTCCTACCGCCCCATGAAGACGGCTGCGGCACGCCTGCGACTGGAGCAGCTGGGGCCCGACACGATGACGCCGGGGCTCGAGCGTGTCCGTGACCTGCTCGAGGCACTCGGGAACCCGCATCAGCGCTATCCGACCGCAATCGTCGCTGGCACCAACGGCAAAGGGTCGACGACGGCGATGTTGACCTCGATCGGCCTGGCCGCCGGCCTGCGGGTGGGCGCCTACTCGTCGCCGCATCTCAGCGATCTCGAGGAACGCTTCCAGATCGACGGACATGCGATCTCGCAGAACGGTCTGGATGCGCAGCTTGAGACGATCTTCGCTGCGGTCGACTTGCTTATGGAGGACGGCCGGCTGGGGCAGTCGCCCAGCTATTTCGAGATCCTCACCACGGTGGCATTTCGCTGTTTCGCTGAAGCATGTGTAGACCTCGCGGTACTCGAGGTCGGGCTAGGCGGCCGCCTCGATGCCACCAACGTGACCACGCCGAGGGTCGCCGTGATCACTCCGATCGCCCTCGACCATACCGATTGGCTCGGTGACGACATCACCCAGATCGCCGAAGAGAAGTTCGCTGTGGTGCCCCGTGGCGGGGTAGCCATCGTCGCACGGCAGCCACCTGGGGTCTCTGCCGCGATCGAGCAGCGCGCCCAGGAGCACGGCATCACACTGTTGCGAGCAACCGATTTCCCAGTGGAAGTGAGCGGCGTCGATTCTCGCCTGTGCCACACCTTCGACCTCGAGGCACGGATGCGCTCGTACAGCGGATTGCAGCTCGCGCTGGCTGGATCGCACCAGGTGGAGAACGCACGATGCGCCGTTCTCGCAGCCGAGGCCCTCGATCGCCGTCGCATGCGTATCGGCTCAGACGCCATATGGGCAGGCCTCCGCCGCAGCTCCATAGCAGGCCGCTGTGAGTGGTTCGATGGCACCCCACCGATCTTGCTGGATGGCGCCCACAACCCCGCCGCAGCGGTCGCATTGATCAGCTATCTTGATCGACTTCGCGACGCCAACCGATTCTGCCGACTACACCTCGTGTTCGGAGCTCTCGAAGACAAGGATGTCGCGGGCATGGCGAAGCTGCTTTACGCGCGTGCCGACACACTGATCGCAACGCGAGTGCCCTCGTCGCGTAGCCCGCAGCCCACGGAACTGCTTGCCGCTGCGCCCACGCCGGAGATAGCGATGGCAATCGATGACCCGGCGGACGCCCTCGACCGCGCCCGCGAGCTCGCCAACGACGACGATCTGATCTGTGTCACCGGCTCTATCTACTTGCTCGGCCGGTTGCGGCCGGCGCTGCTGACGGCGGCCGGCCCCCAGTCGGCGCCCTGACCCGCCTCGGCCCAAACGCTACAATGACCTCGGCCATGGAAACCAGGGGTGGGCCAGGCCGTTGCAAGTTCACCGCCCGCGTGACGTGATCCGACTCGGCATGTTCGATCTTCAGCTACAGCGTCCGCCCGGCACATGGACGATCAGCTTTCTTACGATGGCGGCCCTAGCCGGGTCGGCGGGTCTTGTCGAGGCCCAGCAGGCGGGGATCCCGTTGGGGCTCGCCCAATGCTGCGAAGTGCAGTATCGGAACGCCCGCATCGAGGGCAGCGTCTTCCATCTCAGCGGCGACGTGGACGTCGTCGACCTCCAGCGCGGCATTCGGTTGCTGGCCGACGAGATCAGCTTCGATACGCAAGAGCTGAGCTTCGAGGCCACCGGCAACGTCTCGTTCGAGCAGGGAGCGATGCTCCTCAACGGCAGCGCCATGCGCGGCGACCTGGACGATGCCACCCTCGAGATGAACGACGTCATCGGGGTGGCCCCCGGCCCGTTTTACGTACGCGCGTCGCGTCTCGTACAAATAGAGCCAGGCAAGTTCCGCGGCGATGACTTCGTCCTCACGCCGTGCAACCAAACCACGGCGATCTGGGAGTTCCGCGGTACGAGCATGACCTTCGAGCCAGACAAGTACGTCCGTATGTCGTGGCCGCAAATTCGAGTAAAGGGCCTCCCCCTGTTCGTTCTGCCGATCCTCCTGTGGCCGCTGCAGGATTCGCCGCGACAAACTGGCCTGCTGATCCCGGCCCTGGCGACGTCTAGCCGCAAAGGCTTCTCGTTTTCCGAGACGTTCTTCTGGGCCATGAACCGCAGCGCCGACTTGACGCTGACGTACGAGCATTTCGCCAACGCCGGAAACGGCTTCTCGGCCGAGTTCCGACACGCCCTCGGCGACAGCGCGAACGGCTCGATTCGCGCCTACTATCTGCCGGGCAAGGAGGCGACGGAGGAAGAGAAGGCTGACGGCAAATTCTCGTTCCAGAGCGGTTTCCTTATCAGCGCCGCGCACGTTCAACCCATGCCTGGCGGCTTTACTCTCCGGCTCGGCGCGGACTCCATCAGCAGCACTCAGTTCGCGCGCGAGTTCCAGGACGACATCAACAGGTTCCTGCAGCGGCAGTCGTATTTCACAGGCGAGCTCACCAAGAACTGGGGCGCCAACACGCTGTCGATAGTTGGTAGCAGTAACCAGCGCTTCGATACCAACAAGCTGTCGACCGTCGGGCGGAGATTACCGATGGTGCGATACAGCATGCGCAGCACCCAGATCCTGGGACCGATATACGTTGCCGCTCAGGCATCGGTGGCGAGGCTGCAGAAACTGCGTCTCGAGGAACGGGCCAGCGGCTCTACCCGAAGCACCGGCGGCGTCTACAACCGTTTCGACGCTTTCCCCGAAGTGTCGATCCAGCTGACACAGATCCCCTGGCTGACCTTCAACCCGTTCTTCCGCTACCGCTCGACGTACTGGTCGCATCGAAGCCGGCAGGACGAGTTCAGGTTCGCCGAGAAACCCGTAACGCGCAACTACTACGAGACCGGCGTCGAGATGGTCGGGCCGCAGCTATTCAAGATCTACGACACCCCCGGGAGCGGTTACTCGCCGCGGGTCAAACACGTTATTCAGCCGCGCGTGGTGTACCGGCGCGTGCGCCCGATCAACGCCAACCCTCAGGCCTTGGGTCGCATCATCCGCTTCGACGAGATCGATTTCAGCGTCGCCGACGCCCAGAGCCTGGTTGCGGAAATCACCACGCGACTGTTCGCCAAGCGCTACCCTGACCCCAACGCCGAAGAGCGCATGGTGTGGCAGGCGGCCGAAATTACCATCGGCCACACCTACAATCTCGAGTCGTTGAGTCTCGCGGACGAGTCGTTGGGCGTGCCTCGTGTGAGGTTGCCGTGGTTCCTTCGGGCCCGCATTACTCCGGCCGCCACGTTCTATATCCAGGGCGACATGAGCTTCACGCCCTCGTTCACGCCTGCGAACTACACCTTGACGGCAGAGGCGCGAGGCGGCACCTCCGGCGTAGGATTGAGCTGGTTCCGCGGCGTGCGTGACTTTCTCAATCCTCAGGATTTCAGCGAAGTCTTGGTGCAGACCACCAGCAATACCATGCAGGCCTTCGGCAATGTCAGCATATTCGCCCAACGGCTAACGCTTGGGACTCGCATTGGCATGGACCTGTTTCGCAATCAACTGCAGACCGCCACTGCCAGTGTCCAATGGAATCTGCAGTGCTGCTCGATCGGGGTCGACCTCAGGCGGCTCAACTTCTTCGATCGCCAGGAGACACAGTTCGCCCTGCTGCTGAACCTGGCGCAGGTTGGTTCATTCGGCTTCGACAGCCATCAGCAGTAGGCGCCAGAGATCCTGCCAGTGCTGGGGGTCCACGCGAACCGGCGACAGCGTGTATAAGGTCGCTGAGCGTGACGTTGTAAGGAGGAACACCGCATGCGTGTGTTGATCACTGGCATCACTGGATTCGCCGGTTCGCACCTGGCCGAATATGCCCTCGACCAGGAAGGCGTCGAGGTCTACGGCATCCGGAGATGGCGGTCCCCTACCGAGAACATCGACCACATCATCGATCAGCTCAACATCGTCGAGTGCGACATCCGCGACGCCGCGTCTGTTACCGGGATGATCGCCACCGTAAGACCTGACCGGATCTTTCATCTGGCCGCCCAGTCGTACGTACCTACCTCATGGCACGCGCCTGCCGAGAGCCTAGAGACGAACATCATCGGGCAGTTGAACCTCTTCGAGGCCGTCCGCCAGACTGGCTGTGATACGCGGATTCAGATCGCCGGGTCGTCGGAGGAATACGGGCTGGTGCATCGCGACGAGACTCCGATCACCGAATCGAACCACTTGCGGCCACTGTCCCCCTACGCCGTGTCGAAGGTCACCCAGGACCTGCTTGCTTACCAGTATTTTCGCTCTTACGGCACCCACACGATCCGTACCCGAGGCTTCAACCACACGGGCCCGCGCCGCGGCGAAGTGTTCGTGGTCAGCAACTTCGCCAAGCAGATCGCCCTGATCGAGGCCGGGGAGAGAGACCCAGTGATTCGCGTCGGCAACCTCGAAGCGGAGCGCGACTTTACCGACGTGCGAGATGTCGTCCGCGCTTACTGGCTGATCCTCGAACACGGCGATCCGGGTGACGTGTACAACATCGCCAGCGGCACGGCTTGGCGGATCCAGGACGTGCTCGATCTTCTGCTGTCGTTCTCGGAGATCGACATCAGCGTCGAGGTCGACCCGCAACGGCTTCGTCCGTCGGATGTCGAACTGCTGCTCGGCGACGCTTCCAAGCTGAGCGCGATTACCGGCTGGCAGCCCCTCATTCCCTTCGAACAAACCGCCAGGGAGACCCTGGACTACTGGCGGGCGCGCCTCTGATCTGACTCCAGGCCCGCCACACTTCCACCACGGCCTGCTAGCACTAGGAGCAAGCTCGATCGCCACCTCGCTGATCACCGGCATCACCGGCTTCGCCGGCCGATATCTATCGGCTGCGCTACAAGAATGTGGCGAACAGGTGTGTGGCTACGCACAGCCACCCGGCGACAATCGACATCAATCCGCGCATCTGGACGGCGCGGACCTCCACTATGGCGACGTGAGGGATGCCGATCGGCTGTCAGAGCTGTTGGCACGTGTTCGCCCCCACACCGTTTACCACCTGGCGGCGTTGTCGCACGTCGGAAACTCCTGGGAGGGTCAGCGAGCGACCCTCGAGGTGAACCTCCTGGGAACGGACGCCGTGCTCGACGCAGTAGCACGAACGGACCGCGAAGCCACCGTGGTCGTCGTATCGACCGGGCAAGTATACGGAGCCACCGACGAGCAAGCCATGCCATTGGATGAAACGGCCGCGGCGCGCCCGCGGAGCCCCTACGCGGCCAGTAAGCTCTGCGCCGAGGTGCTCGGCCGCCAGGCAACCGACTCCGGCATGGCTCGCGCGGTCATGGTGCGCCCCTTCAACTTCGCCGGCCCTGGCCAGGAGCCCACCTTCGTGTGCTCCGACTTTGCCCGACAGATCGCCGTCGCCGAGGCAACCGGGCAGGGGGCTCCTATTCGGGTTGGCAATCTCGAGGCACGTCGTGACTTTACCCATGTACGCGACATGGCATGCGGCTTCCAGGCTGCCGCTGAGCGTGGTCTTCCGGGCGCCACGTACAATCTTTGTAGCGGGCAGGGCACCTCCATTCAGGAGGTGCTCGACGAGCTGATGGCGCTTTCGACCGCCGAGATCCCGGTCGAAGTCGACCCGGAACGCTTCCGGCCGGTTGACGTACCGCTGTTCATCGGCGACGGATCGCTCGCCCAGCGGGAGCTTGGATGGAAGCCCGAGATTCCGATGAGCCAGACGCTGCAGGAAACATTGGAGTACTGGCGCGAGCGAGTGCGAGCGAGTGCCTGAGCTGGCGGGCGATTTGCTGACGCTGATCAGCGCTCGGGCTGTCCCGGGGCTCACCCTCGGGGTAACGGTCGGCGGGCTCCTGGGGTTGCTGGGGCTCACCCGCAAGCGTGCTGGCCTGGTGGTAGCCCTGCTGCTAGCGGTGACGTTCTTGGGCGCTGGTTGGGGCCTTGCCGTCCTCGCCGCGCTACAGCTCACGCTCGCGGCCGTCGCCAGCCGCCTGACGACAGCGGCTGCACGGCCTGACACGCTGGACGTTCTGGGCCTTGCCGGTGTTACGTCACTGTGCGCCGTTGGGTCGCTGAGCGGCCTCGCCTTGGCATATTGGCTCGCCGCTGGCGGTGGGGCTACGGTCGGAGCGGCGGTCACCTGGACGGCAGAGTTGACCGATACGGCGTCGGTCCTCGAAGGCGACCGACCAGCAGCCGGAAACCAGAGCATCGGTGGGCGAGGCCTGATAGCGACGATCATCGTCAGCGGCAGCCTGACGCTCGCTACGCTGTGGCTTCGCGTGATGGGGGCCGGGGAACCGGCGCTGGCTGCCGTCGGTGCCGTGTTGGGCCTGGCACTTGGACGGCAGGCGGGACGAACACGCCCGGGTCGACTGGCCGCAGCGGCGCTAGTAGCCGGCGTGTCGACCGCGCTCCTCACTGCTCTGCTGCCCTGAGCCGTCCCCGCCGAGGCTACGACTGTCACGTTACAATCGACTCATCATCCCTTCGGAGATCGCCGCATGAACACACTGAAGACAACTGCACTACTGGGTGTAATGACCGGGCTCCTGATGGCGATCGGCTCCTTCTTCGGCAATCAGGGCCTGGTGATCGCCATGGGCTTGGCGGTGGTCTTCAACTTCGGTAGCTACTGGTTCTCCGACAAGATCGTCTTGAAGATGTACCGCGCCCAGCCGGCCGACCCGGGGAAGTTCGCCGCCTTGCATGCCGTGGTAGATCGGCTGGCGAGCCGCGCCGAGCTCCCGAAGCCCGCGGTCTACGTCCTGCCATCGCCGGGAGCGAACGCATTTGCTACCGGCCGCAACCCACAGCATTCGGCCGTTGCGGTAACGGAGGGGCTGCTGCAGCTGCTGGACGAACAGGAACTCGAGGGTGTGCTGGCCCACGAGTTGGCGCACGTCAAGAACCGCGACATCCTTGTCTCGAGCATCGCCGCCACCATGGCCGGCGCCATCACGATGATGGCGCGAATGGTCGGGTATGCGGCCATGTTCGGCGGTGGGCGCAGCCGCGAGGGCGGCGGTGGGGCGTTGGGAGCACTGGCGATGATGATCGTGGCGCCGCTAGCAGCGATGGTCATTCAGATGAGCGTGTCGCGGACCCGCGAATACAAGGCCGACGCGACAGGCGCCCGCATAGTGGGTCACCCACACGGCCTGATGAGCGCCTTGCAGAAGCTAGAGCACGCCAGCCAGCGCGTGCCTATGCAGGCCTCTCCAACGACAGCACACATGTTCATCGTACGGCCGTTCACTGGTGGCCTCATGGGACTGTTCGCAACGCATCCTCCGATGCAGGAACGCATTCGCCGCCTGCGCGCCCTGAATTGACGTTGGCGCAGCCCAGCTAGTGTCCTGAGAGCAGGACACTAATGACGCCGAGAATCGGCGCCATCAGCGGCGTGATGTTTATAGGGTCGCGAAGCCGCAAACGTCCCCAGCTGACGGACTCTGATCAACCCTGAGCCGTACCGCGCTTTGAAGCGCGACACGACTTGTTTCGGGGAAACACGTCGATCACTTGACATGCGCTTCGCTGCTTCCTATAGTCCGGCCGTGGATTAAAGTGGACTAAAATGGTACCCACACCCTACAAACAAGCGGAATCGCCTTGATTCGGAGTGCGACATCGGATGCTCAGGGGGAATCATCCAGCAACGGTGGATGCGAAGCACCGCATCAAGGTACCGACCGCTTTTCGCAACGTGATCCGGGAGACCTACGGTGACGACTTCTTTCTCACCAGCTACACCGGGGAGAACGTTCTCGCCTACCCATTGCCGGAATGGGGCCGCGTGGAGGAACGCTTGCAAGCTATCCCGAGCATGAACCCCTCCCGTCAGAAGCTCCTGTCGCGGGTCAACTACTTTGGTGCGTTGGCCTCGATGGACCGCCAGGGCCGTATTCTCGTGCCGCAGTTGCTGCGCGACACCACCGCGGTCGACGGTGAGGTCGTGGTGATGGGCCAACTCACCCATCTCGAGATCTGGAACCACGACGCTTTCCGGCGTCGCTTGGACGACAGCCCGCTCACCCCCGACGACCTGCAAATTCTCGCGGACATGGGGGTATGACCATGGTCATGGGCCGCAGCATTCCGCTTAGCCTGGCGACGCTCGTACCTCCCGGACAGGGCCTGGAGCAGCGCGGGCGACAGCAGCGCGAGACGACGCAGCTGCACACGCCGGTCATGCGCGCTGAGGTACTGGAACATCTACGCGACGCACCTGGCGGAACAATGGTCGACGGCACGCTGGGGCTCGGTGGTCATGCGGATGCATTGCTAGAAGCACGTGACGACATTCACCTGCTCGGCATCGATCGCGACTCTGATGCTCTCGAGCTCGCCGACCTTCGCCTGGCGCGGTGGTCCGGACGATACGAGTTGTGCCGCGCCGACTATCGCACTCTTTCAGAGATGAGCAGCGCTCGAGGATGGGCACCCCTCGCCGCCATCCTGATCGACTTGGGCGCCTCGTCGTTGCAGCTCGGCACAGCCGAGCGCGGCTTCTCGTTCAGGCTCGAAGGGCCGCTCGACATGCGTATGGATCAGCGGCAACCGCGTACGGCGGCCGAGCTTGTGGATCGGCTCTCCGGCGACGAGCTCCGCTCGCTCATCCGTGACTACGGTGAAGAGCCGCATGCCGCCCGCATCGCCCGCGCCATCGTCAAGGCACGGGCAATCGAGCCGATCACCACGACCACACGCCTGGCCGAGATCATCGACGCCGCTGTGCCGCAGCGCGGACCACGGCGAATTCATCCGGCAACGCGCACCTTCCAGGCCATACGAATCGCCATAAACAACGAGCTCGACGGGCTGCAAGAGTTCGTTATTGGAGCGAGCCGACTGCTCGCCCCCGGTGGCCGCCTGATTGTTCTGGCATTCCATTCGCTGGAAGACCGTGCCATCAAGCGTGCGTTCAAGCACCTGGCCAGCGATTGCGAATGTCCACCGGAGCTGCCGCAGTGTCTCTGCGACAAGCGCTCTGAAGTCAAGATTCTGACCTCGCGACCGTTAACACCCGGTGAAGACGAGGTTGCTTCGAATCGACGCGCGCGCAGCGCCAAGATGCGCGTGCTGGAACGGACCTAAGGAGGAAGGATCGCGGAGAGTCGGGGATCTGTGGCTCCATGGCCAGCTAGTAACCTATGTGTTGTAAAAAATGCCTCCCTTTACAACCCTGGCTAGCTTTCGCCCCAGGCCATTGGAGCCACAGACCCCTGACTCTCCCGGTAGCCCTCCGGCGACGGAGTGAGCGACTTGTCCCGCATCGCGAATCGGCCTCTGATCAAGGCACGCGAGCCGAACCGCTTCGGAGACCTTGGACAGGCCTTCGCCGGCATCCTGCTGCTGATCATACCGGCTTTCCTCTACGCCTCCCAGCGCGCCGATATGCGCGAGTCTCGTCGGCAGACAGGCGACCTCGAGGCCGCCTTGCTGCAACTGCAGCAGGAGCGGAAGTTGCTCGAGCTGGAGCTTCAGACGGAGCTCGATCCGCGCTCCCTGGAGCAAAAAGCGCGCGCCATCGCCGGTCTCGGCGACCCTGAAGACAGCCAGGTAGAGCATCTGCCTCGCGCCTACGGCGCCGTGGGCCGCGACCACATCGCGACGGTGGCGACCGATGGTCATCCGTAGCCTCGGACGCAACCGCTCCCACGACACTCAGCGTGGCCGCGCCATGCTGCTCTTGGCGATGGCTTCGATCTGGGGACTGGTAGTGATTGCGCGGCTGGGCTATCTACAGGTGTACCTGCACGATGCGCTGGTCGAGCGCGCCGCGAGCCAGCAGACCCGAGTCATCGACCTGGCGGGCCGCCGGGGCGACATATTCGCTCGCGGTGGCGAGACTCTGGCAACCAGTATTCAGCTGGGCTCGGTCTATGCGCAGCCGCCGAAGATCACCGACGCGGTGGCGACCGCCAGGCTCCTGGCGCCTCCCCTGGGGCTACCGACCGACACGGTCGTGGAGATGCTTTCGCGTCAACGGTCTTTCGTGTATCTGCGGCGCAAGGCTCGCCCGGAGACAACCGCCGAGGTATCCCGAATCGTCAGACGCGAGCGACTGCGCGGCATCGGAATACTGCCCGAGTCGAAGCGCTACTACCCTCACCGCTCGCTCGCCGCACACGTGGTCGGCGCCGTCGATATCGACAACGCCGGTCGATTCGGCATCGAGCGCTACTACGACGACCTAATCGCCGGCCAGCCAGGCGCCTTCAACAGCCTCCGCGACGGCTGGCGCAACGTCATTGGCACGAGCGGCGCTCTCATGGAGGATCCGACCCGCGGGCACGATCTGGTGCTCACCCTCGACTGGGGGCTGCAACATGCCGCCGAGGAGGCGCTTCGAAGTACGGTACTCGACAAGCACGCGGCCGGCGGCAGCATCGTCGCGATGGATCCCCGGACGGGCGCCATCCGCGCGCTGGCCAGCTTCCCGACGCTCAACCTCAACGACAACAACGACCCTTCATTCCTCGCCCACGCCCGCAACAACGGCGTCGCATTCTCCTTCGAGCCCGGCTCGGTCTTCAAAGTAATCACTGCGGCAGCAGCCCTGCATGAGGGTGTGGTGCACGAGGACGAGCCGATCGACTGCGAGGGTGGCACGTATCGCGTTGCCACCCACACCTACCACGACTGGAAACTGGGCTTCGGCATAATGCCGTTCCGCGACGTGCTCGCCTTCTCCAGCAACGTCGGCACCATCAAGGTATGCCAACGTCTGACCCCGCAAACTTACTACTCGTGGATCCGTGACTTCGGCTTCGGAAGCCACACCGAGATCGATCTACCGAATGAAGAGCCGGGACGCGTCACCGCACCCGAGAATTGGTCGAAGCTCTCTCAATCGTCGATGGCGTTCGGGCAGGAGCTTTCGACGACTCCCATCCAGATGACCACCGCCATCGCCGCCATCGCCAACGGTGGCCTGCTGCTTCGCCCCTACCTCGTAGAGCAGATCCGCGACCGCCACGGCAACACCCTCACCGAGGTTCAGCGTGCACACGGTAAGATCACGTTGGGTCAACCACACGTGCGGCGCAGGGTACTCAAGGAATCGATCGCTCGGCGTGTGGGGCTGGTCATGGAACGGGTGGTAACGGGCGGAACCGGAGCGCCCGCGGGGATCCCCGGCTACCGCATCGCCGGGAAGACATCGACAGCGGAGAAGTGGGATCCGTCGAAACGGGCCTATTCGCAATACGTAGCCGCTTTTGTTGGCTTCTTGCCTGCCGACGACCCGCAGCTAGTGATTCTGGTCGTCATCGACGAACCGAAGCGTGGCTACGGCCACCACGGATCACAGGCCGCAGTGCCGGCGTTCCGTACGGTCGCCGTCGCGGCGACGCGGCTCCTCCGAATGGCGCCCGAGAATTCCCCGGTACCCGAAGAGTGGGTGACCGACGTCCCGGAAATGGTCCCGAGCACACGGCTCGGATCGATCTCACCGGTCCCCTAGCGAGGGGCTGGAGGTTGAAGTTGGTGGCCGTCTTCACGACAGCTTTTTTATCGTTGCCACGGCAACGACAGAACTGAGGGCGAGCTGGCCCTCACGACGAATAGCGCGAACGAGGGAATGGGGCAACAGCTGCGGCTTGAAGAGCTCTTGGCGGGCTGCGAGGCGAGGTTCGTCGGCGACCCGGCGATCTTGGTCACCGGCATCGCCTACGACTCGCGACGCGTCCGGCACGGCGATGTTTTCGTGGCCATCCCAGGCTTCGTGCTCGACGGTCTGCAGTTCGTTCCTGAAGCCCTCAGCCGCGGCGCCGTGGCGATCGTGGCGGAACGCTCCGGACCGAACGCCAACGACGAGTCGTTCTGCACCTGGGCGCAGGTTCGCTCGTCGCGCCGGGCACTGGCAGCTTTGGCGTGTCGTTGGCACGGTAACCCGAGCGAGCACCTGATCGTGGTGGGAGTGACCGGCACCAACGGCAAGACGACGGTAACAGCTCTCCTGGACGAGATCCTGGCTCGCCGCGCTCCCGTCGGCCGCTGGAGCACGACGCAGGTGAGGATTGCCGGAGACTCCTTCCCTACTCCTCGCACTACGCCCGAGGCCCCCGAGCTGCAGGCGGCGATGGCACGCATGCTCGCGGCTGGATGTCAGGCTGCCGTTGTGGAGGTTTCCTCGCACGCATTGCGACTCGATCGCGTTACCGGCACGCGGTTCGCCGCCGCCACGTTCACCAATCTGTCTCCCGACCACCTCGACTTCCATCGGGACATGGATGACTACCTCGACGCCAAGGCGACGTTGTTCGAGACCCTCGCGCCGGAGGCGCCAGCGGTGCTCAACATCGCTGACCCGGCCACTCCGCGCCTGGCAGAACGCGCTAGTGGACGCCTGGTGACCTACGGCTGGGACCGAGGCGCGGGCGCAACCCCGGACTATTGCCTTGACCGATTCGACTCGCGTCAGGATGGCTCCAAGCTGTACCTGAAGACGCCGGCGGCCGAAGGCAGCATCGAGACCCCGCTATTCGGCAGAGCGAACGCCGAGAACATCGCAGCGGCCGCAGCGACGGCGATGGAGCTCGGCTTCTCGTTCGACGAGGTCTGCCAGGCAGTCGCAGGGTTCAATGGTGAACGAGGCCGCCTGCAGGCTGTCGATGCGGGGCAGGCGTTCGACGTCTTCATCGACTTCGCCCATACGCCAGCAGCCCTTCAGGCAGCTCTGGAGGCAACGCGGAGCATTGTCGGGGCGGGGCAGGTCATCGTCGTTTTCGGCTGCGGCGGCGATAAGGACCGCGCCAAGCGGCCGCTCATGGGCTCCATCGCCGCCGCAGCCGCGAACGTCGCTGTGGTGACTTCAGATAACCCGCGCAGCGAGGAACCGGACGCGATCATCGACGAGATCATCGCTGGCATCGGCGCCAACCCTGCGGCGACCGTTCATGTCGAGGCCAACCGCGCCGCCGCCATTGACCTTGGGCTGGCCATGGCTGCGCCTGGCGACTGCGTCCTCATCGCCGGCAAGGGCCACGAGACCGAGCAGATCTTCCGCGACCGAACCATTCCTTTCGACGACGCCGAGGTCGCCACTTCTTGGCTGGCGCGACGGGGAATGGAGATCTCCAGATGATCCCGATGACCGTAGGCGAGCTGGCCAAGGTTCTGGGTTGCGCCATCGAGGCAGGTAACGCCGACGGCGAGATCAAACGGGTAGTGCTCGACTCACGCGCGGTGCGCCGCGGCGATGCGTTCATGGCCATCGTCGGCCCGCGCGATGATGGGCATCGCTACCTACCCCAGGCGCTCGCGTCGGGAGCCGCGGCGGTAGTTATTTCGAGGCGCGACGTGATGGATCGCCTAGCCAATCCCCACGACGCTGGCATCATCCACGTCGCAGACACTACAGCGGCGCTCCAGCGTCTCGCCGGGCACGTCCGCGACGCGGTGGCGCCGACCGTCATCGCGATCACCGGCAGCGTCGGCAAGACCACGACGAAGGCCTTGACCGATGCGCTATTGAAGGCGACGAGATCTACCCACGCCACGCCCGGCAACTTCAACAACCAATGGGGCCTTCCCCTTTCACTGCTGGGCCTGCGCCCCAGCCATCGCTGGATGGTGGCCGAGCTCGGAATGAGCTCAGCCGGCGAGATCGCCGAGCTGACGCGTCTTGCACGGCCGAGCATCGGTGTGATCACCAACGTTGCGCCGGTCCACATGGAGAACTTCGACAATCTGGCGGGCGTCGCAGCTGCGAAGCAAGAGCTCGCCGATGAGCTTCCGCCCGACGGCACCCTGATCGTCAACGCCGACGACACGTATACGGCGGCCATGGGGGCAACGCGAAAGCAGCGCGGTGAGCCGACGATTTGCTACGGGATGCGACGTGACGCAGACGTTTCAGCTTGCCAAGTCGAGGTAGCAGCCGCGGCGTGGCACTTCGAGCTCCGCTGCGGCGCCTCCGATACCGCTCGCGTGCAGTTAACTCTGCCAGGAGAGCACTCGATCTCCAATTTCCTTGCGGCAGCGGCAGTGGCGCACGTACTGGGCATCCGCGCCGCTACGATCGCTGATCGCGCTCGGGACCTTACGCTGCCTGCGATGCGCGGACAGGTACACCGAACAGACGGCGGCGGCGTGGTGATCGACGATAGCTACAATGCCTCACCAGCCGCCATGATCACGGCGCTGGAGACGCTCGCCGCGACGGCTGGAACCGGCCGCAAGATCCTCGTGGTGGGGGACATGCTCGAGCTCGGCAGCTGGGCCGAAGACGCACACCGCGAAGTGGGTCTGCACGCCGTCCATCTCGGCGTCGACCGCATCATCACGGTCGGACCGTTGGCGCGCGACATCGGTCACGGCGCCCGCGCCGGCGGCATGGCCGCGGAGGCAATCACCGCTTTCAGCGTCTCCGACGAGGCCGCGGAGGTGATCGGAGAGATCGTTTGCCCTGGAGACACTGTGCTGGTCAAGGGGTCGCGCGGCATTCGCATGGAGCGCATCGTGCACACCCTGTTGCGGCCCGGCGACGACAATGGAGGTCGCCGATGACCCACAGTCGTCGCAGGGCTCCCGTCGTCGACACAGGAAGCTAATGCTCTACGAGTTGCTCGTTCCGTTGGCCGACTACTGGGGCCCGTTCAACGTCTTCCGCTACCTCACGTTCCGCGCCGCGCTCACTGCTGCATCAGCGCTGCTGGCAACGCTGGCGCTCGGGCCGTGGATGATCCGCCGACTGGTCGCCGCTCAGATGCAGGAGCAGATTCGTAGCGACGGACCCGCAACGCACGCGCAGAAGCGCGGCACGCCCACGATGGGTGGAGCGCTCATCATCAGCGCGGTCGGTGTCTCGACGCTGTTGTGGGCCGACCTGCACAACGTTTTCGTCTGGATCGCGCTGCTCGGAACGGTCGGATTCGCCGCGATAGGGTTCCTCGACGACTATCTCGGCGCCGCTCATGCGCGCCGTCGTGGCCTCTCGGCACGATCCAAGACGGCGATGATGATCGCGCTGTCCACCGCCGTCGGGTTGACCCTCTGGGCGCTGGCCCAGCAAGGCTCGTTCACCACCCAGCTGTCGGTGCCGTTCTTCAAGGACATCAGCCCGCACCTGGGCGCCCTCTATGTACCGTTTACCGTGCTGGTGCTGCTGGCGTCAAGCAATGCGGTGAACCTCACGGATGGCCTCGACGGCCTGGCTACGGGCTGCGTGATGGTGGCGGCGGTTACCTACACGGCGCTCGCCTACGTCGCCGGGCACGCCATCATCGCCGAGTACCTCGACATCATCTTCGTCGGCGACATCGCCGAGATAACGATCTTCGCGGCCGCAATCGTCGGAGCCTGCCTAGGCTTCCTCTGGTACAACTGCCACCCGGCGCAGGTGTTCATGGGCGACACCGGCTCGCTCGCCCTTGGCGGCGCGGTCGGGTTGATCGCGCTGTTGATCAAGCAAGAGCTGGTGCTTGTGCTGGTCGGCGGCGTTTTCGTGCTCGAGACCCTCTCGGTAATGATCCAGGTCACGTCGTTCCGGCTCACCGGACGCCGTGTGTTCCGGATGGCGCCGTTGCACCATCACTTCGAGCTCGCCGGCTGGTCGGAGCCGCAGGTCGTCGTGCGCTTCTGGATCCTCGCCGTGCTCTTCGCGCTGTTGTCGCTGGCCACGCTGAAGCTACGATGAACGGTCCCTGGTCGGGCAAGCGAGTCACCGTCGTCGGCGCCGGACGCAGCGGTGTAGCGGCCACCGAGTTGCTGATCCACCTCGGCGCGCGCGTCGCGTTGACCGACCTGCGCCCCAAGTCGGAGCTCACCGATGTTTGCGAGCTCGAACGTTGCGGCGTCGAGCTGGCGCTCGGCAGTCATCCCGGCGCGCTGTGGCGCGATGTCGACGCCGTGGTGGCCTCGCCCGGAATTCACCCGGAGGCACCGCCGTTGCGTGCCGCCCGCGCCGAAGGGATCACGCCGGTCAGCGAGATCGAGCTAGCGAGCGCTTATGCCGAGGCCCCGGCGGTGGCGGTAAGCGGATCCAACGGCAAGAGCACCGTCACCAGCATGGTCGGAGCCATTCTGGCCGAGAGCGACCTGGCAGCGGTCGTGTGCGGCAACATCGGCGTGCCGTTCTCGCGTGTCGTACGCCAGGTGCTCCAGGGAGAGCGACGGGTCGAGCGCTACGTTCTGGAGCTGTCGTCCTTCCAGACTGAGACTATTGTCGACTTTCGGCCTCGCTGGGCCGGTCTACTCAACATCAGTGCCGACCACCTCGACCGCCACGGCGATTTCGAGTCGTACGCCCGTGCCAAGCTGCGACTGGTAGCCAACTGCACGAGCAACGACTGGCTCGTATACGGCGCCGACGACCCCTGGCTCGGACGCCACCTGCCATCCATCCCCCGGCCGGTGCCTTTCGGCGATGCGGCAACGACCAGCAGTGCCGGGGCGTGGGTGGCAGACGGGCGCATTCACTGGCGCGACCCCGGCGACGCGGTACACAGCATCGTCGACACCGCCGATCTGTCCGTCGTCGGTAGCCATAACTATCTCAACGCTGCAGCGGCGGTGGCGTTAGCCTGCCTCGCCGGCGCCAGCCCCGCTTGCGCAGGGGCGGCGCTGCGTCAATTCGAGGGTCTCGAGCACCGCATGGAACCGTGCGGCGTAGTGCGCGGTGTGCGCTGTATCAACGACTCGAAGGCGACCAACGTCGGCGCTACTCTGGCGGCACTCAAAGGGCTCGACAGCCCCGTGTGGCTGATCCTCGGGGGTCGCGACAAGAACTCTGATTTCAAGCGCCTCCGTCCGGCGCTCGGCAACGTGCGCGGCGTTTTGATCATTGGCGAGGCCACCGAACGCATCGCACAGGCGCTGACTGGCTCCGTACCGATGATCGAGTGCACCGACATCGAGGGTGCTGTGGACGCTGGCTTGGAACAGGCCTCAGCGGAAGAGACTCTGCTGCTCGCGCCAGCCTGCACGAGCTTCGATCAGCACGACAACTTTGAACATCGAGGACGTCACTTCAAAGCCCTGATCGCGGCCCGATAGAGCGCTCAGGGGTAATCTGGGAGAGGGTCTATGGCGAGCCGCTGGCTAGCGGTCGACAAGACGTTGTTCTGCGCCGTAATCGCCATGATCGGGCTCGGTCTGGTCATGGTGTACTCGGCATCGTTCCCGATCTCGCAGCGCGCCCACGGCCACGATCTGTACTTCGTGACGCGGCAGGCAGTCGGTGTCATCGTCGGTCTGGGACTGCTCGTCGCGGGGTTGCTCACCGACTACAGGATCTATCGCAATCGGCTCGTAGTTGCCGGCTTCGTGGCCGCTACGGTGGGCGCCCTGGTCCTGGCGTTGTTTATGCCGGAGTCGCGGGGAGCTCATCGATGGATTCCCTTGGGGCCGCTCAACGCCCAGCCATCGGAGATCGCCAAGCTGGCGGTGATCCTGTTCCTCGCCTCCTACCTGTCCCGCAAGGACGAGCACATCAACGACCCGTGGCGCGGACTGATGCCGCCACTCACGGTGGTAGCCGCGATCGTCTTTCTGATCGCCATCGAGCCCGACCTCGGCACCGCGTTGATGGTCATGTGCATCGCTGCCACGATGCTTTGGCTGGCCGGCCTGTCATGGAAATATGTCACCAACGTCGGCGTCGCCGTGACCCTCGCCGCGTCCGTGCAGATCCTCCGTTCCGGCTATCAGTCGCGACGCATCGTAGCGTGGCTGGATCCGTGGGCCGACGCCCAGGACGCCGGCTACCAGACGCTGCAGTCACTGATGGCCGTGGGCTCTGGCGGCTTCCGCGGCGTCGGATTCGCCGCTGGCCAACAGAAGAGCGGCTTCCTCCCGGATCCCTACACCGACTTCATCTACGCTGTGGTGGCCGAAGAGTTCGGCTTGCTGGGGGCAAGCGCGGTGGTGCTCGCCTTCATGGTCGTGCTCTGGCGCGGCCTGCGCTCGGCGCTCCGTGCGCCCGACAAGTTCGGGTTCTATCTGGGCTCCGGTCTCACCTGCTACCTGGTGCTTCAGGCGCTGGCGAATATGAGCATCGTGGTAAACCTATTGCCGACGACCGGTATTCCGCTACCTCTGATCAGCTACGGTGGCTCCTCAATGGTGATCTGCTGCGCTGCGATCGGCGTCCTTCTGAACCTCTCCCAGCACGCGCACGCATGAGCTTTCCGCCGACCGAGCCGTCTCGCGAGCCTCTCAGGGTGGCACTCGCCGCCGGCGGCACGGGCGGACATCTGATGCCCGCCCTGGCGACGGCCGAGGCGCTGGCAGCGCGGCGGCAATGCGAGTTTCTGGTGATCGGGTCGCACCGCACCAGCGAGCGTGCGCTACGTGACCTGGTCCCCTATCCCGTCGTGGAAGTGCGGGCGCGTGGCATGGTGGGCACGGGAATCACCGGCCGCTTGCGCGCCCTCGCCTCGATACCGACCTCGGTCGCCACCGCTCGCTCCCATCTCGCGGGCTTTCGGCCGCACCTCGTAATCGCTACCGGGGGCTACGTTTGTGGCCCTACAGGCCTGGCGGCGTGGTTGGCAGGCATCCCGCTCCTGGTTCTGGAGCAAAACGCCGACCCCGGGCTGACGACGCGGTGGCTGCGTCCTTTTGCTCGCGCGGTGGCGGTGTCGTTCGAAGAGACGGCACATAGAATCGGCGGCAAGGCGGTGCTCACCGGCAATCCGGTACGCGCTTCACTACCCTCGGCACCACGCCGCGATGGCCACGCAACCGACGTGCACAGCAACGGCATTCATCTATTGGTCCTGGGAGGCAGCCAGGGAGCGCACGGCTTGAACACGATGGCAGAGCTTGCCATACCGATCTTGGCGGCAGCACAAACGGGCCTGAGGATCACTCACCAGGCCGGCAACGCCGACCTCGATGTGCTGCGCGCTGCCTACGACGAGTACGGCATTCCCGCCATCGTGACTCCCTTTATCCAAAACATCGGCGAGGCCTACGCACAGGCGGACCTGGTGTGTGGCCGTGCCGGGGCGACGACCATCGCCGAACTGGCCTACTGCGGCCTGCCGTCGATCTTGGTGCCGTTCCCTAACGCCGCCGGACGCCACCAGCATTCCAACGCCAGAGCCCTTCAGCGCGCTGGGGCGGCTGTCGTCGTAGAGGAATCCGCCAATGGACACCCGCTCGCAGAAGCCATCCTGGAGCTCGCAGCCGACGGCGGCCGCCGTGCTGAGATGGCGGCGGCGGCGGCAACCTGTGGGCGCGACGGGGCAGCCGCCGTGGTAGCCGATCTGGCACTATCGCTAGTCGATTCCTCGGCCTTCCCGACACCGTCTGACGCCGCGATCGGTGCTGGATCGAGCGCTACGCGCCGAGGTCCGATGCACCGATCGGCGGACGTTACCCGGCAGCGAGATCCCCAGACATGCTGAAACGCGTTCGCCGCCTCCACTTCGTCGGCATCGGCGGTATCGGGATGAGCGGCATCGCTGAGCTGCTGATCAACCTCGACTACGAGGTTTCCGGGTCTGACCTGCGATCGTCGCCCATCACTGAGCGCCTCGAGGGCTTGGGCGGCACGGTATTCATCGGCCACGCGGCGGATAACACGCGCAACGCCGACGTCGTCATCACGTCGTCGGCGGTTGGCGACGACAACCCGGAGGTAACGGCGGCGCGCGCCTCGGGCATCCCGGTGATTCCACGCGCTGAGATGCTTGCCGAGCTCATGCGCATGCGGCACGGCATACTCATCGCCGGCTCGCACGGCAAGACGACGACCACCTCCATGATGGCGACGGTTTTCGAAGCAGCCGATCTCGACCCGACGGTCGTCATCGGCGGCCGCCTGGAAGCCTGGGGAACCAACGCTCGTCTCGGTCAAGGAGAGTTCATGGTCGCCGAGGCGGACGAGAGCGACGGCTCGTTCCTGCGGCTCAGCCCGACGATCGCCGTGGTCACCAACATCGATCTCGAGCATCTGGATCACTACGACGACTTCGACGCCTTGAGGGACGCATTCGTCGAGTTTCTCAACAAGGTGCCGTTCTATGGCACCGCGGTGGTGTGTCTGGATGATCCCGAGCTCCAGGAGGTCATGCCGCGAGTGACTCGCAAACTGCTCACCTACGGGCTGAACCCGCAATCCGATATCCGCGCGTCGGCGGTCGAGGTGAGCGCCGAGGGTACGCGTCTCACTTGCCATGCCGGCGTTGACGAGCTCGGCGAGATCCGACTCCGCGTGCTCGGACGCCACAACGCGCTCAACGCGCTCGCCTGCGTCGCGGTAGGCCTGGATCTGGGGATCGCGTTTACCACGATCGCCGACGCGCTGGCGAGCTATGCTGGCACGGCGCGCCGCTTCGAACGGATCCACTCCGGTAGAGACATCCTCGTCGTCGACGACTACGGGCACCATCCCACCGAAATCCGCGCCGTGCTCGGTGCCGCCGGCGAGGCATTCCCGGATCGACGCAAGGTCGTCTGTTTCCAGCCGCATCGCTACAGTCGGTCGCACCTGCTGCGCGACGACTTTGGCCGCGCCTTCTACGACGCCGACGTAGTGCTGGTGCTACCGATCTACGCGGCCGGCGAAGAACCGATCCCCGGAGTGACCGGAGAGGATCTGGCGCTGGCCATGAAACAACACGGCCAGCGCCAGGTGACCAACGTCGACGACCTCGAAGCGGCCTTCGAGATGCTTACACGGTGCGCGCAACCGGGCGACATCGTGTTGACGCTTGGCGCAGGCGACGTGTGGAAGCTCGCGCAACGCGTCGGGGAATGGCTCTCGGGCGTTGAGCGTGGCGTCGCTGACGACGTCGGCGACAGCGTCGATCAGCCGTCGACGGACGAAGGGTAGAGATGTTGGCAACGCGGCCCCCGATCGAAGGCGAGTCCTGGACGGACTCGGCAATTCGTACCGTGGAAGACGCAGCGCGCGCCGGCGGCTGGCGCTGCGTGCGCGACGAGCCGCTGGCGCGCCACACTTCGATGGGCGTCGGAGGCCCGTGTCCGATCATGCTGTGGCCGCACCACCACGATGAGCTCCGTAGCATCGTCGCGTGGATGGCCGCTCGCCACTTCCATTGGCATGTGCTCGGAGGTGGCAGCAACCTGCTGGTGGCCGAACAAGGGGTCGCTGCGCCAGTCATCAACATGACGAATGCCGCGCATCGATTACGACTCGACGGCGATATCCTGCGGGTGCCGGCGAGCCTGCCGACAGCGCGGGCGCTACGCTACACCGTCGCTCGAGGGCTGAGCGGGCTGGCTTGGTCGACCGGGCTACCCGGAACCATCGGCGGCGCGGCGGCCGGCAACGCCGGCTGCTGGGGTGGGGACATGCACGGCTGCACCGCCGATATCGACGTCGTGGACGCTGCCGGCCGGACACATCGAATCGAAGCTGCTGACCTGCTGTGGACCTATCGAAACCTGGCGCTCGCAGGGCTCCCCGCCCCTTGGACGATCATCTCGGTGGGAGTGCGCGTCGAACAGGGCGACGCCAGCCAGCTCAGAGCGCACTACGAAGAGCTGCAGCAGCGCAAGCGCGAACAACAGCCCGTTGGGGCGCGCAACTCGGGCTGCATCTTCCGCAATCCGCCGGACGGAGGTAGCGCCGGCAAGCTGATCGATGCCGCCGGGTGCAAGGGGCTGCGCGTTGGCGGCGCCGTCGTGTCCGATCGTCACGCAAACTTCATCATCAACCGCGGCGACGCCAATGCAGGCGACATCGAGGAGCTCATTGATTGCCTGGTCTCGAGGGTCCATGAGCATAGCGGCGTACTTCTGGAGCCGGAGATTCGTCGATGGTAGGAGTGACCCCAAAGCGCGGCCCGCAGTTCCTGCGATCGGTACACAACCGCCCGGCGCTACGCCGGCGGAGCGGCCTCGCGGTCTTTGGGCAACTCATCCTGGTGGCCTCAGGCATCGCCTTCGGCGGCGGACTCGCCTATGCCGGTTACGGCTATGCGGCCAGCAGCAACAGCTTCCTCCTGCGCGAGCTTGCCTTGGACGCAGTGCCGGAGCGCATGCGCGCTCTGGTGCGCCAACGGCTCGAGCCAGCGTTCGGCAGGAACCTGCTGATGCTCGATCTCAACCCTCTCCGGAAGCGCCTGGAGAGGATCCCGCAGGTGCGCACGGCGCGCCTACGGCGGCTCCTGCCGAAGACGTTGGAGGTCGAGGTATCGTTGCGCGGTCCATGGGGCCGATTTCACGCTCCCGACGGCGCTTGGCTGGTGTCGAAGGACGGCGTGTTGCTGGCCCCCGACCCGCAGTCCGACCCGAGCCTGCCGCGCCTGCGGACAACCACCGCGGTGCGCCCGGAGCTCGGGACAACGCGCCGGGTCCCCCAGCACATGCCCGGCGGCGCGTTCTTCGACGATGCGGTGGTAATCGTCGACTGGCTCCGCGAGGTGCGCCGTGATCTCTTCGGAAGGGTCGCGTACGTGCGGCTCGAGCCCTCTGGTGTGGTGCTGGTGCTTACTGGCCCGCAACGTGTGCTGGTCGGCGACGCTTCGCGTTTGCAGACCAAGTTCGACAGCCTACGAAAACTGGCAGCGCAGCAGTCGATACCAGATGGCGCCATCGTCGACCTGCGATACCGCGACATGGTGGTCGTGCGCCAGCCCGAAGCAGACGCCGGCCGCCAGGACTAGCGACGATGGCGCGCCTCGAAAGGTACATCGTCGGCCTGGATATCGGCACCACCAAGGTGTGCGCCGTGATCGCGGAGGCCCATCAAGACGGCGAGCTGGAGGTGGTAGGCGTAGGCTTGGCTGCCTCGCGCGGCCAGAAGAAGGGAGTCGTCGTCGATATCGAGAGCACCGTCAAGTCAATCAAGGCCGCCGTCGAGGAGGCCGAGCTGATGGCCGGCGTGAGCATCGATCGCGCCTGGGTCGGCGCCACCGGGAATCATGTCCGCGGCTTCAACAGTCGCGGTGCCATCGGCCTTGATGGCCACGCGCGAGAGGTGACTGAAGAAGACATCCGGCGCGTCATCGACGCCGCCAGCGACCTCGAGCTCCCGGACGACCGGGCGATCGTCCACCTACTACCGAAACAGTTTCTCGTCGATGGCCAAGACAACATCATCGATCCTCTCGGGATGTCGGCCAAACGCCTGGAGGTGAACCTCCATCTGGTAGTAGCGTCGGTTTCGGCGATACAGAACCTGGTGAACTGCTCCAACCGAGGCGGTATTGAGGTGCAGGCCGTGGTGCTCGAGGCGCTTGCCGCCAACGAAGCGGTGCTGTCGCGCGACGAGCGCGAGCTCGGGGTTGCGCTGATCGACATCGGTGGTGGCACCACCGATCTGGTTTGTTTCCAGAGTGGCGCGGTATGTCACACGGCGGTATTTCCGGTCGGCGGGGAGAACTTCACGAACGACGTCTCGGTGGTGCTCAAGACACCGCTTCCCGAGGCGGAGAAGATCAAAGTCCGTCACGGGGTAGTGCTTCCCGACCTGGTTCCCGATGATCAGTCTGTCGAGGTACCGGGAATCGGCGGACGTGCTTCGTCGCTGGTGCCTCGGAGGCAACTTTGTGAGATCCTTAGGCCCAGGGCAGTGGAGATTCTCGACATGGTGCGCGACGATATTCGTCGCTCCGGGTTCGCAGATACACTCCACGCCGGCATTGTGCTTACAGGGGGCGGCGCTTTGCTCGAGGGACTTGCGGAAACGGCTGAGCAGAGATTCGGGCTGCCGGTGCGTGTCGGGGTCCCTAACGAAGTGACCGGGCTGGTCGACTTGGTGTCGGGAGCCAGTTACTCAACCGCCGTGGGACTGGCCTTATACGGCCATCGCAACATTGGGGTAGCGTCACGATTCGAGGTTCGTGACCCGACGTTCATTCGTCGGGTACGAGGTCGTTTCGCGCGCTGGCTCGCCGATTTATTCTGAGCGACGCGCCGCTGACAAACTGAATCGTGGGGTTTGAGGAGGGTACGGAATGAGCGACGATCAGCAGGGCCAGCAGTCGGAGCTCGAGGTAACGAGCGAATACGATGCCGCATCAGCCGGTTCGGACCTGCTTTCCTTAGACCATCCCATGGCTCTGTTGCCGGGAGACTCGATGCGTCACAGCGCAAACATCAAGGTAGTCGGCATAGGCGGCGGCGGCGGCAACGCCATCACCCGCATGATGATGGCCGGGCTCAAGGGCGTTGAGTTCATCGCTGCCAACACCGACGTGCAGGCACTCGAATCCAACACGGCGCCCTCGAAGTTGCAGCTCGGCACCAACTTGACCCGTGGGCTGGGCGCCGGCGCCAACCCCGAGATCGGGCGACAAGCGGCGCTCGAGGACACCGATCGGATCGTCGCAGCGCTCGAGGGGGCGGACATGGTCTTCGTGACCGGTGGACTGGGCGGTGGTACCGCCACCGGCGCTGCCCCGGTGATCGCCCGGCTGGCCAACGAGCTCGGTGCACTCACCGTTGCCGTCATGACCAAGCCGTTCTCCTTCGAGGGACGCCGCCGGATGATGCAGGCCGACCTCGGACTCAAGGAGTTGCAGGAGGCGGTCGACACGCTGATCGCGGTCCCCAACGACCGGCTGCTGGCCACTGTGCCCCCCGAGACGCCGCTGATCGACGCGTTCCGCCATGCCGACCAGGTACTCCATCAGGGCGTGCAGGGGATCGCTGATCTGATCATCGTCCCTGGCCTCATCAACCTCGACTTCGCCGACGTCCGCACCGTGATGTCGGGAATGGGCATGGCAATCATGGGCACCGCGATGCGCGACGGCGAGAAGCGCGCCGCCGAAGCAGCCCACGCCGCCATCCACTCACCCTTGCTCGAGGACACCACCATTGATGGCGCCCGCGGCGTGTTGATCAATGTGTCGGGTGGTCCGAGCATGACGCTGCATGAGGTGAACGAGGCATCGACGATTATTCATGCCGCCGCCGACGAGGACGCCAACATCCTCTTTGGCGCGGTCATCGACGAGGCGCTCGAGGGGACGATCAAGGTCACCGTAATCGCCACGGGCTTCGAGCCATGCCCGAACATGCACGACTCCGTGCTGGCCCACCGCGACGCCGCCACACCAACGGCTCGCCCTGTTGACGCGCCTTACTTCACCGCCGACGCCGCGGAATCGGCGCCGGACACTCCGACCGCCGCGTACAACGCGTTCGACCTCGAGGAAGACAACCTCGAGGTGCCTGCATTCTTGCGCCACCAGGAGACCTCACGCGGCTAGTGAGGCAATTGGCTGGCGCCCTTTCGCCGTCGCCCGATTCGGGCCGTACGGCGCGTCGGGGGCCGCCAGGCCGCTACAATAGGGCATTCCTTCGGCGTGATCGGTGCAGCGGCATAGGCTCAGCCCGCTACACTTCCACCACGTCCTGCTGCTAGGCGACGTCCACGATGGACCTGTACGAGAGCGCACGTGTGCGACTCGCGCACGAGGTTACGGCGGTTACACTGGGCAACGCTAGGCTTCGTGTGGCACTCGCCTATCCCAATACCTATGCCGTGGGGATGGCGAACCTCGGACTGCACAGCATCTATCGTCAGGCGAACGCCCATCCTGACGTCCGCTGCGAGCGTGTGTTCCTGCCCGACAACGAGGAGCTGTCGAGCTACGATCGCACCGGCACGCGGCTCTTCAGCCTCGAGTCAGCCACGCCGGTGGCCGACTTCGACTTGCTGGCGTTTTCTACATCATTCGAGAACGACTACCCGAATATCCTCCGGATACTCGAACTGGCCGGCATCCCATTGCGCGCCGAAACACGGGATGAGCGGCATCCGCTGGTGGTGATGGGCGGAGCGGCCGTGTCCATCAACCCGGAGCCGGTGGCGCCGTTCCTCGATGTATGTTGCCTCGGCGAGGGCGAGGAGTTGCTGGCACCGCTGCTCGACGCGACGATCGAGGCGACGTCTCGCCACCGGCTGCTGGAGGACCTGGCGAAACGACCGGGCTTCTACGTGCCATCGTTCTACATACCCCGATACGAGCCTGCTGATGCCGGCGGGCTGCCTCGCTTCGCCGGCCTCCAGGCAGGCGCCCCGGCAAGCCCGACGATCACCAAGGTGCGGACGCGCTTCGACGGCGTCGACCGCGTCGCGGCTACCGCGATTCTCGCTCCTGACAGTGAACTGGGAGACCGTGTGCTTGTCGAGGTGGCGCGCGGCTGCACCAAGGGTTGCCGCTACTGCTGGGTCGGATACAGCGTCCTGCCTTTCCGGGTGCACGGTGTAGACGATGTCCTGCGGGCCGTCGAGCCCTGGCTACCGCACACCGACAGGGTGGGCCTGGTGGCAACGGCTTTGCTCGACCATCCCGAAATCGAGGCCATCGCCGCGGCCTTGCGTGAGCGCGGATTCCGAGTCTTCAGCCCCAGCCTGATCATCTCGACCCTCAGCGAGCCGCTGCTGCGCGCCGTCGTCGAGTCGGGTCAGCGGACGATCACAATCGCCCCCGAAGCTGGCAGTGACCGCATGCGCCGGTTGATCATGAAGAAGATCAGCAACGAAGAGATTCTCGCCAAGACCCGCATGATCTTTCGCGCCGGCGCGCTGAACTTGAAGAACTACATCATCATCGGGCTTCCTGGCGAGACCGAAGAGGATCTCGAGGCCATCGTTCAGCTGGGTGAAGGAATGCGCGACATCATGATCGAGGAAGGGCGTGCCCGCGGCCGCATCGGCAGCATCACGATGTCGATCAACTGCCTGATCCCGAAGCCGGGAACGCCGCTTCAGTGGGCGCCGCAGATCGACCGACGCGCCTACCGAGCCAAGCTCAAGTGGCTGCGCCGGCGAGCCGCCGGAGTCCCCAACCTGATTATCGACGCGATGCCGCCGCGCTCCGCCGAGATTCAGGCGGTGATGTCACGCGGTGATCGGCGGGTCGCCGGATTGCTCGAGGAGTGGCATCGATGTGGCAAATGGGCCGAGGCCTTCCGCACCTGGTCGACGGATCACGGGCTACCGATGGAAGAGTTTCTGCGCCAACGTGATCCGACCGAGCCAACGCCGTGGGGGCATCTGCGTGTTGGGCCGGGGCTTCCGGCGCTCATCAACCAATGGGAAAAGGCAACGGCCGTCGCCGCCGAGGTCCCGTCATCGCTGGCGGCGGCTGGCTGAGCGATGATCGAGCGAGGCGTCGTTCGCCTGGCGGGGCTTGCCGCCGCGCATGGATTCGAGACCCGTCGCGGGACCTTGAATGGCACCCTCCCCTCCCCGGCGCTGCGCTTGCGACAGGCACACGGCAGCGGGGTATTGCTCATCGACCCCTCCACCGAGCTGCAGCCGTTCCAGAGCACAGCAGTCGCGGATCGCCCCTGTGGCGATGCGCTGATCACACAGCGCCCGGATGTGACGCTGGCAATCGCCACCGCCGATTGCCTGCCGGCGCTGGCATTCGATGTGGCGACCGGATCCATCGGCGCAGCCCACGCCGGCTGGCGCGGCATCGCAACCGGCGTCATACCGGCGATGATGGGCGCCATGGCACGTGAGTTCGGCACCGAGCCGCGCAACTGCTTCGTCGCGCTGGGTCCGTGCATCGGTGCCGACGTCTATCGTGTCGCCGACGACGTGATGACGTCGTTTCGTGCGGCGGGGGTGCCGATGACCACTTTCACCCAGCCTCGCGACGAGACCGACCGAAACAGCGAGCCACACCGCACTTGGCTGTGCGATCTCGTAGGCGCGGCGAGGTTCCAGCTACAGGCGTGCGGCGTCGATCCGGTACGCCTCCACGCCAGCGGGCGTTGCACGTTCTCCGAGCCCGACGACTTCCACTCCTACCGGCGCGACGGTGACGCTGCCGGACGCATGCTGTCGGGAATCGCGCTGACCCGCTGAACGGCGCCTCCGGCGTCGGCCCTTCTCGGCAATACGCGCAGCATCGCCATCGTCAGGGCTTCCTGGGTTTCGGCTCAGTCGCGCTCGCTACAGGCGTACCACTATTTCGGGGCGCCCCACTAGCCCCCGGGTCGTGCATCGAGCACGGCGTTGGCGAGCGAGTCCGCCTCGACGTTGCTCTCGCGCCGCACGTGCTCGAGTTGAAACGTGCGTATCGCCGCCGCCAGCTCCGACGCCTGCTGCCATAACGGACGGAGGGTGGCGCTCTTGACCTTGTAGCGGCCCTGCATCTGGCGTACCAACAGCTGTGAGTCGGAGCGCACCATGAACGTCTCCACGCTGTGGTCCCGCGCCCAGCGGAGTGCCGCGATCAGTCCCTGATACTCGGCATAGTTGTTGGTCTGCCGGCCGAGGTACTCACCCAGTCGCGCCACTTCGACGCCAGCGGCGTCGCACACCCGCACACCATAGGCCGCATGACCGGGGTTGCCGCGCGACGCGCCGTCGATATGAGCTACGAACATCGGCCCGCCAGCTATCAGTCGTCGGTCGTTACGTTGATCGACGAGGGCAGATCCAGGGCCTCGCGCGCGAAGAGGATCCGCTGGCAGTTGTCACACTGGACGGGTGCCTCCATATTCAGCACCTCGAGCCAAAGCTGTGGACGCAAACGCACGTTGCACGCCAGGCAAGTCCCTGCTGCGGCCTCGCCGAGCGCAACCCCGTCCCGACGCGCCTTAACGCGGTCGTAGCGCGCCTGCAGATCCACATCGACGGTAATGCGGAGCTCCTCGACGTCGGTGGTTACGCGGCTGCCCTCGAACTCCAACTCGACCTGACGCTGGTCGATCTCCTCGACCTCCAACCGAGTCACACGTTCGACTTCCGCGAGCTCCACCTCTCGACGCGCGATCTCCGAGTCGAGCTGGTCGACATTTTCCATTTCCTCGAGGATCTTCGTCTCGATCCCACCACCCGCCTTCTGTGCCTGACTGATTTCCTCTTGAACGGCCCACAGCTGCGTGTTGGTCCTCACCTGCATCTCGGTCTCGCGATACTTGTCGATCTTGGCCTCGATGGCCTGCAGCTCGCCCTCGAGCCCACGGTGACACTTAAGGCTTTCAGCTCGATCCGCCTCGGCTGCCGCGATACTCGCCTTGGCTTCGGTGATGCGCAGCTGGCGTTGGCGACGCTCGCCGGGCAGACTCGCCAGCTCCCCACCCATTTGCCGCAGCCGAAGCTCCGCGTGCTGCAAGCTCGCCAAGCGCGTCAGCTGGTCTCTAATGCTCAATCGTCAGTCCGACAGGGAAGCTCGAAATCGAATCGCCGCGAGCGGCGGCATTGTTCGTCAACACCGCTCAAGACGGGGCGGCGGCGCGCGCGTATCTTAGCACCGGCGGCGGGATGCTAGTCGCCCGTCGGCGACGTCTGGCGCTCGAACACCACCCGGCCATCGAAGACCGTCATGTCGACAGCCACCTCGTGGATCTCAAGTGGCAGTATCTCGAACAGATTCTTTTCCATCACCACCAAGTCGGCCAGCTTACCGACCTCGATCGAGCCGCGCTCGTCCTCGTCAAACGAAAGGTAGGCGCCCCTGATCGTGTAGGAGGCGATCGCGTCACCGAGCGTCACCCGCTCCTCCGGTAACCAAGACTGATCCGGCGCGCCGTACGGGTCGACCCCACCGAGGTAGCGACGTGTGATCGCGGTCTCCAGACCCTCCACCGGAATCAGGCTGGTCACCGGCCAATCCGTCCCCCAGACGAGGTTGGCGCCGACCCCCATGATCGAGTCGTGCTGCAGCAGCCGCTGGCTCCGCTCGGCACCCAGCACCCGGACGGCGAAAACCGTTTCCCAGTCGTCTCCCCTGCCCCAGAGCGGCGACATGTTGGCGGTCACGCCGAGCATGCGCAGGCGCGGCATGTCTTCCGGATCGAGCAGCTGCAGGTGCGCCAGGGTGTGGCGGCCCCCGCCTGTCCCGTTGACGCGTTGCGCCTCTTCGATGGCGTTCAGCGCCTGGCGCGCTGAACGATCGGCGATCGCGTGGATGTGCACCTGGAAGCGCTCGGCATCGAGCCGCGTGACGACGCTCCGCAGACGATCCGGCTCCACGAACATAGGACCGCGGTAATCATCGTCCCGATCGACGAACGGCTCCAACACCGAGGCCGTATGGTGCTCGATAATGCCATCGAGCCCGATCTTCACGCAGGTGGCACGGAGCTGGCCGTCGCCGAGCGCCTTGCGGCGCGCGATGAAATCGAGGATCTGCTCCTCATCGTCGCGCTGCGGACTATAGCGTTGACAGCTCACCGCTCGGACCGTCAGCTCGCCAGCATCTTCGAGCTCGGAGAATTCAGCCTCGCTCGCCGCCGACGAGGAGGCATCGACGATCGCGGTAATCCCCAGCCTGGCCATTTCGCCTAGCGCCGCCCGGCGAGCGTCAATGCGGTACTCGTGCGTGCTGGGCGGGATGTGCTGCCGCACCAGGCTCTGCGCCGCTTCCTGGAGAATCCCGCTGGGCTCGCCGCTCGCATCGTGGTCGATGCGACCATTTGGTGGATCCGGCGTATCGACGGTAATCCCGGCGATCTCGAGCGCCTTCGAGTTCGCCCACCCCTGGTGCCCCGAGGCGTTGGTCATCAACGCCGGACGATCACGCACCACCTCGTCGAGCATCTGCCGGGTCGGAACACCCGAGGGCTTGAACGCTGCCTCGAGCCAGCCGCGACCGATCACCCACGGCCGGTCAGGATTCGCCTCCGAGTACTCCTGGATCGTTCGCAGTACCTCGGCAGCATCCACGAGGTTGTCGAGACTCGCCATGTCAAGACTCTGGCCACTCGGGTGCAGATGCGAGTCCTGGAAACCGGGAACCAGCATGCGCCCACCGAGATCGACGACCCGCGTGTTGGCGCCGACCCAGTCCTCGACACCGGCATCAGAACCGACGTAGACGATACGGTTGCCGGCCACGGCGACGGCGCTTGCCCAGGTGCGCGCGGCATCGACCGTGTAGACATCACCGTTGCGAAACACCAGGTCGGCCGGCTTCCCGGCTTGGAAACCGGAGCCACCATCCACACCAAGCGCCAGCCCAGCCGCGACGGCCAGGGCCAGCGCGATAACCAGCGGCAAGCGAGGCACCATCGAGTTGCCAGCGTTCATCCTATCGTCTGCCACTTGTCCTTACTCTTCTCTGCACCCAGGTTCAGGAGTGCTGCCGAGATTACTCCCCCGACTCGGGGCGTATCTCCTCCAGGTCGGCGGTCATCAGCAGGCCGGTAAGCTCCGTCATGGTGTGCGCCTGGTTCTTGAACAACTCCTGGTTGAAGCGTTCGATGCCGCTGGCGGTCGTCCAGTACAGGCCCAAGAAACCGCCAAGGCCGAAGCCGGGCAGGTCGACGCAGGTGTCGCAGCGGCGATGGAACTGCCCAGCGACTCCCCACCATCGCTGCTGTAAGCCGCCGTTGATTCCGGGACGCTCAGGCACCGCCACCTGCACGCGTTCCCAGCCGTACTCCTTGGCGGCAGCGACCGCCGCGTCGATCAGCACCGGGTTATTGCGCGTCCAAAGATACGACTGTTCGGCCAGCCCCACCGGCTCGACGACACCGTCGACCTCGCGGAAGTCCATCTCGCCCATGTGCTCGATGTGCATGAGCGCCACCAGCGGCTCCTTGGCCTCCGGATTGCGAGCCAGCCAGCTCACGTCGGCCGACGCGCGCTCCGCACCCGGGTAGTAGTGACGCCCGTCCAGGAAGACGGTCAGCGTGCGTGGGCGGTGCTCCTGCGGAATGTTGGAGAAATACTTGACGATCGCCAGCAGGCCGAGGGCGCCGTTGTCCTGCGTGATCGACGGGCCGTCGGTGTGGTTGATCATCATGATCTGCTCGTCGTCGGGCGTGCCGTAGTCGCGGCCGGGCAGATAGGCGATCGTCTGATAAGCCTCCGACTCCTCGACCGTAGCCTCGAGTCGCAGCGTCGCGGTCTTGCCCGCCTTGGCGTCCTCGATCACCTTGGCGCCGTCCTCACGGCTCAGGATCACCCCGGGCGAGTCGTGCAGCGGCGGTACACCGAAGGTGAAGAGCCCCTCGGTGCGCCCGAACGCCATGTCGTAAACGACGACGTGGCCAGCAGCGCCACCGTCCACGGCGATCCGCCAGAGACCCTGGCGTAACTGCCACCAGATATCGAAGGTGATCGAAAACTCCGGCGGCACGAACTCGAACAGAGGCGGGTATGTGTCGTCATTGGCGCGCCACTCGTAGTCGTTGAACGTGAAGCTCCGGATGTAGCCTTCCTCGTACGGCGGTTCCGGGTGCGGCCGGGTGGGTATCACGACAATCTTGCCCTCGATCGAAGCGGGAGGGTTGTCGTGGTCGTAGTAGACCATCTCCGCGGTGATTCCCTCGGGGCCCGTATTGCCGGAGTTGGCTTCGTAGTGGGCCACCCGCACCGGCGAGCCATCCGATACCAGCGACCAGTCCGTGTTGTCGAACGACGTCGACCAGCGATCGAACATCCAGCTGTTGTGATGCACGTCGACAGCGCCGTACTCCACCAGCTTCTCTTCGAGAAACCGGATGTAGTTGTTCCACTCCGGGCTACCGTTCAACGCTGGCAGGTTGTCGCTCCTCACCATGGCCCACTCGCGGCCCTCGTCGGCGGTCACCGCCCAGGTCGTGTCGACGGTGGTGAACTTGTCGGCATATGGGTTGGCGCCGCCGCAGGCGACAACCGCCAACAGCAAGAGGATCACCGTCACGACACTACGCTTCATGGCTGATATCTCCTTCTGCGACCAAGCTCAGCAGTCTGCACGGGGCCCTTTCTCACGGCCATTCGGACGACGCGGGGGGAGGATCGTAGCACCAAGGTTGATCTTCAACCCAGGAACCGCCGCGCCGAGGCGCTTGGCGCACGCCTCCACGACGAGTAGGGCGGCAAGCAGAAGGCTTTGGACATCCGTCAGTGCTCGGAGAGCATTGCCCGGGCTTGCTCGACGTATCGTTGGGCATCCTCCGCAAGCAGCAACCGCTCCTGTACCAGCTTCGACGCCGCCCCGGTCACCTGGTCGACGTAGTCGTCGGCATCAGAATACCGCTCCTCCAGCGACAGGCGCGGATCACCGCTAGCGAGGCGCTCCGCTTTCGTATGCCGCAGCGGGATGGTGGACCCCGTAACGCCGCACAACGCTCCCTCGGCGTAGCCGGGGCTGCGGATGTTCCAGCCCAGATACGTTGCCGTGGGCACCTCGATCGCCGGCATGCGGATTCCGGCGACATCGTGGCCATCGCCGTCGACCGCCGGAACGTATACGGGGTACGGAGCGCCCTCGATCGGCGGCAGCGTGTCGTAGTCGACTACGTGCACGTAGTTCACCTGGCCGTCGTAGCCGACACCCGGGAGCTGGGGATAGCCGATCGCAGCCTCGCCAGGGGATACGAGCGTTCCGTCGGATCGCGACGGAAACCGACTGGCCGGCGGCAGCGTTCCGTCGCTCACCCAGCGGTCGAGCGCCACCAGCAGGGCACGCGCCGGGCCACCGCGGTGTAGCGGGTTGCTCGGCAGCTGGCAATGGGCCACCGGCCCGGGATGCACGCCGAACGAGTTGGAGTGCGGCGTGCTGGAAATCAAATAGGCACGCACGTTTTCCGGCAGCTCCAGCGGTGCGCCCGCTGTGTCGGTGACGAGTAACGACGAACGTCCTTGGAAGAACTCCGTCGATGAGTCGACATGCATCACCTTCGGGCAGTTGCCGGCCATCTCGCAGCGCCCCAGAACGCCGTCGCGCTTGCCGGTCACCGAATCGGTCAGCGTCCCATACGTAAATGGAAACTGATCCCCTGGCTGCAAGTGGGACTCGTGCTCGCGGGAGAAGCGGCCCGGCTGTGCGAAGCGACGGTTGATGAACGTCCGCCGTGCGCCGGCGACATCCGGGACGATGCCATCGAAGACGACCCGCCCAGTCTCGTCCTCGTTGAATCCCTGGTGCAGCATGTCGCGCAGGAAGCGGCCGCTCTGTGAGATTCCGAGCGCATAGGCGCGCTCGATTCCGGGAGCTCCACCGGGAGCCAGTGGGTTGGGGTTGCCCGCCTGATCGACGGCGGCGTGCCGTAGGAAGGCTACGAC
>Ga0315339_1000338_pt1 | contig 64902 bp, 55 predicted proteins | sample ASW17metaG_FD_204514 | JGI IMG/M metagenome (GOLD analysis project Ga0315339, IMG submission 204514) | Ammonia-oxidizing marine archaeal communities from Pacific Ocean, United States - ASW #17 | ecosystem: Environmental > Aquatic > Marine > Oceanic | place: USA: California | collected 2016-12-05 | reverse complement strand
CTGTGTCATCGGACACCTCCTTGTGGTGTCCCGACGTTACGCCTATCTCTATATCTTCTCTTCGCTTACTCCCACGCGTAGCGTCTGCCGAAGGCTCCGTTTAAATCGCGATCGTACTACTAATCCGTCAGAGGAAGACGGGTGCGGACACCGGTTCGGCCCACCGGGAGGCGCGCGCTACGATGGGGGGCGCGGCCGGGGGTGTTCGGAAATGCGAGGGCCTGTATCGGCCTTTGGCCGACCGCTCGCTGGGCTCGCGGGTGCGCTCCTTGACAGTCGCGCCTCCTTCTCTGTTGTGGAGCGATTGAGAGCGGCAAAGGGAAGGCCACGGACGCCAGAAGATACTTACTGCTTCATTCATTGCTCCCCACGCCCCCGCAAGAAACGTGTCTACTATGAAGCGTGATGGGAGGCCCAGCCATGACGAGAGTTTTCCTGATGGTCGTCGCTCTGGTTTGCCTATGCGCCTTAGGGTGCGGGGGTAACAATACAGTCGGTGCTTCGGACTGCGTACCCGTAACGAAGTTCGACCCTTCGCGCGACGCGGCAAAGGACATAGCGGATGCGGTCGCCGAAGCAAAGCGCAGCGGGCGGCAGGTGTTGCTGGATGTGGGTGGCGAATGGTGCATCTGGTGTCACAAGCTGGACGAGTTTTTCGAGACGAATCCGGATGTCGCGGAGCTGCTGCACGCGAACTATGTGACGGTAAAGGTCAACTTCAGTCCGGAGAACAAGAACGCGGCGGTGCTATCCCGGTATCCAAAGATTCGGGGCTACCCTCATTTCTTTGTTCTGGATGATACGGGTGCGGTCTTGCACTCGCAGAGCACGGGGGATCTGGAAGAGGGCGATCACCATGATCGGGATAAGGTGATGGCTTTCTTGCGGGAGTGGGCGCCGAGGTAGACTAGGCGAGGGCGGACACGGCTCACCCCAGAAGCCGTGACGACGAGCCGTGCGCCACGAGTCAATGACATTCCAGGTTGAATCAGGGGACGTCGGGCAGCGGTTGGACCGGTTTCTAACGGAGCGGATGCCGGAGACGAGCCGGGCCCGGATTCAGGAATGGATTCGGACCGGACGGGTCGTGATTGGGGACGCGGAGGCTAAGGCATCGGGGAAGTTGAAGGGCGGGGAAGTTGTGTCCGTCGAACCTGCGCCGGCGAAGCCGTTGAAAGCGGTTGCGGAGAACATCCCGCTCGATATCCTCTACGAAGACGATGATCTTGTGGCGGTTAACAAGCCTGCGGGGATGGTGGTTCACGCCGGGGCCGGCCGGTCGGATGGGACGCTGGTCAACGCGCTGCTCTATCACTTCGGAAAGCTGTCGAGCGTGGGGGGAGAACTGCGACCGGGTATCGTGCATCGGCTGGACCGGTTCACGAGCGGTGTGATTCTCGCTGCCAAGAAGGATGCAGCGCACCAGTCCTTGGCACGGCAGTTCCAAACACGCAAGGTGCGCAAGACGTACTGGGCCTTGGTGCAAGGTGATCCCGCGAAGCATGCCGACCGTGGGCGGCGGGTGCAAGTGGACGGAGTCCCGTGGACGCGGCTCGAAATGCCGATTGCACGGGACAGCCGGGCGCGGGTCCGCATGGCCGCGCGGCGAGAAGGGCGGAAGGCGCAGACGGATTTCCGCGTGCTCCGGCGCTCCGACAGGTTTTCGTTCGTCGAGCTGCGCATCGCGACAGGGCGGACGCATCAGATTCGCGTCCACATGTCGGCAATCGGGCATCCGGTCGTGGGCGACCGGCTTTACGGCGCGGCGAGGCTCCCCGGCGGAGTGGATGCGCTGGGGCGGTTTTATCTGCATGCCCGTGAGATCCGGTTTCAACAGCCCAGCAGCGGCGAACCGCTTACGGTGACCGCGGCGTTAGGTAATGATTTCACAAAGTTGACGCATAATCTAGGGCTATAATAAGGGCGCTTTCGCCAAGCACTATCTTTGATGAAGCGAATCACAACGGCCTTCGCGGCCGTCCTTTTGGGTGCTCTCACGCTCTTCGCCCAGGACGGCAAGAACGCACCCCAGGAAATCCCGCAGGTCTTGGATATCGAGACGATGATCCGCGTAGAGGTTTCGCGGGTACCGCTGTTGTTCACCGTTACGGATAAGAAGAATCGCTTTGTCACCAACCTAGACCGCGAGGACTTCAAGGTCTTAGACAACAAGAAAGAGCAGGAGATCCGCGAATTCGTTCGCGAGAGTGACCTGCCGCTACGCATCGGGATCGTGATGGATGCGAGCAACAGCGTCCGCGACCGCTTCCGGTTTGAGCAAGAGGCGGCGATCAAGTTTATCCGCGGCGTGTTGCGAGAAGACCGCGATAAGGCATTCCTGGTGAGCTTCGATACGCGCGCCGAGTTGATCGTGGATTACACGAGCGATCCCGAAGAGCTCGCGAAGGGTGTCCGGCGCGTGCGTGCCGGCGGCGGGACGGCGCTTTACGACGCGATCTACTATGCGTGCCGAGACAAGCTGCCCGAAGACTGGCCGCCCGAGCAGTTCCGGCGGGCGCTGATTGTGATCGGCGACGGCGAAGACAACCAGAGCAGTGTGACGCGCGAGATGGCCCTCGAGATGGCGCACAAAGCCGAAGCCGTGATCTTCACGATTTCAACGAATCGCGGTGGCAACAAGCAGGACGGCGACAAGATCCTGCGGACATTCGCCGAAGAAACCGGCGGTCTGCCGTTCCATCCGTTCCAGGCGACGGATCTGGAACAATCGTTCACGAACATTGCGAACGAACTGCGGCACCAGTATTTTATTCTGTACTCCCCGACGGACTTCGTAGCCGACGGCACGTTCCACAAGGTGGAGATCCGGACCAACATGAAGAAGCCCACCAAAGTGCGGGTCCGCCGTGGATATTATGCCCCTCTGCCTGATGAAGCGCGTTAGCCCCCGCGGCCTGCCACTCGCCGCTTGTGGCCTCTAAAGGGCCGGAAGCACAAATCGCCTCTTTCGCTTTCTGTTCGCCTTTTGCTACAATCTCCCTCAGCGGAGATAAAGGAGAGTTTTGATATGAACGATCGTGAGCGAACACACAGCCTGGACCATGCCCTCGGGGAAATTGAAAAGGCCCACGGCAAGGGCGCGATTCTGCGACTGGGGTCGCGGGATTCGATTGTGCCGGTGAGTGTGATCCCGACCGGGTCGATCGCCGTGGATGCGGCGCTCGGTGTAGGAGGGCTGCCGCGCGGGCGGCTGATCGAGATCTACGGACCGGAGTCGTCCGGCAAAACGACGATGGCCCTGTCAACCCTCGCCCAAGCCCAAAAGCTGGGAGGCATGGCCGCCTTTATCGATGCTGAGCACGCCATGGACCCCCTCTACGCCCGCAACCTGGGCGTCGATGTGGATAACTTGCTCGTCTCGCAACCGGACAGCGGTGAGCAGGCGTTGCAGATTGTCGACGTGCTCGTGCGGTCCGGAGCGATCGACATCATAGTGATCGACTCGGTGGCGGCGCTGGTGCCACAAGCAGAGCTCGACGGTGAGATGGGTGCTACGCACGTTGGCCTGCAAGCGCGGCTGATGTCGCAGGCGCTCCGCAAATTGGCGGGCTTGGTCTACAAGTCGAACTGCTGTCTGATCTTCATCAACCAGATTCGCGAAAAGATCGGCGTGATGTTCGGGAGCCCAGAGACGACCACCGGCGGCCGCGCGCTGAAGTTCTATGCCTCGATCCGACTCGACATCCGTCGCATCGCCGCCATCAAAGACGGCGACAAGATCGTGGGCAACCGCACCAGAATCAAAGTTGCGAAGAACAAGGTCGCTCCCCCGTTTAAACAGGCCGAGTTCGACATCATGTACGGCGAAGGGCTGTCCCTCGAAGGCGACCTGATCGATATCGGTGTCGCGAACAATCTGGTGAACAAGAGCGGCGCCTGGTATTCCTACAACAGCGACCGCATCGGGCAGGGGCGCGAGAACGCGAAGCAGTTCCTCAAGGACCATCCCGATCTGAGGGATACGCTTGAGACGGAACTTCGCAAGGCGCTGGGGTTGCAGGTGTCGGACGAGCCGCAACCGGAGCTTGTAAAGCCGGATGAGGCCGCGGCTCAGGCGTAACTTAGGGCTTGGCAAGCGCTCGGTACTGATCGGGGTCTTGCTGAGGTCCCGGCAAAGCTGGCATAAGCAATACACCCGAATTCCAGCGGTGACGCCGGCATGAGAAAATAGCAGCACTTGGCCCTCGTCCCCGCGGCGCTCGGGGTTCGAGGGCTTCTGCCAATGCTTCGTCTTTCGGTCACAATCTTCCTTAGCGCTTTCCTTCTGTTTCAGGTCCAGCCACTGATCGCGAAAGTGATCTTGCCATGGTTTGGCGGTGGTCCGGCGGTCTGGACAGCTTGTATGCTGTTCTTTCAAGTCCTCCTGCTGGGAGGCTACGCCTATGCCCACCTGATCAGCACCCATCTGTCACGGCGCGTCGGTAGTCTCATCCATATCGCCGCCTTGATGGTATCCCTGGCTTTTCTTCCGATCACGCCCGAGGCGGAGATATGGAAGCGCGCGGACATCACGCAGCCCACCGGGTTCATCTTGTGGCTGCTGCTGGCGAACGTGGGCGTACCGTACTTTCTGCTCTCATCGACGACGCCGTTGGTGCAGCGGTGGTTCAGCGACTCGTGTTCGAACCATTCGCCGTACCGCTTGTATGCCCTTTCGAACACCGGCTCGCTGCTGGCGTTGCTGACCTACCCGTTTCTGGTCGAACCGACATTGACGCTCGGAACCCAGGTGGGCATATGGTCAGTGGGATACGGCGCGTTCGCTGTGTTGTGCGCCTGGAGCGCGTGGCGGGCCGTTTTGGCGAAGCTGCAAACGGATACAGGCGTAGACGTTGCCGCCGACGGCGATTCGGGGGATGACCGCCCCGCGCCGACAACCGTCAGTATTTTGCTGTGGCTCGGGCTGGCGGCGGCCGGCTCCATCATGCTGCTGGCGACGACGAACCAGATGTCTCAGGAAGTGGCGGTCATACCCTTTCTATGGGTCATACCGCTGGCGCTCTATCTGGTGACGTTCATCATCACGTTTGAGCACGAGCGCTGGTACAACCGCTTTCACTTCGGATTGCTCATGGGCGTCTCGTCGATTTTGGCGACGGCTGTTCTGTTTGGGGGCGTGTTCGTGCCGCTTTGGGCACAGATCGTCGTTTATGCGGGGACGCTGTTCGCTTGCTGCATGACTTGCCACGGCGAGTTATTCCGCTCACGGCCGGACCCGGCTCACCTTACGCTGTTCTACCTTGTGGTCTCGGCGGGCGGGACGCTCGGTGGGCTCTTCGTGGCGGCCGTTGCTCCCGTGATCTTTGACGGCTATTGGGACTATCACGTCGGCCTGATCGCGTGCGTTTTTCTGACGCAGTTGGCGTGGCTGCGTAGTGGTGTGAAGGTACGGGGCTTCTCTGCTCGTGGTGCGCTATACCTCCGGCTCGGCTTGATGGTGAGTGCGCTCGCCTTGGTGCTTTACGCCCAGGTGCGCATTCGGAGTCACGGTATGGTCGCGGCGTCCCGCAACTTCTACGGTGTGCTGCAGATTAGCCGTCACGATGATGAAGTGGGCGAGAAACTTGCGCTGACGCATGGCCGGATCGTCCATGGACAGCAGTACCAAGACCCGGAGAAGAGAAAGTGGGCGACCGCGTACTACGGGCCCCAGAGCGGTGTGGGATTGGCGGCTCTCCATCACCCACGCAGGAGTGCGGCCGGCGGTGCATCGGGACTGAACGTGGGAGTGGTCGGGCTGGGCGTAGGGACGGTGTCGGTATATGGGAAACCGGGCGACAAGCTGCGGTTCTATGAGATCAATCCGGAGGTGGTACGGTTTGCGAAGAAACCCTATACGTACATCGCGGATAGCAAGGCGGACGTGGATATCGTCTTGGGAGATGCTCGTGTTCAGCTTGAGAGGGAGCTAGCGCAGCAGGAGCCACACCGGTTCGATGTCCTGGCCATCGACGCCTTCAGTAGCGATGCGATTCCGATCCACCTGATTACACGCGAGGCGACCGAAGTCTACTGGGAGCACTTGGCCGACGATGGGATACTGACGTTCCACATCTCAAACCGGTCCCTCGATTTGACCCCGGTCACTCGGGCTCTCGCGGACGTTTGCCATTGCGAGGTCGTTCGGACTGAGTCACCGGATGACCCCAAGAGCGGCGTGAGTTTTTCGACGTGGGTGCTTCTCACCTCGAACCGGGCCTTTCTGGATACACCCGAGGTGCGAGACTCGATCGTCCCATGGGACGACAGCGACCGGCCGCCGCTGCTGTGGACGGACGACTTCGCTAGTCTCTGGCAGGTCCTGAAGTGGTAGCGCGTCGCTGAGCGCCATGCCGCTGCCTCGCCTGGAAACTAGAACAACGTTGGCAGAACCTTCGCGTCGCTGCCGAACTCTTCGTAGTGCAGGACCGGAGTGGCGTGAAACTCGCAGACCATCGCGGTCAACCTCTCGACCGCCAGGTTGAAAATGCGCTCGCCCTTTTCGGGGGTCGCCGCAAAGGGGTCTCCCATCGAGCCGTTGGCGCTTTCGCGGCGGCGCTCCGGGACGTGCGCGTACTTGCGGACCGCCGGGCTGTACGGCCAACGGGTTGTGCCTGCTTCGCGGCGATCCATCAAGACGAGATGCGGCCTAAGGTACATCTGGAAGGCCGTCTCCCACTCGCCTGCATGTCCGGGGCCGCGCATGTCGGCGGTCGACCAGTCCTGCATTTCCTGTTGGACGAGGTTCCAGTACGGCAAGCTGAGCGTGAGGATGTCTTCCTGGGCAAGCTTGTTTGCGATTGCGGTTACCGGTGCGACATTCCCACCATGCCCGTTCATGAGAATGATGCGGTCAAAACCGTTGGCCTTGATACTGCGGCAAACGTCGGATACGACGGCGATGAATGTTTCCAGCCGTACGGTGATGGTGCCGTAGCCACCCATGTTGTAGTGTGTGAAGCCGGTCCATACGGGCGGGCCGACGACAACCGGGAAATCGTCGATCCCTTCGGCCGTGGCGGTGGCTATGTGGTACGGAATGCTGATGTCCATGTCGACTGGGCAGTGCGGACCGTGTTGCTCAAGAGACCCGATCGGCAGGATCACGACAGGGTCGTTCTCGAGCAGCGGCGGGAACTCGCTACGGGCCAACTCGTTCCAGAGAACCTTCTTCTTGAGTGGCCGCGCCGCGGGCCATTCGCCGGCTCTTACGCTTTCGGCTTCGACGACGCCCGGCGTCTGAGCGGCGCTCGCGGTTTGCGCCGAAGCTGCGGCAGCGGCAGCCGATGTTCTCATGAAGTCGCGGCGGGATGAATTCTGTTCAGACATAATGCCTCCTTGTTCGGACTATTCTCTGGGTACGGAGGTGATCGGGTCAATGCTTGAGTTGCGACACCGGAAGCAAGGATTCGGCGGGTACGGTCGAGCAATCGTCGCACTCGCCGTGGGCGCGGTAGTTGACAGCGTTGCCGCGACGGTCGAACTCGACCTCGCAGCAGTCGAGAAGTGACTTGCGGAGCATGGCTCGGGCGCGCTGGATGCGCGACTTGGCCCCGGAGAGGGACAGGCCCAGCTCGGCGGCGACATCGCGCTGCTTGCGGCCCTCGATCTCGGCGAGTTCAAAGGCGCGGCGGTACTTGTCGGGTAGGGTCCGGACGACGCCGCTGAGCCATTGACCCAGCTCCTGGTTGTAGTTGTGAGTACTGCCTGTTTCCTTGCTAGGAATGGGTCGCAGGGTCTTGTTGTTGAGTGACTCTCTCCGATAGTGGTCGGTCACGACGTTGCGGGCCACGCTCGATAGCCACGGCATGATGCGGCTGGGGTCACGCACCGACCCCAGCCCGCGATGACTCCGGATGAAGGTCTCCTGGAGCAGGTCGTCAGCGAGAGCCTCGTCGCGGACGCGGTGGAGCAGGAAGCGCCGCACCTGCGACCGAAAGTCCTTCCAGGCCTTATCCTGGACGGCGTAGCAGCAGGTGACTTGATCTTCACGCTTTGGCGCGAGGCCGACCTGATCGAGCTCGGCCGCTCGCTCTGCGACGGCGTCGGTGGAGCGAACCTGGATGCCGAAGTACGAGGCGCTGGATTTGTTGCCGCTGACCTCCGCGTCTTTGTGTAGCGACAGATTCAATGGTGGATCGGCTACCTCGAAGCGGGCGTAGCCGTCATGGGTCTTCGTAGGCTCCTGTGCAAAGAGGGCGCGGTAGAAGGTGAGCGAGCGCTGGAGGTCGGTGACGGGCAGGCCGATGTGGACACGGGTGTTGGGGCTGGAAGTGGGGAAATACATGGGATAGCTCCTTTCGAGTGTGCTTCTACCCCTATAGACGGGGGTTGCTCGAAAAGGACGCAAGTCTGTAGCTGGGCCGGAGTCTTGGCCGCCGGTCATTTCACTCGGGCGACGAGCTCGTGGACTTTGCGGATGATCGTTTCTTCCACGGAGGGGGAGAAGCGTCCGGGTTGGCCGTAGTAGATCATGGCACTTTCGGCTTCGTAGCCTCCTTCGTTGAGGACTCGTAGCGAGGGGATGTACGCGAAGACGTCGTTCGAGTAACCGGCTACCCAGAGCTTGTCCCCGCCGAGTTCCTTCTTGAGACGCAGCGCGTAGTCGACGACGACTTCACCGGCGAGCGCGACGAGTGTTAGGTCGTCACCAAACTGCCAGACCTGCGCCGGATAGGGATAGCGCCGAGGCAGGCTGCCTTTCTGCTCGATGATCTCCAGCATTTGACGGGCATGAAACTTGCGGTACTCGTTGTCTTCGGTGAGGCGTCGTTCGAACTCCTCCTTGGACGGCGGCTGGGCAAAGGCTACTGGGAACTCTTCGTAGACCGGTTTCAGAGGGCCGTCGAGATTGCGCAGCTTGCGTCCGACGGCGCGGGAGACCATGCCCGCCAGCGCCTTGCCGTGATGGTTGGTAAGTTTGACGCCGCCGCGCGGATACGGATTGGCATCGGCGCCGCATCCCATCATGAACAGGACGACCGCGCCCGGATGCTCCTCTTCGAGAATGTGCTGCGCCGTGCCGGCCCATCCGCCGTGGAACTCGTAGTCGGTGCCTCGGATCGAGGTGTTGTGGCAGGCGTATCCGAAGATGACCGCTTTCAGCTTGCCCGCGGCATCTCGCACGCGCAGGATGGGGACGTCGTTGTCGACCGGTCCCTCCCAATTGACGTTGCCTCCTCGGTAGCCCCCCGGAGTTCGCAAACGCCGATTGACGGCGAAGCCCGCACGGGTTCGTCCGAAACTGACCTCGGCCGGCTCAAGCGCCGCGAGAGCCTGGCCGATCACGCGAACAATCTTGTCCTCCAGGACTTGCGTGTAGGTATCCACGTCGGCCCACTGCTGAGGGCTCATCTTGGGGTAGGCGGCGGCGAGGGTTCGGCCGACGACGGGTCCGGCATGTGTGTGTGACGAATTGAGCAAGACGCGTTCACGAGCAAGTCCGTACTGCTGCTCGGCGCGGGCGGTAACGCGTTGCGCAAGGTCGCGAGGGAACCCGAGAATATCGGTTGTGACGAGCACGACTCGGCCGCCGGCGGCATCACGAAGAGCGAGAGCCTTTGCGTGGAGTTGCTGTGCGGTTCCCTGCGATGGTTTGTCGCGGTTGCCGTAACCAGCCATCCACAGGGGTTCATCGGGGGTGATCTGGATGGAGGCGGCTCCGGCGCGCCAGCGTGGCATTTCGGCGGCTGGGAGCGAGGCCCCCAGGAAACAGGTAGCGGCTAGAGCACAGAGGGCGCGCTTTGGATTCAGCGAAGTCATGGCCTCTCCAATATGGAGGGGAGGGTTTGAGGTGTCAAGCAAGGGCTTCGCATCGTTCCCCGGCCGAGCGCCACATCTCTTGTAGCTGACAACTGCAGATAGGAAGCTTTAACCTTAAGAGCCGTTTTCAAAGAGGCTTCTATGACTAAGATCACAAACCTTATGACTCGTCTTCTTTTCCTCACCCTGGGTGCCGCGGTGTTGTTTCCGAGCGTCGCGCGGGCTTGGAAGGCCGGCGTGGCGAAGGTGGATATCAGTCCCACGGAAGAGATTTGGCTGGCGGGATATGGGAGCCGTGACCGGCCCGTATCAAAGGTGTCCCATCGGATTTGGGTGAAGGCTTTGGCCTTGCAGGATGACTCGGGTCGGGTATCAGTGCTGGTGACCAGCGACTTGCTGGGATTCACGGCCGGCCTATCGAAGCGGGTCGCGGATCGCGTTCGTGAGAAACACGGGATCACGCGGGCGGGGCTGGCTTTCAATGCCTCGCACACGCATAGCGCGCCGGTTGTGGGCTTAATGCTGCGACCGGCCTATGCGCTCGGCCCGGAACACGTGCCGGCGATTCAGCGGTACACGACGAAGCTCGAAGACCAAGTGGTGGAGGTGATCGACAAGGCCATCGCCGATCTGGAGCCGGCCAGTCTTTCGTTCGAGCAGGGATTGGCCGGTTTCGCCGTGAATCGCCGACGCGCACGGCGTGGTTCGCGCCACTATCCGGCGCCGGTGGACCACGATGTTCCCGTGCTGGTCGCGAAAGATGCGAGCGGCAAGATCAAGACCGTCGTGTTTGGCTATGCCTGTCACGCGACGGTGCTCAGCGGCTACGAGGTGAATGGAGATTGGCCCGGCTGGGCGCAAGCAGGGGTAGAGAAGCGTTATCCGGATGCGGTTGCGATGTTCGTGGCGGGTTGCGGCGCCGATGCGAACCCTTTGCCGCGCCGGTCGGTGGAATTGGCGAAGACGTATGGCGACGTGTTGGCCCACGCTGTAGACCTCGTCGTCAAAGGAAACATGCAGCCGGTTGAGGGCAACCTGAAGGTGGTGCTGGAGCATGTCGATTTGCCGTTCCAGAGTCCGCCGACGCGGGAAGAGTTGGAGTGGCGAATCAAGACTCAGGATTCGGAGTCGCGCAAACGCTACGCGCAGTTTCTGCTCGATCGACTCGATCGCGACGGCAAGTTGGCGACGGAGTATCCCTACCCGTTGCAGGTGTGGCAGTTCGGCGATGATGTCACCTTCATCGTGATGGCGGGTGAAGTCGTCGTGGACTATTCGCTGCGCTTCAAGAAGGCCTATGGCTGGGATACGACCTGGGTTGCGGGCTACTCGAACGATGTATTCGCCTACATCCCGTCGGAGCGGGTTCTGCATGAAGGCGGCTACGAAGGCGGCGGCGCCATGATTCCCTACGGGCAACCGCGTCCGTTTCGAGCTGGGGTGGAGGCGATCATCGCCAACACCGTTGACGCATTGTTCCAGCGCGTCAACGGTCAGCCGTAGAGGGTCTGGCGGAGACTCGGCCCGGTAACGATTGCGGACAGGAAACGACAGGGGGTTCGTTACACTTAGGGAGATTTCGTTGCAGGTCCGCCGACGTGAGCGACTCTCTAGCTACGGTACTTCTGACGACGGTTCGGTCGATCGCAGAGATCCTCGTCCTGGCCTATTTGCTGTACCAGTTGGCCCTGGTGATTCGAGGAACACGCGCTGCGCCTGTATTTTTGGGACTGTTCTTCGTCGCGTGTCTTTATCAGGTCGCGGGGTTGTTCGGCTTTCAAACGATTCACTGGCTGATCGAGACACTCATCCCTTACACGGCGTTGGCGATGGTCGTTATTTTCCAAGCTGAAATTCGGCGAACGTTGCGTCAACTGGCCCTGAATTTCGTACCGCGTGGGCGCCCCAAACAAGTCACACGGTCAGAATACGAAGATGTCGTCTTCGCGGTCGCGGAGCTCGCTGAGGACAACGTCGGCGCGCTCGTTGTGCTGGAACGGGAGACCGGGCTTCGGACGTTCGTCCAAAGCGGTGTGGTCTTGGATGCAAACCTGACGTCGGATTTGTTGATCAGCATCTTTCAACAGAGCTCGCCACTGCACGACGGAGCGGTGATCATTCGGCGCGGCAAAGTCGCGGCGGCGGCCTGCTTCCTGCCGTTGACTACGAATCCGGAACTCGTGAGCTCGCTGGGAACACGGCACCGCGCGGCGATCGGGATTACCGAAGAGAGTGACTGCATGGCGATCGTGGTTTCGGAGGTATCAGGGGGCATCTCGATTGCGTCGGCCGGCAGCATCGATCAGGGCGTATCACTTGATCGGCTGCGGCTACGAATGATCCAACATTTCGGCCCGGTCGTCGCCGCGCCTCACGGAACAGCGGTCACGCCGGCTACGGCAGGGGTAAGCGGCGAGTCGCACGGTGAACCAGTCGGGGACCTGGCCGCGAGGCCGACGTCGGCCTCGGAGGGAGACTAGGAATGCAAGGCCTCCGTGATGCGCTGCGCCGGAACCTGGGCCTGAAGCTCGTGGCTTTGGCCGGAGCCGTGGCTATTTGGACGTTCGTGGCCACGCGCCCAACGTTGGAGCGCGCCGTGGAGGCGGAGTTGCGGTACGCGAACGTGCCGCATGAACTGGAGTTAAATCCCGATCAGGTCGATCAGGTGACAGTGGTTCTGAGCGGCGGCCGGGGCAGATTGGATGAGATTGCCGGGCGTGCACTGAGCGCCGAGGTGGATCTTTCGCATGTCCTCGGGCCCGGAGAACAGACCTTCACGATCACGGAAGAGAGCCTTGCTCTTCCGCAAGGGGTGTATTTGGTCAGGGCTATCCCTTCTCAGTTGCGGCTTCACTTGGAATCCCGGATACGCCGTCACTTGCCTGTGCAACCTGCTTTCGTAGGTGTGGCCGCAAACGGCTATTCGCTGGACTCATACACGGTGGCCCCTCCGCTGTTGGCGGTAGTGGGGCCGGAAAGTCGCGTGAATCTGTTGGGGCAGGTGACCACTGACCGCATTGACCTGAGCCAAGTCATCGGTGAGAAGACGTTCCACGCCGCGGCCTATCTGTCGGACCCGTATGTGCGGTTTGAAGATGGCGCCCAGGTGACGGTGCACGTCCAGATGCGAAGCCAGCAGTGACGAACTTCTGATGGCGAAACAACTCTTTGGAACAGATGGAATCCGCGGTGCGGCTGGTGAGCCACCGCTGGATGACCACACGGTTTTCGCAGTGGGTTTGGCGCTCGGGGACATGTTGCGGACGGAGAGTGAATTGTCGGTTCTGATCGGCATGGATACGCGCGAATCGGGGCCGCACATCGCCGCGATGCTGGCCGGTGGGCTGGCAGGCAAGGGGGTGGTTGTGCGGTTCGCGGGAGTGATTCCGACTCCGGCTGTTGCCTACCTTACGCAGTCCCAGAGTTACGCTGCGGGCATCATGATCTCGGCGTCGCACAATCCTTTTCATGACAATGGGATCAAAGTGTTCGGACCATCGGGGATGAAACTGCCGGACAGCCGTGAAGAGGAATTGGAGGCCGAGATCCTTCGGCTCCGTGATCGCACCGTGCCGGGACTGGCAGAGAGTCTGCAGCCGGACGAGTCGCTAGACGAGACGTATGTTGAGCATTTGCTGTCGGCGGTCGCCGAGGAACGGGAGATTGCGGGACAGCGAGTGATCGTCGATTGCGCGAATGGAGCGGCGGCGCGGCTTGCCCCCAAGGTCTTCCAGGGGTTGGGCGTCGACGCGGAAATCTTCGGCGACAGGCCCGACGGCCGCAACATCAACGAAGGCTGTGGTTCGCTACACCTGGAAAGTCTTCAAGAGCGTGTTGCGGCGAGCGACGGCCGTTTCGGTGTCGCGTTTGATGGCGATGCGGACCGTGCGCTGTTTGTCGACGAGGATGGAGCGATCGTCGATGGCGACGTGATTCTCCTGCTGGCGGCCGAGTACTTGGCGCGTTGTGATAAGCTTCCCGGAAACCGAATCGTGACAACAGTGATGGCCAATATGGGTTTGGAAAAGGCGCTCGGTAAGAGAGGCCTTTCGATGGTGCGGACTCCGGTGGGCGACAAGTATGTGTTGGAGGAGATGGTGCGCGAGAATGCGTCGTTGGGCGGCGAACAGTCGGGCCACATCATCTTCCGGGATCACGCCACGACCGGTGACGGTCTATTGACGGCTTTGATGATGATGCGGATCTTGGCGGCGGAGCAGAAGCCTTTGCGGGATCTGCGAACGCGACTCAGCGTGTTTCCTCAGGCGCTTGAGAATATTCGGGTGACGGCGAAACCTCCCATTGACGAGATGCCGGTGTTGGCTGATGCGGTTGAGCGCAGCCGCCGCGAACTCGATGGCCGGGGGAGGGTGCTTGTGCGCTACTCCGGAACCGAACCGCTCGCACGAGTAATGGTGGAAGCCGAGACACAGACTTTGGTGGATGAGCATACGCATCGGCTCGTGCAACTTTTTAGACAGGAGCTTGGGGCTTGAGCGAACGCCGCGCGCAACCTTGGTTGTCGGACCCCTCCCACAAGCGGGAGCCGGCCAAAAAATCGTTTTGGCCGTCGGGTCCATCAGGATGGATTGGGACGATTCTCTACGCTCTTTTCTGGGTCGTCTTGCTTCTGCCAAAGATTCGGAGGCAGCGCCGCGACCCGAATTGGTGGCGGGTGCAACTTGTGGCCGGCCTGTTGGGATTGGCGGCGGTTGCGCTGGGAGTGACGTTCTCGATGCTCTGGTTGACGATTCCCGGAGGAGTGCTTGTGGTTCTCGCGGTGCTGATTCGAGGGCTGCGGGACCCGGAGCACGAGCGCAAGCTGCAGGCTCGCTACCAGTCGGACTATTTCCTCAACGGCGGGAAGCTGTCAGGGGATGGGTTGCCGGGTGTGCCGACGGGAGAGCCGTTGTACCTTCTGTTAAAGGGTGAGGAATTGTTGTTTGTTCCGGCTGACGGCCTTGATGTGGCAGCGACGCTTTCGGTGCCGAATATTGAAGAAATCCGAGTGGGCGGCGAGAAGTACGTTCCGGTCTACGTTTCGGAAGCCAAAGACCCACCAGTGCGCGAGACGCATGTCGACCAAACAGCAGTCACACTCACGGAGTTGTTCCTGAAAGATGGCAGGGTGCTGCGGTTCGAATACTGCGGGACGTTCCACAAGCACTTGGCCGAAACGGCCGCGCACGCGATTTACAGCGTGAAACGGTTAGTTGGATCAAATGGTGTCGGCGGCGAGTCCCCAGAAGTCCTCCACGTAATAGGAGGATAGGACGTTCCCGAATAGGAAGCAGTTGTTCTTGCACTGCGGCGTTTCGCCGTAGAGACGCCGTCCTCGCGCGAAGGCAGCGGAGATCGATCCGTCTTCGAGCACGTTGCCTGCGATCTTGCGCAGCACCTCACAGGGATAGAAGATGTCGCCGTTGGGGTAGATGCGCGGAAACATCGTTGGGTAGCACTTGAATTCCTCGAAACGCAGCACGGTGGAAAGCATTTTGGGCGTGCCGTTGATGCGGGCTTCGCGGTTCTTGCGCATCGAGATGAGCTTGTCGACAAAGCGCTGGTAGCGCTCGCTCTTTAAGTAGGTAAAGTTTGGATACTTGCCGTTGTTCTGCGCGGACTGCACAGAGAATTGAAAGTCGTGTTCTTGGCAGAACGCTAGGATCTTCTCCGCTTCCTCGATGTTCCATAGCTCGAGGACGCAACTGAGTGTGATCGCGCCGGCCGGGAGAACTTCCTTGGCCATGAGGAGGTTGTCCAGAACCTTGGGCACGGCGGCGGACTTGGACATCGGCTCGGAGGGGTCGTGGGTGATGGCGTCCAAGCTACAAATCAGTCCGCTCAGGTGAGGCAACATCTTGCGGCGTTTGTCGATGAGCACGCCGTTCGTGACCGCAAGGACGGAGCGAAACTTGACGTCCTGCTTGGCCGCCCGGACGAGTTCCTCGATGTCGTTCCGGACGGTGCATTCGCCGCCGGTGATCAGTAGCGTGTCTACGTCTTTTCGCAGGTTGTGGAAGAGGCGGATGGTCGTTTCGGTGTCAAGCTCTTCGCTGAAGACTTCGGGGTTCTTCTGAGTGCAGTAGTTGCAATCGAGATTGCACTTGTGCGTGGCATAGAAGACGGCCGAGAAGGAGGTGACGATTGTCGACTTGAGAATTTTGCGGCGATAGAGGTTGCGGAAGTAGGCGCTGAAGTTCTTAATCACGAAGGGGTAGTGTTGGATCATCCCCTTGATCATTTGGTGCCGGTTGATCTCCATGGTTGTCGAGATAGTTTACAACGGTTGACGTGGCTGAGGGGCAGGCGTTCAGATCAGAAGAACGATGTCTTGGCCTTTGGCTTCTTGCGATATTTCATGAGGAACTCATCTTCATTGATCTCGGTGGGCCACTCAAGTCGAATGTCCCATAGGTGCGCTTCTGGACCTATCTGTGTACTCCGAATTGTTCGTAGTTGAAGCAACCCCCAAAGGTCGCGAGTTAGCGCTCGAAGCTTGAATTTCAGGCCTGCATAGGAATCGGTGTCAGCGAGCAAACGCATCAACTCGGACGTTTCTAGCGGGCCGGCCTCTAAGAGAATCTTGAGAATCGTGAGTTGACGTTGTGCGACAACACGCTTTCGCGGGCTCTCCAAGCGTCCTAAAAGGTCATACATTGTGTTGCGAAAGACAGCCTTCTGAACACTGAGCTTGATCTCCGACAAGAGACGGCCACACTGCTCTGCGACGCCGCGAAGCGCAAACTGAAGGAAGGGTGTCAGGTCGTGACGTCCGGCTCGCACGTCGCCGAGTGCCTGAAGGTAGGCAGGTTTCTCCTGGTAGTAGTAGTTGGACATAGCAATGAACGCCGTGTCGCGCAATCCGGCCCGTTGCAGAACGAGAGCTTCGAGCGCACGGGCGGTTCGGCCGTTGCCATCTTGAAAGGGATGCATGGCCGCGAAGTGGTAGTGAACCGCCATAGCCTGGATGAGCGGGTCGTGCTGTTGATACGATCCTTGGGTCGCTCCGGCCAATTGCGAGAAGGCTCTTTCGCATTCCGCTCCGCCTTCGCAACCACGGTGCGGCGGGATTCCGAAGATGACGTTGTCGTCCCGTCGCCTGAGTTTTCCGGGTTCGCAGTGGTCGTCGTCGCAGCCCGTCACCATCCGTCGGTGGACCTCAAGGATCAGGTCTCCGTTGATGGGCCTGTCATCCGGGAGGTCGGCGATCCAGCGGTAGGTGTTCGCGGCGGCCTTGACTTGGCGCTGTGACCGAGTCAGGTCGGCGGGCTCGGATGACGACAACGAAATCTCCAACTCGCGCTCGGTGAAATAGGCTCCCTCGATGCGGGAAGTTCCCGCCGCTTCCATCTTCAACTGGAGTTCCTGAAGTTTGTCGACCCAATCCTTTTGGTAGGGTGTCGTCTTGAGCGCTTTGATGGTAGCTTTCGCCTCTACGAGCTCATTAAAGATCGCAGATCTTTGGTACCTGATCCAGTGTTCCGGGAGTTGGTAGGGGGCGGCCACAGTGTAGTCATTATCGCTTTCATTACTAGTTTGTTGCAAGTCATGTACATGATATAAAGTCACTTGCTATGCTCTACCGCAATTTCATTTCAGATTTGTTGTCAGGGTCGTTGCGGTTCGATGGTCTCTCGGGGGTCACCTGTCGCCGGGCTATTTGGTAGTGAGTTAGGCTCGTCTTGCCGAGAAGGCGTCTTCTCCGGAAAAGACCATGTAGAGGGTCTTGCCGTCGGGGCGCATCCATTTGGTGGGGAAGCTACAGGTTTCACCGGGGCCGACATCCCAGTAGTTCGTGTGGTAAACGGTGGTCCAGGGACCCCAGGGCTCGGTGGCATCATAGACTCCGAACCCGCCCACGAATCTTGTGTCGCCCCCGTAAACGATCTGGCAGAGCATGTAGCGCTTTAGGCCCACGTTGTAGGTGACGGCGGAGCAATAGACTCGTCCTGGATTTTCAAAAACGGCGGTGCGATCACCGCTGGACGCGCTCCAACGCGGGCTGCCTCCTCGGTCGCGTCCAGCGAAGAACGCGTAAGCGGATTCGTCGCGAATCGATGCGCGGGCGACGCGGGCCATGACCAGGCGGTCGGCAGGATTGTAGGCGCTGTCATTGTCTTGCGAATAGACGTAGACGTAGTCATCGCGAGCGCCGGAGTAGTTCGCGGCGAAGTTGAGGAACGTCGGCGCGCCGAAGCTTGTCTTGAATCGCCAGTCGGCCTCTTGCCAGGTTTCGCGGTGATCGGCTGACCACGTAAGGACCGCGTTCGCGGCGTTGCGCATCCACATATAGAGAACGCCGTCGACCATCAAGATGCCGCTGGCTTTGAGCCCGGCGGCGCCCTGTCCGATCTTCTCGGCGGATGGCGTGCGCAGATTGATGCCGCGAAAATGATCGGGAGAACCTTCAATACGAGCGAGCCCGAGGCTCAGCTTCTTCTCGACCTTGGGTTCGAAGCCCCAGCCGTCACCGTAGGCCGTGTACTGATGACCGTCGTCGTCCCAGGTAAGCGGCCAGTTGTCGCTACCGCCGGCTTTGCGGATGATGAAACTCGCCGGGGCCCACTCGATGCCGGTGATGACCGGGCTGGGCGGGTAGGGAGGGGCGCTAGGTGGATTCTTGACGGCGGCGACGATCGGGTTGAGAAAAGGCGCGAGTCGGGAGTAGTCGCCTGCCCAACCGTCGATCCAGCCCCGGCCCGCTCGGGAAACGACGATGTCGAGGCTGGGGATGACGACGATGAGGCTGTCGTGGAACCCCCAGGACCAGAATGCGTCGCGCGGCACATGCGATAGCGTCCCGTCGGCGTTGTTCCACCAGAGAAGGCCGGAGTGGGACGATGCTCGGGGATAGGCGTCATCATCGATGCTCGGCAGGCCTGCGAACTGTTGAACAGGCTTGGAGACACGGCCAATAAAGTCGCGCGGGATCAACCGCTTGCCGTTCCATTCGCCGCCTCGCAGATAGAGGTTACCGATGCGCGCCATGGCGTCGACATTGGAGTGTGCGCCGGAGCAGAATTCACGGCGCTCGATGCCATCGATTTGTGGATCTCGGTACTGGTGTTTTCGCCAGTGCAAGTCGTCGCGCTGGATTCCCAACGTGGTGAAGACGCGGTCGAAGAGTAGTTCCTGGATGTCCTGCCGATAGGCGAGTGTCACGCATTCCGCGAGCCAGTTGGGTCCGCCATCGCTGTACGACCATCTTGTGCCGCGTTCGAAGAAGAGATTCCCGTAGCCGCCCGGTTTCTCGAAACCGGCGGTTTGAGAGGCTAGGTGGAGCAGGGTGATCTGATCGCGGCTGGGTGCGCCCTGGTTGCTCTCTGGCGGGATAGCAAATCGCGGGTGGCGGTCGTCGAGGCTAAGCTTCCCGTCGAGGATGGCGAGACCCATGGCGGTGAAGCCGATCGATTTCGACGATGACTTCAGGTCGTAGAGTTGCCTGTCGTCGCCCCAGGAAAGAATGAGTTTGCCGCCGCGGGTGATATAGCCGGACCCTCCGCCTTGGAGAGCATAGTCGCGAGGGGCAAGGAGTTTGGCCGCGTCCATCCCCATGGCGTCGGGAGTGGCTTTCTCCCACGTAGCTCCAGGCCAGACGGTTTGCACTGAAGCAGTTGACGAGAAAAGGAGGCAGGTCGCTGCTAGGAAATGGCGGATCGAGAGTCGTCCGATCATTGCGGAAAGTCTGCCTAGAGGCTGAGGTGCTCTCGGGCGTAGGCGAGGCATTTGCGGACATTCTCTTCCTCGGCGTTGCGCCGTTGTTCGGCGTCGAGATGGCTGAACCGAGGGAGGGGTTTGGCCGGCTTGTTGGCGCGGACCGTCACCAATGTACGCGCCAAGTCGATGCCCGGCAAGTCCGAAAAGGTGGCCCAATACTTCCTGGTGAGGCAGGGAATCGTCAGCGGATCGCGCGTGATCATCTCGAGACTGAACTGCAGGTCGGGCTTGGCTTCGCGCAGGACCTTGACCATCTTGGGGATATCGAGGTAACCCTCACCCAGTGGCACCTCCGAGAGCAGAAAGCCATCCTCGTACTCCTCGACGCCCATGTCCTTGAGATGGACAGAGTGAGCGTAGGGCGCGAGAGCCTCAACGAGGTTCATCGGATTGTCAAGCAGCGCAATGTTGTTGCCGGTATCCACGCAAACACCGATGAACTCACTTCTGATTCACTGAAGCAGCATCAGCATCTCGTCGAGACGCCAGTCTTTGTGGTTCTCGATGGCAAGCTTCATGCTGTGATTCCGTAGGATGGGCTCGGCTTGTGCGAGGGCAATCCACTGCTGCTCGGCGAACTCGCTGAAGGCCTTGGCAGTGTCAAACATCTCGTAGCGCCGGCCGCTGAGCATCGCCGTACGGATGACAGTTGCACCGGCATTCTTCGCGACGCGCACGTTGTGCTTGAAGTCCCCAAGGTCGGACTTTTCGTGCGGTAGGCCGAGTGTGGCTTCGACATACATGCCATAGCACTCCGCAACTCGGCGCAGTGCGCGCTGGCCGCCGGAATCAAGCGATGAAAGGCTCGTCTGTATGCCGCCGGCGCCGATCGAATGACAGTACTCGAGGAAATAGATGGGGTTCGAAATCGGCCACGGGGGTGGTTTTTACCTCTCGTATCCCCTACGTATTCCGTAAGACGAGGAACCGATGCCGAGGCGCTTTGCGGTTGGGCCCTCGGCTGCGCGTAAGGTTCTTGATGCCGTCAGAGCCCCGGCGGAAATCGTGTGGAGGAGGTGGCGGCGAGTCACGTTCACTTTGTACCACAGCGCCGAGCAATCCGCAGATGACGCAGTTTTCAGGTGGCGAGACTTAAGCCACTTTGGGATCGCTTCAGCCGGTGAGGGCTATCGTTTGGAAACCTGGGATTGATTCTGCCTTGTATGGACGCCTAGCCACTGAAGACGTTGGCGATGGTTTGCTGAATGGACTCGGCAGCTTCGCGGGGATCGGGGGCGGCCTTGATGGGGCGGCCGACGACGATGTAGTCCGCTCCGTTGCGGAAGGCTTGCTCGACATTGACGGTGCGTTTTTGGTCGTCCACGTTGGCGACCGGACGGATGCCGGGGGTTACGACGAGAAAGTTCTCGCCCAGGCTATCCCGTAGTTCTGGCGCTTCCAATCCAGAGGAGACGACTCCGTCGCAACCAACGGCGAGGGCACGTTTGGCGCGTGAAAGGACCAGTTCCTTTGGGTTGCATTGGAAACCGAGGTCGCGCAGGTCTCCTTCGTCGAGGCTGGTGAGCACGGTAACCGCGAGGATCTTGACATCTCCCTTGGCGGAGCAGGCGGCTTGGAGGATGTTCTCGTTGCCGTGTACTGTCGCGAAGGTAACGCCACGCCCATCGAGGCGTGCGACGGCTCTCTTGACTGTTTCGGGGACGTCAAAGAACTTGAGATCGACGAAGACCTTCTTGCCTTGGGCGACCATGTCGTCGACGAGCTCGAAATAGCCGCCGGCCATGAAGAGCTCGAGACCCAGTTTGTAGAACCGGACGGAATCACTAAGAAGCTCGACGTACCGGCGCGCCTCGTCGGTTGTCGGGACGTCGAGGGCGAAGATCAGGCGTTCGGACGGAGCGATATCCTTTGCGGAAAGCAGACTCGTAGATGACGGCATGTGGACGGCAGAACCCCGTTCGATCAGTCGTGGGGTTAGCTTGGCCAACCGCGTTGGGATGCGCTTGGGATGCGTTTGATCAGATCGCTGAGTTCCGGGATGCTCTCGGCGCCGATCGTGAATGTATCAACAAAATCCATGGCCAGGGCGTGCGAGAGCATCTCGTCGACGCGGTGACGCATCTTTCCGGCACCCAGAATCTTCATGCCGATGATGCCTTTGCCCTGGCTCTTCATGTCGCGTAGAACTTCTTTGACGGTGGCCGGGTCGGCATCCATTGCAACGCCCATGGGATTGATGCGCGCAAGGTCAACATGCACCCACGGCGTCTTCGCGGCGGTTTTGAGCGCGAGGAGCGAGTGGCAGGAAAGTCCGTGTGTTTTCACGACACCCTTTTCGTGCATCTCGGAAAGGTATTCCATTGCACCCGCGCGCTGAGTCGGCCAATCGGCTTCTTGCACGGCGTGTAGCAGGACGATGTCGAGGTAGTCGGTGCCGAGTTCCTGTTTGTAGCGGTCGAGGTCACGGCGCATCTCGGTGTAGGTCTTTGCGTGCGTCTTGGTCATGATGGCGACCCGTTCACGCGGGATGTGCTTGAGGGCCGCCTTGAGGTGCGGGTGGCTGCCGTATTGGTCGGCGGCGTCCCAGAAGGTGACACCGTTGTCGAAGCCAAACCAGACGAGGTCGACGACGCCCTTGACGCCGAGTTGGCGCGTCTGGCTTGAGGAGCCGCCGAAGCCGCTGGTGCCTGTACCCATGGCTAGACGCGAAAGCTTGACCTTGTCCGGGCCTAACTCGATGACATCATTGGCGTGTCGACGAGGGAGGGTCGCACCGTGCGCAATGTTGTGGTCGAATCCGGACATCAGGGCCGCGCCGACGGTGAGTCCGTGGCGGAGAAAGTGGCGTCTTTGCATCGACATGGCTAGGCCTCCCAGTGGGGTGTCCGGGTCAAACTGCTGTAAGATTACCACGCTGCGGTTTGGGGCGAAACCGGTCCTAGGCTTTGGATCGCATCCAGCAGTTCGTCGGCGACTTTCTCGTGACCTTGGGGCGTCAGATGCGAATCGATCGTCAGGTAGTACTCTTGGCCGAGTAGCGGCATGACGTCGAGCAGGTGTATGTTTCGCCAGTGGCTGATTTGCGCGTGTTGCTCGATGGCGGCCCGCAACGCATTGATGAAGGGCCGGGGACGCCGGTGGTCGAAGTCGAAGGACAGGATGATAACTTGCAAGCCCGAGATGTCCACCGGAGAAGTGGCTACGACGTTGAGGAAGGCGGCGGTCTCGGCGTCGAGCGGCGAGCGCTCGGATGGCGGATCGCTCGCCAAGCGCCACGGGACATCGGAACGACCTGCCACGAGGGTTGCGCGATGACGTGCATGTTGGGCGTGTTCGTTGGGTAAGCGCGGAAGACCGGGGAACTCTTCGGGCCTGGGGTTTGGCCAGCCGAGCCGGTAGAGTCTCACGGCAATCGGAGTCCCGAGCCAGGCGCGGTAGATCTCATAGGCGTACTTGCCGGGCCGGTACGATCGGTTGCGCGTGTGGGCGCGGACTTGATCCTCGTACCAACCGCGGTCGCGTAAGGGTATGTGGTTGCCGTTGGCACCGTAGAGTCGGTTCTCTTCGGCGTCGTTACCGGCGTATTGAACGATCAGGTAACGGGCGTGGCTCAAATCGATTCGCCCAAGCATCCCGAATTCTCGTGCCGTGGCGTACGAAGACACGGCGGCGTTGAGGACTTTGCCGCCGGATAGGGCTTCGAGCACGGATGGAAAGGCTTCCCGCTGCGCGACGCCCCATCCCATCGCGAACGAATCACCCAGCACTACGATCCGCGGGCCGTCGAGCGAGGCTTCGTCGTCTCGGACGCCAAGCGAGTTGACCTGGTACTCGGTATCGAATTCCAGCTCGGAGAATCTACACGTACCGGGGCGTAGGCGGTACGTCAACTCCGGGTCGTACTCGCCGCATTCGGGAAGCAGGTGGACGGTCGTCCAGTCGAGGGAATAAAGGTATCGTGCGAGCGGCTGGAGCACGGGAGTGTAAGCAAGACCGCGTGTATTGCGTACGGCGGCGAACACTCCATCGAGCAGCAGCAACGTCAGCGAAGGGATAAAGATAAGGGTGAAGAGCGTTCGCCGTGGATTGGCCGATGCGAGTGCGATGTGGGCGAAAGCCAAAAGAACGGGTAGCCAGGCAAAGGCCACACCGCCGAAGACGATTCCGGTGATGCCACTCAGAAGAAACAGACCTCCGGCAAGCAGTGCTGTGCCTCGGGCGGTGGTGAGGCGATGCGATAGTGTTTTGTGTGATGGGCCGAGGGCGATGGCTAGGGCGGCAACGAGCCACAAGGCCGCGCCGATCACCAAAGTGACGTGCCGGATTCCGAGCGCGGGATCGAGACGAGATCGGTAAGCGATCCAGACTCCGACGCTTGCCGCCACCGCGAGCGGAAACCACCGCGAGATGGTCTCAAAGCTGCTGGTGGAGTTACTAGAAACCATTGTTGGGGCTGCTAGCGAGGCAAGGGCAATGCGACGACCTTTCCCGTTGTCGCGGATTGATACGCGGCCAGCATCGCCTCGGACGCCTGGGCGGCGTCGTCCAAGGTGACCTCCGGGTCTTTGTCCTGCTCTAGACAGTCGAGGAAGAGGGACTGGTCGGATTGGCCCGCTACGATCGTCGGTTCATACCAAAAGGCCTTGGGCTGGGCCTTGCCGCGCGTCATCGTGCTTGACCAGAAACCCATGGGGTCGAGTGGGTCTTTTTCCGGTGGCGCCCACGGTTTGTCGGATGCAATGTCGAAGCGCGGACTGTGGGCATCGAGAAGAAGGCTGCGTTTGCTGCCGATGAGTCGCGTGAAATTCGGGCCCGAGGTGCGGTGGCTATGCCAGCCGATTCTACCTGCGATCAGCGAGGCAGTGACGCCATCGTCGAGGGTGACGGCGAGCGTGCCGAAGTCTTCGACATCCCGGTTGTAGTGCTCCTCGAAAAAGTAGTTGGCGCTGCCGGCGTAGACGCTCTGGAATCGCGGACCGCCCAGAAGCCAGCGGATCAAAGTGAGCGAATAGACAGCGGTCGTCCAGATCTCGCGCTTGGCGTCGGGGAAAGTGAATTGCTTCGGTGGATAGTGCTCACGCCGCGGCTTGCCGAGCGGTGCGCCACCGGTGAAACCCTTCGCGAACATCAGGTCGCAGTGGATTGACTTGATTTCCCCCAACTCGCCGGAATCGACGATCCCTTTCAAGCGCCTCGCGTACGGCACTCCGACCTGTGTGAACATCTGTCCGCGTATGCCCTGCTCTTGGGCCGTGCCGACGAGCCGGTCTGCGTCGGCCATATTGGTCGCCATGGGCTTATCGACGTAGAGATGCTTGCCAGCTTCGACGCAGAGTTGGGAGACGCGGACGCGCCGCTCAAACTCGGAACAGACGGAGACGGCGTGGACATCGCGTCGCGCGAGCGCATCTCTGAGGTCGGGCAGAAAGGGAACCCCGAACGCGTCGGCCAGGGCGCGGTTCAGGCGGTCGCGGCGCTCGTCCACGCTCGGCTCATCGGTGAGTCCAACGATCTTGGCGCGAGGATCGGCGAGAAATCCGGCGCCATAGTTTTCCTGGTGCGTCATTCCGCCCGTCACTAGCAGGACACCGAACGGGGGTCTAGCCACGGCTTCCCTCCGGGGCAATGGGCGCGTGCGATTGCAACGAATGTTCGATCGCCCGAGCTAGGGTGTCGGCCTTGGTATTAGCGGGTGGCGCAAGATCGGCCGCACGTGTGTCCGCACCGGGCACGTCGGCAAACTCCATCGTGCCGTGGTTGCCGATCAGCAGCAGACGCACGCCGGGCTGTTCGCCTGGGTTACCGCGCAGGGATTCAACGACGACCAGCGCGGTTTGCCCTCCCGGATAAGTCGCGGTAACGGAAACGTAGCCCTGATCGGCGCCGCCCAGAGCATAGACCGTGGGAGATCCCGTGCTAAACCAAGTGCCCGCGGCGGCTACGATCGCGCCCGCGGTGGGAACGAGATGCCCGTGATCGTCACTTAGCTCCAGATAGGCGCGAAGGGCCACGGGCACCCCCACGGGCTGCTCTTTCAACTTTGATGCGAGCGAGTCCTCAAGCCACTTGAGATATGACAAAGCGTCTCAATTATAGTCGGTCCCTTGCGGGAACGGCGTGATTCGTGATGGGTGATTCGTGTCTGGCGATTCAGCGGCCTTGGGATTGGAGGCGTGCGGGGAGGAATTCGTCACCTTCGTTCCAGGTGGGCAGGTCCGGTTGATTCGCGACGCGAAGACCTAGCTTGTATCCGAATCGGGCGAGTTGTTCGAGCCCGGAGAAATCCCATGTGGGATCGAACTCGTCAGAGGGCTGGTGGTAGCGATTCGCAGTGTAGTCTTCCTGTGCCTCGACACCCCAGCCTTCAGGGCGGTCGACATAGTCGATACCCAGTTTCACCGAGAACGCCGGAACGCCGACCTTCGCCAGACTGAAGTGGTCAGAGCGATAGTAATAGCCTTGCTCGGGTTGTGCTTCGGGCCGGATCGATAGCTGTGATTCGCGCGCGAGCGCTTCAACCGTCGGCCGTAGTGTGGTGCGTTCAAACCCGGGGAGCGTGATGTCGCGAGTGCGGCCTAACGGCGCAAGGCCGTCAAAGTTGATATCCACCGCCGTCTTGCCGACTGGTATGAAGGGGTGCTGTCCGTAGTACTCCGATCCGCGCAGGCCGCCTTCTTCCGCACCGACAGCGGCGAAGAGAATCGAGCGCTGGGGCCGAGTAGCCAACTCGCCGAAAGCGCGCGCCAACTCAAGGAGCAAAGCGACGCCCGTCGCGTTGTCAACGGCGCCGTTGTAGATGTCGTCACCATCGACAGGGATGCCGATGCCAAGATGATCCCAGTGGGCGGTGTAGAGAACGGCCTCTTCCTTCTTGGTAGCGTCGCTACCCTGGATCATTGCGACCACGTTACGCGTACTGAAAGGACTGACCGAGCTAGGAATCCGGGCCCGGATGCGGATCGAGAGAGACATTGGCTGAAAATCGCGCGATTCAGACAGAGCGAGTAGTTCGTTGAGGTTCTTGCCTGTTCCCTCCAGCATCGAAGCGGCAGCGTCGGAGTGAACCCAACCGGCGAGGCTGAGGGCGTCCGCGCCTTCGGCAAGTTGTACGAAAGGCTCCCGGCCACTCCATGAGTTGCGAACGACTTCCCATGGATATCCGGCCGTCGGCGTCGTGTGAATGATCAGGCACCCGGCGGCTCCCTGCCTCAGTGCTTCCTCGTACTTGAAGGTCCAGCGGCCGTAGTAGGTGAGAGCCGGTCCGCCGAAGAAAGCCGCGTCCTCCGAGGTGGGTTCGTTCGTGAAAAGAACGACGACCTTTCCTTTGACATCGACTCCTTTGTAGTCATCCCACTCGAACTCCGGGGCGACGATGCCGTGGCCCACGTATACCGCATCTGCTTCGATCTCGGCGAGAGGATGCTGGCGATGATTCACTCCCACGAAATCATCGAGATAGCGGAGGGGTTTAATGGCCTCTCCCGCTGACCAACCAAGAGTGGCATCGGGCTGGGTCTCTACTCCGACAAGCGGGACAGCTTGAAAGTACGTTCCGTTGTCACCCGCCGGGGCTGCACCAGCGAGGGCGAACTGAGCGGCGATGTGCTCGGTAGTTAGGACTTCGGCGCGGCTTCCTACACCACGCCCTTCGAGAGCGTCGCTTGCCAGAAACCGGGTGTGCGCGGCAATCCGGTCCGCTCGGATCGGGTCGCCGTTCGTCGGCGAGCCAGCGTTGTTTCCGCCACATCCCAGCAGCGCGATCAAACCGGCAATCGCCAAGCTGGTTTGCGCGGGGAAGGTCAATTTTCGCCGGAAACGGGAAATCGCCAAAAGGGCAGTCACGAGCATATAGGAATTCTATCTACTTGTATTTCAGTATTCTACGTTTTTTGTCGGCCTCTAAGTCTGACTTCGCAACGTATTCTGTACCCGAAAAGCGACTCGCCGTGCAAACCGCCGGCCGGGGATAGAAGAGGGTCAGTCAGCATGCGAATGTTCAGTCTCACAAGAGCTTCATCCTTTCTAGTAGGGGTCATCTTCCTCGCTTCGATCCCATCCGCACTGGCGCAGCCCGCTACTAGCGTTCAAGACGTGTTGTTCAACGCCAACGGCACGCGTATCCGGGGACGGCCAGCATCTCGTGGAAAGGCTTCACTGCGTCGGACGGCACCACGCTGGCGACGAACATGATCACGGTTTCGATCGCGTAGGGTGTACTTTCGGTGGATCTCGTTCCGAACGAGAATACGACGCCGGGCGGTACGAGCTACCACGTCGCCTATCAACTCGACAATGGCCGACGCTATTTACAAAGGTGGGTCGTACCGGAAAGCGCCTCGCCGGTGACGGTCAGCCAGATTCGAGTGACCCAGCCACCACCGCCGGGGTCGGTGATCGCGCCGTCGCAAGTATCCGGTCTCGTTGCCGCTCTCGACGGCAAGGCCGATGTCGCGGGCCCGAATACGTTCGTGGCATCGCAGGTGATCGAAGAGGATAGTGCAACACCAAGCAACCCGCGGCTTTCATTTCGCGAGTTTGGTGGGCCCAACTCGATCGGCTTTCAACTCCCTACGCTGACGACCAGCACCACGTACACCCTACCCGTGAGTGATGGATTGCCGGGCCAGCAATTGACCACGGACGGTATCGGCAACATGTTCTGGTCGGCGGCGGGCAGTGGGGCCGGGGCGGGAATGGCGTATGAGATCTTCCAGGACTCAGGGACGTCAGTCACGCAGCGAAACGTCGCCAATTTCACGAACGGCCTGCGGGTGTTCGACAACGTGTCACAAACACGCACGGAAGTCGAGCCGATCTACGGTTCCATCGCCGGCACCATCACCGAAGGCAACGACCTACGCCTGTCCGACGCCCGTACGCCGCTCGCCCATGCTGCTTCGCATGCTTCGGGTGGATCGGACGGGGTCACACCGGCGCCCTCAAAAACACGAACGACACAATCACGTCGCAGTTGCCCGGTGTGACGGCGCTTACCGTGAGGGGCATCCTAGGGCAGTCGGCGCCGCTGCAAACGTGGTTGGATGGCAGCGGAACAAACATGGCGCTCCTCAGTTCAACGGGCAGCCTGTTCGTTCGCCAACTAGGTATCAACAGCACTCTCGGCGGAACCGTTTCCAACATGTTTATGCAAGTGGACGGCCTGAATCGGTTCGCGTTGTCATCCTTTGAAACGGTACTCAACGTCTCGCGCTATGACGACATCGGTGTCTTCAAGGACACTCCGTTCCAGATCCTGCGAAACGGCGGCACGTTCATCAATACCACACTGCACGTGAACGACCCGGCAGCTGGAACGGGCGTGACCAGGGTCACCGTAGAGGCCGGACAAGGGCAGGGTACGAACACCCTGCAAGAGTGGCAGAACAGTCTCGGCACTTCGATGGCCGACATCGACTGGGCGGGCAATCTCAATCTGCACGGCGGCTACATCGACTTCAAAGAGGCGACGGCCCCGCCCCCACCTGCGACCGATGAAGTGCGGCTCTTCGTTGACGCCGTGAGCGGCGAGATCATGGTGAAGAAAGATAACGGCTCCGTCGTTTCTCTGGAGAGCGGCGCAGGGGGTTCCGGCGGATCGTTCGGAGTTTTTCAGGACGCGGAAACACCCGGCGGTACGATCGATGGGGCGAATGACAGCTTTACCCTGGTCACCGCTCCGGACCCTCCGGCCAGCTTGGAACTGACCAAGAACGGCGTCGTACAGAAAGCCGGCGTTGATTTCTCACTCAGCGGCGGTACGATCACGTTCCTTGCCGGGGCGATCCCACAGACGGGCGACACCCTGCTCTCGTGGTACCGCAGCGACGGTTCCGCCGCGGGCGGCGATTTGGCGGCTACGTATCCGAATCCCGTGGTCGCGGGCATCCGCGGACGGGTTGTCTCCGCCACGGCGCCGACGGATGGTGAGTGTCTCGTCTGGAACAACTCGTCCAACGTGTGGGAACCGAAATCCTGTGCCCGAGAGACGGCGAGCCTGCAGTGGTACTTCGCTGGGATTCCCACAACGGGTCTGAAACCGATGACGCTCACGATTCCCGAGGGCATTACGAACGCTACCTTAACCAACGCACGCATCGTGGCGAATACGAGCGGTGGTGTTTCGACTTTCAACGTCGAACGTTGCACGGCTAATTGTGTGAGCGGCGTCCCGGTCTTTACCGGGATCTATTCCAGCGCGAAGTCTCTTCCCCTTGGCCAGAGAACAGCCACCGGCGGTGTCCCCAACACCACAACCGTCAATGCCGGTGATCAGTTCCGGGTTAATCTGGTGTCGGTCGGTTCCGGTGTGCAGGACGTGACCGTTTCGCTTACGTATCAATACACCGCGGCCACTAGGGCCCGTTCGTTTCTCGCAAGAGCGCAAAAGCGCTAAAGGACCTCATCCCCTTTCAGGCTTCTTGGCGGTCTTTGTGTCTTTGCGCGAGAATGGGCGGCATGAACAAGCGACGCCCCGTCCTCTCCTTCGCGATGGTGTTCCTTGTAGGGTGCGGTCTCCAGGCGACTCCCGAACCAGAGGCTCTCTATGCGGAGAAACTGGCCCATAGCACGTCTTCCGCACCGGTGTTCCTGCTTCACCAAATTGGCAACGATCACTCCGAAGGCATCGCCGCGATCGACATGAACGGCGATGGGCGTCTCGACGTGACGAGTGGCGCTTACTGGTACGAAGCCCCTGATTTTCCGCGACGCACGTTCCGTGAGGCGAAGGTCGACGGCGAGTTCGTCGTCAACTGCGGTGAATACGCAATTGATGTGGATGACGATGGTGACCTCGACATCGTCAGCGCCGGTTGGCAAGAAGACGGCCTCTTCTGGTACGAGAACCCCGGCAATGTCGGACCCATCTGGGAAAAGCGACTGATCTCACGATCACTTCACACCGAGGGTCTCTGGCGCGAAGACATCGACGCGGACGGTAAGGATGACATCCTCGCTGTCCACTACACGCGCCAGAGCGTCTTCTACGCGAGCTTCGCCGGCGGTGAGCCGACAAAGCACGTCATCGGCGGCGAAGAGGGCGACGGACATGGCATCGGTGCGGGCGACATCGATGGCGACGGGAAGGTCGATGTCATCACGATCTACGGCTGGTATCGTCAGGCCGGTGACGGCAAGTGGGAGTGGAAGCCGGAGTTCCACCTCGGGCACTCCGGCTTCGGCTTAGAAGTCTACGATGTCAACGGTGACGGTCTCAACGACATCATCCATGGACGCGGGCATAGCTACGGCCTGTTCTGGCATGAGCAAGTCGTCGAGAACGGGAAGCGTTTCTGGCGGCCTCATCTGATCGATGGGACGTATTCGCGGGTCCACAATACGCGGCTAGCCGATCTCACCGGTGATGGTAAGCCCGAGCTGATTGCCGGGACGCGCTATCGCGGCCACAACGGCGACGACCCCGGCGGTTATGAGCCGCTGGCGATCCACTACTACACGATCGATACCTCCACCGGTAGTTTCACGCGTCACCCGATCGCTTACAACTCCGCGGCAGGTGCCGGCACACAGTTCGTCGTAGTGGATTTCGATAAGGACGGCGATGCGGATTTGCTCACCTCCGGGAAGAGCGGGCAGTTCTGGTTCGAGAACATGTCGACCAACAATCGTCCGCGCGCCGAACGCGAGAAAGATCTCCTCTACAACTACGATTGGCCCTTCAAAGATTAGTGCCGATGTTATGATCGAACCGGTTGGATCCGGGAGGAAACCATGGAACGACGTAGCTTCTTCGGTAGCGCTTTCGCGGGCTTGAACCTAGCGGCCGGCAGCGCAAAAGCGAGTACCCTCAAGGCGGGTGACGTCCCGAGGCGGACGTTTGGCAAGACGGGCGAAAAGGTTTCGCTGGTGGGGCAAGCCGGCGGCCGTTTTCCACTCTGCACCTTCGAGCAGGCGAAGGCGATCACGCGCCGTGCCTACGAACTCGGGCTCAACTACTTTGACAACGCGCATGCCTACTGGGACGGCCGCTCCGAGGTCGTCTACGGCGAGGCTCTCGCGGACGTTCGCAAAGAGGTTTTCCTCACGACGAAGAGCACGCAACGGACACGCAAGGGCGCCGAAGAAGACTTGCACAAGTCGTTGAAGGCGCTCAAGACCGACTATCTTGATCTGTGGCAGATTCACTCCGTCAAAGCGGACGAGGATCTGAAGGCGATCTTCGCTCCCGGAGGTGCGATAGAGGCCTTTGAGGCTGCCAAGAAAGCCGGGAAATGCCGCTTCATCGGGTTTACCGGGCATGACGACCCGGACGCGCACCTTGAGATGCTGCGGCTCTACAAAGATTTCGACACCATCCTGATGCCGCTGAACCCGGCCGATCCCTCGTATCTGAGCTTCGAGAAGAAGGTACTGCCGGAAGCCCGGAAGCAGAACCTGGGAATCCAGGGGATGAAGAGCACGGCGAATGCCAAGCTTCTTCAGTCCTTCGGCGTTGGGCAATGCATCAACTATGTGTTGAGCCTGCCAATCCACTGTCTTGCCGTCGGATGTACGACGCTCGGGCAGATCGAAGACGACGTCCGCATCGCGCAGCAGTTCTCACAGTATGAGAACAAACAAATGGCTGAAATGCGCGAGCAGGCTGCCAAGCTGGCGGGTCCCGACCTGGAAGACTGGAAACGCGATAGTCGTACGGCAGTCGGAGGCCGCCGCCGCCGCGAATATCGGGGCAGCTAGTCAGGCAGAGTCCAACGGACAACGCCCATGTGGTAGCGGCGGTGTTGTGTGACTCCGTTGGAGTAGTAGGCGGTGACGAGGCTGCCGTCTGGTAGCTGAACGCTCGACGGATAACCGCCATCGGTAGTGCCTTCGAGGTTGGTGATCCGGGTCGGGGCCTTCCAGGTTCTTCCTTCGTCGTCGCTGATCCGCATCCCGACGCCCTGATGTCCTTTTTCGCGGATTCCGTAGGTCAGCAGGATGCGCCCGTCTTTGAGCTCAAGCAGGTGCGCCGGGTGGTGGCTGGGTAGCGTCAACGGGCCGCTGTTCTTCCAAGTCTTCCCTTCATCGCTCGATTCGAACAGCTGCAGGTGGCCGTCCTGATAGGTGCGCACGGCAGCCAGCCAGCGGTCGGCGCGAATCCGCAGGACGGATAGTTCGTTATAGTCGTCGGGCGCCAGCACGACGCCGTCGCCCCAGGTCCGTCCGTCGTCTTTGCTGAAGAGTAGGTAGGAGCTGCCTTTTAGTTCTTTGGGACTCTCATCCGATCCCCAGTCACGCTCCTCCTGGTAGAAAGGCGCCGCCAGCATATTGCCTTCCATCTGGACGACGTCACCAAAGGGAATCAAGTAAGAGAGTCCGGCGGGAAGCTCAACATCGAGCGAGCGCTCCCAAGTTCGCCCGCCATCGGCGGAACGGCTGACCATCACAGGCAGGATCTTTTTGCGGAACCCGATTCCGCCCCAGCCCGATGCCAGCACGATCAGATCGCCGTTGTGTGCTCGCCCCGCCGCGACGTTCATGCGGTTCGAACCCGGGTCATGGGTCGTCGCTGTGCCGCGCAATTCCCAGAGCTTGCCGCCGTCAGAACTGGCCCAGACTTCGACATCGCCCTCGGCAAGCCCGTGACTTGGATGATTGAAGATAGCGGCCGCCAAATCGCCGTTTGGCAGAGCCGTTAGGTTGGGCCAAGCGCAGACGTTGTCAACGGCGATGTAGCGTTCGGCGGCCGTAAGCCCGGTCGAGAACAGGAATAGAAGAATCGGCAGCGCGAGAATTCTGGCTCGATGCATCGGGGCAGCTTAGCAGGTTAGGCGCTCGCCCAGGCGGTGAGCGTTTTGCGCATTTGTAAGGCGGTGATATGTGTTTCCATTTGGAACAAATCGGTCGCGTGGTTCAACTCGTAAGCCTGGGCCGTCCAGTCGAGTTGCTCCCAGGCTTCCACCGGATCGAGCGGGCGGCGCTGTGAACTCATCGGATTGACGACCAGCACGCGGCGCGGGGCGAGGGCGGCATAGAGCTCGCGGATGTCATAGGCGCGAACGACGCCGGGCAGATAGCTGCTAAAGGGTTCCTTCGTAAGTGGGTCGGCAATAAGCGACCGGTAAGACAGCAACCCGCCTACCGTGACCAGCATGTCGATGCGTGGGTCAATCACCGCGGCATGCAAGGCGACGAGCGCGGCGGCTCCAACGCCGACGACGGTCCACGTGCGATGCGTCGTTCGGCGCGGCGCGGCGCCAAGCAGGTCTTTCATGCGCTGGCCGAGCAGAGGCCGGCCGATCTCAAGTGAGCGATAGGCGAAGAAGTCTTCCCAGTCAAAGCTGACTTGGTATCCCTCAAGGTTCGGTTTCGTTTCGCCCCATCCGCGCAGGTCGATGCCGATAACACGGTAGCCGGCGGTGACGAGTGGGTCGACGACACTGCGGCGAACCAGACGGTCATCCTTTCCCAAATCGGAAATCACGATGGCGTCACCCTTCGGGAACGTTCTTGCTGTGTCGAAGACGCGGTCGGCCACAAGCACGCCGGGCTCGCGTTTCAACGGACCGACCCGGGTAATGAACTGTACCTGGCGTTGCACTTCTGTCCGGAACGCAATGTACCGTTCGGCGGTCGTTGGGACTGTACGCTTGGAAGCGGTCTCTTCGGCGTATGCCTGGTTCAGCGTCAAAACGCTACTCGGGTTGAGTGACGTCGCGACTTGGCCGGTCGTGGTGCAGCGGAGGTCTTCTTCCGGTAGCAGGTCGGTTGGCTCTTCCGCACTGGGCGTGTCGACGCCCAACCACCGACTCAGCCACCTTACGCCGGCGTCTCGCAGCTCTTTGTTGAGGCCATGCGTATCATCGGTTTCGGTCAGGAGAACTTTCCCCGGTGCGTTCGCGAGGCGATAGGCCTTCGCCACCTCGTGATAGGTGTCGCGCGTAGCGGCGATGGGGACGTAGTCCCTCGTGGCCGCGCCGATCATCAGCGGTCTCGGGCTGAAGGCGGCTAGCAGCTCCGGATGATCAATGCCGTGCCGGAGCGTCCCGTTGAGGATTTGTTCCGGGTCGGCGATCAGCAGCGCTTCCGTCTTGGCGCGAAAAGTGGCGACCGCGCAGCTCGACATGGCAGCCTTGATCCGGTCGTCGAAACAGGCGAACTGGAGTGTCTCCATACCGCCACCAGAGTTGCCGGCCATGGCGATGCGGTCACTATCCACATCAGGACGCGACTCAAGATAGTCAAGGGCGCGGGTGGAATCCCAGACCCGATACTGCATCAGGTTAAGGCCCAGCAGGTAGCACTGCCGCCCCAAGACCGAGTGCTCACTCGAACTCATTCCGACTTCGGGGCTGTTGTCCTTAGCGTTCCAGAGTTGTACGCGCTCACCCTGGCTGACCGGGTCCCAGATGAGCGCCACGAATCCCGACCGCGCCATCTGGATGCAAAACTTCTGATAGTCGGGGTACGCTTTGCCTGCCTCGCCGTGGCCGGGAGGGAAGATCACCGCCGGGAACGGCCCGTCGCCTGCGGGACGGTAGAGGTTAGCCGGGACGAACAGCCGTGGCCGCGTTTCGTAGATGATCTTCTCGATGCGATAGCCGTCGCGCTCGATGGTCGTGAGAGCCTGTGGGTTGAGCGGAGTCTTCTCAGGAAAAGGACCCCACATTTCAGTAAGCTTTGAACGAACATTGCGCCGGAGTGCATCGAGATCTTCCTCGGTCGCCATGGCGGCAAAACGCGCCCGCCGCTTTTCGTCAAGTAGGCGGATGTACCCCGTGATGAAGTTCCACATCATCTGGCCGCCCTCATGGGCGCCGACAGGGTGTGCCAGGGCAGCACTGCTCGCTGCGAGCGCAGCGAGGAACTGTCCTCGTGTGATCGGGTTGGTCACAATGCGGTAGATTGCGGGCTTGCGGGCGGGAAGGTGCTCCCTACATTGTATGATTCCCGCGACGAGAAAGCCGGGGTGCCGTTTCCCTCTCGGGCGGCGATGGTGATAAGTCGTACAGGTTTCGAGCTACCAACACCAACTCGTTCTTTGAGACCTGCGCTGCCCACACTACCGGCCGCGCACGGCTACAAAAGGGCCCACATGTTATTCTGAATTTGCGAACTGGCCGGTCGTCCAATGGTAGGACACGGGCCTTTGGAGCCTGGAATGAAGGTTCGAATCCTTCCCGGCCAGCCAGGCGCAAATCCCTTCCCAATTATTCGATCTCGCGGTCGTCGCCGGCCAGCCTTCCGGTTTTCGCATACACCAGAAAGGCGTGCATGAATGCGTCGAGATCGCCGTCTAACACACGGTCGACATTGCCCTGCTCAAGCTTCGTCCGCACGTCTTTGACCAGCCTGTAGGGCGCCAGTACGTAGTTGCGGATCTGGCTGCCAAAGTTGATGGCGGACTTGGACGCTTCGAGTTTATCGGTCTCTTCCTGCTTCTTCTGCATCTCGAAGTCGTAGAGGCGCGACTTCAACATCTTCATCGCGGTCGCTTTGTTTTTGTGCTGCGAGCGCTCGTTCTGGCACTGGACGACGATGCCGGTCGGCCCGTGCGTGATGCGCACCGCCGAGTCGGTCATGTTGACATGCTGTCCGCCGGCGCCGCCCGCCCGGTAGGTGTCGATGCGGAGGTCGTCCGGCCGGATCTCGACGACGATTTGATCATCGATTTCGGGGTAGACAAAGACCGACGCGAACGAAGTATGCCGCCGCGCCGCCGAGTCGAACGGTGAGATCCGCACCAGCCGGTGGACGCCGATCTCTGATCGCATCAGCCCATAGGTATTCTCGCCCGCGATGGTGAACGTGGCGGATTTGATACCCGCTTCGTCGCCGGGAAGTGAGTCAGTGAGGTCGGTCTTGAACCCTTTGCGCTCGGCCCAGCGCAGGTACATGCGCAGCAGCATTTCGGTCCAGTCCTGCGACTCGGTGCCGCCCGCGCCCGAATGCAGAACGACGATGGCGTTGCAGTGGTCGTTCTCGGCCGATAGTAGGGCCTCGGTCTCGATCAGGTCGGCTCGCTCTTCGAGTGACTTCAGTTCGGACTCGATCTCTTCTTCGACGCTCTCGCCTTCGTGGGCGAGTTCAAAGAAGGCTTCCAGGTCCGCGACGCGCTGCGAAAGTTCCTTCTCGGAGTCAATCGCCTTTACCAGGCGCTTGCGCTCCTGCATAATGGGCTGGCTTTTCGCGGAGTCGTTCCAGAAGGCGGGATCAGCGATCTGCTTCTCTATCTCATCGAGTTGGGACTTCTTGGCAGCCGAGTCAAAGATACCCCCGTATCCCCTGAATGCGGGGACGAAGGCCGGCGAAGCTGCGGTCAAGCTCGTCTTGCGTCATCGAATTCCTCTGTTCTCAAGATAGCGGAACGCGGCGGCGCCAAGCCGCGAACAGGCTAGCCAAGGTTGTGGCCCAGCAGAGCCACAAGAACCATTGACCGAAGCGCGTGAACGGGGTCAGCTTGGTCCGGTAGTTGAAGCGCGCGACCAGCACGTCTTGCTCGAACGATGGCAGGGAGGCCGCAACCCGGCCCGCGGGATCGATTACCGAGGTGATGCCGTCGTTCGTCGCTCGCAGCAGCCAGCGGCCGTTTTCGAGGGCGCGCATGCGGGCGATCAGCAGGTGGTGATGCCGCGCGGCGCTGGCGCCGTACCAACTGTCGTTCGAGATGTTCACCAGAACCTCCGCGCCCTGCCGGGCAAACTCCCGTACGCCGCGCAGGAACACCGATTCGTAGCAGACGAAGGTTCCGATGCGGTGGCCGCCAACTTCGGTGATGACGACGCTGCTGCCGGGATGGAAGTTGCCGGCTTCGAGTGTGATCTTTGCGACGAACAGTGAAAAGGGCCACGGTACGAACTCACCGAACGGGACGAGGAACATCTTGTCGTACCGCGAGAGGAGCTTGCCCTGTTCGTCGACGACGAGGGCGCTGTTGAGTGGCTGCTTGCCGTCGGGTCCGCCGCGCTCGATGGAGTTGAAGATGATCGGCGCGTCGACGCTGGTTGCCAGCTTTCGCAGATAGGCTTGCATAGAGGCATCCGTCGAATAGTAGGCAGGCACGGGGTATTCGGGCCAAATCACCAGCGCGGGTGGGGCGGGATCTTTGTCCACGGCTTTGGTCGAGGAGAGCGCCGCCATGTGTGCCAGGTGTTCGCTCTGGCGGGCATAGTCCCAGCCGCCGGATCGAAGCTCGTCGGGATGCACATTCGGTTGCACCAATCGGACGGTTTCCCGGGGCTCGGTCTCGTCGGGCAGAACAGGCAAGAAGAGGAGGAGGGCCAACGGCGCGAGCCAAGCCGTTTCACGCCATGACCGCCGCAACAACACGACTGCGACGGCCGCGTTCAGCATCGCCAGCACGAACGACGGTCCGTAGATGCCCGTCAGCGGCACGAGGCTCGGTAGCAACGGCATGTCGATGGCGGCGTTCCCCAAGTGCAACCACGTAAAGGCCAGATACTGATGCAAGCCCTCAAACGAAACCCATACGGCCGCGACGACAGGGATCGCCCATGGCCTTCTCATGAGTGGTCCGGCGATGGCCGAAAACACTGCCAGATAGAGGCCCTTGGCAACGTAGAATCCAACGAAGATCGCTCCGGCACCCGCTGCTGACAAGCCCGCGTAGCTGTACATCACGTCGTAGATCCAGTAGCAGACACCACCCCAGTAGATCGAGCCCGCGACCCAACCCGCGCGAAAGCGCACCCTCCACTCGTCCTCGCGCGCACAGGCGATTAGCAGAGGTGCGACGGCAATGGGCGCGAGCCAGATGAAGTCAAAGCGGGGAAAGACGAGGACTTGCAGTACGCCACTCAGAGCGGCGAGTGCGAGCGAATAGCCTTGCGGGAGGCGCGGCCGTTGCGAGCCGCCGTTTGGAGCCCGAGTTGTCACGCCGTCGCCGCGGCGCTCTCTTCGACCTTGTCGGCCATATAGGAGCTGCGCACGAGGGGACCGCTAAACACAGCCCGGAAGCCGATTGACTCGCCGTACTCGCGATAGGTTTCGAACACTTCGGGCCGGACGAACTTTTCAACAGGCAGGCGCTTCCGGGTTGGTTGTAGATACTGCCCGATCGTCGCGACATCGGTATTCGAGTCACGCAGATCACCGAGTAATCGCCGCACTTCCGCCTCCGTTTCGCCTAGTCCAACCATCAGGCCTGACTTCGTGAGAACGTCAGGCCGATACTGTTTCGCGAAGGTTAGTGCACGCAACGAGCGCTCATAGATTGCTTGCGGCCGCACCCGCCGATAGAGGCGCGAGACGGTCTCCATGTTGTGGTTGAAGACGTCGGGGCCGGCATCAAGAACGCGCGCGACGGCCTGCTCGTCACCCAGGAAATCAGGTGTCAACACTTCGACCCGCGCTTGGGGTAGGAGTCGTCGCACCTCTCCGACCGTCTGCGCGAAGTGCGAGCTCCCGCCGTCGGGTAGCTCGTCGCGGTTGACGCTCGTGATGACGACGTAGCGAAGCTCCATACGCTGTGCCATCTCGGCGACGTGCCGGGGTTCGTCCGGGTCGAGGCCTTCGGGCATCCCTTGGGGTACCGAGCAAAAACCGCAGCGGCGGGTGCAGATGTTCCCCAGTATCATGAACGTCGCGGCCTTGCGACTGAAGCACTCATGAATGTTTGGGCAGCGAGCCGACTCGCAGACGGTGTGCAGCTTACGCTGGCGGAGCTCGACCTTGAGGTCGTGCAGAGCGCGATAGTCGGTCGTGCCGCTTCGCAGCCACTCAGGCAGTCGCGGACGAGGGGCATCTTGTGGCGAAGCGATTTGAATGAAGTCCACGGGAACGGGAGGGGTGATCTTTCATTCTCCCATTCTCAAGAGGGGCCGTGCCGGGTGGTGGTGGCCGATCTCTAGGACCGTGCGAGTCTCCACGGGCTTGCCCCCGTGGCCTGCGGGAGAGGCGCCGTTCAACTTAGGGTTACGGCTTTCGCAGGATCGTTTGCAGCCCGTCTGCCCGCATCTTCGTCTGAGCTGCTTTTGCCCTGCCAACATCCGTGAAAGGACCCACCACAACGCGATGCCAACCGTCGCCACCTTGGTCATAGAGTGCGGCGGGGTATCTCTTGGCCCTGAGCTGATTCACCAACAACTGGGCGTCAGAGCGGACACGTAACGCGGCCACCTGAACGTGGATACCTCGCGCTATCTGGGCCCCTGTCGGCGCGGCTGTTTTCGCGGGGGTGGCCTTCTTTTGCGGCGGTGTCGCGGCCTGTTCCTTCGGAGTTGGACGGGGCGGGGCCTTTACCTCACCATTGGGTTCGAGCTTCGGAGTCGCTGTTAGCGGTGGAGGGTCGGGAGTCGCCTTAGGAGCGGCCTCGAGCAACGTGTCGGGAATGCGGACATCCGCCACCTCCGGTTCGGCCGTTTCCGTGCTCGCGATCGCCACGACCCGTTCCTGCTGTCCACGGCTGAATCCGACGGTGTAGCCGAAGGAGAAGAAGATCGCGAACAGAACGACCACAACGAAGAACAAGCTCAGTAGCTGCTTGTTCCCCAAAACCAGTTCGAACTCTTTGTCTTGCCAGGAGGGCATATTGCTACCCATTCTAACCCAGAAACAAGAATGCTCGAAAATGTTTTGCGCATGCTAGGGCACGCTACCCCGCGTTGGCCCCGACGCCGTCAGCTCTTCTGAGTGTCGTCCATCTTGTCGACCCAACTCGCCAATCCCCGGAAGAGATCGATCGGTAGCGGGAAGACAACGGTCGTGTTCTTCTCCGTGCCGATCTCGGTGAGCGTCTGAAGGTAACGTAGTGTCACCGAGGCCGGCTGGGTCGCCAAGATTCCGGCGGCTTCGGTGAGCTTCTCGGCAGCTTGTGCTTCACCGGTCGCGTGGATGACTTTCGCCCGCCGTTCGCGCTCGGCTTCGGCTTGTCGGGCGATGGCACGGATCATCAACTCGGGCAGGTCGACGTTCTTAACCTCAACGGCCTGCACCTTGATCCCCCATGGCCCGGTATGCCCGTCCAGGGTCTCCTGGATTTTTGCGTTCAGTTTCTCGCGTTCGCTCAGCAACTCGTCGAGGTCGGCTTCGCCGAGCACCGAGCGCAACCGTGTCTGGCCAAGTTGTGAGGTCGCGTGTACGTAGTGCGCCACTTCGACGACCGCCTTCGCGGGATCGATCACACGGAAGAAAATAACAGCGCTGACCTTGACGGTCACGTTGTCGCGCGTTACGACGTCTTGCGGAGGAACATCGAGTGTTTCGACCCGCAGCGAAATACGAACAATGCGATCGATCGGCGCAAAGACGAACACCAGTCCTGGTCCCTTGGTTTGGGGTAGTAAACGGCCAAGGCGGAAGATCACGCCCCGCTCATACTCCGGCAGGATCTTGATGCAGTTGATCAAGTACAGAACCACGATGAAGACGAAGACATAACCCAAGCTGAAACCACCCATAGCAACCTTCTCCTCCGCCGCTTGTTGAGCGGCAATCTTCCAACCGGCTGCGTACCGCCGGTTCAGCCCGTCCGGATCAATGAGCGACCGGCTCGGATGCCGGTACGTTGCTCGAACCAGGTTCCACACGCAACTTGAGGTCGTCGATCCCCACGACGCGCACAGCGGCGCCTACCGGGATCGGCGTATCAGAGGCCGCGCTCCACCATTCCCCATGGACGAAGACGCGACCCTTGGCGTACACGTCGGTCTTCGCAACACCGACCTCACCGATCATCCCTTGCGCCCCGGTCACGACCTTTGCCCGAAACGACCGGACGGCGAGTTGCAGCAGGAAGACCGTGATTGCAGCGAACGGCAGGGTCGCACCCACAGCGGTACCCCAGTTAATCGAGAGTTCCGGGATGTCTGTATCGATCAGCATCACCGCGCCGAGGACCATGGCGATCACGCCGCCCACGGCGAGGATCCCGTTGGTCGTCGTTGTCGCTTCGAGCACAAAGAAAACCAACCCCAAAACGACGAGGGCCGCCGCTGCCCAATTGATTGGCAAGACGGTCAAAGCCATCGCGCCCAAGATCACCAAAATTGTGCCCGCGACACCGGGGAAGATCAAGCCCGGATTCGAAAACTCGACGTACACGCCCGCTAGACCCAGCACGAGCAGGATGAAGGCCAGGTTCGGGTCAATCAACGTCAACAGGATCGACTGACGGTATGACAACTCGAACATTGTCACGCTGGCGTCCGCGAGTGAGAGTGTCGTTTCGCTGCCATCGAAACGCTTGATCGTCTTGCCGTCGAGATCCTTGAGTAGGCTTTGCACGTCCGCCGCAACGTATTCGATGAGTTTCGCGTCAAGAGCTTCCTGCTCGGTGAAAGACTTGCTTTCGAGAACGGCCTTCTCGGCGACTTCCGGGTTGCGCCCTCGCTTGCTGGTGACGGAGCGGACGGAGGCGGCGGCGTCATTGCTTACCTTCGCCTTCATCACCTCGTCCATCTCACCGCCCATCAATACGGGATGCGCGGCGCCCGTATTCGTACCCGGCGCCATAGCGGCGACATCGGCCGAGACCAGGATCATGAACCCGGCGGACGCAGCCCGTCCTCCGCTCGGCCCGACATAGGCGATCACAGGTACGTCGGAGGCAACGATGGCTTGGATAACTTCTTTGGTAGCCGAGAGTAGTCCGCCGGGGGTATTCAGCCGCAACAGGACGGCGGATGCACCTTCCTCGTCCGCTTGCTTGATGGCCTGCTGAACGAGTTCGACGGTAAGAGGATGAATGACGTGCTCGACATCAACCTGAATGACTTGAGCACTTTGAATCTGTGCGGTGAAGAAACCCAGACTGAGCAATACCGTACACTCGCATAGCCAGCCTAAGTACCTTGATTTCATGGATTTCTAATTCAGTATTGTAGTACAGGGACGAAACAAAATCACGAAAGTCTTCACCTAGGGAAAGTCTCCGACCCGCCGCCTATAATGGCACGCATGGCCTGCCCCATCTGCGAGAAGCGCAAGCCGAAACGCTTCTGTCCCGCCAAGCACGGACAAATCTGCCAGCGTTGTTGCGGTGAGCAGCGTGAGGTTACGATTACTTGTCCGTTCGATTGCCGTTACCTGCGGCAAACTCGCGAACGCGACTACACGGGCGGGCTCGACCCTAAGGACTTCCCCCACAAAGAAATTCGCATCGAAGAGAGTTTCCTGAGAGAGCATGGCGACTTGGTCGAGGCATGCGGCAAGGCTCTGCTCGAAGGATCGCTGGCTGTGGACGGCGCGGTCGATGCCGATAGCCAGGCGGCGCTGGAGGGTCTCGTTCGCACGTATAAGACTCTCGAAAGCGGCCTCTACTACGAGGCTCGTCCCGACTCGGTTTATGCCGCCCGGGTTTTCGATCACTTGCGGCAGGTCGTCGAGCGCTTTCAACGCGAGGAGCAGGAGCAATCCGGGTTTGCGCGCACACGCGATTCCCATGTTATGACGACATGGGTCTTCTTACTCCGTATGGCGCTCGACCGTGACAATGGCCGCACCAAGGGCAGGGCGTTTCTCGATTTTCTCCATCTTCACTTTCAACCCGCCGAAACCACCGAGCCTTCCGGGCTGATTATCGAAAACTGATCGCCCGTTCGTACAGCAAGAGGCCTTCATCTCCGCCCCTGTTGTGTTGGTGTGTAAGGTGAGCGCGGAGCGGATGCTAGACTAAGCCAAAATGGCGTCGGAACCGCGAATCGGGCTGGTTGTATTCGCCCACGGCTCGCGCATACCCGAAGCCAACGAAGCGGTCCGCCGGGTGGCGGAACGCGCCGCGGAACGCTGTGGTATCTCCCTTTGGGAAGCAGCTTTTCTGGAACTCGCCGAACCGACGCTTGAGTCCTCGGTCGAGTTGCTGACAAAACGGGGCGCGGAGAAGATCATCGTTACTCCCTACTTCCTGACCATGGGTATTCATCTTCAGCGCGACTTGCCTGCGCTCTTGAGCGAGATCGCGGCCAAGCGGCCGGGGCTCGACCTAACCTACTCTCCTCCGCTCGACGGCCATCCGGCGCTCGTCGACATCTTGGCCGATCGAGCCCAGGAGTTAATCCGCTCATGAGAAAACCCTCCCGACCTGTCCGCCTAAAGCGGATTGCCGCTCCGACTCCGAATACGCGCCACCTAATCATGGAGGTTGCGGACTCGCAACCGTTCGACTTTGAACCGGGGCAGCACGTTTGTTTGAGTGCTACTGTTAACGATGAGCGAATTGATCGCTACTACTCAATCGCCTCGGAGCCTGACGGCCGGGGTGTGTTCGAGCTTTGCGTCAAGCCTGTTGGCGACGGAAGTCCCTTCGGTGACTATCTTGCGCAAGTGAAGCCGGGGGAAACCTTCGAGTGCGCCGCACCAGGGGGCAGCTTCCGTCTTGCGAACCCTGCGCGCGACGCGATTTTCCTCGCGGCGGGAACCGGCATTACGCCGTTGCGTGCCATGCTGCGTCACTTGCTGGCGACAAACGGCGTCTCGGGGCCCGAGCTCACGCTGATCTTCGGGGCACGTCAACCTGAGGAGTTGTACTTCCGAGATGAGTTTGAGACCCTGGCTCAGACTCGCAAGAACTTTAATTTCTGGCCGACCATCAGCGGGCCTCCGAACGACTGGCCAGGCCGCCGTGGCCGCGTGCAGCAGCACCTTCAGGAAGCCTTAGGCAACCGACTAACAGGTGTGGACGTCTATTTATGTGGGCCCAAAACCATGGTCGATGACGTTCGAGCGGCATTGACCGCATCCGGGTTTGACGAACGGGCCGTTCACTACGAAAAATACGGGTAGTCGAAGCTGAGTGGCGACTACTGGGGAGAGAAGAATGGGAACTGACAGGCACTTGATACGAATAGGACTGCGCTCATTTCTAATGTGCTGCCTTGCACTCATGGCTCTTACGCACGTGGGCGCGGCTTCAGCCGCCGCTCAGACGGATGCTCAGGTCCAGGCGGCCCTCAAGGAACTAAAGGCGTCCGGTGAAACCTTTCTCAAGCTCATCGAACCGCTCACACAGGAGCAATGGGATTTCAGGCCGCAGGGTGTGCGCCGCTCGATCGGAAACGAGGCCGAGCACGTCGCACTGTCGGAGAACGACTTGCAGCGCGTGGTTCAACGGGCTTTAGACGCCGAGGTGGACCCCGTGAAAGCGAAGCAGCTTGCGGGTAAGGAAAAGGAAGTCAAGGAACAGATGCTCAACCCGGAACGCACCGCCGAGTTCTACAAGGTGCCGGGCCGGCTCAACTCGAAAGCCGAAGTTCAGGAGTTTTTTCAGCGAGCACATCGCAACGCCATCCAAATGCTCGAAAGCAGCGAGGATCTCGGTACCCACATCCATGAGCACCCCAATGAGAAGTACGGCGAGCTGACCGGAATGCAGTGGTTTTACTACATCACCTACCATAAGCTTCGGCATTGCAACCAGATCAAAGCGATCATGGCCCGGCCGGGTTTCCCCACGGGCCAGTCGTCGGCCGACGACTAAGCATCCGGACTGATTCGCCGACGACTCAATGAAAGTACCTTTTCGACTCGATGGCCGCCGCGCCCTGGTGACCGGTGGCGCCAGCGGTATCGGTGAGCAAACCGTGCGCGCTCTAGCCGGAGCAGGAGCATCCGTCGTCATCGCTGATCTCGATCGCGATGCCGCACAGAAACTTGCCGCGGAGATTGGTGCGGACACCTCGGTTGTTCAGATGGATATCGCCGACCAAGATTCGGTGCAAACATCCTTCGCCGGGATCGACGCCCTCGACATCCTCGTCAATAACGCCGGAATCGGCCATGTCGGCGACATTGAGGAGACGAGCCTCGAAGACTGGCAGCGGCTGTTCCGCGTCAACGTCGACGGGGTTTTCCTCGTCACGAAACAAGCCCTCCCGCTACTGCTTGCCTCCGAACATGGATCCGTCGTGAACCTCGGTTCCGTCGCGGGCTTGGTCGCGGTCAAGAAGCGATTCGCCTATTGCGCTACTAAGGGAGCAGTCGTAGCTCTCACTAGACAACTCGCGGCGGAATACGCCGGCAAGCTACGTGTCAACTGCGTTTGTCCGGGAACCGTCCACACACCATTTGTCGAGGGCTACCTCGAGAAGTTCCACAAGCATGAGAAGGACAAGGTGCGAGCCGAAGTCCATGCCCGCCAGCCGATCGGCCGCATGGGCAAACCGGAAGAGATCGGCCACATGATCCTCTACCTCTGCTCCGATGAAGCGGAGTTCGTCACCGGCTCGACCCTTACGATCGACGGCGGCTGGACGGCGCTCTAGTTTCGGCCGCGGTTACGTCTCAGGTCGACGACTCCAGTTCCAAAACAACGCGCCGTAGCTGACCCACGAGGCTCGTGGGTGCTTTGTCCAGCGCCTCCGCGACCGAGCGGTAGTACCACAAGGTTCCTTCCCTGCGGCCTTGGAACAGAGCCCAAACGTCGTTCCCCATCATCCGGTAGTCCGATAGAGTTGCGCGCGAATTATGCAGCTTGTCCGCCGCGACAACAAGGTGAACCGACTCCGAGGCGTTGCGCAAACTCTCGATGAACGCCTCTTTGCGCTCACGCCAGGGCGGCTTCGGAACCACGTCCGTGTCAGTGCAGCCATCGACGATCTCGGCCACACAGTCACCGAAGCGCCGGCGGATCCGCTCCCGCGTCTCCGCGCCGCCCTGATCTTCCACCGCGTCGTGCAGTAGGGCGGCGATGGCTTCATCCTCATCGCCGCCATGCTCGATTACCGCCGCGCTCACGGCGAGCAGATGGGAGAGATAGGGAACACCACTGCCCTTGCGCTGCTGCTCGCGATGGAGTTCGGCGGTGAGCACGAAGGCTTCTTCGTATCGAGAAGTTAGGCTCATAAGAGTCGATGGAAGAGTGGCGGTTCAAGTAGTGCCCAGTCAGCGTTGTACAAGCTGCTAATCTGGATGGACTCTCGTCTCACTCTCGCATGATTGTCAAGCGGTTTCCGCTTTTCTACAACAGATAAAGTCCATTGACTGACTCTCCTCTGGTTCGCCGCATCGGCCTCGTCAGCGCGACGGCAATCGTCGTTTCCAACATGATTGGCACCGGGATCTTCACGATCCCTGCCTTTCTGGCGGGCGATCTGGGCACGCCGACTCTGGTGATCGCGATTTGGTTTGTCGGCGCGGCCATTGCTGTAGTCGGCGCGCTCTGCTACTCGGAACTTGGAGTCAACTTCCCGCGATCAGGTGGCGAGTATATCTACCTCACCGAGGCCTGGGGGCCGGCTTGGGGCTTCATTGATGGCTGGGTGACGTTCTTCGCCGGGTTCTCGGCGCCCATCGCCGCCGCGGCACTCGCGATCTCGGCCTACCTCGCCTATTTCGTGCCGTCACTCGCTCCCGGAGCGGCAGACGCACCAGCGTTGAGCCTGGGCTTCATCACGATCCAGCTCGGCGGAGCGCAACTCGTAGCTTGCGGGATCGTAGCGGCTTTCACGGCTCTCAACGTCTTCAACGTGTCGCAGGTCGCGGCGTTGCAGAACGTTCTGACCGGAGCCAAGCTGCTGGTTCTGCTGGCTTTCTTGATCCTGGGCTTCGCGGTCGGTGACGGCAACTGGGACCACTTTTCTCAAGTCGCTCCGCGCGATGCGTCGGTGTCTCTCAGCTCGCAGTTCGCGATCAGCCTTGTATTTATCTATCTGGGCTATAGCGGTTGGAACGCCGCTGTCTACGTTGCCGAGGAGATCAAGGATCCCGAGCGAACCTTGCCGCGCGCGCTGCTCTTCGGAACCCTGCTTGTCGCAGTGTTCTTCATAGCTTTGAGCTGCCTTTACATTTACGCCAATCCCTTGGAGAAGATGGCCGGCAAGTTGGCCGTAGGCGCCACCGCATCCGCCGCCTTATTCGGACCGGGGGCAGCCGGCTTCTTCGCAGCCGCCATGGCCGCCTCGCTCCTGGCGACTGTCAATGCCATGTGTCTGATCGGCCCGCGCGTGTATTACGCCATGGCTCGCAATCGCGCCTTCCTGGCCGTTGCGGGCAAGACGCATCCGAAGTGGAAGAGCCCCTGGGTGGCGGTACTCGCGCAGGGCGCGTGCTGTTGTCTGCTCATCTTGACTGGCACTTTTGAAACTCTGCTCTACTACATCGGCTTTACGTTGAACCTGTTCAGCGCGCTGTCGGTATTGGCGCTGCTGAAGTTCCGCAAACGGCCTGACTGGAAGCCGATCGGCTGGGTGAGCTTCGCTTACCCGTTGATCCCATTGCTGTATATCGGCGTCAATTTGCTGATCTTCACCTACTTCGTCTCGAACAAGCCCATGGAAGCGATGTGGGCCTTGCTCACCATCCTGGCGGGCGCCGTGGCCTATCACTTCTACATCAAGACTCGCCCCGCCGAGCCTGCCACTTCAGACTAGTGGTCGCGGAAGACTTGTCTCCTGCCAACATGACCTGAGAAGATGCATATCGGGCACGATTCAAGCCGCCCTGCTTTTCCACTTGACCCTGCCGTTGCAGGGTGTTCTGCCCCAAAAGGGAGTCTACTGGTCATGAATAGCTTTGGTGCGCGCGGCACACTCTCCGCCTCCGGATCCGACTACGAAATCTATCGCCTCGGCGCACTACCCGCCGACAAGATTGCCCGTCTTCCCTTCTCGCTCAAGATTCTGCTTGAGAATCTTCTGCGCTTCGAGGACGGTACGACGGTCACGAAAGACGACATCGAGGCCCTCATCAACTGGGATGCGGCGGCACAGCCGAGCCAGGAGATCGCCTACCGGCCCGCCCGCGTCCTCATGCAGGATTTCACCGGCGTGCCCGCCGTGGTCGATCTCGCCGCGATGCGCGAAGCGATGAAGGCTCTGGGCGGAGACCCGGCCAAGATCAATCCGCTGCAGCCGGCCGAGCTTGTGATCGATCACTCGGTCCAAGTCGACAAGTCCGGAAGCGCCGCTGCATTGGCGTTCAACAGCGAGATCGAGTACTTGCGGAACCGCGAGCGCTACCAGTTCCTCAAGTGGGGACAGAAGGCGTTTGACAACTTCAAGGTCGTCCCGCCGGAAACCGGCATTGTCCATCAGGTGAACCTTGAGTACCTCGGCCGCGTCGTGTTTTCGCAGGACACGAACGGCACGCGGCAAGCGTTCCCGGACACATTGGTCGGCACCGACTCGCACACCACGATGATCAACGGTCTCGGAGTGCTTGGCTGGGGTGTCGGCGGGATCGAGGCCGAGGCTGCCATGCTCGGCCAGCCGATCTCGATGTTGATACCACAAGTCGTTGGCTTCAAGCTCACCGGTAAGCTCTCCGAAGGAGCAACGGCGACCGACCTCGTCCTGATGGTCACGCAGATGCTGCGAGCCCAAGGTGTGGTCGGCAAGTTCGTTGAGTTCTTCGGCGACGGCCTGAGCGAACTTCCGCTCGCCGACCGCGCCACCATCGCCAACATGGCCCCGGAATACGGCGCCACCTGCGGCATTTTCCCGATCGACACCGAGACGCTCACCTACCTGCGTCTCAGCGGACGCCCCGAAGAGCTGATCGCGCTCGTCGAAGCGTACGCCAAGGAACAGGGTATGTTCCGCGAGCCGGGCACGAATCAGGCCGTTTACACCGACACGCTTGAACTCGACATGGGCGACGTCGAACCATCGCTCGCCGGGCCAAAGCGCCCGCAGGACCGCATCGTGCTGAGGAACGCGAAGTCGTCCTACGAGTCGGCGCTCCAGAACCTTCTTGCACAGGGTGATGCGGGCGGAACCGCTGTCGCGACAGCGCCGCCGAAGGTCAAGATCAAAGACGCTGAGTACGAACTGCCCCACGGCTCGGTTGTGATTGCCGCCATCACAAGCTGCACCAACACGTCGAACCCCGCCGTGATGATCGGTGCAGGCCTCGTCGCGAAGAAAGCCATCGCTCGCGGCCTACAGGCGAAACCTTGGGTCAAGACCAGCCTTGCGCCCGGATCGAAGGTTGTTACCGAATACCTGAACAAGTCGGGTCTGACCGAGTATCTTGACCTGATCGGCTTCAATCTCGTCGGGTACGGCTGCACGACGTGCATCGGCAACTCCGGGCCGCTGCCGGAAGAGATTTCCGCCGCGATCAAGGAAGGGGACATGGTGGTCGCGTCCGTCCTCTCGGGCAACCGCAATTTCGAGGGCCGCGTGCACCCGGAAGTTCGTATGAACTACTTGGCCTCGCCACCCCTCGTTGTTGCCTATGCGTTGGCCGGTTCGATGGATGTCGACATTGTGAACGACCCGATCGGTGAAGACCTCGAAGGCAAACCGGTCTACCTGCACGAGATCTGGCCGTCGCAGAAAGAGATCCACGACATTATTGCCTCAGCGGTTGATTCCGAGATGTTCCGCAACAGCTACAGCGATGTCTTCGCGGGCAACGAGCAGTGGACGAAGCTCGACGCCGAAGGGACTGCGCTGTTCCAGTGGGACGCCGACTCGACCTACGTCAAGCACCCACCCTACTTCGAGGACATGGGTTCTGAACCCGGCAAGGTCACCGATATTATCCGGGCACGGGTGCTCGCGCTGCTCGGCGACAGTGTCACGACCGATCACATCTCGCCGGCCGGGGCGATCAAGGCCGACAGCCCGGCGGGTGAATATCTAATGGAGCGTGGCGTCGAACCCAAGGACTTTAATTCCTACGGATCGCGCCGCGGCAACCATGAAGTGATGATGCGGGGCACGTTCGCGAACGTTCGCCTGCGCAACCAGCTTGCGCCCGGTACCGAAGGCGGTTGGACGCAGCACCTTCCGAACGGCGAGCAGATGTCAATCTTCGCCGCCTCAATGAAGTACCAACAGGCGGACGTCCCGACAATTATTCTCGCCGGCAAGGAATACGGCTCGGGATCGTCCCGCGACTGGGCAGCCAAAGGGCCGCGTCTGTTGGGTGTCCGAGCGGCCATTGCGGAAAGCTACGAGCGCATCCACCGTTCGAATCTGATCGGTATGGGTGTGTTGCCGCTGCAGTTCAAGTCCGGTGAGAATGTGGCCTCTCTGGGGCTCACGGGTCGTGAGACCTACGACATCACGGGGTTGGGCGATGGCTCAGCCAAGGAAGTGACGGTCACCGCCACGCCTGATGACGGTGGTGCCTCCATCACCTTCACCGGCACGGTCCGCATCGACACGCCTCAGGAAGTTCTCTACTACCAAAACGGCGGCATCCTGCAGTACGTCTTGCGCCAAATGGCGAAGGCGTAGCTTAGGTGGCTTGAAACAACGGCCACTCGGCGAGTCAGGACGAGGACCGAGGGAGAAGTTCGCGGAACAAGGCTTCGTAGCGGTCGGCAACGGCTTCCCAGTCGTAACGCTCCTTGACCCTTTCGGTCGAGGCGGCACCCAAGTCGGCGCGTTCGGTGGCCGGCATGTTTGCGATTGACTCAATGGCGCGAGCCAGTTGCTCTTCGTCTTTGGAGTACTCGATGCCGACGCCGCCCGCTACTTCACAATTCTCCGGCGCATCAAGGAACAGGGCCGGTGCGCCGCGGCCCATCGCTTCAATGAGCGCCGGGTGTGTGCCGCCGACCTCCGTCGCGTGGATATAGGCAAGGCAGTGCGACTGTAGCTCGTGGTAGCCATCTCCGTAGACCGCGCCCGTGAAAACGATGCGCGGGTCGTCGCTCGCCTTCACGCGGCGGATGTAGTCCTTCGCATAGGGCGCGTCGCCGACCATTACGAGCTTGTAAGGGACATCCGCCTGTTCGAAGGCGCGTACGACAAGAAGCGCGTTGTTCTCGGGCTCCATACGGCTGACGTAGAGAAAGTATTCGCCCTGCTTGAGGCCGAAACGATCGAGGGCGGCCGTTGTGGCAACCTTGCCGGTGGCCGCGCCATAGGCAATCAGGTGCGTCTTCCGGCTGTATGTGTCGGCGTAGTATTTCTGGATGACCTCGGCGTCGGCCACGACGGCGCTGGGGAACCACTTGGTGAACCACTCGGAAATCCAGTACCAGCCCCGCGCCGGCGCATTCCATTTCTTCCGCTGACGCTCGATCCCGTCAACGTTGAGGACGGTCGGCATCCCCATTAGCCGCGGGAACCAAGTGAAGATGGCATTGGCGCCGTTACAGAACAGCGCAGCCTGCTGGCGATGAAAGAGCAGATGCAGCGTGGCGAGGAAGGTGTTCGCCAGGGTGTCTAAATATTTGTGAGGGATGGTCGGCAGGACAACCAGCCGGACCCCACGATAAAGCGGTCCCGGCCGGCCGACATTGTTCGCGCGGCCATACACCGTGACTTCGTGGCCGCGTTCGACGAGCCGCGTGCAGAGTTCTTCGGCGAACGTCTCAAAGCCGCCGTAGCGGGCCGGGATGCCACGCGTGCCCAGAAGGGCGATTTTCATTGAAAGCTAGAGTTCCCGAACTTCAATCGGCTCAGGCACGGTCTCGACGCTTTCCATGGGGCGGCTCGAGGGTGCGAAGCGGAACCAGCTCAGCATGTAGCTGTCGTCGACCCGCCGCCGCTCCTGGATCAAGCGGCGCTTCTCCAGGACGCGTTTGAAGTCGCGACCGAACAGATAGAACGCCTTCAGTGACGAACGCTCAAACGTCAAACAGTAGAGGACAATCCCGATATCACGGATCGTCATCGGGATGAAGTTGCGCAGGTAGAGGGCCGGCGTGATGTTCTTTACACGCATCAAGAAACGGTTCTTGACGGAGTGCATGTTGATCTCGGGTGGGAGATGCCGGCGCATTCCGGGACGAAGCTTACGCACGTGGTAGCCGCAGGCGTTCGGTACATAAGCGCATTTCCAGCCGAGAAGCTGCGCGCGCCAAGCCACGTCGGCATCCTCACGGTAAGTGAAGAAGTCGGGATCAAAAAACTCGTTTGAGATCGAGATGTCGTCGATCATGCGGCGGCGATAGCAGGCAGCGGCGGCCGTGGCCCCGAAGACATACTCGGCCTTCAGATAGTGGCCGTTGTCGGTCTCGAGACAGCCGCGATCGAAATGCCGCAACATCGGCGTAAAGTACATGCCGGTCGAATCGACAACGCTCTGATCGGGAATCTCAAACGAGGCGTCCATCATCAGTAGCTTGCCGCAGAGTGTTCCGACGGTGGGATCGGCGTCGGCTTGCGTCATCAGTATCTCGACGAAATTCGGCAGAAGCATGACGTCGGGGTTGAGGGTCAATACCCAGGCGCCGCGAGAGATTGAGATGGCCTGATTCTGCGCTGCCGCGAAGCCGATGTTCTCTTCGTTGTAAACGATGGTCGCCTGGTCCTCAAAGCGCTCGAGGATATCAATGGTGCCGTCCGTCGAAGCGTTGTCGATGACGATCAACTCAAGATCGGGATAGCGCTGTTCGAGCACCGACTCGAGGCAACGCCTTATGAAGCGACCGCTATTAAAGGTAACGATGGTGACCGAAACGTTGTGTTCACGAAACATGAATATTCAACTCAACTTCGATTCAGCAGGAGAGGCAGTTCTTAACCTGCCCGCTACATTCCGGTCGCGGACGGAGAAACCACCGAGGGTCTTGATAACGCTTTCGTACGCCTTTCGTTCGCTTGAGGTTCCTGCACCGAGGAGGCAAAGCAGCCAGCGGAGTCGGAGCCCGGCTCGCACAGCAGTGTGCAGGCAGCGGCCCATCCCTTTCGAGAAGTGCTTGTAATTGAAGCGTAAAAGATTACCATACCAAGCCCGGTAGCGTTCTTCCACGGACATCCGGGGCAAGGAATGTCCACCTTTGTGTTGTGCAACACAACTGGGCATGTAATGGATGGCGTGACCGGCCTTGCGAATACGCAGGCAAAGATCAACATCTTCAAACCAAATCGGGTGGAAAGTCTCGTCCAGTCCGCCGATTTGCCGCAATACATCGCGGCGAACCATAAGGAACGCGCCGGCCGGTTGGTCGACTTCGCTGGCGGCGTCGAGATCACGATTCAGACAGCGGTAGCGCCGATTCACGGGGTTCGAGGGCCACAAACGATTGATGAGAAGGACCTCGAACAGAAGTGCCGCGGGAGTGGGAAAGGCGCGGATATTGAATCCCGCTTGGGCTCGTCCGTTCTCGTCGACGAGCCTGCCGCCGGCGGCGCCGACCTGAGGAAGCAGACAACACTCGACGAGGGGCTGCAAGCTGCTCTGGAGAACGGTGTCGGGATTCAGCAAGAGCACGAATGAATTACTGCTTACGGCGACGCCCTGGTTGACCGCGGCCGCGAAGCCGCGGTTGCTCGAGTTGCGGATGAGCTTCGCTTCGGGAGCCTCCCGGGCAACGATCTCACACGTGTCGTCTGCCGAAGCGTTGTCGACGACAACCACCTCGTCGGCTTGACGAAGCGAGTGGAGACAGTCCGCGATGTGATCGGTCGAATTGAACGTGACGATGATGACCGAGACGTCCGCCATCATGATTTCGCCCCCAAAAGGCCACACGCCAGCTTGAAGTACCAGCGCCAATAGGTATCCCACTGTGTGTGTTGCTGCACGCGGGCGATTTCAGACTCCGTTATCTTGAGTATGGCAGCGAGCCGCGCCGCATGCATCCGCAGGGGCCTCGAACCGCGCCGCACCGCTCCAAACCGGCGTAGGCCGCAGCCAAGTCCGCGAAGCCAGCCAAGCGCCCGACCGCGCGAAAAGGCGAGGACGGCCCATAGCGACTGCGCGACGATGATTTGCCAAGCGAAACGGGTAAGAAGCGACGCGGGATAGAATTTCGCCAGGAGTAGCAATTGATGGCAGGTCAGCCACTCGACCATCTGCGGGCTCCAGCGGCCGGCCGTCTCGCCGCTAATGTGATAGGCCACCGCCTCGGGAACATAGCATCCGGGCGTGTCTTCGATAGCAGCGCGGAAACCGAGATCGACATCTTCGAGATAGGCGAAGAAAGCCTCCTCGTAGAATCCGACTTTCTCGAAGAAGCTCCGCCGAAACAAAGTGGCCGTGGCGGAGGGGAAATAGGTGAGTCGTGAGTCCGCGAAGAGCGGACCGTCCTCTTTGCCGTGCCCGAGCCGCCAGGCAGTGCCGCCACGGCAGACCGCATCGCCGGCGCCGTCAATCCGCCGGCGCTCGCTGAAATTCAGCAGCTTGCCCGTGGCGAACCACGCTTGGGTCGCATCGAGGTCGGCGAGCAGGCGTGCGAGCCATCCGGATGAGAGTTCCACATCGTTGTTGAGCAGTACCACGTATTCGCCGCGAGCGGCCCGGATGCCTCGATTGAGGGCTCGGCTGACCCCTTCATTGCGGGGCAGCGAGATCACGGTAGCGCCGAGTTCACGGGCGACGCGGGCGGACTCGTCCGCGGAGCCATTGTCCACGACAATGACCTCGATGTCGCCGTGCAAAGAGGTGGATTGCCGTTGAATGGACACCATCAACGGCTCCAACAAATCACAGCGGTTCCGGTGGGGAACGATAAAAGAAACCGTCATCGCACGCTTCGTAAGCGCAACCAGACGCGGATCACAGGCGGGCTCTTATGAATACCACACCGCAACGCGGCGCGGCAACAAAGGGTCAACCGGGGATCACGTTACGTTAGAAGGTTGACATGCGAATGGTTATGCTGTAGTTTCTGAATAGACAGAAACATCGATAACGTCATGCCAAAGCTATCGTCCGTCGCCGAAAAGTTCATCCTGCATTGGGGAGAGATGGGAACACGCTGGGGTGTCAACCGCACTGTCGCCCAGATTCACGCCTTGCTCTATCTCTCCGCAAAACCCCTCCACGCCGAGGACATCTCGAACACCCTGTCGATCGCCCGGTCGAATGTGTCGACCAGTCTGCGCGAGCTGCAAAGTTGGGGACTGGTGCGCGTGGTCCATCTGCTGGGGGACCGCCGAGACCATTTCGAGTCGATGCACGATGTGTGGGAGATGTTCCACGTGATTCTTGAGGAGCGCAAGCGGCGGGAGATTGATCCGACCCTGCAGGTTCTCCGCTCATGTGTCGCTGACCTGGAGAGCGCCAAGAAGGAAGACAAGCACCTCAAACAGCGGATGGACGACATGCGGGAGTTCTTCGAAGGTATGACCTCGCTCTACGGCGAAGTACGGCGGCTGCCGCCGCATAGTCTACGGGCCTGGGTCAGAGGCAAGGGAAAAGTGCGCAAGTGGATTGATTCGCTGCTCGGCGGCTAATTTATTCGCCAACCGGGCAACGGGATGCTCAACACCTTTCTGGATCTGTGGCGTTGGGAAGGGGCGATCAGCCGCGAGCGCTACGCCTTGATTGGCCTGATCGGATTCGCCATCAAGCACAACCTGGACCGCGCCCTCGCGACATTCGTTTTCGAGCGCGACTGGGGCGTCTTCAACTACTGGATCTCGCCGTTCGGCCCACTCTCGTTGACCGAGGTGTTGCGGCAGGAGGGCGACTTCGTGGCGGCGATGGTGGCGATCTCGCTTCCCTTTATTTGGATCGGTGTGGTTCTCACGGCGCGTCGATTACGGTCGATTGGGTTGCCCACCTGGATGCTCGTGGGCTTCTTCCTGCCGTTTCTTAACCTGCTGTTTCTGTTGATCCTGTGTGTGCTGCCCGCGGCGGATGAAGAGCACGTCGTAGCAAGTCCGTCGAGTGGGTGGATGGATCGTTTCGTGCCGGAGCATCCGATCGGGAGCGCGGCGATGGGCGTGCTCGCGACGAACCTGGCATTTGTGCCCCTGGTGCTGCTGAGCACGCTGGTGCTGGGCGAGTACGGATGGGGGCTGTTCGTGGGGATGCCGTTTTGCTTGGGCCTGCTTTCGGTTCTCATCTATGGCTATCACGCGCCGAGACCTTTCGCTTGGTGCATCGTTGTATCAACGGCGGCGGTGCTGTTGGCGGCGGCGTTCATGCTGGCCTTTGCGATCGAGGGACTCGTCTGCGTGATGATGGCGGCTCCTCTCGCTACGCCGCTGGCATGGATGGGCGTCGTCGTGGGATACGCGATCCAACGCCGAGCGCGGCCGGGGGCGGCGTCTCCTGTCTTCCCCGCCATCTTTCTAGCGATTCCCTTCGGACTCCTCATGGAGTCGGCAGTGGTGCCCAAACCCCCTATCTATGAAGTGCCGAGTGCGGTTGAAATTCAAGCTGCACCGGAGGATGTTTGGGACAACGTGATCGCCTTCGCCGAGCTTTCCGAACCCGAGGACTGGGTTTTCCGCATCGGCATTGCTCATCCGCTACGAGCCGAGATTCAGGGAACGGGTGTGGGCGCCGTTCGGCATTGCGTCTTCTCAACAGGACCGTTTGTCGAGCCGATCGAGGTTTGGGATGAGCCGCAATTACTACGATTCTCGGTGACGACGAATCCGGCCCCGATGCAGGAATGGACGCCTTACGACCAAGTTCATCCCCCACACCTGGATGGCTTTCTCGAATCCGTGGGTGGGCAGTTCCGGCTCGTGGAGCTCCCGGCCGGCGGGACCCGTCTGGAGGGCACGACCTGGTACCGGCACAGCCTTTGGCCTGCGGCGTACTGGCAGTTGTGGTCAGACGAGTTGATTCACCGCATACACATGAGGGTCCTGAAGCACATCAAGCGCGAGTCGGAAGCGGGACAGTAAGGGTGCGAACGCGGCGTCGGTCTCCGGGCGACGTAAGGTAGCCTGCGGCCGCGCAAGTCTGCACCCGCGGCCTCTTCTCTCTTGGTTAGGGCTGGAGGGCCTCGCCAATGGCGTCCTCGGAAATGGCGCCCGCGCGGATGAGCTTCCAGTCCGGGTCGGTAATGTCTACGGTGGTGGCCCCGGAGCCGGCGATCGAGCCGGCATCGAGAATGAGGTCGATGCGGCAGGTCGGCTGACCGGAGCGGTTCGCCGATGTTGCGATGATGGGCATTCCGAGGATCTCAATGAGTCGGTTCGGAACAACAGCGTCGCTCTGCCGAACCGCGAGGCGTCCGGTGTGGCCGGTGACCTTGAGCGGTAGGGTCGGTGACGCGGGCACAATGATCGTGAGTGGGCCTGGCCAAAAGCGCCGCGCCAGCAGATAGAAGCGAGCGGTGAGATGGGCCGCGTAGTCCTCGGCCATCTGCATCGACTCGACCAGGATCGGCAAGGAGCGGTTAGGCTCACGGCCTTTGGCTTCAAACACTGCCGTAATCGCACGCAGGCTAAAAGGGTCGGCCGCGAGCACATAGAGTGTGTCGGTCGGAATCGCGACGACTTGGCCCCGGCGGATGGCGTCGACAGCGCGCCGACCGCGGCTGGGTAAACAAACGAGACGTACCGCCTCCTCACTTGGTACAGTTCATTAGTTCACAGCCTTCTCGACCAAGACGGATAGTCGGCCATTGACCATCAGTATTCGACACGCAATCGATACCGACTCCGCGATCATCGCGGAGCAAAGCGCCGCCATGGCCCGGGAGATCGAAGACATCGAGCTTGATCGGGATCGCCTGCTAGCAGGTACGCGGGCCGTCCTGAACGATGCAGGAAAAGGCTTCTACGTGATCGCCGAGCGCGAAGGGCGGGTTGCCGGGCAACTGCTGATTACGTTCGAGTGGAGCGACTGGCGCAACGGCGTTTTCTGGTGGATTCAAAGTGTCTACGTCGAGCCCGAGTCCCGTGGGCAAGGGGTTTACACGGCGCTGCATCGCTGGGTGCGCGAGCAGGCCGAAGGCGTTGGAGATGTCTGCGGCATTCGGCTGTATGTCGACAAAAGCAATCAGAACGCGCAGCGGACGTACCGGCGTTTGGGCATGACACCGGCGGTGTACGAGATGTATGAAACCGACTTCGTTTTGGAGCGGCCCGGTGAATCCGGAATTGAGAATAGGGAATAGGACGGGGACACATGGAACAGTTACTCGAGTTGCATTCGACCATCAACGGCTTGGTTTGGGGCCTACCGATGATGGTGCTCTTGATCGGCGCGGGGCTTGTGCTGACGTTCGTCACGGGCGGTGTGCAGTTCCGCCGCTTACCGTTCGCGTTCCGCGAAGTTCTGGGCAAACTATTTGCAAAAGGGACCGGAGAGGGCACGGTCACGCCGTTCCAGGCCTTGTCGACCGCGCTCGCCTCCACTGTGGGCGTTGGGAACATCGCCGGCGTCTCGACAGCGATCTTTATCGGGGGGCCGGGGTCACTGGTCTGGCTGCTCGTTTCGGGCGTTGTCGGCATGGCGACGAAGTATTCGGAGATCGCAATCGCCTTGCACTATCGCGAGGAGGATGACAAGGGGATCGTCCGCGGCGGTGCGATGTATGTGTTGTCGAAGGGTCTGAAGATGCGCTGGTTGGGAACGGTATTCGCCTTTCTAACCGCTGCGGCGGCGTTCGGCATCGGCAACATGGTCCAGGCCAACTCGGTGGCCGATGCCGCAAAGAGCGGGTTCGGGATCGAACCATGGGTGAGTGGACTCGTATTGTGCGGGGTAACCGCGCTCGTGGTGTTGGGCGGCATCCGGCGTATCGCCGAGGTGGCGCAGTATCTCGTACCGTTCATGTGCGCGATTTACCTGCTGGGGGCGCTGGTCATACTGTTCCGCTATATCGACCACGTGCCGGCCGTCATCGAATTGGTTCTCTCGTCCGCGTTTCAGGGGCAGGCGGCGATCGGAGGGTTCGCTGGCGCGACGGTGGGCTCGGCGATGCGCTACGGTATCGCGCGCGGCATGTTCTCGAACGAGGCCGGTCTGGGAAGCGCGCCGATTGTTCACAGCTCGGCAGTAACAGATCATCCGTCGCGGCAGGCCGTCTACGGAATCTTCGAAGTGTTCGTCGACACGATTGTCGTCTGTCTGCTCACCGGCTTCGTCGTGTTGGCGACGGGGGCCTGGCAGTCGGGAGCCAACGGCGCCACGATGGCCGCGCAGGCGTTCGAGGTCGGTCTTCCGGGTGGCTGGGGTGGCCTGATCGTAAGCGTCGGCCTGATCCTGTTCGCCTTTTCGAGCGTGATCGGCTGGGCCTACTACGGTGAGACGGGGGCGACCTACCTGTTCGGTACCGGGGCGAGCATACCCTATCGATTGGTCTGGATCGGGTTCGTCTACTTGGGCGCGACCGGGAGTCTACAACTGATCTGGAGTGTGGCCGATACGCTCAACGGTCTGATGGCGATCCCGAACCTGATTGGCGTGCTGGGCTCGCTTGCCATCGTGGGCAAGCTCACCAAAGAGTTCTTCTCGAAGATCCGTTAGCTCCAGCCAGACCAGCGGCCAAATTCGCCGCGTCCTCCTGTCCGGCGGCCGACTGTCCGATATGGGTACCAGGGAGTACCTTTCTCGGATGGCTTCACATCAGTGGCTGGTTGGCGCCTCTAGCTGGCGTCTCTCTGTTTACATCCGGAAGATCGCGCGCCTGTGGCCGCTCTTGGCCGCCGGGTCGGTTGGCCTGCCCTTGCTGCCTGGCCACTTCGTGCCGAACGTTGTGGCGGGAGCGGTCTATATCGCCTTGGCCTTGGCCGTGGCATGGCTCTGCTTTGTCCGTGGCCGCGGCGGGGTAGTCCGCTATCGATTGGGCTGGCGAGCAATAGCGTTCGCGGTCGCTTTCAACAGCGTGGCCGCGCTGAGGAAATTACTGGATGGCTCGACCCCGGCTGCGAACCCGGCGGCGGCTTACGGCCCTTTTCAGCTGCATGGCGTAGTCATCGCGGCTTACATTCTGGACCACCTTTTTATCGAGGGCTCTGCTGAGACGGATACACCGCGAAGCACTCAGCGGAACCTCGACCTTGTGTTAGCGACCCTTGGACTTGTGTGGGTGTTCGTTTACGCTCTGCCGGCTCTTGCGCAGGGGCGTAGCGGCGCGGCAGGAAATCCCCTGCTTGTCGCATCCGTGGCGCTAGGAGCAGCAGCGTTTCTCTCGCTTGTTGCCCGACGGGGCGGAGTTAAGGAGTCCGCGGGCGCATGGCTGTGGTTGCGCCTCGGAATCGTCGGACAGGCACTATATGCCGCCTTTGGGGTGCTGTTTGACAGCAACATGATGAAGGCCTTGGGCTCGATCGAGTGGCTGTCCGGAGCGCTTCATGTCGCGGTGCTTGTCTGTCTCGGCTTCGCCGCTCGGGAGCCACGCCCTACTAAAACTACAACCGTCCGAGTAGCCCTGGAGTGGAGGACCCCTTGCGCCCTGGATTGCCTCGGGCGGAGTCGCCGCCCTGCTGCTTGCCTATCTAACCGGCAACGACGCCGATCCAATATCTATAAATGTAGTAATATGTGCCGTCGCGAGCTTCACGCTGTTGATGCCGTGGCGGCTTCAACTGTCCCACCGGAGCTTCAGTCGGCAGTCGTTGGTCCTGCGGCAGGAGACGGTGAGACTGCGTCACCTGCTCGACAGCATTACCGATGCTGTTGCAACGGAAGACTTGCAGGGGAAAATTGTCTTCGCCAATGCGGCCTTCCACCGGCTGTTCGGCATGTGCCCAGGTCGCGGCCCGCTGCCCCGCGCCGATGCGCTTGTGCACCAGGACGATATCGGCCTTCGGCGGAAGCACCTGCGGAGCTGTCTCGAGGACAGGCGCCCGGCTCCACGATTTGAGTATCGAGGACTGCGGTCCGACGGCGTTACTCTCGAACTGGAAGCCTATGTGCAGCCGCTGGAGTTCGGTGGCATCGCCGCGGGAGTCACATCGGTGATCCGGGACTTGGCACGGCAACGCCTGATTGAGAAGTCCCAGCGGGCGATGTCGCAGCGTCTGGAGTTCTTCGTCAATGAGATGCCGCTCGGCTGCATTATCTGGGACCTCAACTTCGCCGTCCAGGAGTGGAACCAGAGTGCCGAGCGGATCTTCGGGTGGTCGCATTCAGACGTGATGCAGCGCCCGTACAAGAGCTTCCTAGCCTGCGAGGAAGACACGCCCGCTGTCGAGAACCTTTGGCGGGATCTCCGACAAGGGCATGCCGTCCACCGGCATCAGTGGCGGAACCAAACCAAGGACAAGGGTGTCATCGATTGCGAATGGTTCTACACCGCGATGCTCGACGATACCGGCCGAGTTGTGGCGGTCGCATCGATGGTCCACAATTTGACCGACCGAAAGAACCTGGAGCGGCAACTGCTGCAATCACAAAAGCTCGAAGCGATCGGGACACTGGCCGGAGGGATCGCTCACGATTTCAACAACCTCTTGACAACTATCTTGGGTCACACAAGCCTGGCTTTGATGAGGCTGGGGCCGGACTACAGCGCCAGCCGTGGTTTGCGCGACGCGCAATCTGCTGCGGAGCGCGGCGCGGACCTCGTCAAACAGTTGCTGCGATTCGGTAGACGCGACCCGTCTCAGGTCGAGGTGGTCTCACTAAACGACAGCATTGCCAATGTTGTCCGGTTGCTGCGGCCCGGCATCGATTTGCGTATTAGCATTGACACCGACTTGACGCCTGGACTTTGGCCGGTCGAGGGTGACCCCAGTCAACTCGAACAGGCTCTAATGAACTTGGTCATCAACGCCAGGGACGCCATTGAGGGATCGGGACGGATCACCATTCGCTCTCGTAATCGCTTGCTGACCACTGACAGCGCAGTCGCCTCGAACGGCAGCTACGAGGAAGTGGTCGAGTTGCAAGTGATCGACGACGGCTGTGGCATGGATTCAGAAGTCCAGCAGCGTATCTTCGGCCCGTTCTTCACAACGAAGAGCATAGGTCAGGGTACCGGCCTGGGTTTGGCCATGGTCCTCAGCATCGTTCAGAGCCACACGGGCCGTATCGAGGTGCACAGCGCGCCGGGCAAAGGGGCCGAGTTTCGTATTGTTGTTCCGCGCACGGCACGGGTCACCCCACCCCGCCACCTCGAGGTTGAACCCTCACCCGCGGAGAAGAGCCGCGAGACGATCCTGTTTGTCGATGACGAAGAATCGCTGCGGACGCTTAGCCGCCAGGTCCTCCAGGAGCAAGGATACGCTGTGGTCGAAGCTTGCGACGGGGAAGAAGCCGTTGAGACCTTCCAGGGCACACACGAGAATATTGACCTGGTCCTACTCGACTTGACGATGCCGCGCAAATCCGGCTGGGCTGCCTTTGAAGAGATTCGTGAGATCAGCCCCGAAGTGCCCGTCATTCTGTCCAGCGGTTACTCAACGCAGGGCGGCGGCAAGACCGCGAACCGACGCGGCGCGAATGCCTTTCTTCCGAAGCCCTATAAAGCCCAGCAGCTTACCCAGGCCGTCCGTACCGTACTCAACACACATCAAGACGAATCGGTGGCTAACGCGACTCCCTCCATGCTCGGCGTGGAACTCGAGTCCTCCATAGCGAGCAAACAGTGATCCGATGAGCGAAACGCAACGCACGGCCCTGAGGCAGCGGGTGCCTAGGCGACTTCAGCCAATGTTATTCTGCCCTCGCAAGCGCTCAGGCGAACACGAACCGGCATGCCAGGGGACAGCGTCCTCCCCGGCAGGCACACGGAAATGTAGTTGTCGGTGAGCGCGCGCGTGTCTTCTCCGCCCCGCTGATCGAGCGCGACCGCGTCGAACTCTTCACCGAGCAAGCTGCTTCGGAACACAAGGTTCTTTTCAGCCACTAGCTCGCGCAAGATCCGGTTGCGTTGCTTCTTGACGGATTTCGGGGGTTCCGCCGGCATCTCGCTTGCTTCTGTGCCCGGCCGCGATGAGTAGCTGAAAACGTGCAGATACGTGAAAGGCATCTCGGCGATGAAGCGGCGAGTCTCTTCGAACTCTGCATCGCTTTCGCCGGGAAAGCCAACCATCACGTCGGCACCGATCGATGCGGTCGGCATCAACGCGCGGGCCTTCTCGATGCGAGTCGCGTAGTGGCGCGCCCGGTACCGCCGCCGCATCCTCTTAAGTACCGTGTCGGAGGCGGATTGCAGAGGGATGTGAGCGTGCTTCGCGATTCGCTCGGTCGCCGCGACGAGGTGAAGTAGATCCTCGGTCCAGTCCATCGGTTCGATCGAGCTGAGGCGCAGCTTCGAGATCCCCGTCTCCGCAAGTACGGTGCGAAGCAGATGCGGCAAGCGCGGCCGTCCGGGAAGGTCGCGGCCCCAGCGCCCGAGATTGATGCCGGTGAGGACAACCTCGCTGTAGCGCTCAGCAAGTCCGCGGACCTGTTCCACGACGGATTCCACCGCAGCGCTCCGGCTATTGCCACGCACCGAGGGGATCACGCAGAAGCTACAGCGATTCCCGCAACCATCTTGAATCTTGAGATTCGGACGCGTGCGGTCCGGTCCCGCTTCAAGCACTGGCGCGGAAAGGAACTGCTGTTGGTCGAAGATATTTCCGACCAGCGTACCCCCGAGGCTGATTTCACCGTGGTACGCGGCCTGGGCCGATACGGCCGAGGCCGACGGCGTGACGAGCGTTACCGGGGTTGGGGTCGGCGCGACGACATCGCCGATCACTGTTTTGTGGGAATTTCCGACGACCCATTTGACGCCGGGCAACGCCGCCAACTCTTCGGGACGCCGCTGCGCATAGCAACCCGTTACCAAAATTTCGGCGTCCGGATTCTCGCGGTGTACGCGGCGGATTGACTGACGCGCATCCTGGTCCGCCTCGGACGTGACCGTACAGGTGTTGATGACAACGACATCGGCCGGCCCTGAGGCCAGTTCCAAGCCGCGGCTACGCAAGTCGGCTGCGATCGCCGCGCCATCAGCTTGCGAGGCGCGACAGCCGAAGCTCTTTACGGAAAACTTCTTAGCTGGAAATCGCCGGCGGGATTGCATGAGGAACTCACCCCAGCGGCCAGAAAGAATCGGGCGGAGAACCTGCCCGGAGGGCGGGAAACAGGAGAACTAGCGGGGGTCGCGCCGCATCTTCTTGCGATTCCGCTTGCGCGCGAGCGCCTGCTTGACGCGCTTCTTTTCGCCCGGTTTCAAGTAGTAAGAGTGCCGCTTGACCTCTTTGATGATGTCTTCCTGCTGCACTTTTCTCTTGAAACGCCGTAGCGCGCCGTCAAGCGACTCGCCTTCTTGTATATAGACTTCAGCCACGCACCATACCTCCGGTAGAGAGAAACAACCTAAGAATGCCAGTTTGTGAGGACCAGGGAAACCAACATCCCCTCTTCGAATTGTACCCTACAGTCCCTCCAGGGGCCAGCCCGTAACCCCATTGGTACGATGGATGCAGCACACTACATACCCATGCAAGCGCCTCATCCCGCCATCAGCAAGGTCTTGACCGTCATGCTGGCGGGCGGCGCCGGCCAGCGTCTATTTCGGCTCACGAAGGATATCGCCAAGCCTGCCGTGCCGTTCGGTGGTGTATATCACATCATCGATATCACGCTCTCGAACTCCATCAATTCTGGGCTGCGGAAGATCTATATCCTCACGCAGTACAAGGCGATCATGCTCAATCGTCACATCCGCCAAGCCTGGAATGTTGTCTCGCCGGAGTTGGGAGAATTCATCGAGATCCTGCCGCCCGCGAAGTACACCGGCGAGACGTGGTACCTCGGGACAGCCGACGCCGTCTACCAGAACGCGCAGAGTATCGAAGCCGACTATATGCCCTTTGAAGGTAGCCTGGTTCGATTGAACTCCCGGCAATGTTCCGAGCTCGAGGAGATCGCTCGCTCCCAATCGCTCCCCGCCGGCTTTGTGCTGTGCGCCAAGATTGTTCTGCTATTGGCCCCGGGGTTGTCCTATCAAGCCGTCGTCGCCAAGCTCGACACCTCCGCGCCCACCGTCGGGAAGTGGAAGAAACGCTTCCTCGAGCACGGACTCGACGGGCT